>WBZQ01002596.1_pt1 | contig 11523 bp, 10 predicted proteins | sample 5204251 | NCBI WGS metagenome assembly WBZQ01 (sample SAMN12412402, study PRJNA552823) | activated sludge metagenome | isolation source: activated sludge from nitrification reactor of wastewater treatment plant... | place: USA: Virginia | collected 2017-09 | reverse complement strand
GGCCATACCGCCACGGCCCAGGACGCCACGAACCTCGTAGCGGCCGCCGAGCAGTTCGGGGGCCATCATGTGCACCACCTTATTCTGCCCGCGCCCCCCGCAGACACTATCGGTACGGGCAGTAGTGCATCGGGTTGTCCCGCTCGGACAGCGGGGGCAGATTGCGGACCGGGGTCTCCGGCGGCGGGCTGTCGGCCGGGATCCGCCCGGCGGCACGGTCGAGCGCCGCCCGGGCGCGCGGGTGTTTGCGGTACCGCGGCGGCACCAAGGAAAACGAGATGCGCACGACGTCGCAGAACCGGCGGTGCCACCATTCGTCGCGCCGTGACCAACTGAACCCCAGCAAATCCCGGACCGGCTGGTCGTAGAGCCCGACGGTGAACCAGAGCAGCAGCGGCGCCACCAGCCGTCGTTGCACCGGGGCGAACACCGCGTCCGGCACGAACGCGGCGAACGGCGGCTTCGGGTAGTCGGCCAGCGCCAGCACCTGACGGGTCGCCGGGTTGTCCTCCAGCACCTCCCGGCACATCCGCTCCCAGTACGCCTGGAACTCCTCCCAGCTGGCCGGCACCGGCCGCATGCTCATCCCGTACATGGCGTACCACTGGACGTGCTCGTCGAACAGCCGGCGCTTCTCGTCCTCGGTGAGCCCGCCGCTGAGCTTGTCGGCGACGATGAGAGTGCCGACGAAGAACGTGGAGTGCGCCCAGTAGAAGACCTCCGGGTTGAGCGCGTGGTAGCGCCGGCCCTGGTCATCCACACCTTTGATGTCGACGTGATAGTCGCGCACCTCGGCCCCGGTGCCCGGGGCGCGTTCGCCGTCGAAGACCACCCCGGCGATCGGGTACAGCGAACGCAGCACCCGCTGCCACGGCTCCTCGGCGAACGACGAGAAGTCCGTCACCGCCGCCCCGAGCTGCGGGTGCATGTTCTGCATGGTTCCGGCAAACGGGCCCTGCAGCATGCCGCGCCAGTCCCCGAAGTACTTCCACGTCAATGACCCCGGACCCAGGGGTGTCACTGCCGTGGTGGGCCTATGTTGAGTCACCGGCGATCACGTCCGATCGTTGAAGAAACGACAACACTGGACAAAAATGACTACATACGTTGTCATCGATGAGTTTAGGAGCCCCGTGAATTCCGGTCAACGCCGCGGCCGATGGTCCGGCGTCCCCCTCTCCGACCGTCCCTCGCGCCGCCGCGACGCACTGCTGGCCGCGGGCATCGCCGCGCTCGGCGCCCCCGACGGCCCAGCGCTGACGGTACGGGCGATCTGCCGCGAAGCCCGCCTGACCGAACGTTATTTCTACGAAAGCTTCACCGACCGTGAGCAATTCGCCCGCGCGGTGTACGACGAGGTCGGCAACTCGGCGATGGCCGCCCTGGCCTCGGCGAGCGGCCCGCGCCAGGCCGTCGAACGCTTCGTCGCCCTGATGGTCGACGACCCCGCCCGCGGCCGGGTGCTGCTGCTGGCGCCGGCGGCCGAACCCGCGCTGATGCGCAGCGGCCCGGACTGGATGACCGACTTCATCACCCTGCTGCAGCAACGACTGCCCGGCACCGTCGGCCCGATCGCCGCCCAGCTGACCGCCATCAGCATGATCGGCGGCCTCACCGCCCTGTTCACCGCCTATCTCGACGGCCGACTGCAACTCGACCGGGAACGCTTCATCGACTATTGCGTGGCCCTGCTCACGACACGGATAGTCGACTAAGGGGCAAATAAGGCGCAAATAAGGACAAACGTCACAATTGCGCCACACCGCCCCCCGGAAAACTTGATGCAACCGATGGACACAGATATATTGACTGCAACCATCAGGTACAGATAACTGGAGGGCCCGTGCCTAAAGACCTGACCGACCTGCAACTGCTGACCGAGCTTCAGCCGGTCGTGGAAGAGAACATCAACCGCCACATGAAGATGGCGCGCGAGTGGAACCCGCACGACTACATCCCGTGGTCGGACGGCAAGAACTACTACGCCCTCGGCGGCCAGGACTGGGATCCGGAGTCCTCCAAGCTCTCCGAGGTCGCGCAAACCGCGATGGTGCAGAACCTGCTGACCGAGGACAACCTGCCGTCCTATCACCGCGAGATCGCGATGAACTTCTCCATGGACGGCCCGTGGGGCTTCTGGGTCAACCGCTGGACCGCCGAGGAGAACCGGCACGGCATCGCCCTGCGCGACTACCTGGTCGTGACCCGCGCCGCCGACCCCGTCGAGCTGGAGATCACCCGGATGGAGCAGGTCACCCGCGGCTTCTCCCCGGGCCAGAACCACCAGGGCGACCTGTTCGCCGAGAGCCTGTTCGACGCCGTCATGTACGTCTCGTTCCAGGAGCTCGCCACCCGCGTGTCGCACCGCAACACCGGCAAGGCGTGCAACGACCCGGTCGCCGACGCGCTGCTGGGCAAGATCTCCAACGACGAGAACCTGCACATGATCTTCTACCGGGACACCAGCGCCGCCGGCCTGGACATCTGCCCCAACCAGGCGATGCACTCGCTGCACCGGGTGCTGCGTAACTTCCGGATGCCCGGGTTCACCGTGCCGGAGTTCCGCCGCAAGGCCGTCATCATCGCCGTCGGCGGTGTCTACGACCCGCGCATCCACCTCGACGACGTGGTGATGCCGGTGCTCAAGAAGTGGCGGATCTTCGAGCGCGAGGACTTCACCGGCGAGGCCGCGCGGATGCGCGACGACCTGGGTCTGCTCATGGAGGAGCTCGAAGAGACCTGCGTGAAGTTCGAGGTCGCCAAGGAACGACGGCTGGAGCGTGAGCGCAAGGTCGCCGAGAAGAAGGCGATGAAGAACCTGCTGGTGTCGTCATCGGCGTAACCGAAGCGCCGGCGACGGCGAACCCCTCGGCTTCATCGGCCCGATCCGCCCTGCGGATCGGGCCGATCGAGTTGGCCAGCCCGGTGGTGCTGGCCCCGATGGCCGGCGTGACCAACGTCGCCTTCCGCACCTTGTGCCGGGAGCTGGAGATCGAACGGGCCGGCACGGTCAGCGGCCTCTACGTCTGCGAAATGGTGACCGCGCGGGCGCTGGTCGAACGCCACCCGGCGACCCTGCACATGACGACGTTCGGCCCGGACGAGTCCCCGCGGTCGCTGCAGCTCTACACCGTCGACCCGGACACCACCTACGACGCGGCCCGGATGATCGCCACCGAGGGCCTGGCCGACCACATCGACCTGAACTTCGGCTGCCCGGTGCCCAAGGTCACCCGCCGCGGCGGCGGCGCCGCGCTGCCCTACAAGCGCCGACTGTTCGGCCGGATCGTCGCGGCCGCCGTGCGGGCCTGCGCCGGCACCGACATCCCGGTCACCGTGAAGTTCCGGATCGGGATCGACGACGACCACCACACCCACTTCGACGCCGGCCGGATCGCCGAGGCCGAGGGCGCCGCCGCGGTCGCCCTGCACGCCCGCACCGCCGCCCAGCGCTACTCCGGCACCGCCGACTGGTCGGCCATCGCCGCCCTCAAAGAGCAGGTGACGACCATCCCGGTGCTCGGCAACGGCGACATCTTCGACGCCGACGACGCCCTGGCCATGATGGCCGAGACCGGTTGCGACGGGGTGGTGATCGGACGCGGCTGCCTGGGCCGGCCGTGGCTGTTCGCCGAGCTGTCGGCGGCCTTCAACGGCGTACCGGCCGCGACGCCGCCCACCCTCGGCGAGGTCGCGACCATCATCGGCCGCCACGGTGAACTGTTGGCCGAACACTTCGGCGAGGACAAGGGCATGCGGGACATCCGCAAACACGTCGCCTGGTATCTGCACGGCTTCCCGGCCGGCGCGGACCTGCGCCGCGCACTGGCCCTGGTCAAGACCCGCGGCGAGCTCGAATCCCTGCTCGGCGAGCTCGACGGCGACGTACCGTTCCCGCCGCACGCCGCCGGTCCGCGGGGCCGCCAGGGTTCCCCGTCGGCGGTGTCGCTGCCCGACGGTTGGCTGGCCGATCCCGACGATCTGACCGTCCCGACGGCCGCCGACGTGATGAATTCCGGCGGCTGAGCAGCGCTACCGCTAGCAAACTGCAACATTTCCGGAATCGGAGCTACGGGCCGTTTTCGATACCATAGGAACTCGTTCCATTTCGCCCGAACGGCGCGATGGGCACCCGAACGTGCCAACTATCCGCCCCGGGAGGATCCGCGATGAGTGACGGCCACGACCCCGCGGCGCCGCCGCGGTCGGCGGCCGCGCCGTGGGAACGACAGCCCGTCGTGCCCGCCGGATTCGACCAGAGCGGCGAACCCGACCCGACCGCCGGGTTCCATCCGACACCCGACCCGCGGCCCGCGCCGCCCGCCCCGGAGCCGGAACCGGCCGCCCGCTCGAGCGGACACCATACCGACGGCATCCCGGCCGCCGAGCTCATCGCCCGCCTCGGCGGCCTGCCCCCGCGTCCCGCCCCCGAGCCCGACCCGGCCTTCCCGCCGGTCCCAGCGCCGCCGCCCGCGCCCGCGCCCGCGCCCGCGGACCCACGGCCCGTCCTGCCGCCCGCCCCGCAACGCGCCCGGCAGCACGATCCCGAGGCCCCCGAACCCGAGGCCAAAGCCCACACCCACCGTCCCCGGCACCCGCTGCTGCTGGCCGGGCGCAGCCTGATCGCGCTGATCGCGATCACCGCGCTGGTGCTGACCGGCGGCGCCTGGCAGTGGATGGCCAGCAAGAACCACGCGCTGAGGCAGGTGGCCGCGCTCGATCCCAACTCCCGCGACATCCGCGACGCCAACGCCCAGTACGGCGACGAGAACTTCCTGATCGTCGGCGTCGACAGCCGCTACGGCGAGAACTCCGGCATGGGCGCCGGAGACACCGAAGACGCCGGCGGCGCCCGCTCCGACAGCATCATCCTGGTGAACATTCCGGCGAACCGGAAACGCGTCGTCGCGGTGTCCTTCCCGCGCGATCTCGCCATCACCCCGATGCGCTGCGAGGCGTGGAACGCCGCCACCGGCGACTACGGCCCGGTGTACGACGAGGAGACCGGCGAATACGGCCCGGACTACCTCTACACCGAGACCAAACTCAATTCCGCCTATTCCTTCGGTGGGCCGAAGTGCCTGGTCAAGGTGATCCAGAAGATCTCCGGACTGTCGGTCAGCAGGTTCATGGCCGTCGACTTCGCCGGGTTCTCCAAGATGGTCGACGCCCTCGGCGGCGTCGATGTCTGCAGCACCACCCCGCTGGAGGACTACGAGTTGGGCACCGTCCTGGAGCATGCCGGCCACCAGCGCATCGACGGCCACACGGCACTCAACTATGTTCGCGCCCGGCAGGTCACCACCGAGGTCAACGGCGACTACGGCCGCATCAAACGCCAGCAGTTGTTCCTGTCCTCGTTGCTGCGCTCGATGATCTCCAAGGACACCTTCTTCTCGCTGTCCAAGCTCAACAACGTGGTCAACACGTTCATCGCCGACAGCTACGTCGCCAACATCACCACCAAGGACCTGGTCGACCTGGGCCAGTCCGTGCAGGGCATCGCGGCCGGCCGGATCACCTTCGTGACGCTGCCCACCACCGGCATCACCGACGCCGACGGCAACGAGGAGCCCTACACCGGCGCGATCGAGGCGCTGTTCGACGCGATCATCGACGACGATCCGCTGCCCGGTGAGAACGACAAGAACGAGACCACCACCGCGGTGAGCACCACCGGCTCCAGCGCGAGCGGCTCGCACACGACGACCACCACGACCACGACCACGACGACGACCACCGCGGCCGCCGAACCGAGTACCGAGACCGTCGACGTCGCGGCCGTGGCGCCGCACGGTGTGAACGTGCACGTGTCCAACTCCACCCCGCACGCCGGGCTCGGTTCGACGACGAGCACCGCCCTGGCCGCGCACGGGTTCTCCGTCGACACCCCCGACGATTATTCGACCGAGCTGACGCACACCGTGGTGCGCTACTCCCCCGGCAACGAGGAGGCGGCAGCGACCGTCGCGGCCAGCCTGGGCAATCCGCCGATCGAACGGATCAGTGGCCTCGGCGAGGGCGTGCAGGTGATCCTCGGGGCCGACTTCACCACGGTCGGCGCGCCGCCGGCAGCCGGCTCGACGATCCAGGTGCGGAAGCTCCAAGGCTCGTCGGAGACCGCGACGGCCGACCTGCCCGCCGGCATCAGCCTGACCAACGCCGCGGACGTCACCTGCGAGTAGCGTCGTTCACCGGGCGTTCGCCGGAGCCACCTGCCACGATCCAGCACCGCGACGTACCCTAGGTAGATGCGCACCGCCTACCACGATCAGCTCGCCGCACTGTCCACCCGGTTGGGCGACATGTGTGGGCTGTCAGGCCGGGCGATGGAGCGCGCCACCCAATCCCTGCTGCAGGCCGACCTGCTGCTGGCCGAGCAGGTGATCTCCGATCACGACCAGATCACCAGGATGAGCGCCCAGGCCGAAGAGGAAGCCTTCATGATCCTGGCGCTGCAGGCACCGGTCGCCGGTGACCTGCGGTCCATCATCGCGGCCATCCAGATCGTCGCCGACATCGACCGGATGGGGGCCCTGGCCCTGCACGTCGCGAAGATCACCCGCCGCCGTCACCCCCAGCACGCCCTGCCCGAGGAGGTCAACGGCTACTTCGCCGAAATGGGCCGGCTGGCGGTGGAACTGGGCAACAGTGCCCGCGAGGTGCTGCTGTCCCGCGACCCCGAGCAGGCCGCCCGCATCCACGAAGACGACGACGCGATGGACGACCTGCACCGGCACCTGTTCACCGTGCTGATGGACCGGGAGTGGCGACACGGTGTTGCCGCCGCCGTCGACGTGACCCTGCTGGGACGCTTCTACGAGCGCTTCGCCGACCACGCCGTGGAGGTCGCCCGCCGGGTCATCTTCCAGGTCACCGGCTCGTTCCCGGAGGAACGCGCCTGCGACACCCCGTAATTCGGGTCCGGCTACGCCGGCACTCGCTCCGCTCGCGCCAACTCCGCCTACCCTCAGCCGAACCGCCCGGAGATATAGTCCTCCGTCGCCTTCTCGGTCGGGTTCGAGAAGATCTTCTCGGTGTCGTCGATCTCCACCAACCGGCCCGGTTTCCCGGTCGCCTCCAGGTTGAAGAACGCGGTCTGGTCGCTGACCCGGGCGGCCTGCTGCATGTTGTGCGTGACGATCACAATCGTGAAGTCCTGCTTCAGTTCTGCGATCAGGTCCTCGATCGCCAGCGTGGAGATCGGGTCCAGCGCCGAACACGGCTCGTCCATCAACAGCACCTCGGGTTGCACCGCGATGGCGCGCGCGATGCACAGCCGCTGCTGCTGACCGCCGGACAGTCCGCCGCCGGGTTCGTCGAGCCGGTCCTTGACCTCGTTCCACAGGTTGGCGCCCTTGAGCGACTGCTCCACCGTCTCCTGGAGAACCTTGCGGTTGCGGACGCCCTGCAGCTTCAGACCGGCGACGACGTTGTCGCGAATCGACATGGTGGGGAACGGGTTCGGACGCTGGAACACCATGCCCACCGTCTTTCGGACGCCAACCGGGTCGACACCGGATCCATAGATGTCGTCGCCGTCGAGCAGTACCGAACCCTCGACGCGGGCACCCGGGATCACCTCGTGCATCCGGTTGAGGGTGCGCAGCACCGTCGACTTGCCGCAGCCCGACGGTCCGATGAATGCCATCACGCTGCGCGGCGACACCGACAACGACACCTCGGCCACCGCGTGGAACGAGCCGTAGTAGATGTTGACGTCTTTGAGATCCAGACGTTTCGCCATGCCGTTTCCCCTAAACCATTTTCGGCGCGAAGAATTTCGCGACGAATCGCGCGCCCACATTGAGTACCGCAACCAGAATGACCAGCGTCAGTGCCGCGCCCCAGAGCCGGTCGGAGGTGACCGGGTTGCCCGCGCCGCCCGCCGACACCTGGTCGAACATCATGCCGGGCAGGGAGCCCTGGAACCCGTTGAACATGTCGAAATTGATGGCCTGGGAGTAGCCGACCAGGATCAGCAGCGGCGCCGTCTCGCCCATCACGCGGGCCAGCGCCAGCATGATGCCGGTGACGATGCCCGACAGCGCCGTCGGGATCACGATGCGCGCGATGGTCTTCCACTTCGGGACACCCAGCGCATAACTGGCTTCCCGCAGGTCCATCGGGACGATGCGCAGCATCTCCTCGGTGGACCGCACGATGACCGGGATCATCAGCAACACCAACGCCAGTGCCACCGCGAAACCAGAACGCTGGAAGCCCAGTGTCGCCACCCACAGCGCGTAGATGAACAGCGCGGCGACGATCGACGGCACGCCGGTGAGGATGTCCACCATGAACGTGGTCAGCTTGCCCAGCCGGGTGCCGCCGCCGTACTCCACCAGGTAGATGCCCACGAAGACGCCGATCGGAATCGAGATCGCCGAGCACACCAGGCCTTGCAGCAGGGTGCCGACGATGGCGTGATAGGCGCCGCCGCCGGGGGCGAAGGCCGTCATGCCGGCCTGGGAGTTCTGCCACCAGGTCGCCGACGTCACCACCCCGATGCCCTTGCTGATCGTCGAGTACAGCACCCACACCAGCGGGACGATCGCCACCACCACCGACAGCGAGACCAGCACCGTGGCCGCGTCGTTGGTCAGCCGGCGACGCAGGCTCAGTTTGCCGAACGTCGATCCCTTGACCGGCTGGTCCAGCATCGACGTCATCCTCGTCCCTTCCCGGAAACCGCCGCCCGCGCAAGCGCGTTCACCACGAAGGTCAGCACGAACAGCACCAGGCCGGCGGCGATGTAGGCGCCGGCCTTGAAGTGGTCGTTGAACTCCGAGGCCGCCGAGGCGATCTTGGTGGCGAAGGTGTAGCCGCCGTCGAACAGGCTCCAGCTGAACGCCGTCTGGGTGCCGCGCAAGATGATCAGCAGGGCGATCGTCTCACCGAGCGCCCGGCCCAGGCCGAGCATCGCGCCGCTGATGTAGCCCGACAGCCCGAACGGCAGGACGGTGGTGCGGACCACCTCCCAGCGGGTGGCGCCCAGCGCCAGCGCGGCCTCGATCTGCCCGTGCGGCGTCTGCACGAAGACCTCCCGGGCCACCGCGGTGATGATCGGCAGGATCATCACCGCCAGCACGATCCCGGCGGTGAAGATGGTGCCGCCGCCGGCCACCGACGCATTGCCGTCGGAGAACAGGAAGATCCAGGCCATCTTCTCGTTCAGCCACGTCGCGAACGGCCGCAGCACCGGCGCCAGCACGTAGAGGCCCCACACGCCGAAGATGATCGACGGGACCGCGGCCAACAGGTCGACGACGTAGCCCAGCGGGCCCGACACCCGTCGCGGCGCGTACTGGGTGAGGAAGATCGCGATCCCCAGGGCCACCGGCATCGCCAGGGCCAGTGCGAACAGCGAGACGAACACCGTGACCTGGAAAAGCTCCAGCACACCGAAGTGCATCGCCGACGTGTCGGTGGCGTTCCAGTTCCCGGCGTAGAGGAAGAAGTTCTCCTGGTTGCGGACCAGCGCCGGGATGGCGCGCCACAGCAGGAAGAGCGCGATGGCGCCGATCAGGGCGATGACGAACAGGCCCGAGCCCTGTGCGAGGCCGCGGAACACCCGGTCGCCCCAGCGGACCTTCGCGTTCTTGGAAGGGTCGGTGGGAATGGGGTCAGGCTCGGGGATCGGGACCGCAATCACCGGCCCGGACCCCGCATCGGCAGGGTTCGGCGTTGACAATGACGCCCTCCGACCGACCTCGTCACTTACCTCGTTACTGGTTGAACTCGTCATTCATCCTCACCGTAATCCTCTCGCCGCGCCAGTCCGGTTAGGCAATCGCACCGATCGCGGTGCTCAGCCGGCTCTTGAACTTCTCCGGCAGCGGCACGTAGCCGGCGCTTTCCAGGTTCGCCTGGCCCTGGTCGATGGCGACGCCCAGGAACGACTTGACGGCGGCGGCGGTGTCGGCGGCGTAGCCCTTGGAGCAGACGATGTTGTAGGTCGCCAGGATCAGCGGGTACGCCCCGGCCTCCTTGGTCGCGTACAGCGAGTTCAAGTCGAGGACCAGGTCGTTGCCCTCGCCGGCGAACGTCGCCCCGTCGATCGCCTTCTTCGCGGTGTCGTTGTTGAGTTCCACCGCGCCGCTGCCGTTGTCGATCTGGGCGACCGCCAGCTTGGACTGATCGGCGAAGCCCTTCTCGACGTAGCCGATGGCACCCGGGGTGGCCTGCACGGCCTGTACGACACCGGCGGTCTTCTGGGCGCCTTCACCCGCGCCGCCCTGGAACTCCTTGCCGGCACCCTTGGCCCAGACCTCCGGGGCCGCGGCCGACAGGTACTTCTGGAAGTTGTCGGTGGTGCCGGAGGAATCCGAACGGTAGATCGGGACGACCTTGGTGTCCGGCAGGCTCACGCCGCTGTTGAGCGCCTCGATCGCCGGGTCGTTCCAGGTGGTGATCGCGCCGGTGAAGATCTTGGCCAGCACCTCGGCGTTGAGCACCAGCTTCTCGGCGCCGGGCACGTTGTAGGCCAGCGCCACCGGGCCGAACACCAGCGGGAGGTTCCACGCCGGGTTACCGCCGCAGCGGGCGGCCGCCGGTTCCACCTGGTCGGTGGACAGCGGCGAGTCCGAGCCGGCGAAGTCGACGTTGTTGGCGATGAACTGCGTCACACCGGCGCCCGAACCGGTCGGGTTGTAGGACAGGTTCTTGCCGGAGCAGGCCTGGCCCCAGGCCTGGTTGAACAGCGCGATGGCGTTCTGCTGGGCGGTGGAGCCCTCGGCCGTCAGCGCGTTCTTGCCTGCGCAGTGGGCGCTGCCGCCGCCGGCCGCGGATCCGCTGTTGTTGTCACTGCCGCATCCGCCGAGGGTGATCGCCGCCACTGCAGCGATGCCGACCGCGAGCGTCGCTCGCCCGTATTTGAGGTTCACCCGGGCAACATAAGCAACGGTTATGGCCGGTTTCCCGACCCCGGGTTAACGCGTGGTGAACGAGATCGGGCGCCGGCCTACGGCTGCGCGGACGGCGCGTAGGCGGTGTCCATGCGGTACTCGGTGAAACCCAGCCCCAGGTAGGTGCGCACGGCGGCGGTGTTGTCGGCCTCGACGTAGAGCAGCACCTGCGCGTCCGGGCCCAACCGATCCGCCAGGTACGCCATCCCGACGGCGGTCAGCAGCCGGCCCAGCCCGAGGCCCTGGGCTCCGGGGTCCACGCCCACCACGTACACCTCGCCCAGCAGGGGACCGTGCACCTTGGTCCAGTGGAAACCCAGCAGCCGCGCCGGGTCGGCCGCGTCGAAGGCCAGAAACAGCCCGGCCGGGTCGAACCAGGGTGCCGACATCGTCTCGGCCAGATCCTCGGCGCTCTGCCCGCCCTGCTCGGGATGCCAGTCAAACGCCGCGTTGTTGACCCGCAGCAGCTCCGCGTCGTCGGCAGCGCCGACGTAGGTGCGAATCACCAGGCCGTCACCGACCGGCACCGACGGGACGTCGCGCAGCGGGCGGCGCAGCTGCAGCAGCCGTCGCACCGGGACCAGCCCGGCCGCCGCCGCGACGGCCACCGCCGCCG
>WBZQ01002595.1_pt1 | contig 11523 bp, 9 predicted proteins | sample 5204251 | NCBI WGS metagenome assembly WBZQ01 (sample SAMN12412402, study PRJNA552823) | activated sludge metagenome | isolation source: activated sludge from nitrification reactor of wastewater treatment plant... | place: USA: Virginia | collected 2017-09 | reverse complement strand
TTCCACAGCCGGGTTTGATATAAACGCCAGATTTCCTGACGATCCAATAAAGTTAATCGGGTGTGTTTGTGTATGTTCATCTACAGTATTCTCCCAAATACTGTAAACAACGCTACAAATTCTTACATGTAATGAGATATGAATCATCAACAACAGATTTCGTATTATTTTTAAAAAAAGATTCACTACAAAATGTTCCTTCATTTAAATCTAATAACAATTTTCCGCCACTGGAAATGGCTTTTTTGGGAATTACTTCATAATCACTATTTATTACGAAATCTGATGGAGTTAATGGCGCACCCCCCTTATGTGAAACAATGAAATCGCCTATCTTTTGATCCTTCCACTCTGGAAATTCTCGCCCATCATCATCCTTAAACCTTAATTTCTGGCTGAAAATCTGCTGCATCACGCCTTTTTTGTATTGCGCTAATAAGTCACATTTTTGCGTAAGCTGGGCGATTTTTTCATCGATTGCCGTGAGGAAATTGGCGATTTTGGTTTGTTCTGAGAAGATCGGTAAAAAGAGAGGGATAGATTTGCAAACTTCCTGATTTAATTTGGGTTGTGCGGTACCTGTATTGTATTTTGTATAAGAAATGTTATCTAAATATTGAGCTAAGAAATCAATATTCGTTTCGTCATCTGGTCTAATTACATGAGCATGATTATTAACCCAGCATTTGCCGCTAACTTTAAATGCAAGGGGTAAATTTCTCGATAAGATATTCTCACCATCTTCGCCAAGTAAGATAATATCTTCATCAAAAATATAATTATTAACGTAATCAATGATTCCAGAAGCTCCATAATAGGGATAATGTCCTTTCATTTTTGCTCTATCTGATTCTTTTATTGGTTTTCTTCTCCCATCTAAAAATGTAACAACATCACCTAATGCTCTAGTTTTCCACTCCGGAAACTCGCGTCCATCATCGTCTTTAAACCGCAGCCTAGGCACCTTCATCCTTATTTCCCTGATTCCGCAAACGGCGGTGCGATTCCTAATTCCCGGCAATACGCCGCAATGGTGGCATCGGTTTGCTGGCTTTGCGCTTCCAGCACTTGCAGTTGCTCGGCAATGGCGTTCAGGTCGATTTCCGCTTCTGCTTCAAAGGTATCGACATAGCGCGGAATGTTGAGATTGTAATCATTGGCTTTGATGGTTTCCAGGCTCGCGACATGGCTAAACTTATCCTGATCGCTACGCGCTAGATAGGCTTCGACGATTTTCTCGATATGCTGCGGGCGCAGCAGGTTCTGCGTTTTAACTTTGTCGAATGCCTGACTGGCGTCAATAAACAGGATATTGTCTGGGTTGCGGCGGCATTTTTTGAAAACCAGCACGCAAGTGGGAATGCTGGTGCCGTAGAAGATATTCGCAGGCAAACCGATCACCGCATCCAGGCAGTTCATTTGCGCGATCAAGTATTGGCGAATATGGCCTTCCGCTGCGCCGCGGAACAGTACACCATGCGGCAACACCACCGCCATGGTGCCGTCTTCCGCGAGTTGGTAAACCATGTGTTGTACGAACGCCATATCGGCTTTGCTACTGGGCGCCAGTTTGCCATAGACACTAAAGCGATCATCGCTCATGAACAACGGGTTGGCGCTCCAATGTGCGGAAAACGGCGGATTGGCAACGATCGCATCAAAGCGCAGCTCACGATGCTGCGGGTGTTCCAGCGTGTCTTCCTGACGGATGTCGAAATCGGCGTAATGCACGTCGTGCAGAATCATGTTCATGCGCGCCAGGTTATACGTGGTGCGGTTCAATTCCTGGCCGTAAATCTTGTCGACGTGATCGGCTTCGCGTTTGACGCGCAGTAATAACGAGCCACTCCCACAGGTAGGATCATACAATTTTTTGATGTTCTTGTTTTGTGCGGTCACCAGTTTGGCGAGCAAGGTGGAAACCGGCTGCGGCGTGTAGAATTCCCCCGCTTTTTTACCTGCGCCGCTGGCAAATTCACCGATCAGATATTCATAGGCATCGCCGAGCACGTCTGCCGTGCCATCGGTCAAGCTGAAATCGATTTTGTCCAAATGCACCAGCACTTTGGTCACCAGTGCATTTTTAGCTTTTTCAGTCGCGCCCAATTTGGAGGAGGTCAAATCGAGATCTTCAAACAGATTGCTGAAATCGTCGGCACTGTCGGTACCCAACGTGCTTTGCTCGATGTTTTTCAGAATGCGCGTCAGATCGGGCAGAATGAAATTGTAGTGTTCGCCCTCCGTATTGTTATCGCCCTGGCTATTGCCTTTCATCGCAATGGCGTGGAACAATTCAGACGGCTTGAGGAAATAACCCAGCTCCGTCACCGCTGCCTCATGCACCGCTTGCACGATTTCTGCGCCTTCAGTGGTTTGTTCATCGATGGCTGCGAATTTCAACTGGTCTTGTTCCAGGATGGAATCCGCAAAACGCTCTACTTTCTCAGACAGGTATTTATAAAAAATGAACCCCAGGATGTAATCGCGGAATTCATCGGCATTCATCTTGCCGCGCAGGGTGTTGGCGATATTCCAAAGCTGTTGCTGCAATTGTCGGCGCTGTTCTTCGGTCATGTGACTGGTAGTAATTTCAAATGGCTATAGTGTACTGCCAATCGACCGATGCTGACATGCTAAATAGACCAGTTTATCTGCTTGAACCACCATCGTCTATAAGGGTTAGCACTTATTGTGGTGCATTTTAAAAGTATCTAGCATGGAACTGAATTCAGTAAATTGATGTCAATAAGAATGAATGTCAGTAGTCATCAATCATGTAACCGTTAAAGGAGTTTTCGATGAAATTGATACGAAATAGTATCGCAATGGGTGTGTTGGCTATGTTTCTCAGCGCGCCGCTGTTAGCAGGCGATGCCGCGCATACGTCTGCCGCCATGGAACATGCGGGAGAAGCGAAGGCGCATGGGGAAATGGGGCACGCCAAAGAGCTGTTGAAGCATGCCAAAGAAAGTTTGGCGCACGCCAAAGCGGCAGGCAAAGAACATGCAGATGCGCATAAACACATGGATGAAGCCATCAAACATTTGGAAGAAGCGATCAAACATGCGGAAATGGACCATGCGGATGAAGCAGCCAAACATACCGAAGAAGCCATGAAACATATGCGTGAATCCGGCCACTAATCTCCACACCGTTTTATAAACCCACTCCCTCAGCAACCACACTGCTCTACCGCTGAGGGAGGTTCTCCTTTTTCCTGCACGATCCCTTCATCAATTCAGAAGCTTAGTTTCCGATCAATTGACTTGTCCACTCAATGGGTAGTCCCTGTAAAATTGGCTTATTTCTGGCTTAACTTATCACACCTATGCACTATTTTACGATTTTGATTATTGCGGCCTGCATCGTCTCGCTTTGCGTCATCTTGCACTATGAAGCGCTGCGCTTCTTGGGCTCAACGCTGGGCGCACATGTCCATAAACGCATTGGCGTGTTATTGGTGATGTTTGGATTGCTGATTGCCCATATCCTCGAAATTTGGATTTTCGCGATTGGCTATATCCTAGTGCAGCATGGCATTGAATTGGGTCATATTCAAGGCATTGAACAGGGTAATCTCATCGATTTTGTGTATTACTCGTCGGTTGTTTATACCACGGTCGGATTTGGTGATTTGGTCCCCGTGGGCGCGATTCGTATGTTGACCGCTGCAGAAGGATTGACCGGCCTGGCGTTGATCACCTGGTCGGCTTCGTTTACTTTTATGGCCATGCAACGCTTTTGGCCGCATCCCCTGGCGAATTCCCACAAGAAGCCAGGAGAGCGGGATTCTTAATTACTCACAATATTTCTATGATTTCTTAGGAACGAATAAATCAGTAATCGTCCCTTCGGCCATCTCTGCCGCAAAAAATAGCGTTTCTGAAAGAGTTGGGTGAGGATGAATCGTTAGACTCAAGTCTTGCATATCGGCATGCATCTCCAAAGCCAAGACTGCTTCAGCGATCAAATCCCCTGCATGGGCGCCGACAATTCCAGCACCCAAGATTCGTCGCGACGTTTTATCAAACAACAATTTCGTCAAACCGTCTTCACTACCCATGGCAATCGCGCGCCCGCTCGCAGCCCAAGGAAATACGGCTTTCTCATAGTCGATGCCCTGCTTCTTGGCTTCCGTTTCCGTTAAACCCATCCAGGCAACTTCCGGGTCGGTATAAGCGACCGATGGAATGGTGCTTGCATCGAAGGCAACCTTATGTCCGGCAATCACTTCAGCAGCCAATTTACCTTCGTAAGTAGCTTTATGGGCTAGCATTGGGTCACCCGCAATATCACCGATGGCAAAAATATGCGGTACGTTAGTGCGCATTTGCGAATCCACGGGAATAAAACCACGCTCATTGACTTGAATATTGGCTAGCTCGGCATTGATCGTTTTTCCATTGGGACGGCGCCCGACTGCAACCAAAACCCGATCATAACTTTGCTCAGTTGGCGCTTGAGCTCCTTCAAAAGTCACTTTCAGTGTTTTTTTCTCGGTGGTAATTTTACTGACCTTGGTTTGTAAATAAATGGCTTCGTAACGACTCGTCAATTGTTTATGCAGTGGTTTGACTAAATCCGCATCAGCACCCGGTATCAGTTGATCCATGAGTTCCACGATCGTGATTTGACTCCCCAGCGCATGATAGACACAGGCCATTTCAAGACCGATGATTCCCCCGCCGACAATCAACATGCGCTTAGGAATCGCGGTTAATGCCAAGGCATCGGTCGAATCCATCAATCGCGGATCATCAGGAAACCCAGGAATACGGGTTGCTGTTGAACCAGCAGCAATGATGCAATGATCAAAGGTAACGATTTTCTTCCCATCGGGCGTAGCAACTTCCAGCGCATGGGGATTGAGAAATCGACCTATGCCCTGAACTACCTGCACTTTGCGCTGTTTGGCCAACGCAGATAAGCCTTTGGTCAATTTGTTGATGACCGATTCTTTCCAAGTGCGCAATTGGTCGAGATCAATATTCGGTTTACCAAAATCGATGCCATGTTTCGAGGCAGCTTTCGCTTCTGCAATCACTTTGGCGACATGCAGCAAGGCTTTGGATGGAATGCAACCGACATTGAGACAAACACCCCCTAAGCTTGAATACCGTTCGATCAAGATTACTTTTTTACCAAGATCAGCAGAACGGAAAGCAGCGGTATATCCCCCTGGACCTGCCCCGAGCACCACTACTTCGGCATGCATATCCCCTTGCTGCTTTGCAGCTGATTGCATATCGGGCTGGATCGTTTGGGTTGATTGACTGGATGCAACCCCAGGTTCACCTGAAGATTCAACGACCGCCGAGAGCTCCAGCGTTAAAATGGCACTCCCTTGCGATACTTTATCGCCCACTTTGATATGCAAGGTTTTGACGATGCCTGCCTGGGGTGAAGGCACCTCCATCGCGGCTTTGTCAGTTTCCAAGGTGATCAGCGAAGTTTCTTTTTCTACCGTATCACCGGGTTTGACCAACACTTCGATCACTGGAACATCTTTGAAATCGCCGATGTCAGGAATGGTTATCGTGAGCGTATTTGCCATGCAGTTTTTTATATCAATCTAAACAATCGAAAACAGTGAACGCATCGCAGCCTTTATTGGCGGATATGTCCATCCCCCAATACGATAAATTTCTGGCTGGTCAGGCCTTCTAATCCCACTGGACCGCGCGCATGAATTTTATCCGTCGAAATACCGATTTCTGCTCCCAGGCCATACTCGAAACCATCTGCAAAACGCGTGGATGCATTGACCATGACCGAGCTAGAATCCACTTCGCGCAGAAAACGACGCGCATGGGTAAAATTTTCCGTGATGATGGAATCGGTATGCTGAGAACCATACGTCGTAATATGGTCGATGGCTTGATCCAGGCTATCAACCACCCGCACATTGAGAATCGGGGCCAGATACTCAGTACCCCAGTCTACTTCAGTGGCTAATTTCATGGGCGACACAATCGCACATGCGGCTTGATTCCCACGTAATTCCACGCCTTTATCGAAATAAATTTTACAGAGCGCCGGTAAAATTTGCTGTGCAATGCCTGCATGCACCAATAAGGTTTCCATGGTATTACAGGTGCCATAGCGTTGTGTTTTGGCATTATCAGCAACGCGAATAGCTTTATCAATATTGGCTTGATCATCGATATAGACATGGCAAATCCCGTCCAGGTGCTTAATGACTGGAATCTGCGCTTCATTGGCAATACGCTCGATCAAGCCTTTCCCGCCTCGTGGTACGATGACGTCCACAAAGGCTTTCATCGTGATCAATTCACCTACCGCTTCGCGATCACGGGTTTCGATGACTTGAATCGCCGCTTCCGGCAGCCCCGCAACGATCAACCCTTCCTTCACACAAGCTGCAATCGCTTGATTGCTATGAATAGCTTCCGAACCACCGCGCAAAATTGCCGCATTACCTGCCTTGAGGCACAACCCCGCTGCATCGGCAGTCACATTCGGGCGTGCTTCGTAAATGATGCCAATGACCCCCAGCGGCACGCGCATTCTTCCCACTTGGATACCGGAAGGACGAAAATTCAGATCCTTAATCTCCCCAATCGGATCAGCCAGTGCGGCTATCTGTAATAGCCCTTCAGCCATGCTTTGTATACCCTTGGTTGAAAGGGTTAAACGATCGATCATCGCACTACTCAATCCTTTGGATCGGGCCGTATCTAGATCCTGCTGATTGGCATCGATTAATTTTCGTTCATCGCGTCGAATCGCTTCAGCCATTGCCTGTAGCGCCCGATTCTTGGTTGCGGTATCTGCTTTGGCTACGGCTCGGGAAGCATTGCGTGCATTTAGCCCGACCGACTGCATATAGGTTTTAATATTGGTTACTTCCACTTCTCCCTCCACCCAGAAAAAGTTTGACTCACTTACTTTAATGATTGGTATTTTACATGGGAGGACGCCGTCTCGCGTAATATTCCCAAAAGAAACTTTCAGCGCAAAAAAGTAAATTTCCGCCACTCGCTTATCGTTTTGTAACAATAGCATAGTAAGCAATCAAGCCGCGATTGCAAACCTTACAACTCTAGGGCTGAAATTCAGCATGCCAGCAATTGATTCAAGCTGATAAAAAAACAATCGTGAATTTTCAAAAGGGGCTAGCTGTTTCTAAAGCGATTATTTCTATGTATAATCGCTTTCTGACTTGCTTTCATCAAAGCTCATCCTGAGCTAAGAAAGCAGCAACATTGATTTAAATACTGCCCGGGTGGTGAAATTGGTAGACACAAGGGACTTAAAATCCCTCGGACCTTATCCGTCCGTGCCGGTTCGATTCCGGCTCCGGGCACCAGTTTCGAACGATTTTTTTGTAGCAAAATTTTTTCCGCAAAATCTGTGAATAACTCACAAAATTAAATCATTTTGTCGGTGTCACTTTGTCGCCTTTCCTATTCTTCACATACTTTTCTGTCATGCTAATCGTAGAATGACCGAGTTGTTTTTGCGCTTCTCTAATATTTCCTGAATTCTCAGTTTTATCTGTTGCTGCTTTCCCCTGTAAAGCTCGAAACGGTGGATTTAATCGGTCGTTGCAACACATTTATTGGCAAAGTATTTCCGGTTTTATAATGAAAACCGGAAGCACCAAACCTTGATGGCAGCACCTGATCAGGTTTATTATCAGTCTGTCAGGCCGAAAAAGGCAGGTTGATATGTCGGAAAATAACTCCTAAGGTACCTGTCCAAAAAATGGGATCCACTTCTCTATTCGCTAGCCTATATAATGAGCACGATTCTTTTCCGTTAATTAAATGATTGAAGAGGGTAATCCTATGAAAGCAGCCGATCTTACTGTAGATGAATTGCAAGCCCTGATCAGGAAAGTTGTACATGAAGAGTTACAGAACATCATGGCGGATCCTGACCAGCATCTCGAACTAACTGACGAAATCAAAACGCGGCTTGAATTGTCCCTAGGTTCCAGCGAACGCATCTCACTCCAGGAATTAAAAGACAAGTTGAAGCTGGCTTGAATTATCACATCCAATTCACGCCTCAATCACTTGAGGATCTTTCTCAGCTCGATAATGTAGTTGCAAAAAGGATAGTAGATAAAATCCAATGGCTTGCGGAGCATTACGACCAAATCCAGTCCGAGATGTTGACAGGTACTTTCGCAAACTTTTATAAACTTCGAGTCGGTGACTGGCGTATCCTGTATACCTGTGATATGGCGCATTGCCATATTACGATTCATGTTATTGCTCATCGCAGCAAAGTCTACAAATCCTGATTTCAGTTCTGGTACTTGCACAATCATTGGTTATTTTTCCTTAACTTTATCGTACATGGTAGGTTGGAGCGTGTTACACAAACTCCAACGCAAAACCTTTCATCAAGATCATTCCTATCCGCATTCCCCCACTTCCAATTCCGCCGATAATTCGGCACAACTACACCACCAGAACAACCCAATACAGAAAATAATTTATCCACATCAAGGTTATTCGATCAGTTTCGGGTCAATCCTTCGATCTATGGCACCAATGGTGGATTGCTTTGCGAATTCACCGTACGGGCGTTCTTCACGATGTCTAAAACCTATTTTTGCGGAATAAGAAATCTAGGTAACATTTTGATTTTGTTTGCTATTTAGGTAGACTTAAGATCCCTCAGACCTTATCCGTCCGTGCCGGTTCGATTCCGGCTCCGGCACCAGTTTTGATTCATGACAGCAAGTTGCTGTGCCTGAGAATCAGCATCAACTATTTGTTGCTCACTGCGCCCTATCCTTTATCACGATCAATAGCGAGCCTAATCCACATACAAGTGCGCCGGTAAGCGCCAGATATTCTTGGGTTTCAATCGCCATGAAGATAGCAACTGCCGAACCTGTGATAAAAATTAACTTTACAACGAAAGATCGGTGTGATGGCGCCATGTAATAACCAGCCACGACGACAAAAATAGCTGATACTGACGAAGAAAAAACCATTACTGATTGAAGGAAGAAGGGATACCAATTGGCATGGCACCAACCTGACACGATTTGCTCAGAGGGACAAAATGCGTCACCAGCCGTAAGGATTGCGATGCCTAAGAAAACAGCAATATACCAAGCTGCCCAAGTTGCTGGTACCAGAAGGATCCAGCGGATGATAGTGCTATCAAGCTTCATTATATTTAGGTTAGTAATTAGCAAACCACTCGCGCAGCAGAAAAATGATCTGACTCACAACTCAGCAGATAGAGAATTTTAGATTCATCGCTTTTTTAGAAACGTCTTTCAATGCCCACATATATACCCCGTGGAATCAATGCTGGAATAGAAGGGATGAAATCTGATTGTGATTCACGATGATTCTTACTAAACAAATTTTGGCCCACAATAAAAAGCTCTGTATTCCTCACGGGTTTCCAGGATAGTTTTGCATCCATCGTTACGTAGCTGGGAATATTGAAGAAAGTCAAAGCACTGACATAGCGCAACCACAAATTTAATTGCAACTGTTCCGAAAAATCGTAATGCGATCGGATCGAGAGCTGATGGTTTGGGTTGGCTTTATCAGCACCAGCAGAGGATGAGTCTAGTTGTCGAAACTCAGGATTCGAATTCGTGTGAATAGTTAAATAGGAGTAACTGCTTTGTAAGCGCCATTTTTTGAACGGGCGCCAGTCAATTGCAGATTCAAAACCATACGAGTGGGCTGAAGTCGTGTTACTGAATATTACCGGTAATATCCAATGCGGTATCACACCTGTTCCAGGCATCATTTGGCCAAAGCGAAAATCCCTTAATTGGCTATAATCATTAAAAAAGGTTGCCAAATCAATCGATGCATTTGCCGATACCTGGTGACGATAGCCCATTTCATAAGCAATTAGTTTTTCTGAAGCGAACTGATTACTTCCTTGTACTGCCATGAGTACAGGAATGGGTAATCCGGGTAATCCTGGTAACGATTGCAATGCTCGGCCAGCGATGGTCACATCATTCTCACCGCGTGACGGGATTCTTACTGCACGCGATACCGATAACCAAATCGAGTGATACTCATTAGGCGTCAACATCAAACGACCACTGGGTTGTATCTCTAATCCAGTAAAATCATTGTGATCAAGGCGTGTACCAATTGACAATGACAGTTTCTCTGGGATTACCGTCACTTCATCACGAATAAAAGCGCTGAAATTATGATTGGTTTTTTGTGCAGGGTTAAATTGCGTGAGTTCCGTTTCCGCGACTTTATTATGATACAGTCGATAATTCAGCCCCCAAGTAACATCGTGGTTTTTTAGTATCGGCAATCGATGTTGAAAATCGATATCAAAGCTTTCAGCATATTTTGTCCATGGCGTCAGTTGATTCTGGACACGATCATAATAGGTTTGCAGCATGATCGATGATTGATCAGAAAAATTTCGATCCCACCGGAAACGAATATTTCCCCCTTTTTCTGTCGTATCAACAACATCAAGCCGACTAAAGGGAGATATTAACGTAGGCTGTAATAAACTATCGCCAATTCGATTAATAAAAACATCACCCTGCAACGTCAATTGATCGATGCCGCGGGTATGGTCCAAGCGAAATCCAGCCCTGGCTGAACGCCAGTTATCCTGTAAATTACTTCCAGCTAATGAATGCGTATTATCGCGACTAAATCCTTTAGCGTATATCCGGAACGGCGTTGCTTCGTTGATTTTTCCTCCGTACCGCATGCCAATAAACCCCTGCTCAAAGCTACCACCCCCTGCAGTAATCATGGCACCTTGCGTATCAATGGCTTTTTTAGTGATGATGTTAATAACACCATTAACAGCATTGGCGCCCCAGACCGTAGCACCAGGACCGCGAATCACTTCAATCCGCTCAATATCCTCCATGAGGGTGTCTTGTTGACTCCAGATTACACCTGAAAATAACGGTGTATAAACACTACGTCCGTCCATTAAAACTTGTAGTTTATTTGCAAATCGACCATTGAAGCCGCGAACACTGATTGACCACTTATCCGTGCCCACCCGGGCAACCTCGACACCCGGAGCCATGCGCAATGCTTCTGGAATACTAGTCGCGCCAGAGCGGCGAATATCCTCTTGTGTGATAACAAAAATTGCGGAGGGCGTGCCAGATAATTTTTGTTCGCGCCGGGACACCGATGTAATTTTAATTTGCATCAATTCTTCGATACTTAAATCCATCAGTGAATCCATCGAGGCTTTGCTAGCTGGTGTTGAAGTATTTGAAGCTGTAGCGATATTTGCAAAACCGCAAGAAATAATAGTCAGCATAACTAAGAAACTGCCTGCTGAAGCCAGGTTTTGCAAAAACATGCGTTAATCGGATATTTATTGATTTGGGATGTTAAATTTTATCTTAAGTTGCCATGATAAAAATTCCAATCTCGTTGGTTTTGCTCCTTCTTTTTCAAGAATTCAAGATGAACTGCTAACGATTGTTAATTTTGAAATGAAGTTCCAATCAATAGTTAGGACAGTTTGGGCAATAAAACTTGGAGGTAGAACGTGGTCTTCATTTAA
>WBZQ01002381.1_pt1 | contig 11523 bp, 10 predicted proteins | sample 5204251 | NCBI WGS metagenome assembly WBZQ01 (sample SAMN12412402, study PRJNA552823) | activated sludge metagenome | isolation source: activated sludge from nitrification reactor of wastewater treatment plant... | place: USA: Virginia | collected 2017-09 | reverse complement strand
CCCCCGTCGGCGGTCTCAAAGCAGCCCTTGCGATCGGCCGAGGCGCCGGTGAAGCTGCCCCGCTTGTGCCCGAAGAGCTCGCTGACCGTGAGGTTCCCCTCCAGATACTGAGGACAGTTCACCGAGACCATCGCCCGTCCGCGCCGCGGCCCCAGAAGGTAGAGCGCCTGCGCGATTCCCTCCTTGCCCGAGCCGCTTTCGCCGGTGATGAGGACCGGCTCCCCGAACGCCGCGACCTTCGTCAGGCTCGTCAGGAGCCTCACGAAGATCGGCGCCTGCCCCACGATCTCGACCGCGCGCTCGGGCCCCCACGTCTCCTTCGAAAGCTGAAGAACGCGCGAAGCGATATCGCACATGGCCTCCGGGCCCTTGGTCGACGGGTTTTCCCTCAACAAGCCGGCGGATCTTATAGTGCGAGCCCGGAGCGCAAGGAACCAAAGATCGATCCCGATGACAGGAATCACGAGCCCCGCTCCCGAAACCGACCTCACCCGGAGCCTCGCCCTGCTTACGCCTCCCGAGTGCGAGGCTGTGGCGGCCGCCCTTCACGACCTTTCCCCCCACTGGACAAGGCGCGACACAGAGCTCCCCTTCTTCACCCTGGGCGCGGCAAGCTACCTGGACGCCACAAACGGCCGGGCGGATGAATACCGCCGAAAGGCCCAACTCAAGAACCCAATCCTCATCGCGACCTTTGATTGGCTGCACCAGCGGCTTGCCGAGAGCCTCTCAAAGGCGCTTGGCGAGCGTTGCTTCTACGATCCCACGGGCGCGCTCGCAAGGCCCGGCTTTCACATCTTCCAGTCTCACGAGGCCTTCACCAGACCCATCGCCAGCATCCACTTCGACCAACAATACGAGAACGTGGACTTCTCCCACTTCCCAAACGCCACCTTCGACGCCCACCTCTCCGTGACCCTCGCGATCCGGCTCCCCAAGTCCGGCGCGGGCCTGACCTTCTGGCCCATCCACTATCGCGACCTGGCCGCCCTGCCAAAGGAGCAAAGAAGGGTCCGCCTGACGGGCCTGACACCCACCGAGCACCCCTACCAGGAGGGTTGGGCGGTCGCCCATTCGGGTCACCAACTGCACCAGATCACCCCGGCCCGAAGCATGGAGCGCGGCGACGAGAGGATCACCCTGCAAGCCCACGGGGTCCGGGTTGGGGATGGGATTGTGTTGTATTGGTGAGGGTGCCGCGCTGTGCCCCGCAAATATTCAATTCGTAAACAGTCCCCGCAGCCTCGTTCAAGAAGAGCGCAAGCTGAAGGCGGCGAGAAATCCGCTGGAAGACGGTCGCGAGGCTCAGCCTCGGCCTCGGCCTCCGCGAAGTTGCCCCGAGCGCGAGGATCGACGCGCTACAGTCCTGTCCGTGCCGAACAACCTTCTTTACCTCCATGGCCTCGCGTCTTCGCCTCGGGGTCGCAAGCGGGCGATGCTGGAATCGCTCTTTGCTCCGGATGGCCTCGCGGTGGTCGCGCCGGATCTCAATGTGCCGTCCTTCGCGCGCCTGTCCTTCTCCGCGATCGTCGAGACGGCCTGCGCGGCGGCCTTGGACGCTCGACCCGCGGTGATTGTTGGGAGCTCGCTCGGCGCCCTCGCAGCCCTTGCGGTGGTTTCGCGGTTGGGCGAGGCGGAGGCGCCTCCCTTGGTCTTGGTGGCGCCGGCGCTTGGCTTTGGGGAACGCTGGCGGTCGAAGCTGCCTTCCGGAGAGACGCTGGAGCTCTTCCATCACGGCGAGGGTCGAGAGCTTCCCATTCATCGCAAGTTCTTCGAGGAAATGGCCGGGGTGACCGTGGACGACGCGCCGCCTCAGGTGCCGGTCTCCATTGTGATGGGTTCTTTGGACGAGTCCGTGCCGTTTGCGCAGGTTGCCCGCATCTGGCACCGTTGGGAGCTTTCGGGACGGCTAATCCCCGGGTCGCGCTTTCACCGGGTGGAGAGGGGCGACCATGGCCTGGTGGAGCACCCTTCGGAGATCGAGCGTGCGGTGCGGGAAAGGCTTGGGCAATCGGCGCGGTCGCGCGCTTAGAAGTCGAACCCCATCTGATCCGGCGGCGTCTTCGGTTTGCCCGCCGTCCCGGGGCGCCGCACATTCGAGGAGGACCTGCGCACCCGCCCTTCCTCTTTCTTGGGCGATTCATCGTCGCTTGAGAAGAGCTCCGCGGTCGCGGTCTCCACGCGGGCTTGGCGGACAGCGCGCACGGGGCGCGCGGCTCTCGCGGCTCGTGGGATCGGAGGCGTCGCGGCGGGTCTCGATGCCTGGCTTGGGTCTTCTTCATCGCGTGCGAATACCAACGTCTTCTCCTTCAGGACGGCCCCTGGCCCGAGTACCGCCGCCAGCGCGCGGCCATAGGCTTCGAGCTGCCCGGCGTAGCGCTCCTCGTGGGACGCCCTTCTCGACGGGCCGTCGAGCTCGTCGGTCTTCCAATCCACAATCACAAAGCCGTCGTCCTCTTCAAAGAGCAAGTCTATCTTGCCCTCGACCAACGCGGCCGTCGGTTTCCCGCGGTCCTCCACGTAGAGAACCGGCATCTCGGCAAAGACCCTCTTGGCCCGGCGGGCCCGCTCGACGATCGGATGTCGCAGCAGGCGCCCGGCAAGCCGCGCCGCCTCCTCGCGCTCCTCGGCCGTCCCTCCACCCACCTCCCAAGCCTCGTCCAGGCCCAGCTCGGGCAACACAGTCGCCAGCGCGTCGTCGGGCGGGGCGCTGCGCAAGACCGGGTTCGAGAGCACGCGCTCCATCAGCCGATGGACGGCAAGCCCAACGCGCAAGGCCCGCTCGCCCGCGCGGACGAATCGGTCTTCCGGGGCCTCGTCTTCGGGTCGGATCCTCCGGCGTCGCGGGACGCGAAGCCTCGCCGCTTGGGCCTCGGACGCGGTGGGCGATTGGGACTCTTCGACCTCTCCGCCGCTTCGATCCCCTGGATCCGCCGGATCCCCGCGGTCCTGGTCCCCCGCGCGCCTCAGAGCGCGGCTCGCGGTCTCCCGCGCGCGAAGCGAGAGGGCCGCAATTGCCGCGAGCTCGTCTTCCCAAGTCGGCAGGACGGCACCGGCGGCTTGGCTTTGAATCCCCGAAGCCGTCCCGGCCTCTTGGTCCGCATCGCCAACCGGCGCGCGGACGTCGGCCCGGACCTCTTCGACGAGGCTCGCGAGGATTCCCGAGTCCGTTTCCGCGAACGCGATCGGCCCCAGGACGCTCGAGGAGATGCGATCCGAGATGGTCCCGTCCACGCGCGGGGCGCGCTTGCGAAACCACGAGAGAACCAGCGTCTCTTTCGCCCTCGTCATGCCGACGTAAAGGAGGCGCTTGCCCTCGGCCAGAAGGCGCGCGTCGTCCGCGCGGCGCAGGCGCTCGAATCCCGGCGTCTTGATGGCCTCCTTGCCCAACGTCAGGCGGGCCGCCCACTCCCCGCCCGCGCGGTCGTAGAGCAGCGGCCGGTCCTTTCCGCGGGTTGGGTCCTTCAGCCCAAGCCCGGCCAGGATCACCACGCGAAACTCCAGGCCCTTGGCCTTGTGAACCGTGATCAGCCGGACCGCCGCCTCGTCCTCCTCGAAGGCGCGCGGCTCAGCGAGGGAGTCCGCAAGCCTTCGGGAAAGGCGCGCCACGGCCTCCCGGAAGGACAGGCCCTGGGCGTCGAGAGCGCGCGCGAAGACCAGCAGACGCGAGAGGTTGGCAAGTCCTTGGGCTCCGTTGACCACCGCGCCCGTTGAAAGCGACAGCCGCGCCGCGCGGCGATGAAAGAGCGCCCCGAGCGTCTCCGCGACTGGGCGCTCGTGCCGCCTTTGGTGAAGCTCGGAAAGGAGCTCGAACGACGCGAAAAGCGGCGAATCCCTCGGGACGGTCCACCAGTCGTCGAAGCGCAGGCCGGCCTCGGCCGCCGCGAGAAGCTCGCGATCGTCGTGTGCAAAGAGAAACGATTTCAAGGTCGCGACGGTCGCGACCCCGTCGCCGGGGTCGTCCAGGCACCGAAGAGCGGCGATCGCGGCGGCGGTCTCCTCGCGACGATAGAAGCTTTGCCCGCCTTCCAAGGCCGCCGAAATTCCCGCGGCGCGAAAGACCTCCTGGTAGGTGTCGATGGTCTCGTTCCGGGCCACCAGAACCGCGATGTCAGAGAGCGGGACCCGGCCATTGGCAAACCGCTCGCGAATGAGGTTGGCAACCGCGTGGGCCTCCAGCCGCTCCAACACCTCCGCGTCCTGTCCGCGCGCCGCGCCATCGGCATTTCCTTCCTCGGACTCGGCCTCCGCGACAAGCTCGTCCAAGGGGGGCGGCGCGAGATAGAGGACCCGCGGCGGCACGGCCGACGGAACGCTCTTGGGCGGATGGAGCGGGGCGAAGGACACGTCCCAAGGCGTCGCCGGGCCCGCCTGGAAGATGGGCTCGGTCACCCGGTTGACAAATTGCAGGATCGTCTCCGTGGATCGGAAGTTGGTCGTCAGGGTGAGGCGTTCATGCGCCTTAAAGCGATCCCTGGTCGCGCCGTACGTCTCGACATCCGCGCGCCGGAACCGGTAGATCGATTGCTTGGGATCGCCGACCAGAAACAGCGCGCCCGGCCTCGGAACCAGATCGTCCCAGCGTTTCTCGTCCTGGGGCTCCGCCGAAGAGAGCCGGCGCACGATCTCGGCCTGCACAGGGTCGGTGTCCTGGAACTCATCCACAATCAGGGTTGTAAAGCGATCCCGAAAGTGCTCGCGCGCGGCCGGCGAGCTGCGTAGGAGATCCCGCGAAAGAAGCAACAGGTCGTCGAAGTCCAGAAACCCGTGCCGCCTCTTCTCTTCGTCGAGGCGCGCGAAGAGCCCTTTCTGAAGCGACTCGAGAAGACGCACCAAAAGCGGTTCGTGAGAGAGACCAAGAAGGCGCGTAGGAAGCTTGCGATATTCCGCAACCGCCTCCTTCAAACGCTCCCTTACGTCCCGGTCCAGCGTGTTTCCGCCCTTTCTGAGATTGAAGGGCACCGCGGGCTTCCAAACGGAGAGGCCGGCGAAATCGAGCGAGAACCCGTGCGTGAGCTCGCGGCGCGCCTCGGCGATCTGAGCCGCGCGGGGATCTCTTCGATCCGGGATTTGACCCGCCAGGCTTGCCAACTCCTCGTCCAGGCTTGCAAGCTCCTTCCGAAGCTCCAGGACCGGATCCTTGGGGAGTGTCCCCGACTCCAGCACGGCGCGGTTCTCGTAGAGCTCCTCGGCCAGCCTGCGGATCGCCTCCGGCTCGACTCCCACCTTCAAAGCCTCGACGAGAGGCGAGCCGTATCGCCGGGCCTCCTCGTCCAGCCAAAGATCGAACCCTTCGCGCACGAGGTCCTTGGCCACGGATTCGTCGGGGGCTACGAAGTCCGGATCGACCCCCGCCTCCACGGGCCGCTCGCGCAGAAGGCGCGCGCAGAACGCGTGGATCGTGGCGATCTCGGCCCCGGGCAGCTCGAAGAGCGCGCGGCGCGCCCGGGCCGCGTGCCGCGGCTCCTCCGCCGCGCGGGAAAGCTCGCTCAAGAGCCGCCGCTTCATCTCGCCGGCCGCCTTCTCGGTGAAGGTCACCGCCGCGATCCGGGAAAGCGAGGAGCCGTCCTCCAACACCAGCTTCAGGAGCCGGGCGATCAGGGTCGTCGTCTTGCCGGTCCCCGCCGACGCCTCGACGATCAGCGAAAGATCAGTTCGGGTGCGCGACGCCTCTCGCGCTTCGGCATCGGGAAGGGCCGTGGGTTCCACGGCGGGAGGTTACCGCGGAGCGTGGGCCTCGTCTCATACAATCCCCGCCATGCGAGAGTTGCGTTTTTTCCTGGCCGGGAGTTGGGAAGGGCGGCCCGAGGTTCCGGTCGTCTCGCCTTGGGATGGTCGCACGGTCAGCCTGGTGGCGCGGGCCGGGGAAGAGGCGCTGGCCGCAGCCTCGGAAGCGGCCCACGGCGCGCGCGGAGCCATGGCGGCGCTTTCCTCCGAGCGCCGGGCCGCGATCCTGGAGAGGACGCGAGAGCTCCTCTTAGGCGAGCGCGAGTCCTTCGCCGCGATCGTTTGCGAGGAGGCTGGCAAACCGGTCTCGCTCGCGCGCGCCGAAGTCGAGCGCGCCGCCGACACACTTCGCGCGGCGGCCCATGTCGCGCGGTCCCCCGAAGTTCTGGCGCGCGACCTGAGCGGCTTTGCGAGCGGCGCGGGGCGGCTCGCGCTGGTCAAGCGGGTCCCGGTCGGGCCGGTCTTGGCGATCACCCCGTTCAACTTCCCGCTCAACCTCGTGATGCACAAGGTCGCCCCGGCCATCGCGGCGGGTTGTCCGGTTGTGGTCAAGCCCGCCTCGCAGACCCCGTCGGCGGCGCTGTCCTTGGCGCGGCTCCTTTGCGAGGCGGGACTCCCGCCTGGCGGCCTTTCGGTCCTGCCCTGTCGCGGCTCCGAGGCCCTATCCCTCGTCGACGACCGGCGCTTCCGATTGGTGACCTTCACGGGCTCTTCGGAGGTGGGATGGGAGCTCAAGCGCCGCGCCTGGGACCGCCGGGTGACGCTGGAGCTCGGCGGAAACGCGGCGGTGATCGTGGAAGACGACGCCACCGACCTTCCCAACATCGCCTCCCGAATTGCCAACGCGGCCTTTGCGTACGCCGGCCAATCCTGCATCAGCGTCCAACGCGTATATGCAAGCCGCAAGGTCCACCCGGCCCTGCGCGAAGCGCTGATCCAGGCCACCCGGTCATTTCCGTTCGGGGACCCGTCCCTTGAGGAGACGCTCTGTGGGCCGCTGATCGACGAGGCCAACGCCGAGCGGGTCTCCGAGCTTGTACAAGGCGCGGTCGAGGCCGGCGGGACGCTTCTCGTCGGCGGCGAGAAGGACGGTGGCTTAGTTCGGCCGGCCCTCCTCGAGAACGTTCCGGAAAATCACCCGCTCGTGGCGGACGAAGCCTTCGGCCCGGTCGCGGTGTTGAGTTCCTACGACGACTTCGAAAAGGCCCTGGAGCTTGTCAACGCCTCGCGCTATGGCCTGCAGGCCGGCCTCTACACAAACGATTTGGGAAAGATCCGCCGCGCTTGGGACGTCCTCGAGGTCGGCGGCCTTATGCAAGGCGACGTTCCCACGTGGCGGTGCGACCCGATGCCCTATGGCGGGGTCAAGGACTCGGGCGTTGGGCGCGAGGGGCCGGAGTTCACCATCCGCGAGATGACCGAGGAGCGGCTCCTCGTCCTGCGATGACGCGCGCCCCGAGCGGGGCTGGCGGCGCCGGCCCCCGGCGCTGGGCCGCGTTTCTGATTCCGGTCGGCATCACGCTGGCGCTCCTCGCTGGACTGGAGGGAGGCTGCCGCGCCGCGCGCCGCCTGAGGGGCGAGGAGGTCCTGACCCGGGCCGAGCGTGAGACGCGTTTGGTTCGGGCGGTCTCGGCGGCCTACCGGACCCACCCCTTCCTCGGCGTGGCCGGGCGGCCGCACGGCAGCATTCGCGCGTTTGGACACGAGGTGATTCTCAACTCCCGCGGCCAGAGGGGCGACGAGCCCGAGATGCCCAAGCCCAAGGGGCGGTTTCGCGTGATTTGCGAGGGCGGCTCAACGACGTTCGACTACCTCGCGCCCGACAACGCGCACACATGGCCCGCGATTCTCGGGAGGAGCCTGGCCAACTCAAATGCCGACGTGGTCAACGCGGGCTTTCCAGGCTGGACCACGGCGGAGAATCTGATCTCGCTCTCCCTGAACGACCTCGATCTCGCGCCGGACCTGGTGATTCTCTACGCCGGAATCAACGACTTGCAGCCGGCCGGGCATATCCCGTTCGCGCCCGACTATTCCTTGGGCCATGGCGATCTCCTACCACGCAACTTGGGCCTCCTGGGGACGCCTCTTCCGTGGCTTGCGCGGTCGGCGTTTCTGGAATCGCTCCTGGACATCGTGGACCCCAAACGCCCGCTTCGGGCCACGCGCTACGCCGCAAGCTGGGAGTGGAAAGGCGGACCGCGACGGGCCGACATTCCGGACGAGGCCGTGCGTGTCTTTGCGCGAAATGTCCGTTCGATCATTGGTCTCGCCCGCGCCCACGGAGCTCGCACGCTGCTCATCGCGCAGTCCGCGCGCTTTGGGGCCGGACGCCAGGCACGCGATCGCGACTATGTCGAATCGTGGGCTCCGGGGTTGACTGCGGACGGCTATCGGCGCTCTCTCGCCCGCTATCGCGAGGCACTCGTCGCGCTCGCGTCCGAGACGGGCGCCGCGCTCTTCGACCCGTTCGCGAGCGGCACCTTCGTGGATGCCGACTTCTGGGACCCGTTCCACTTCGCGCCCCCGGGTTCGGAGCGGTTCGCAAGCCTCCTGGCCGGGGAGGTCGCGCGCGTTCGCGACGCCGCGGACGAGACCGCGCGAGCGCCGAGGTGACCGGGAATTACTCGGAGGCGGGCGGGTCCTCAGCCGGCGGAGGTGCGCACGACAGGTTCGTCGCATGGCTGGTGCGCCCTCCGGCGATGTAGACGCGAATCTCTTGACCTTCCCGGAACGCCTTTGTCTCGAGGGGCCGGAAATCCGGAACGACCTCCGGCTCCACCACGGCCTCCGGCGTCAAGTCGGTTGGGACTCGTGGCGTAGGCCGGTTCCCGTCGGTGTCGGATTCAATCCCGGGATCCGTTGCCCAGTCGTTTACCGAAAGCGTGTAGAGCTTGCGCGCCTCGCTCTCGCCCTCGGCGCCCTCCCAAAGGAGAATCAGAAGGTCGTCCTCCGTCGAAACCGCGGTCGAGGAAAAGGTCGGGACATCGAACGGCGCGGACGGGAGGAAGCGAGCGCCCACTTGGGCAAATGTCTCGCCGTCGGCACTTCTGAGGAGAACCGCACCCCGGCTGTTGGGGTCCTGTGTCGAGGTCCCCTCCACAAACAGAAGAAGGTCGCCTCCCGGGTGGACGCCCGACGCGAGGTGCCGGACCGGAAAGCCCTCGTCTAGGCCAACGTCCTCGGAGCGGAGCGTCTTGAGAACCCGGAGCCCCTCGGCGACGCGCGCTCCGGTGCCGGGCCGCGTCACGTCCACGACCACGATGGTCGCGCCGACGCTGTACACAAGCACGCGTCGCCCCGAGCCCAGGACCGAGATCGCGCCGCTCGAGATGCCGCTCGTGACGGGAGCCCCCGCGACGCGCTGGCTTGGAAGTACCGGTAATCGCAGGCCGTTGGGCGGAAGGTCCGAGAGGTCCGCCGCGTAGAGCCCGGAAGTCTCGATCGAATAGGCAACATAGCGACCCTTGACCGGGCTATCGACAACAAGCGCGCCGCTGGTGCCGCTCCAGGAGGGAGGAAACTCGGCGGCCAAGGCCAGGGTGGGCCGGTATTTGTCAATCGCGAGAACGAGCGTCCCATGCCCGCTGCTCACCTGCCCAACCAGAACCCGAGCGCCGTCCTCTGAAGCAGCAATCTTGGAAACCGTGTATTGCCCATCGCCCTTGCGCTCGTAAGGCGATTTCCAGGCCGTCCGAAACTCCGGCTTGCCGTCCCCGACCAGGTCGTAGAGCCCAAACCCGTAGGCATATCGAATCACCAAGCGCCTGTTTCCCGGCGACACCGCGAGGCTGTTCGCCGCTCCGCCCGGAAACCAGGGCGAATGAACGCCCGGCTGGGGATCGAACGGAGCGGGTGTCGCGAGGACGCACGAGAGAAGGGCCGTTGCAAGAAACATGGGGGCTCCTGTTTGGGGCATTGCGAAGGTAGCGGCCGCCGGGCCTTGTGGCGCCCGACCGGCCCTGTGGGCACGGGGATTCTAGCAGAGCGGGTGTCGCCTGTCAAAACGGGCGAACTACCGAGGATTCTGGTCCGGATCCCTCGCGGGATCCTCGTTGACAGCCCGCGAGCGCGGCCTTACCTTTCCGGCGGTTTGAACCCGAAAGCCGTACCACCGACATGCCCAAACTCGTTCCATTCCAAAAAGCCGGTCAGATGGTCTGGTACGTTCTTGCGATCGCTTCTTTGGATGGTTGCTACGTCTTGCGGCAGTTACTTTCAGCCTCCCGAGGTCACCATCGAGAACCGATCGGGTCGCACCCTCACCGGCATCGTCCTAGCCGGAAAGGGGTTTGAGGCGGCCGTCGGCACCATGGAAAGCGGAGAATCGAAAAGCGTGATTGTGCGGCCAAAGGGCGAGTCCTCGCTCAGCATGGCGTTTTCAGCAGGCGATGAGCGCGTGTCGCGAGACGGCCTCGCCTACTTGGAAGGGGATGGCGGCTATGCGGTGCGGTTGACCGTCGAGACGGACCTGACGATCTCCGTCAAGGCGGGCTTCCAAGATGCGCCATATTGAGAGCCCGATTTTGACGATCACGGCCAACTCTCATCGCGCGCATACGTCAAAGACCGCGGTGGGCTCGTCGGGGAGGCCCTTCCCGAGTCCGGTGTGATTTGCGCCCCGCTCGCCAAGTACCAGGGCCTCTTGGTGCGGGTGTGCCGGCCGCGCGCCTTGTCGCACGAAGACGCTCGCCGGGTCGTCGAGTACGCGGCCCGACCGGTCGGCAAGCTCTACGACATGGACAACATCGTGGACCGCACCCGCTGTTTTTTGCCTGCGGGCAATGTCCCCGCGCGCTTCCGCGGGCAGGCGCTTCACTTCGGCGCCGGCAAGCCGACCGAGGTGATCTGCTCGGCCCTGGTCTCGGCCTAATGCGGGCTAGAGGCGCCTCAGCTCTGGACACCGCCGCCTCCGCTCATCGACGCGAGCGCCGCTACGGACTCGTCGAACTCACGCCAAAAGGGCTTCACTGCCGCCTCGGCCGAATGGGCTTGTCCTGGCAGGGTACGGCCATCTAATCATGATCCGCCTTCGCCGGTGTTGTAATCGCCTCGTCGCGTCGCCACACCGCGACTTCAACCTTGGAGAACCGCCCGTCGCGCCCGCGTTTGGGAAAGGCGTACTCGATCCACGCCGACTTCGGGGAGATCTGAGGCTCCGCTTCCCTCGCGGTCGACCACGCCATTCTCTCCGCCTCCCACAAAGGCACCGTGAAGAAGCCAACTTCTCCTTCCTTGTTGCGCTCATTCCATTCAAACACGCTGGAAGGCAAGTCGACCTGCTTTCGGGCTTCGGCTGGCAGCGCGGCGATCGAATCGACAAGCGACGTGACAGCCAGAGGAAGATGAGCGATGTCGAGCGGCAAAGGAACCGACGTGTCCGAACCCCACCGAAAGGTGCGGACATGCACGACACCCTTGGCCTCGTTAACGGCCAGAACGACGCCCGGTGCAACTCGCCTCCTCATCAGGAGGCGTCGAGGCCCATAATAGAGAAACGCGGAACCGCCGATGATCTCGGTGTTACTTGCGCCCAATGGCGTCATGGCGGTCATCGACGGATCGCGCCGGACTTCTCGTGACGGGCATGGCAAGAGCGGTTACCTGTCACGCAGGCGCCACAAGCCTCTCACGAGCGGCCCTTAGTATTTCCCTGTAATCCTCGGAAAAGGGCTCAATAAGCGACTTCTCTAGCGATGCCTCAAGGTTCCAAAGTACGCGCCGCTCTGATTGATGCCCGATGACAAGTACGTCCGCCGCCGTATTCCGCGCAAGAAACTCGAAAAGAACGAGGGC
>WBZQ01002593.1_pt1 | contig 11528 bp, 10 predicted proteins | sample 5204251 | NCBI WGS metagenome assembly WBZQ01 (sample SAMN12412402, study PRJNA552823) | activated sludge metagenome | isolation source: activated sludge from nitrification reactor of wastewater treatment plant... | place: USA: Virginia | collected 2017-09 | reverse complement strand
CCACGGCATGGCCGATGACAACGTACACTGGCAGCAGACCACCGAGATGATCAATGCGCTGGTGAAGGCGAACAAGCAGTTCGACACGTACTATTATCCCAACCGCAACCACGGGATCTACGGGAAAAACGCCACGCGGCATTTGTTTACGAAGTTGACGGATTTCGTGCTGGAAAAACTGTAGGCAGCGTATGTCCCTGCGAAACTATCTTTGAGAAAAAAACTGCTCCGGCTTATGAAACCATTCTTCGCCTTCGCCGCCCTTTGCCTGTTCGCTTTTCCCCTTACCGGCCAAAAAGCCTTCGGCAAACTCGTTGCCGGCGTTGAAGTCGGTTTCGACGTGAGCCAGTTCACCAAGGGCATCAAGCCGCGCCTCATCCCCGGCCTTCAGGTGGAGGCCCCGGTCGGGCGTTTTTCCTTCGGCGCCGGCCTGGGCCGCGAGATCTACCACGGCTACCAGTATTACACCTATGCCGGCCAGACCATCGAGCGCATCGAGAACGAAAAGCCGGTCACTTACTTTCTGGCCGACGCGCACGAGTTCCGCCCGGCCTATTGGTCCATCCCGCTCAAGGTCGACTACCGTTTTCACAAGTGCCACTGCGTATACGCGCACGTGGGCATGACCTTCGATTTTTTCAGCGACAGCCCGCCGGACAAGATCGTGTTCCGCGGCGCCGAACTGGACCAGCAACCCTACGACCAACTGCAGCGGACCCAGTTGTTCAAAAGCACCACCCGCAGTTACGAGTTCGGTATCGGGTTCAAACTGCATTCCAACGACTACTTCCGCCTGGTGGCCCGGCCTACTTACGTGTTGAGCGAGAACCCGGAGATCTACACCGACGCGCCGAAATACCTGCCAACGTTCCGCATGACCTTCGGGGCGCAGTACGCTTTTATCCGGTACGGGAGCAGGAGATAGGAATTTTACCTATTTTCGCTCGATGAAAACACCATCCGGCAGCACAACCGGCGCAGCCAAGTGGCCCGCGCCTGTCCCCAAATGTATCGGCCTCACCTTCCTGCTCTTTTTCCTGGCCATCACGGGATCACTGGCCCAAACCCCGGTGGACAGCCTGGAAAAAACCCTGCCCGCCACGACCGGCCGGAAACGGGCGGAAACGCTCTACTTGCTGAGTTGGGAATACCGGTTTTCCGACAAGGAAAAAGCGCTGCGCTATGGAGAAGAGGGACTGCAACTGGCCCGGCAACTGCATGACACCGTAGCCATCGCCAGTTCGCTGAACAGTCTTTCCGAAACGCATCTCAATTTCGGCGACTTCGATCAGGCTGAAAAACTGACCCGGGAGGAACTACCTTACGCACGGGTCATTCAACACTGGAAAACCCTGCTGGGCGCCCTTACCCGCCTCGGAACCATCCACTACCGCCACGGCCGCCTCGACTCGGCCCTGGTCTACCAACTGGAGGTACAGCGGTATGCGGAGTACATCAAAAAGCCCGAACTGACCGGAGTAGCCAGCCTCAACCTCGGCCTTACCTACATGGACCTGAAGCGGTTCGAGGAAGCGCTCAAATACTTCCAGGGCGCCCTGGAGGCTTTTCAGGCCACCGGTTTCACCGCCGGTATGGGCGCCTGCTACGTCAACATCGCCGAAACCCTGCGCAGCCGCAAGCAATACCCCGAGGCCCTGGAGGCGGCTTACAAAGCCGAATCCATCCTGTTGAAATCCGGCAACAAACTACACCTGGGGTACATTTACGGCATCATGGTCGACCTGTTCGAAGCCGTAGGGGATTCGCCCAAACGCCTCGAATATGCCCGCAAAGCCCTGGCCATGGCCCAGGCCAACCAGGACGAACTATCCATCGCCCAAAGCGAGTCCAAACTGGGCCGGGCCCTGCTGGAAACCGGCGACCCGGACGCCGCCCGGCCTTACTTCGACACCTCCCTGCTCCGGGCCGAAAAAATGCAGCAAAAGTCGCTGATACTGGAGAACTACGCCAATCTGCGCGACTGGCACCTCCTGCATAAAGACTTTGCCCGGGCCGGCTGGTACGACGAAAAATTCACCGCGGGCCTGGACTCCGTTTTTACCTCCGACATGGCGGAAAAAATAGCCGACGCCCAAACCAAATACGAAACCGAAAAACAGGGAGCGGAAATCGCCACCCAGAAACTGGCCCTGTTGCGCCAGCGCCTCTGGATTTTCGGACTGGCCGGCGGGCTGGTCGCCCTCGTCGTGCTGGGATACGTGTTCTACCACCGCTACCGCCTCCGGCAAAAAGCCGAACTGGCCGCCGCCGTCATCCGCGAACAAAAACTGGGCTTGAACGCCGTGATCGAAGCCCAGGAAAACGAACGCAAACGCATCGCCAAAGACCTGCACGACGGCATCGCGCAGGAACTGGTGGCGCTCCACCTTGGCTTCAACCTGCTCCGGCACAAACTCCAGAAGACAGCGCCCGCCGAAGCCGGGCAACTGGGCGAACTGTCGGAACAACTCGACCACTCCTGTACCGAAGTACGCAACATCGCCCACCTGATGCTGCCGCCGGCGCTCGAACAATATGGACTGGCGCCCGGCCTCGAAATACTGTTGCGCCACACCGCCCAAAGTGCCGGTTTCGACGCCCGGTTCGACAGCAACGACCTGCCGCCGGCACTCGACGAAAAAACCCGCATCGGCCTCTACCGCATCGCCCAGGAACTGCTCAACAACATCGTCAAACACGCCCGCGCCAGCAAAGTGACCGTCCGGCTGTTCGGCGCCGGCAACCACCTTGTTCTGCAGGTTGAAGACGATGGCCCGGGGTTCGACTTCGAGGCGGCCCGGCAAAAGGGCAGTATGGGCATATTGAATATACTGAGCCGGGTCGGCACTCTCGGCGGTTCGTTTTTTGCGGAAAAAATTCAGCCCCGGGGAATGATGTCGGTGGTACGGGTGCCGGTGGAATGAAAATGTATCGGGTTGACAGTTCCAGGCCATCAACCAAACTGAGCGCAGTATGAACAAAAAGATAAAAATCCTGCTCGCCGATGACCACCACCTCGTCCGCAAAGGCTTCCGGGCCCTGCTGGAAGAACTGGATTTTGTGGAGATTGTCGGGGAAGCCGCCAACGGCCGGGAGGTGCTGGCCCTCCTGCGCAGCGGCGCCCGGCCCGACGTGGTGTTGCTCGACTACGAAATGCCGCACCTCAACGGCCTGGAAGCCGCCGAACTGATCGGCCGGGAGTTTTTCGGCGTCAAGATCATCATGCTGACCATGCTCAACAGCCGGGAACTGGTGCAGGAGGCCGTGGCCAAAGGAGTCAGCGGTTTTTTGTTCAAAAATGCCTCCCTCGACGAACTGAGCGAAGCCATCCGCCGCGTGGCCGCCGGCGAACGGTATTTTGCCAGCGAAGTAGCCCTCGCCCTGCTGCAAACGCCCCGGCCGGAAGGCGATCCCCGGCTGTCCCTGCTCACCGAACGCGAAACGGAAATACTGAAACTCGTGGCCAAAGGCCTCTCCAGTTCCGAGATCGGCCGGCAACTCTTCATCAGCCCCCGCACCGTGGATACCCACCGCAATAACCTGATCCAGAAACTCGACGTGCCGGGAATCGCCGGCCTGACCCAGTTCGCGCTGAAGAACAAGTTGATTTGACGTTGGATTGTTGGACGGTTAGACATTGGACTGTTGGATATCGGACTGCCGGAGCAGGTGACAAACCGGATATTTTTCCTTTTTCTTTCCAATTACGCACATCTGCGTAGGCATTTTACGCAAACCCGCCGAAGCGCGCCGGGCCGGCGCAGCCCCACCTTTGTCCTGTTCGATCCAAGGGAATAACCTTCCTGAATTTTCACGAAAAACGAGTCCAACCAATGAAAAAGTCTGACAAAATCTGGGGGCCGCTGCTGGGTATCCTGCTGCTTTTCGGCGCCTGCGCAAAAAACACCCGCAGCAGCATTGCCGATGAAAACACGGCCCTTTCGTCCGCCCCGGCCAAGGCTGCGGCCGCCGCCCCGGCCTGCCACCGGCTCAGTCCCAATGAATTTCTGACCGATTGCCGCTTGCAATGGGATGCATTTAAACACCGCTTCCAGTCCTATGTCGGTGCACCGCACCGGACGATGAGCCCGCGTTGATTCCACCATTCAGACGAATACCGCCATGCGCAAGGTTAAAGAATGGATGATCGATCTTTTGCTGCTTTTGGGGTTCGGCATACTGGCTCAGGTGATCTTCGGCTAAGTTCAACCAGCCGCATTTTTCGAAACCAGGTGCCCGCCCGCCGGCCAAACTCTAAACCTTTTATTTTCCATGAAAAAAGTCTTTCGATTTTTCGGCTTCCTGCTGGGCGGCCTCTCGCTCCTGCTGCTCGGTACCGCGGCCTGGGTCAATCTGACCGAGTTGCCAAAGTATGAATCCAAATCCCTGGCGATTACGCTTCCCTATGATTCGGCTTCGCTGTTGCAGGGGCGCAAAATCGTGGAAACCGTCTGCATCGGCTGCCACCTGGGCGAAGACGGCAAACTCAGCGGACGCTTATTCTCCCGCGCCGACGACCCTTTCGGCGAGATCTGGTCGCGCAACATCACCCGGCACCCGGTAAAGGGCATCGGCTCCTACCAGGACGGCGAACTGGCCTATCTGCTGCGCACCGGCATCAAACGCAACGGCGAATGGGCCGGCCCCTACATGACCCTGCCCCACCTGTCCGACCGCGACCTGGCTTCACTGATCGCCTGCCTGCGCTCCGATACTCCGCTTACCCAACCCTCAGAATCCGACCCGCCGTCGCCGAAATACAGTTTCCTGGCCCGGGCGCTGGTCAAACTGGGCGCCTTCAAGCCCGAATTCTACGACATCCGGCCGGTAGCGGCGCCGCCCGTTTCCGACAAAGTGGCTTACGGCCGCTATCTGGCTACCGGCGTGTACGACTGCTACAGTTGCCACTCGGCTTCCTTCGAGACGAACAACCTGCTGGTACCCGAACGATCCGAGGGTTTTCTGGGCGGTGGCAACATGATCCACGACGAAAATTTTCAGCCCGTCCTTTCCGCCAACCTGACCGGGAGCAAAGACCACGGCCTGGGTGCCTGGACGGAAGCCCAGTTCGCGGATGCGGTACGGACCGGCGCCCGCCCCGACGGCAAAACGCTTAGCCCGGTCATGCCCCGTTTTGCATTGCTCAACGACGAGGAAATCGGCGCGCTCTGGGCTTATTTACAAACGGTACCGGTCCTGGAAAACCAGGTCGCCCGGGTCCGGTAACCTTTTTAAACGCCAGTCAATTCAATGTTCACCTATAACTTTTCAATAATGAAAACCACTTTTTTCATGACCCTTCTGGGCACTGCCACGCTTTTCACCTCGTCCGTTCAAGCCCAAAACACTACCGATGAATCCGGAGTATGGACCCTGATCCAGAAAGGTGTGGATGCCTTCAACGCTCACGATGCCACGGCTTTCGCCAATCTCTACACCGAAAATGCCGACTTCATCCCGCCGATGGGCGGCGTGCTGCACGGCCGGGAACAGATCCGCGTCGCACATGAAAACCTGTTTAAAATGATCCCCAAACCGGCTAAATCGACCCTGGAAAAAAAGGACGAAAAAGTGCGCTTCCTGACTTCCGACCTGATCCTGGCCAGCGGCCGCTGGATCACCACCGATACCTATCCGGACGGTAAATCGGAAACCTCCGAAATGGCCTTTACCATGCTGCTGCGTCGCTCCGCCGGCCAGTGGCTGGCCGAACTGACCACCCTGACCCCGGCGGTACCCATGCCGGGTCAAGGAAAATAAGAGTCATTTTAGCAACAGTATTCCCCGATGAGGTCGTCTCATAAGTAAGACTTACTGATGAGACGGCCTCATTCTTCGTACCGGCGGGTTAGCCGCCGAAGCAGCCACAAAAGTAGTTGGGCCCACCTCCGACCCGACAGGATTAGTTTCTATCTTGTCACCCAAAAAACGCATGGCTTATCCGGGAAAACAAATTCACAACCCCATCACCCGCCAAAGCATCCAGTTTTTGAAAACCGCCCAGGACACCGGCGGTCAGTTGTTGGAAATGGTGACCACCTACGACAGCCATTCCGCCCCGCCTTCGGCGCACTACCACCCGTATCAGGAAGAAGATTTCGTCGTGCTGGAAGGGCAGGTGACCGTGCAGATCGGAAAGGAAAATAAAGTGCTGAACGCCGGCGATACCCTGCATATCCCCCGCAATACCGTACACGCCATGTGGAACGCCGGCGACGAAAAAGCCGTGGTCAACTGGCAGGTACGGCCGGCCATGGATACCGAATACCTGCTCGAAACGGGCATGGGCCTCGCCGCTGCCGGCAAAACCGACCAGCGGGGCCGGCTGCACCGGATGCAGGCCATCATGACCGGCGCCCGGTTCGCCTCGGTGTACCGCCTGCCCCAGCCGCCGTACTGGGAACAACTGATCCTGTTCACCCTGATCCGCCCGATCGCCTGGCTGCGCGGATTCCGCGCCACTTACCCGGAATACCTGGACTGATCGCGTTCAACCTTTTTTCCGGTAGACCAGGAAAACCCCCGGCATTTTTTCCAGCGTTTTTTCTTTCCGTATTTTCCACTGTTTCACCGGCAGCGCCCGCACCGATTCCTGCGCGCCGGTCAGGTCCTGCGCCACGCCGAACAGCGTATCGGGCTGCAAAGCTTCCAGGGCGACTTCCAGCACCATTTGCGAGCGGTAGGGGGTTTCGATGAACAGTTGTGTCTGGTCGTGTTGCCGGGCCAGCGTTTCCAGGCGGCGCAGGTCGCGGGCCAGTTCGGGGCGTTTGGGCGACAGGTAGCCGTGGAAGGCGAAGCGCTGGCCGTTCATGCCGGAGGCCATCAGGGCCAGCAGCAGGGAGGAGGGGCCGACCAGCGGCACGACTTTCACCCCGTTTTGGTGGGCCAGGGCCACAATGGCCGCTCCGGGGTCGGCCACGCCGGGGCAGCCCGCTTCGGAAAGCAGGCCCACGTCCCGGCCGGCCCGCAGGGCGTCCAGGAAGGTTTGTTCCGCCTCTTTAAAGTTCCGGTCATCCGACAATTCGGTAAAAACCAGTTCGGGCAAGGGCCGGGCCGGGCCCAGGCTTTTGATGAAATGCCGCGCCGTTTTGGCCCGTTCCACGATAAACACCTCCAGCCCGCGCGCAATCTCCTGCGCATAGGGCGGTATGGTATGCAGGGCATTTTCGGCTATAGGCGTCGGTAAAAGATAGAGGGTCATGGCAGTAGTTTCGGTCATGGCGAACCGTTCCCGGTTTTGAACCGGGGGCGAAGGTACTTTGCCGAACTGTTTGCCCATGCGCGTACAGCGCTCCGCTTTTCTTACATTTGTCCCTCCATGGCAGACACGTTTACCATCAAACTTCCGGTTTTCGAGGGGCCCTTCGACCTGCTGCTGTTCTTCATCGAGCGGGACGAACTGGATATTTACAACATCCCCATCTCGAAGATCACCGACGATTTCCTCGACTACCTGCGGCACGCGGAAACCGCCAGCATCGACCTGGCGTCCGAGTTCATCGTGGTGGCGGCCACGCTCATGCGCATCAAGGCCAAGATGCTGCTGCCCCGCAAACAACTGGACGACGAAGGCAACGAAATAGACCCGCGCCGCGAATTGGTGGACCGCCTGCTGGAATACAAGCGCTACAAATCCGTGCTGGACGAACTGCGGCGGCTGGAGGAAGTGCGCGCCTTCATGAACCCGCGCGGATATGCCGGCGCCGAACTGCGCAAACTCGCCGAACACGCCCTGGCCGACGCCGAGATGGAATCGGTCACGCTCTACAAACTGCTCCGGGTGTTCGAGCGACTGTTGACGCGTTTCGAGGAAGACCGGAAAACCAAACGCATCCACACCGTTTACAACTACACTTACACCATTCAGGAACAGCGGCAATACCTGCTGGGCCAGCTGGAAAAGGGGAAAAAAGCCGCCTTCGAACAGGTGTTTCTTGCCCTCGAAAACCGCATCCATGCCGTGGTGACCTTCCTGGCCCTGCTGGAATTGCTCAACGAACAGGCCATCTCGCTGATCCAGGGCGAAGGGGTGAATAACTTCTGGCTGGCCGTGCCGGAGGAAACCTGAGTCACTGTGTTGAGCGGTCAGACGACTTTGAGTCGTCAGACCGCCCCTCCCTGGTCTGGCGACTCAAAGCCGACGAAGGAGAGGTGACATCTCTTCGCGGAAACCAACCGTGTTCTGCCGCCGCGTAGAGATGTCACCAGCCTCATGCTTCGGCTGATGACACCTCTACGCTTCCTTAAGTTGACGACATTAGACTTTGAGTCGTCAGACCGCGGCGACTCAAAGCCGCTTGACCAATAAACCAAGGATTAGTCGGTTCGTTTGCTACTTTTGCCCGCCATACGCCGCAGTTTATTTTTATGAAAATCCACTTTTACCTCCGCTACCGCACCCGCCCGGGAGAATCTTTTTCCATTCAACTGGACCAGGAACAGAACCTGCCGCTCGAATACCTCAACGACGAATTCTGGTACGCCGGCGCCGACATCGAAACCGGGAATAAGCCGCTGCACTACCAATACCGGCTCCACGACGCGGAGGGCAATACGAAGTTTGAGGCCGACCCGAAACGCGTACTCTCTGCCGGCGATGCAAAAGCCGGAGAAGCCGCCGTATTCGACTATTTCAACCCCATCGGGCTGGTGGAAAACGTTTTTACCACTCAGCCCTTCCGGGAGATATTTCTGAAAGAAAAAACCGGCGGGAAGGTAAAGACGCCCGCTGCCTGTACCCATATTTTCCGGGTAAAAGCACCCTTGCTGCCCCCGGACGAAGTGCCCTGCCTGCTGGGCCACGGCAACGCCCTGCGCAACTGGGACACCGTGGCGCCCATTCTGCTCTCGGCCAACGAGGGCTGGTGGGAAGCCCGGGTGGACCTGTCCAAAGAGAGCTTGCCGCTCGGCTACAAATACGGCCTCTGGAATACGCGGACCAACAAATTCACCGGCTTCGAGGAAGGCTCCAACCGTCTGCTCATTTTTCCCTATCACGGTGGCGCCGACGGTGCTGCGGTGCTGACCGTACACCACGACAACTACGCCCGTTTCCCCCTGACCGCCTGGCGGGGCGCCGGAGTGGCCATCCCGGTCTTCAGCCTGCGCAGTAAAAAAAGCTGGGGCATCGGTGAATTCACCGACCTGCACCTGCTGACGGACTGGGCCCGCTCGGTCGGACTGAAACTCATTCAACTGCTGCCGATCAACGACACCACGGCCACGCATACCTGGACGGACTCCTACCCCTACGCCGCCGTTTCGGCTTTCGCCCTCCACCCCATTTACCTGAACGTGGAGGAACTGGCCGGCAAAAAACACGTGGCCGTCCTGAAGTCCTACCTGAAAAAGCAAAAGGAACTCAACGCCCTCGACGCCGTCGACTACGAAGCGGTACTGCAAACCAAATGGGACATCATCCGCCAGCTCTACGACCTGCAAAAGGCCGACTGGTGGAAAGACCGGGCCTGGCAGGAATACTACGCCGCCAACCGGCACTGGCTGGCACCCTACGCCGCCTTCTGCTGGCTGCGCGACATGAACGGCACCTCCGATTTCAACCGCTGGTCGTCGCACCAGGCTTACCGCGCCGCCGAGATCGATACACTGCTGGCGCCCCAAAGCAAACAGTTCGACCAGATCGCCCTGCACCTGTTCGTACAGTGGCACCTCCACCTCCAGTTGAAAGCTGCCACCGACTACGCCCACGCCCACGGCATCGCCGTGAAGGGCGACATCCCCATCGGCATTTACCGCTATTCCTGCGACGCCTGGGTAGCGCCGGAACTCTACAACATGGACCGCCAGGCCGGCGCACCGCCGGATGATTTCGCCGAAAAAGGCCAGAACTGGGGCTTTCCGACCTACAACTGGGAGCGCATGAAACAGGACGGCTTCGCCTGGTGGCGGCAGCGCTTCGAGCAGATGAGCCTCTACTTCGACGCTTTCCGCATCGACCACATCCTCGGTTTTTTCCGCATCTGGAGCATCCCGCTCGACGCGGTGGAGGGCATTCTCGGCCAGTTCGTGCCGGCGCTGCCCGTCACCGAAAAGGAATTCCACGACGCCGGCATCGGCTTCAACTACAGCCGCCTCTGCACGCCCTATATCACCGAGCGGGTGCTGTGGGAAACCTTCGGCGAGGAGGAAGCCGCCTTCGTGCGCGATACTTTCCTGGAAAAAAAGCAGAACAGCAGCCAGTACGCTCTGAAACCCGAATTCGACACCCAGCGCAAGGTGGAAACCTGGTACAACAGCCAGGTGCCGAACGGCCGGCATGAAAAGTTGCGCGACGGGTTGTATGCTTTGATCGCGAACGTGATCTTGCTGAACCCCACCCCCGTCCCCTCCCCCGAAGGGAGGGGTGACATAGCCCCGGGCATTTCGGAAAAAGCCAAAAAAGGCAAAACCACCGCAGCGAAAAAGGGCATAAATAGCAGCAGCACCTCCACTTCCATTCCCCAGAATGCCGAGGGCAGCGCGTCCCCCCTCCCTGTGGGGGAGGGGCGTGGGGTGGGCTTCCACTTCCGTTTCGGCATCGAAAAAACCTCTTCCTTCCAGCACCTGCCCGACGAGGTGAAGGGCCCGCTGAAAAACCTGTACGTGGATTACTTCTACCGCCGGCAGGACGACTTCTGGCAAAAAGAGGCCCTGGACAAACTGCCGGAACTCCGCCTGGGTACCAACATGCTCATCTGCGGCGAGGATCTGGGCATGGTGCCGCACTGCGTGCCCGACGTGATGAAAGAACTGGCCATTCTCAGCCTGGAGATCCAGCGTATGCCCAAGCAATCGGGCCTGACCTTCTTTCATCCCAAAGACGCGCCCTACCTGTCGGTCATCACCCCGGGCACCCACGACATGAGCACACTGCGCGGCTGGTGGGAGGAAAACCGGGAGTTGTCGCAGCGCTTTTTCAATGAAATGCTGGCCTACGAGGGCACCGCGCCTTACTTCTGCGAGCCCTGGCTCAACCGCGCCATTCTCGAGCAGCATTTCCGCTCGCCGGCCATGTGGAGTATTTTCCAGTTGCAGGACCTGCTGGGCATGGACGGTGCCCTGCGCCGCGAAAACCCGCACGACGAACGCATCAACGTGCCGGCCAACCCAAAGCACTACTGGCGCTACCGGGCCCACCTTGCCATGGAGGATCTGATGAAGGCGGATGATTTTAATGCGGAGATCAGGAGGATGGTGGCGGGGAGCGGGCGCTGACTAACCGAAGATCGAATATTTCCCCAGACACGCTCCGAACCCGATCACACCGACCAACAGGGCGCTCAGCAGCATGGCTTTGCCGATATGTCTTTGCTCTTCCGCAATTAGGGTCTTCCTGAAAAAGGCCTCCGCACAGCCGAGCGGGGCATCCGAAGGTAGTGGCGGCTGCAAAGGTGGGCGATCTGGGACTGCACCAAGTCCATCCGCTCACTAAAAAATCGCCGCCAGCGGCCTACTATGTCATCGTCTTTGATTCCCTGATCTATCTTCGGAGCCAGCCCGCAAAACATCTGGTAATGCCAGTCTGTGTT
>WBZQ01002592.1_pt1 | contig 11534 bp, 12 predicted proteins | sample 5204251 | NCBI WGS metagenome assembly WBZQ01 (sample SAMN12412402, study PRJNA552823) | activated sludge metagenome | isolation source: activated sludge from nitrification reactor of wastewater treatment plant... | place: USA: Virginia | collected 2017-09 | reverse complement strand
CAAGAAATTCATCGTTTAGAAGAGTTGCTCAGTACCTGGATTGCAACCAGCGAGCTCTCGCGAGTGAATGCTGCAGCGGGAAAGGTGCCCATCCGGGTCAGCGCCGACACGCTGAAGGTGCTGGAAGCCTCGCTTGAAATGGCACGAATGACGGAGGGAGGTTTTAATATTCTTGTTGGCCCTGCGGTTGAAGCCTGGAGTGTGCTCGATCGGCAGAAAGTTCCATCGGCTTTGCAATTGGAAGCGGTGCGACCGCTCACCGATTTGCGTTCGCTGCACGTGAACGCTGAGCAGCGCACGGTTTATTTGGCTAAGCCTGGTATGCGGATGGACGTTGGTGGCATCGGCAAAGGCTTTGCCGCTGACATGGCTGTTGTTGCCATGCAAAAGGCCGGAGCCACTGCCGGAGTTGTGGCTCTCTCGGGAGATATGCGGACCTTCGGGCAACTGCCGGGTGGCAGCAGATTTCCCTTCGGCATTCGACATCCACGTCGGGAAGAGGCAGTGCTGGCCTTCATCGATCTTCAGGACGAGGCGATCTCAACGGCTGGTGACTATGAGCGATATTTTGAGCAAGCCGGAGTGCGTTATCACCATATTCTGGATCCGATCACCTTGCAGCCGGCGCGTGATTGTCAGAGTGTGACCGTTGTCGCTCGTGATGGGCTGATGGCTGATGGTCTGGATACCGGCATCTTCGTCATGGGACGTGAGCGAGGGTTGGCGCTAATCGAACGGTTACCGGGAGTCGGTGCGGTGATCGTGGATCGTAGCGGCGAGATTTGGATTTCTTCCTATCTGAAAGGAAGGGTGAGAATGAATGCAGCTCATGAGTGATTCTATTCGAGGTAAAAGTTCGGCTTCCGGCTCGGCCCGTCATCGGCGTTGGAGGGCTAGGCTCGTAAGCACGGTCCTGACTCTAGTGACATTGAGCGCGTGCAGTGGCGGTTCCAAGTACTTTCAGGATGCGATCAACCAGGCGACGCGGGACATGGTCGGCAAACGCTATGGAACACCCCACAAAACCCAGGCGACCGTCGATGGTGGAGAAGCGTGGACCTATTTCGAGCGTGGCAGCGGGACGGCGGGTTTCGGCGGTCAAGTGCGAGGAACTGGTTGCCGAGCCTATGTTTTGACGTTCGACAAGGAGATGGTTTTGCGGGGTTGGGAACAGTTGCCCTGCCAGGGATGACCCCTCCGGCTTATCGGTCCAAGGAGTAACCGAGGGGAATTTGCATCGTGACAAAAGACTTTTCGAGAGGCTGGGAGAGAGGGATAGGCGAGGCTTGCCGAATCGTCTCCAGTGCGGCCTGATCGAGTACGCTATGTCCGGAACTCTTCGCAATTGTGGCTGACGCAATGTGCCCGTCTTCCCGAATCACGATTCGCACGACCACCCGCCCTTCCAAACGCTGTAATCTCGCCGTCGCAGGATATTGTTTGAATGTTTCGAGACGTTGCAGCAAGGGGCCTGTGAGCCAGCCGTAGTCTGGCTTTCTCGGGGCCTGAATCGCAGGGCTCAAAGGGGCAAGTGACGCCATGGGCGGTGGAGTTACAGCCGCTTCGGGCGACGGCGATGTGCTGTTTCCCGGGAGACGTGCAGCATCCGTCGGGGGCAGGTCCGAGGGGGGAGATGGGATATCTGGGAGCGGTTCTGTGGACTTAGAGGTTGCGTTGAGCGGAGGCTGAGGCTCTTGTTCCGCTTCCCGTGATTCGTGGGGAGGTGGAGACGTCGAGCGTTCGACCGGCTGCTGAAACTCCTTCCGCTGTGGAGGCATGACGGGGTGGGCTGCGGGGAGTCGCTCTACCGCCAAAGCAGATCGTAGCGGAGTCGGCGCCGTCGGAAGGGATGTCCGAGGGGATGAGGCCCGCGTGGAGGCTGTCTGAAGGTTTCGCGGAGCGGGTTGGGCAGGTGTCGAGGTAGCCGTCTGCGGCCTGGGTGACTCTACGACCGGTCGTGTTGATGGCGAGCTCTTGATCACCCTGACGTCCCAATGGAACGACGATGACGGCGGGGCTAGCCCGATCTTGGCGGCGAATAGTGCGGCTAAGAAGACGGCTGTGCCATGCAGGCAGAGCGAGATGATCCACCCGCTTGCACGCAAGCGGACGAAGGCGTCCGGCGTGCCGGGATGGGAGTCGGTCATAGGCGCACGACCTCTAGGCTGACGGATTGGAACCCCAGGCCACGGATCTCATCCACAACCGACACAAAACGCTCCAGCAGTGTGACCTTGTCGGCTCGCACGACGACCAGGGATTCGCGCGGGTGAGCGACGAGCATGCTTTTGAGGCCATCGGCCGGAACAGGGCGGTCGTTTAAAAACAGCTCTCCGTTGGCAGTCAACGTTACGACGACGGGGACATCCTTATGATCCCCGGCCTCCTTCGCCTTAGCGAGATTGACGGGAATTTGGCCCGTGCTAATGAAGGTCGCAGTCGTCAGGACGATGACGAGCAGCACTAACATCACATCGACCAACGGAATGACGTTGATCTGATTAACCTCTCGTTCCATGTTGCACCTTATAGGTCGTCAGTAGTTCAGCGACGCGTCGGCGAAGAATATTGTTCATGACAACGCAGGGGATGGCCACGAGCAGACCGACAGCCGTCGCCTTGAGAGCCAGGCTCAGGCCGATCATGATGGTATTCACGGCCATGGTTCCCGAGGTGCCCATCGTATGAAAGGTCATCATAATGCCTAGCACCGTGCCCAGCAATCCGATGTACGGTGCATTGGCTGCGACGGTCCCGATGATGACGAGTCGCTTGGTGAGCGCCATTTCAAACGTCTGAACGTCGGTAAACTGCGCCAGATTTACGCGTCGATAGTAGAGCCATCGCTCGATCGCGACAGCGACGGACCATACGCTCAACCCAATCAACAGACCAATGATTCCATACTCAACCGCATTTTTCAGGACGTCCATTCGTTGCTCCTCCAGCTCTCACTGTTATTGCCGGGCGGGGGCAGCCCGCATAACATCGCTACGGATGTCTTTCTCCATCGTGTTCGGTCTCGCGTAAGGCGAGTGGTCTGATGTCACGCCACCACCGTCGGGGAGCCGGGTGGTTGCGGAAACAAGACCGTGTGGGTCGCCACCACGCGAAGGGCAATGGCCGTCCCAACCTGGTAAATGCTCAGGGATGATTCGCTACTATGCACGATTTGCCCCGAGGGTAGTTGGATCGTGTAGACATTCTCCGACCCCTTGAATTGCCGTGCAAGGATACGGGCCGCGGCTCCTTTGGTCGGGACGATGTGAATGTCGTCAGGGCGAATCATCACGACGACATGCGTGCCCGTCGCGAGGTGTTGGGTATTGGGAAAGTCTCCGATTTCGGTCGTCACCAGGTGGTGCGTCACGACGCCGGCGATAAAGTCCGCCTGTCCGACAAAATCGGCAACGAACGGAGTGGTCGGCAGGTGGTAAATGGCTTCAGGCGTATCGAATTGTTCCAGACGCCCCTTGTTCAAGACCGCCACACGATCAGCCATCGAAAAGGCTTCATCATGATCATGGGTGACAAGAATGGCTGTGGTTTTGGTTTGTCTCAGCAGGGCATGAAGGTCCTGGCGCATGCGACTGGCCATATCCGGATCGAGATTGCTGAACGGTTCGTCGAGGAGGAGGAGCACTGGACGAAGCGCAAGCGCCCTGGCGAGAGCGACGCGTTGCTGTTGACCGCCGGAGAGTTCATGCGGATACCGGTGTCCTAAGCCACGCAGGCCGGTTAACGTGAGCAGGTCATCAACGATCGCCTGTTGTTCGGTTCGTGGAAGGTGCCGTAGCCCGAAGGCAATGTTCTTTTCGACCCGTAAGTGCGGGAACAGCGCATATTCTTGGAACACCATGCCGATATGCCGCTGTTCGGTCGGAATCATGGTATCCCGAGAGGAGACCAGTTGGCCGGACAGCGCGATACTACCGGCGGTCACTCGCTCAAACCCTGCGATGGCTCGCAGGATAGTCGTTTTGCCGCAGCCGGAAGGACCGAGCAGGCAGAGAATCTCCCCTTGGTGGACCGTGAAGGTAATGCCCTCGATAGCCGGCCGGGTGGGCTCATATGCGCACGATACGTCGCGCAATTCGAGCACAGCCGATCGTTCGGCGGTCGTTTCCAAAGCATTCGGCATCATCCCGCCGGTAGTGGTGCCGTGCTCGCCTGTTATGGATTCGTTCACGGGGTTCACCTGATGCCCTCTTGCGCATCCCCACGCCAGTCCTTGGAAACCAGCAGCATCAACGCGGGAAGGCTCAAGAGGACGATAAGCAATGCGGCCGGCGCCGCCAGTTGGTAATACTCTTCGCTGGCTTCCAGCCAGACGCGGATTGCCAGTGTATCAAATCCCACTGGTCGTAACAGCAATGTGGCCGGAAGTTCTTTCATGGTTTGAAGAAACATCAACACCCACGCGGCAACAAATCCATTGCGGACGAGCGGAAGAGTAACACGCCACAGGCTTTGGTGGGTCGTGCACCCGAGGGTACGCGCGACTTCCTCGACATTCGGCGTTACTTGTTGCAGGGCGGGCTCCATCGATTGGAGGCCAACTGGAAGGAAATGCAGAATATAGGCAATGATCAGTACGACCACAGTCCCATACAATGCCGGTGCGAAGTGAGTGAAGAGTACGAGCACTGCCAGGGCGGCGACCGGCCCCGGTAACGCATAGCCGGCATAGGCGGCTTGCAGGCAGGCGATGTTCAGTCGTGAGGGGCGACGGCTGGCGAGGTAAGCCAGGGGGAGTCCGATGATGACCGCGCCGCAGGCTGCCAGTGCTGCCAGAAAACTGCTGTTCCAGATAAAGCCTAGGAAGCGTGTGTCCAATGCGCCTTGAGAAATGGCCTCCATGCTCCAGTGGATCAACATGGCTGCAGGAATGCCAAACGCGGCTCCGAAGACCAGGACGACGTAGCCGGTGATCAGCGCTGTTCCAATGGGCCCTGCGTGGTGACGTGTCGATCGACGGTATCGACCGGATGTCTGATAGAAACGACTGCGTTGGCGAAACCAGCGTTCGGTCACCAGAAAGATGATGGCCATGACCACCAGCAGGAGGCTCAGGATGCTGGCGGCAGTGTGGTCGTACCGGCTGGTCATCTGTTGGTAAACCGCATAAGTCAGTGTTTGATACCGGAGTAAGGAGACCGCGCCGAAATCTGAGATCACGTAGAGAATGACCAGTGCCAGCCCTGCTGCAATGGCAGGGCGAATCAGGGGGAGCGTGACTCGCCTGAGCGTAGCCCATGGAGAGACGCCGCAGGCGCGTGCCACCTCTTCAAACGAGACATTGAGATTCTGGAGTGCGCTGCGTACCAGCAGGTACACGAAGGGAAAGGTGTCGAGGGCCATGACCATGGTAACCCCGGTAAAACTTTGGGGCCCTGGCAATCGGGCATCAGGGCCGAAGACCAGTTGCCACCACTGTTCCGCCGGGCCGCCCATTCCCAGTAAGTGGGCATAGACGTACGCCAGCACGTAAGTCGGCATGGCAAGTGGCAGCGCAAGCGCCCATTCCCAAATGCGGCGTCCGGGGAAATCGTACCGCACGGTGATCCAGGCCAGCGACACGCCTAACACCAATGTGATCAGCGCGACACCGACGGCCAGGGACAGCGTATTTCCTAAGAGTTCCGGAATGCGCGTGGACCAAAGACGGGTCCATACGGCTGGCGCGGCCGTCATCGCGACATAAACAATGTAGGCAGTAGGCAGGACCAGAAACGCGGCAGTGCCTAGACTAACCCACTGCAGTGAAGACGGCGCCTGGACTCTGGTCGCGGTAAGCATGCTTGGCCACACAGCTCAGCGAAGACCGACCTGCTCGATCAGCGTGAGAGTGGGTTCGCGCAATTCAGCAAGTCTGGCCAGAGGAACGAGTGCCGCGCGGAAGCTGTGTCGGTCGACGAGAGCCGGATCGGCTTTCACGTCCGGATGCAGCGGATATTCCTTATCCAAGTCTGCGAAGAGTTTTTGGCCGGCCTGAGCCACGAGAAATTCGATGAGCAATTTGGCGCTGTCGACGTGTTTCGAGGCTCGGGTGACTCCAATGCCGGTTACGTTCATGATGGCTCCCATGCCGCCTTCCTGCTGATCGGTCATGATCGCGGCGATGGGCGCTGTCGGCTGTGCTGCCAGATGACGATAAATATAGTAGTGATTGACGATCCCTGCCGCGATCTGGCCCTTTGCAACCGCTTCCACAATTTGTGAACTTTTCTGGTAGACCTGTGACCCCGCATTGGCCTTCAGCCCTTGGAGGAATTGTTTGGTGCGTTCGTCGCCGAAGGTCGTCTTAATGACCGACACGCCGGCTTGAAGGTACTCGCTGCCGGAATTCGGGATGGCGATTTTGTCCTTCCATTGCGGCTGGCCCAGGTCGAGGAGCGACTTGATTTGCTCGGGTTTCACCAAATTCCTGTTGTACACGACAATCCAGAATCGGCCGGAAAGCCCGATCCAGCTATTGTCCGACGCGCGGAATTGAGACGGGATGGCCCGGTCGACTTCTCGCATATTCATGGGACGAAGGAGTTTGAGCTCTCTCGCATGTTCGAGGCTTCCGGCATCATTGGTCAGGAAGACATCGGCAGGGGTATGGTCCCCCTCTGCCTGCAACCGGTTGACCAACTCGGTGGTGCCTGAAGACAGGAGTTCGATCTGAATACCGCTTTTGGCTTGGAATTCATCTAGCACCGGTTTGATCAACCGCTCGGCGCGACCTGAATAGACGACGAGTTTATCGGCCGCGTCCACAGACTGGACGGGCCATGAAGCCAGGATCAGCGCCGAGAGGGCCAGCGTCAGGGCGTACAGGATGCGAGGGAATCGAGCCATGCGGCGTGCCTCCACGTGTGGGGACACCCCGAGGGCGTCCTAGTTGAAATTGATAAGCCGTCTCAAGATGATACCGGATACGACGGGAATCCGTCAATGGCGGCAGCGCGCGCAGAGGCCGTACAGTTCTAATCGATGGGTTTGAATGACAAAGCCATTCTTGGTGGCGACTTCTTCCTGCAAGCGTTCGATTTCGCAGTTCTCGAACTCGACAATGGTGCCGCAACCCGTGCAGATCAAATGGTCATGGTGGCCTTTGTGGGAAATGTTATCGTATTGCGTTTGGGTACCGAAGTGTCGAGCTTGGGCAATTCCCGCCTCGCAAAACAGGTTCAGCGTGCGATAGATGGTGGCGAGTCCAAGATGGGGATCTTTCTTCGCGAGTTGATGGTACATGGTTTCAGCCGTCACGTGTTCCTGTCGCAGGAACGCCGTCAGGATCAGTTCGCGTTGGCGCGTCAGCTTCAACTGATGCTTGGCCAGATGCTGGCGAAGCACATCCATCTCTTTAAGAGTCTTGCTCATGGTGCGTGACTGGCGTCAAAGACGCTCATTAAAGACGAAAGTGGCTCGATGGGTCAAGAGGCTTTGTAGAGGAAACCATCTCGATTGACGAATCGGAAGCGGCCTGTTTATAGTCCCCCGTTACCGCCACTTGTGAGGAGGCGAGACCTTGCGAAAGTCCCACGAAATGACCGTTGATCGGGCCCTCCTGCTCTATGTGCTTTCGCTCGCCGAGCCCTATGGGCTATTGAGCGACGTGAAGCTCCAACAGCTTTGCTTTCTCTGTGAGCTGCAGATGTTCGGAAAGGGCCTGAAGGGGTTGCATTTTGAATTCGTCCGGTTTGCGTATGGGGCCTTCAGTCGGGATCTGGACAATGACCTGACTTCTCTCCGGCGCAAGGAACGGGTCGAAAACTTCAGTCCGTCTGATCAGGTTCGTGATGAGACCCTTCCGCTCCTGATGAAGGGGATTGATGGAAATGAGACGAATGAAAAAGTCCGAGACATTCTGCAAGCCGTCATTGCCACGTATGGGCCGCAGGACGTCACCGCCATTATGCAATCCGTCGAATCTGTGGAATTGAGTACGCCGCAGCAGCCCGAGTTCAAAATTCCCATCCGCGATATCGTGTTTCACACCACGCTCCTGGTGCCTTCGCGTATCGACGCGTCAGCTGAATTCCTATTGTCTGCCAGTCATCTGACGAAACTCAATGCCTCGATGGGGTACTGACCAGGATGTCACTGGCTCACTAATGGAACTTTTCTTATCGAGCAGGCATGAGGCAGGCAGTCTCTACCTCGAAGTAGCGCGGAAGTCCCCGCTCATGTCTTGATAACGAGCGCAGCTGGAACTGGTCTGTCCTAGTGGCGTCGGGGAAGGGCGAGGGCCGACTGGATCGTATGCAACATGACCCCCGTCTCGATCGGCTCCAGCAAACAATACTCGATGTGTAGTTCGCGGACCACACGCTGAAACTTCTCCCCCTCCAGGGCAGGCTCCTGCAGCGCGGCTGTGACCACGATCCGGGCGCTTGGAAAGGCCTTTCGGAGGTCGATCAGCTCTTCAGGCCCCTGGTCATCGTCGGCGACCAGGCGGGCAATTACCAGATCCAGCTTCGATGTGGGAAGTTGAGCGGAGGCATTGTGTAGCGTGGCACTATACTGGATGAAGTGCTCCATTCCAGGCAGGGCCAGCTTGATGAGCCGTTTCAAATTCGAGTCGGCATTGATAATCAGGATATTGGCCATAGTCCCCCGACGCGAAGTGATGATGGCCAGCGATTGATCACCGTGCGACAGCTCGAAAAATCTTCGCAGATGTCTGCCCGTTGTAGTGGAGGTGGTGTCGTGAAAGTGCGCCTCCTCTCGATAACGTAGCGGCGTCAAACCAGCTGCTGATCCAGGGCATACCGAATCAACTCTGCGGTCGTTCTCATTCCCAGTTTCGTGAGCAGCCGGGCACGGTAGGTGCTCACGGTTTTAATGCTCAAGTTGAGGTGTTCAGCGATTTCCGTCAGCCGCCGACCTTGGGCAATCCACTGGAGCACTTCGATCTCCCGGTCTGAGAGAACCGCGGGGAGGTCGTGGGCGCTCGAGGTGTCACGGTTCGCAATCGTGTCTGTGAGCTGTTCCGATGGTGGTGGTGGGAAATAGTTGCCGCCTTGCAGAATTCGGGAGACGGCTGCGCGAAGCTGTTGCGGACCGGTGTCTTTGGTCAGGTACCCCAGCGCACCTGCGCGAATAGCCCGAGCGGCATAATGTTGCTCCGCGTAAATACTCACAATCAGAATCGGCAAATTGGGTTGGAGAGCTTTCAGAATGCGCAAGACTTCCAGGCCAGGCATGTCTGGTAAATTCAGGTCGAGGACTACGAGGTCCCATGCCCCGGTCCGAATTTGATCAATCGCACTCTGAGCCGAGGCAGTTTCGGTGATGTGAGGCGTTAATCCATCTTCCGTGAGGAAATCCTGCAAGAATTCTTTGAGGCCGCGCCGAAGGAGGGCATGGTCGTCGGCGAGCAGGACATTGAGGTCGGTTTTGACAACGGGCATCGTGTCCAATGCATTCACGGTAGTAACGTCTCCCATGGGGCGTGGCTGAAGCACGGTGAGCCACTGTGTGGAGGGGCAGTCAGATCGTCGAGCGCCTGCATATTCAGAGCAAGCCGCCGATTTGCCTGTGTCCGCTCGAAAACCAGAGACATTACCGTGTGTGTGCTCCTTCATGACGTCTAGTCGCGGAATAGCTCCAGCAGACATCGACAGCTTCGACCAGGTACGGTGTGAATTCTTCTCTCGGCACGTTCTATGTCAGACGCCTTTCCTTCGAATCCTTGGTTGCCAAGCTGATGCTCCGGAGCAGGGCAAAAAGGGGAAATGTTCCTATTTTTAAGTAGTTTAGGAATACCACGTCGGCAAAATGGCGCGCCAGAGCTGAAGGGCCCTGTTGTGGCCCTAGATAATGTTCCTGTTTCGGAATGCTTGTATAAGCAGGCGTGACCCGGGGGGGAGGAGTGTGCCAGTCGAGACAGTTAGAGACGGTACAGATCTCCGTATTTCGCCTCGAGATATCGTAAGAACGGCTCCGGGCTTACGCCGTTACCGGTGACACGTCGAGCTAAATGGTCCGGAGTAAACATCCGTCCCCACCGGTGAATCTTTTGTTCCAGCCAGTGCCGAAGGGGAATCAACTGCCCGGCCGCGATGTGTGCCTCTAATTGCGGAATTTCCAGCTTCGCCTGTTCGAAAAATTGTACCGAGTACAGGTTGCCTAACGTATAGGTGGGAAAATAACCGAAGGCCCCCATCGACCAGTGCACGTCCTGAAGCACGCCGTCGGCATCCTGTGACGGGGTAATGCCCAGGTAGGCCTGCATCCTATCATTCCAGAGGCTCGGCAAGTCTTCCGGATGCGCCCGGCCCTCAATGAGAGCCTGCTCAATTTCCACGCGGAGCATGATATGCAGGTTGTAGGTGAGTTCATCAGCTTCCACGCGGATGAGCGAAGGGGTGACGCGATTGATGGCGGCATAGAACTGATCGAGGGACAGGCCAGCCAGTTGTTGAGGGAATGTGTGCTGCAACAGGGGGTAGAAGCATTGCCAGAATGCACGCGACCGGCCCACACAGTTTTCCCAGAGACGCGATTGGCTCTCATGAAAGCCGAGTGAGACAGACTCGCCGAGCGGCGATCCGTAATATCGGGGGTCCAATCCCTGATCGTACAAACCGTGACCGCCTTCATGAATGCAACTGAAGAGGCACGAGGGCAAATCCTTCTCGAAGACCCGCGTCGTCACCCGCACATCCGTCGGGTGAAACGAGGTGGTAAACGGATGCGCCGAGAGATCGAGTCGCCCGCGCTCGAAATCGTATCCCATGGCGACCAGGACGAGACGCCCGAACTCGATCTGTTTCGTGTGATCGAAGGCGTGATGCAAGCAGCTGTCGTCGATGTTCACCGTGCTGGCCTGAACGCGCTTCAGGAGCGGAACCAGTCGGGCACGGAGTTGTGCGAAGAGCGGCGTGAGTTGGCCTACCGTGGCGCCGGGTTCATAGGTATCCAGCAGCGCGTCATAGGGTGAATCCTGGTACCCCAAATACTGTGCTTCTTCACATTTGAGGCCGAGCACGGTGATCAGCGAAGGCAGGAATTTCGCGAATCGACTTTCTGTCCGCGCAGCCACCCAGGCCTGTTGAGCCAACGAACATTCACGGCTCAGGCGGATGACAAAATCAGACGGAAGTTTTTTTGCACGCCGGAAGTCGCGCCAGACCTCTCGCAACAGCGAGCGCGATGGTTCATCCCAGGTGTCTGCCGCCTGTCCGGTCGTAGGATCGATCCACGCAGTCAATAAGGATTCAATGTGGGGCGACACAAGTCGCTCATGCGCCAGACCTTCCAGGGTGGCGATTTGTTCGGCCCGGGCCGTCCCGCCGCCTGCCGGCATGTATGTTTCCTGATCCCAGGACAAGACGGAAGCTGCGCTCTGAATACGCTTAATTTCCAGCAGTCGGCTGGTTAACGGTTCCAATGTCTTCAAGGTCTTCACGTGTACGCTCTTTCTCCACGATGACGTGGTATGATTCGCGGCCGGTGCGAATTGTCGCATAACTCTCTCCTGGAGTGAAACTCATGGCCGATCTCGTGTCGCCGAATATCGATGCCTATGCTGCTGCCTG
>WBZQ01002591.1_pt1 | contig 11539 bp, 8 predicted proteins | sample 5204251 | NCBI WGS metagenome assembly WBZQ01 (sample SAMN12412402, study PRJNA552823) | activated sludge metagenome | isolation source: activated sludge from nitrification reactor of wastewater treatment plant... | place: USA: Virginia | collected 2017-09 | reverse complement strand
CTGCCGGGACCAGTGCCAGCGTGCCGTCGATGTTCTGCCGCAGTTTCACCTTCCACGCGCCATGGGCACCGATTGCCTTGTCGATTTGTTCGATGATGTTGGACATGCGACCTCCCGGGAAATGAAGGAAAATGGTTTCCTGATCCTGTATCGGAGGGAGGAGGGGAAAGCTTGAGGGGGGAGGGGCGCGGCCTGGTCGTCCTCTTGCTCGCGGAACGCGCGGCCTAGGAAGGGCCTCGTTGGATACGCACAGTTAGAACGATGCCCCGAGGCCAGCTCACTGGACAAAACCGTGATGCCTGCCAGGCATTTGTCGATCTGCCTCCAGGGCTTTTCCTAGCCTCCCCGGCTGGCAGAAATGAGTAGCATGGTTCAGGACGACTTGGCCGTAGGTACGAGAGATAGCAGAGGTATGGCTGCGACCACAGTGCTTCGGTCAGTCCAGTAGGAACCCGATCATGTCAGAGGATGGTTCAGTCTCGATTCCAAGCCGCGGGTGGCGTCTCATTCAAACCAGAGATTTCGGGCTGCTGTGGTGGGGGCAGACCACCTCTCAGATCGGAGAGGGCTTAAACAAGGTTGCGCTTCTCTGGTTCATCTATGAACTGACCGGCTCGGTCATGAAGATGACCATGGTCGGACTTCTCCAGACCATCCCCCCGCTCTTGTTCGGCCCGCTGATCGGCGTATACCTGGACCGGCTGCCGAAAAAAGCCGTCATGATCTGGGTCGATCTGCTTCGCGCAGTGCTCACCTTTCTCATCCCGGCGCTATATGCCATGGACATGCTGTCGATCGAGGGACTCTATGGACTGATTTTTCTCACGTCGGTGGTCTCCACCGTATTCGGTCCCGCGCTGGTGTCGGCCGTGCCGTTATTGGTTCGACCTTCGGAGCTGATGTCGGCGAATGCGCTCATTCAAGGCACGAACAATATCGGCATGTTGCTCGGGCCGGCGATCAGCGGCGTGATGATTGCACTCATCAACGCGGAGAATGTGTTGTTCGTCAACTCCGCCACCTTCCTTCTTTCGGCCCTGTGCCTGATGCCGATTCGCTTCAGCATTCCTCATGTTGCAGCGAGGGATGCTTCCTCCTCCGTGTGGGACGAGCTCAAGGTCGGATTTCGTTTCGTGTTCGGGCAGCAACCCATGGTATTGACCCTGGTGATCATTTCATCGCTCTACAATCTGGGTGTGAGCGCCTTCGTCTTCATCTTGCCGGTCTATGCCAAAGAGTTTCTCCAAGTCGGGCCCGTGCAACTGGGCTGGTTGTGGTCCGCGCTGGGTGTGGGGATGTTGGCGGCCTCGACCTGGCTGGCGTGGAAAAAACAGAGTGACATGCAGGGGCGCTTACGTATCGTCGTCAGCGGCATGACCATCGGCGGCTTTGCGGTCTGTAGTTTGAGCCTGCTGGAGACGCCTCTGATCGCGGCGGCGATCGTCATCATCGTGGGCGGCAGTACGGCGGTGCTCAATCCCATCGTGTGGGCGGTGCTTCAGGAAGTGACACCGGAACATTTGATCGGCCGCGTGCTCACGACGTTTAGTGTGGGCTCCATGGCCTCCGCCATGGCGGGGATGACGGGATTCGGGTGGGTGGCCGACGCGATCGGTCCCGCTGCGAGCCTGGTGGGGCTGGGGCTTGTGCTCCTGCTCACTGCAGCAGTGGCGGTGTCATGTGTTCGCAGAGCCCGTCCTGTTCTTGTCGCGCAGGCATGATGATCCTCACAGATGGCGAACACCTAACTGTCTGCATGGAACGAACGCGATGAGCGGAAGGACCATGCGTGAGACATTTCTTAGCGCCGCCCATTCCTACTGATTCCACTCCTGCGGTAAACGTTTATACTGGCGGTATGGCCCAAGCCCATCGGTGGCTGCTCACACGCGATTTCAGTCTCATGTGGTGGAGCCAGGTACTGTCCCAGGTTGCTGAAGGCATCAGCAAGCTGGCCTTGCTCTGGTTCGTCTATGCGGTGACCGGCTCGCCGCTCAAGACGACCGTCATCGGGCTTCTACAGACGCTCCCGCCGATTCTCTTCGGGCCGTTCATCGGTGTGATCGTCGATCGCTTCCCCAAGAAAACCATCCTCATCGCGAGCGATGTCGCCAGAGGAGTACTCATCGGACTCATCCCCTGCCTGGTCTCGGTGGAAAACTTTACCGTCGGCTCGCTCTACCTTCTTACCTTTCTCTACGGTGTCGCCACGGCGGTATTTGTGCCCACGCTCTCATCCGCCGTTCCCTTCATGGTCGCTCGCCCTCAATTCACGGCGGCGAATGCGCTCCTTCAGAGCACGACCAGTCTCGGTATCATCATCGGGCCGGCGGTCAGCGGACTTGGAATTGCGTTCGCCGGTTCTCAGGACGTGCTCTGCCTGAACGCCATGACCTATTTCGCGTCAGCCGCATGCCTGCTACCGATCCGGCTGCGAGTGACAGAGGCTACAACGGCCGATGGAGATGGCTGGAGACCATTTATCCGGCACCTGCTCGAAGGCATCCGGTATGCGTTTCTGGCCCACCGCACCGTACTGATTCTGATTGTCCTCGCGTCGGTCTATACGTTCGGCAGCGGCGCGTTCACGACACTGTTCCCTGTCTTTGGGCGCCACCTGCTCGGGCTCGGGCCGGTGGAGGTCGGGTATCTCTGGTCCTGGCTTGGGGTGGGGTTGCTGCTCTCTTCGGTCGGGCTGATCCGGATGAGCGCATGGGATCTTTCGAGGCGCCTCTCGGTGATCACCCTCTCCTCAGCACTCGCAGGGTTGGCCTTGGTGGGCCTGACGTGGACGAACGATTTGCGCCTGGCTGCTGTACTCGTGGGCTGCATCGGCATCGGCTTCGGGACATGGACCCCCATCGCCTGGGGCATCATTCAGGAAGTGGCTCCGTCGGGAATGGTCGGCCGCGTGATGGCGGTCTACACGGCGAGTGCCACCGCGACATCCATGCTCGGCATGAGTGCGTTCGGCTGGGTGGCGGAGTCGTTCGGCTCTGTCGCCAGCCTCATTGGGATCGGCGGAGTGATGGTTATTTTGGCAGGCGGGAGTGCCTGGTTTGGGAAGAGGATTGGTGTCGCCGTAATCGGCAAGGCAGATGTGTGACGTGCAGTTGCCGGCTTGTCTCTCCCTGCCTTCCGTCGCGCTGGCTCTCCAGCGGATCGCCGTGCGGGTGCGTCAGGGAGGGCATGAGGTACTACGAGTTGATGTCGTGTGTCGATTTCGTCGGAGCCTGAAGAATTTTCAGGTGGTATACAGGATCTTGCAGACAAGTGGGCCATCGATGATGATTGAGGACCGGTGCTGAGACTGGTGGAGGGAACTCCTGAAATCGCCAGAAGGAAAAGCCAGGGCTAGCGAGTGTTCTAAGCAGGTCGGCACCGCGCTGCGCCGGGCGGCCGAGGTTGCCCGGAAGACCGCTCGCGTGTACGGCACACCAATTTATGTGTGGGAGAACGGCAAGGTGGTGGCAAAGAAGCCGTGACGCCTGTATCGGGCGAGATGCAAAGACCAACCCGCCAACTGATTTCCACTCTTACCAAACATGACATTTCCCGCCTGGACGCAGCCGGGCTGCCGGCAGGTCCCCATCCTGCCCCATGGGGTTTCCAAACGTTGATCGACTCAGCCACTGCATCTAAACCCTCAAAGATTGCCGAGCTTATCGTCCGGCAAGGCATTCCTCAGCTACCTCGGACTCAGCAGTCACAGTCATCATTCGCTTCTCTATGGCTTCCGTGATTCCCGCATACACGGTGGCAGCGGCGGCGGACCAAGCCGGGTTGAAGGGCTCGCCCTTAAATGCCGCTTCGGCGGCCTTCGTTTCGTCATAGGTCAGTGACCGTTGTCGGGTGTTGTCTGACGGCTTCGACTCCACCCTGTTGCGATGGCCTTCGTCCTTCATCATGTCCTGTCGCATGAGATCCTCCCTCTGTGAGACGACCGTTCAATGCTCGCTACTCGGATGAGTGAGCAAACTTAGTGCCAGTTCAGCCCTTCTGTTCTCTGTGTCATGAAAGTTTCTTCGGCGAAATGCTCAACTGAGAATGCAGGGCTCATGATTCATCCTACCATGAACATATTTTCATACAGTTAGCACAGGGATGTGGCTCGCCATGACCCTAGGAAAGGAAGGTTTCTACCCTGGTGGGTCGCCGGAAGCACCTGGGCGAGATCGCCATGTTAAGCAGTCCGCATGACGAAAATTACAGGGATATGACAGTTCGGTCCATATGGGCATTGGCAAAGGGCTAAGAATAGTATCTCTTTCGATGCAGTGGGGGATTGATTGGGTTCCTCCGGGTTAGGATCCTTTGTTGCTAGCGGGGTATTAATGTATACCGCAAATGATTTAGTGCAAGCCTTGGCTCAGTTTCTTTCTTCCTGGTACGTAATGGTGCTTGCCTCTAGTAGAGGTACTAGGGTGAATTAGTTCCCAATATATCCCGTCAAATAGTTGTATTTTATTCTAGGTAGGGCCATTTGGCTGTATTGCGATTACGTAGTCTATACGATTATAAGATGCCAGCCCAAAAACAGTGGATAGAGCGGCATTCTCCAGAAGTTAAGATAGTCGTGCTCGCAGAAGCTGTTATGGCATCGGATTCCTTGAATGACGTGATGGAGAGTGTGCAATGCTGAAATCTGTTCTACTCAATGGTTGCTGCGCGGTGGCACTGCTGATTGGAAGCCTTACCACTGGTTGTAATGCCCTACCTCAGAACGTCGCCCTGGGCGCCGCAATCACGGCCGCGGTTGGGGCTGTCATTCCAGGCCATGACATTGAGCAGGTGTATTACCTCGGATCATTCGATCCGCAGGAGCAGGTCCCGCCCGCCCTGTATCGGGTCCGAGTGCGTGGCCAGGCCAGCATCATCAGTTGGATGCGGTTCGGGTCCGGATGGGTGCCGGCCGAGTTGATCGATTCCTTGGGAAGTTCGGTCGAGATCAACAAGGCGGACGGCAAGATCGTCGTGACCAAAGCGGGTAGCGATCAGCTTTCGAAACTGAAGATCGGCCGCCGCTTGATGCAATTCGGGCCGGAGGGATTTCGCGAGGTGCCTAAGGAACATCGCTTGGTCATCGTGATGGGGTCCAACCCGGAGAATTTTTTTGCAGCCATGGACGAGGCGTTGGGGGGCTTCGTCCAAGCCAAGGCCGATCAGGATAATAACGCCTTGAACCGGTTGCTCTTTGAAGCCATGACCACCGTGAAGGCAGAGAAACAGGTGGTCGAAGCTCAATTGGAAGCGGCGAAGGAGCAGTTCCCTGCGAATGAAGGGAGGGGCCTGTGATGCGCGCAGCCATGAAACGGCGGGGTATGGGGACGGCCGGTCTGGCCCTGTGTGGGGTTTTGAGCGGTTGCGCCGTCCTTACCGTCGACGTGGATGTCTACAAAGGTGCGTTGGTCAATGAAGACCATGTGCAGTTGCATCAACTCGTGGCACTCACAACCGCAGCGCAACCTCTCTTGGTGCAGCTGCGGGATAATCTGGAATGGCCTGATAGTGATGGATTGCCTCCCAAGGGATCGACAGGCAAAGGATCCTCGGAGGCATCAGGCTGGCTAGCGGAAACAATTTCCCCGTCTTCATGTCTTCTGGCGGACTCATGGTATAGGCCGAAGTATGTAAAACCTCCGGACAATTTTGTTCCTGAATACAAATCTGGAGGAAGAACCATCTGGGAGACACTTCCTTTCGTCAAACCAACGTGCCATGGCTTCTTTACCCACTCTCACGCCCGCCGTGTCAACGAAATCTTAAAGCTTTATGAGGATCTCGGCGAAAACGGCGAAGTCCTCACACAACGGGACACCTGTCTTAATAACGCCGAGACGCAAGATCGGTCCAGACCTGCACCCAGGGTGGCAATAAAGGGATTAACTAGTCGATTGACAAAGCCTTCTTCGGCGACGAAAGCCAAAGATGATTGTCGCGCTCCCACATCCATGGAACGGACCGGTGCTAGCCAACACGTGCTGGATCATGAAGACTTAGAGAAACTTGTCGAGTTTGCGCAGAAAGTTCTGTTTGTGGCAAATCACGACGGGTTGCTTAATCCACTATCAACGTCCGGCCTTATCGTTGGGGGGCTAGCTGACCTAAACCGCGCTCTGTTCGGTGACGCTCTCACGGATTACAAATTCTCCCCTTATCGAATTTTTCAACTGGATGCCCTTGACGCCAAACGGACACAGTATGTTCGAGTGCTACAGGCTGTCGGCAACTCTATTCTGTTTTCGGCGAACGAATTGCGCGAGCGAGACCGCTATCGGGATCTGAGTCAGAAGCGGGTTCCCGCCGAGATCGCGGCTGTGAACGCGGTCTATTCCTCGGACCCACGAAAGGTCCTGAACGACCTGGTGAAGGAGCTTCAGCATGAACAGGTGCTGGCGCAACAACAATTTGATGAGGCCACGACCAAGAAAGTAGCCATCGACGGAGAAATCGGGAGCGCAGCGGTTCCTAAGACTGGATTGAGGCGCCTTGAGGACAAGTCTGGCGATGAGGTGAACAAAGCCACGCAAGCGCGTGATGGCTATCAGACCCAGCTTAGTCCGCTCAAGGCCAGCCATGATGTGGTGACGCCAAAAGTGGTCGAGCAGATCAAGAAGGGATGGACGGCGGCGGGAACGGGTGATGCCGCCGATCTCGCCAATTTCCTGACCGGCCAGGCCGGGTTGGATAAGCAGCTTGACGCAATCCGACTGGCGCAGGATGGCACGCTCACTCCGGAAGAACGGTCCCTGTTTGATCAGGCGATCGCGTATGCGAAGGCTCCGGAGAGCAGGGAGGCGTTTGAGGCCTATCGCACGCTCCATGGACTCACCTCGCTCACACGAGCCGAGTTGTTGACGGCGTTCACCGCGCATCTCCGTGAATTGGAGGCCGCGCGAGCGGCGCGCGTGGCGCAGTACGAGAAGATCCGAGAGGAGAAGGAGCAGGCACGCCGTGATGTCCAGGAGAAGATCGCGCAGTTGAGCGCGGAGTCGGCGCGGTTGGCGGCAGTCATCGTGGCGTTGCCTGTCACCAAAGCCAAATTGGCCACGGCGGAGACGGTGATCGAGACCGTGAAGGATGAGGTGCTGAAAGCAGCGCCACCGGACGCCCCATTCCTGTCACTAGACGCGATCTATGCGTTGTTGGTCTCCCATGTGCAACACAAAGAGGCCACCGAAACCGATGCGGGCAAGAAGCAGTCGTACAAAGATACGCAGGCGGTCTTGGCGAAGCGGACGCCGCCACCCGCATTACCGCAGCTGAAGGACGGCGATTACAACAATCCAGTGGACGTCATGGATCGGGTGATCGCGCTGCTGCGCCACCGAGCCATGGCGGCAGTTGAGCGGTATGGCCAGGATTCAGCGGCGAGTAAACGAGCGACCGAAGCGCTGGAGAGCGCCTATCAGCATCGCGCGGGAATGATCTATCTCCGCCCGTCGTCGGCCTATTTACGGACGAGTTTCCCTTCGACGTCATTACAGGATGATCCGAACCTGGCATGGGATAACATGTTGCTGTCGCAGGGGATCAGGAACCTGCCATTTTCATCCCAACTTGCGGACATTTTTAATCCGTCTGAGAGGCAGGATCGGACGCTGACGGCTGAGCTGGATAAGCAATATTGGCAAAACATCAACCGCGTGCGGGTCTCGGGGACAGGGTTTACGAACCAGGCGCTCGTCAAAGACGACGTGGGCAATTGGTACGTGAAACAATATTTCGGCGATACGAAGGATATCGTCAAATCGGCCAAGCATCTGGCCCTGTTCGGTTTGGGGACCAAGCTGCCAATCGATCTCTCTCACGAACTGGAGAGGGCGTCTCGTACTCAGGATGAGTCTCAGAAGAGTGCCGCTGACAAAGAAGCCGATGCCCCACCCCTGCAGAAGGTGTTCGGCAAGCACAGCACTGCCTACCAGGCGCACAGCGTCGACACGGCCACGAAGCTTGTCGACTTACATGGCACGGAGGATGGGAAAAAGACAGTATATGGCCAAATTCTTGCCGCCTGGAAAGATGCTGGCTGCGAAGGTGCCGATGGATCGAAGAAGAAGTCCCTGATGGAGACGCTCACGGCGGCGCTCAAGGTAGAAGTCAGCCAGTGGGATAAGACCGCCGAGCCCTTGAAGAACGCATCGGATCAAGAACGGGGCTTTGCGATCACCAAGGACCTGAACGCGCTCGCCAGGCTGGAGAAGGGATTATCGGCGCGCATCAGGCGGGATGTGACGTCGTCTGAGCCGGAGAAAGCCGAGGCAATACGTGTCGTGCATCGGGTGGTGGGTCCCGTTCTGCTCGATCTGTTGGAGGACCACAAACGGGCGCTGGATCGGTACGAGCAGGCGATATTGTTCATCGGCGACGCGGCCAATCCGAAAAATCCGAAGTAGGAACAGTGGAAGTGAGCGTTGGTGAAGGTAAAAACGCCATGGCAGGTGATGCCGCTGGCGTACGTAGGGTAGGTTTTTCTGGGTTACGCGCAATCCAAGCGATCGAAAGATGGTGCACAATGGTTTTACCCTTCGGCACAACGCCGGTCCCCTATACGCCAGACGGTCAAGCCGCTGTTCAGATCCTTGGCAAGATCGAGGCGATGCTGACGCAGCTTGACGGCACTTCCACGCACACCGTGCGTCTTGGCCAGATCAGGGGCATTCTCACTGGCATGAAAGCAGCCAAGCCTGATAAGACCACCGCCGATCTTCCAATGAAGGACGGTGCGGTAGACCGCGCCGGTTGGGATGCAAAACCAGAAGTGGAGCGACGCGCGATCTGGGAAGCGCTCTCGGCTATTCATGATGAACTGCGTTTCCTGAATGCGGCCCCGCTTGTCAGCGGGAAGCGATATTTCGTGCTGTTCTTCATACTATTGCTCCTGGTCGTCTTAGCGTATGTGTGTTCTCATCGGGAAGCAGCTCGGACGCAGATACAGCCGGTTCCATCGTCGCAGCAGATTGTTGAAGCTCTGGGCCAGGCACGATTTGTTGAACTAAAACTGGTCTCACTCAAGGAAAAGCAAAACAGAAAGTTGTCTGGAAATGCAGCGACGGCTGCTCCTCCGCTCGGAAGCCAAGGTCAACCACCTAAATCCGATGCAAAAGGTGTTCAACCCATTGCACCCCTCCCTCCGCAGCCGTCATCACCAGAGCAAGATCTCGCTGATGACTGGCGCGCTATTGAAAGCAAATGGGAGATCTTTAAACAGGGCCTCTATAAGATCCCCCTTTCTTATGAAACGATGCGTCTACTCGGCATGGTTTCGGCAGAGCTTCAAGCCCGTGACACCACTCTCTTTGTCACCTATCAAAATTTCTTAAAGCATCTTCAGACTGACCTTGAAAGCTTGAGCACAACTTACTTCTGGAATACTCACCCCTGGCGCTGGCTTGAACTGTCTCTGTGGGCGACTATGGGGTGTCTTGTCGGCCTTCTCTTTTACATTGCGGGGCTTCTTGGGATGGGGGTGTTTCGTCCTGAGGAAGGGACGATGTTTATGGCCGAACTACTCATGGCCCCCATAGTCGTCCCCGTGATTTTTTTTCTGTTCACCTTGAGCGGGATCGCTGAGTTCATTCCAAGCCAATCTTCGACCACCATGAACATTGGTGTAGCCTTTATTTTTGGCTTCGCTATTCGTCGAACCATCGGCATTCTCGACATCATTAAGAAACGGTTATTTCCTGATCCTACGCCGTAAGGGAAAGAAGGGGCGCAAAGCATTTTGCAGATACCTGATGAGATCGTGGCTAGGAGGCCGGCATATGTGCCTTAAGACAGTAGCGACCCGGAGCGTCGCCCAATGGAACTGGGATGGAGATTTCATCGTGCATAAGTCCATCGTTCCTTCCTCGCGGCCTGTTGTTGGCTTTGCTCGAGGCCATCAGTATGACATCGATGTCCGGGAGTTTTTGATTACCTCGCGGAACGAAGTAATACGGCGAACACTCGATGAAAACATTAGGAAATTTGTGAAGAGCAGAGAAATCGGAGGCTGGGAGAAATTTCTATCCCGTGACGAAGGAAGCTTTGACTTTAGGGCTAACGTCATCAGGGATTTTGTTTCGCACCGTATAAGCTATGAACCTACACGAAAACAAGATCCTTGGCAGTTTCCAGATGAGACCCTCGCAGTAAAAAATGGGGACTGCGAAGACCGTGCGCTTCTGATTGCTTCGCTCATGATCGCATCGGGCATCAGCTCTTATAATGTACGTGTGGTCTTAGGGAAAATGAAATTTACGGACAGAAAAGGCCACACCTTTACGGGAGATCATGTTTGGGTGATGTACAAAACAGAGATCGGTCGGTGGCTAGTCATCGAGCCGACGGTGGCGAAAAAGGACCGTTTGAAAGAAACTCCTGTGCGGAGCAATGGGGAGTATGAGCCTATAGCCGGTGAGTATGTCCCTTACTATGTTTTTAACGATCAACACTTGTGGCAGGTGTTCCATGAAAACAACCGCAAACCTTGCACTGAGCTAATGCTTCGGAAGACGTGGTCCGAGATTGATCCGTCATTTACCGGGAGAGTACATAAATCTATACTGGAGGAAGCGTTAAGTCCCTCCGTGTGTCCAGCGGACATTCGGCGGCAGTTAATCAATTTCGACTATTTGGGGTATGTGGATCCCATAGACCTAACTCCGTATGATCCCCTGGATCATTTTGACAATGGTCTGATCAAAGAGGGATGGGGGCGTGTAACAAGCCGTCTTAAGACGTTCCATGATGAAGGTATGACTAAAGCCGGCATTGAGTCGTTTGCGTTTGCGGCCCATGCGATCGCGGACTTCTACGCCCACACTTCCTTCGTGCACTTTTCCAAGAGCAGCACACCCTGCGATCCATCTGCCCCATATCTTGGCCTGGGCTCTAAACCCTCATATGGAATGGGCACTGATTTTGATTTGACACATCACCGATTCACGTTAAATTCAAGCCTGTGGAAAAAAGACAAAGACGCTGTAGTAGCCGAGTTTGATGGACAAATTATTTCCGGCCGGTACGCCCAGGTCGGTGATTCTGTGCGAGGAGGGTATGAACAACGCGCAGGAGTGATCAAGGATCTTCCCGCCAGATATGGGGGATTGCCGCACCATGAAGAAATTGCCGTCGATGGCGGGAAGGTGTGGGATGGTGCTTGGAAGCCGTCAGACCACAAGTTGTATCTGGACAATGAAGCCTACTGGGAACAATTTTCTCTTCGCAAACAGGCATCAATAAAACATGTTCGCCGAGCTTTTGTTGAAAATTTTAGGCGTTCATAAAACGCCCCCCCCTATATAGAAAAGTGCTCTCGGCGTTTAGTTTTTCTGAGCAGGCTTATTGCGGCGATCTCGTTGAATATAGCCGTAGTACCAATGTATTGACTCCCCCCTAAATCCCCGCTAGCCTCTAGCGCCCTTCGACAGTCACCCGGTTACCAGGAGGTTAGGCCATGACGCTGTTTCGATCTGCCGCAATGTTGGTCTCGTTAGTCCTTGTGCCTCTGACCGTAACAGCTGCGCCGCCGCCGGAGCCGACCGTGGAGTAT
>WBZQ01000636.1_pt2 | contig 11545 bp, 19 predicted proteins | sample 5204251 | NCBI WGS metagenome assembly WBZQ01 (sample SAMN12412402, study PRJNA552823) | activated sludge metagenome | isolation source: activated sludge from nitrification reactor of wastewater treatment plant... | place: USA: Virginia | collected 2017-09 | reverse complement strand
TGACGCCGGGCCAATTCTACAACATCACCGACGCGGGCGGCACCGATTTTGGTTTCATTTGCCAGGCCGTAAAGGCGAACGAAATAACGGTCAACGGCACCGGCGGATACCTTAACGCAGATTTTCAGGGTGAAGGCAACTACTCGAACGTTGAAGCCGGCACCGGCGTTGCGGTTGGCACGCAGAAGGGTATTTGGCGAACCGGATTCGAGGCAGTTACTATACCGTACACGAATTTGTCGGCCGACTATGTGACCTACTCCACGTCGTCTGGCGTACTGGACGCTGATGAAACGTATACGACCGACCTTGGAAATACGGGGACGATCATCGAGGATGACGGGGACGGAACCGTTACGCTCATCCCCGATCAGGCGTTGGTTGAAGGCGAAGTAATCACCGGCGACAACTCCGGGAATACGGTAACGGTTGAGACGTATGTTAACCCGGCCTTTGCCATTGGCGATACGATCACCGGGGGCAATACCGGCGCGACGGCAGTTATTACGGACGACGACGGGAGCGAGTTAATGGCATACATGACATCTGCCGGCGTTGCCTTCGACGGCTCCGAAGTGCTGGACAACGGCAACGGCGTGACGGCGGACATGAACGGCGCGGCGGGGACGCCTGGTATTGCGCTTGGCGATGTGGTTATTTGGAATTTGCAGCATTGGCAACTTACCGACGACACGCTTTTAAACGGCACCGACCCTGAAACGAACACGGACGCATACACGCTTTTGGACAAGGAGACATATCCGGAAACGTATGTCGAAACATGGGACATTTCGGAGTTTGATTTTGCAAGCAATCGAATAGAATATCGGCAGGATTCAGTCGGCAACCTTGTTCGTGGCGCTGCCGGCGTTGATGGCTTTCAATGGGGTAACGACAATTGCAATGGGAACAACATTCAGTCGCCGGACACCTTCGATATTAGAAACCTTATCGGCGCGTTTTCGATAAATGCGACATACCCGGGCGCTACCGTTTCGGACATTATTACCGGGGGAAACACGACAATCGAAAACAACATCATCGAAAACGGCGGCTCACTCACTGGCATCACCGCCGGCGCAAACTGCTCGATCAGCCGGAACAAGATCGGCCAGGGTGCGACGTTGGGCGATTTTACAATGGGCGACGGCGCTAAACGAGACGACAACGACCTCTCTGCTTCCGCAAATATGACAGGCGGTTCGCAGGGTGAAAACTCGCAAGTTTCAAAAAATACCCTCGGTGTAGAGTGCGAAATGCCTAACCTAATATTAGGACCAAGTTCGCAGATAAACGGAAACAATTTGCAGACACTTTCGTATTTGGGTGATATTGAAATGATTGGAGGCGGAAGGATAAACGAAAATACGTTAATATATGGAACGTTTGCAAACAAAACGATTGCCGAGGCCACGATAATCACAAGCAATGTTATTACCGGAATATTTATAGAGGAAACAGAGACAATAAGCTCCTATATTGAATTTAAGCAGGCAAGCCAATTGGGGTCAACTTTTTCAAAGGAAATAGACGTAACCGGCCTAACAGCGGCAGACTGTCTTGCAGAGAGCAACTACGTTGGGATTTTCAACCTGACAAGCAGTAGCATAAACGGATATGTTGAATATTCAACTTCATCCGGAATGCTTGACGCCGGCGAAACCTTCACAACTGACTTTGGGACAACCGGAACAATAGTCGAGGATGACGGGGCCGGAATCGTTACGCTTATCCCCAATCAGGCGTTAGTTGCCGGGGAAGTAATTACGGGCGACAACTCAGGGAACACGGTAACGGTTGATGCGTTCACGCAAACGCAGACAACCGAAACAATCGACACGATTACCAACCCGCCTACTCTTTTCCCGTTCATACTTCGCCCGCAGGGTTTTGCGCTGACTATCACCGGCACGGCCTACGCGGGCATCGGGACCGGGCAAATCGCCTTGAAAGCGGCATCCTATACGTTAGACGGGGACAAAGGGGAATACATTGTCCTGGAAATAGACCCGTTAGGAACGGGGTGTTTGGTGGAGAAATACGTAGTAAATGGACTGATATGAAACATGCCTATATTATATTGTTGCTTTTCTGCACATCAGCGCAGGCGCAAAAGTACAATTGGCGCAAGGCGATAGCACCGGCGTCTTTCGCGCTTGTGTCCGGGGCCGCTTACGGGTTCCACGAAACAAGCGTACACCATCCAGACCGGATACCGGCGGGATGGAATAAGGATTTTTGGGATAACCGGATAAGTTGGAAAAACAAATATTACCGGAACGACCCGGCGAACGGGGCAAAATATTTGGGCAGCACAACGTTTATGGCTTGGACAACGGATAGCAAGCACCTGTTTGGTTCTATTCACCGCGTTACGTTATTCGGGGCCGGGGTGAGTGCAGGAATAATGTACACACGCGGGGAGCGGCGAAAGTGGTGGCATTATGCGGCCGACGCGGCGATAACCTACGCGGCATTTTCGATAGGCTTTCACGCCGTTTATTCAGCGGCATTTTGAAATTTGGCACGTTTTTGCAAGATATAAGGGCAAAAACGCGCCGCTATGAAAGAAGAAATTATGAAAGCATTGATTTTGCTTGCACAAAGCACAATAGACAAGGCCCGGAAAAAAGGGTTCGACATTATGCTACTGCTTGGCGGCATTACCGTAATGGGCTGGCAGGTAATCCAATTGGACACCAGGTTAGAGGCGAAGGAAATAAAATGGGAAAGCAAGTTGGACCGGGTTAACTCCGAATGGTCAGCCGCGCTGAACGCGACCAACATCCGGCTGCAAGACTGCGAACGGGATAAGTACGACTTGTCTATCCGGGTTGCCGTATTGGAGTTTGCAAACATGAAAAAGAAAGTGAAACGTTAACGTAAAAACAAACATACAACATGGCCACACAAAAGGCATTCTCCGTTACATCCAAAAATCTTTGGTTCCAAATCGCGCTTGTTATCCTGGGTATCATTGCCGGGTTGGGCGTAAAACTCCCATCGGACCCGGCAAGCATTGCCGATAGCATCGTAAACACCCTATCCACGTCGGGCGTTTACGCCGTTATCGGCATCCTGGTTGTGTCCGTTGTCGGGCCGATTTACAACTTTGTAAACACGAAGCCGAAACTTTCATTTGCCGCGTTCGTGGGTGACCCGAACAACTGGGTTTACATCGGTTCGTTTGTTGCCTCGCTGCTTGTTTTGGTCGGCATACCGATACCTGAAGGCACTGCCGCGCAGATCGTCAACGCGGTATTTGTGAAGGATTGGGCCGCGTTGGCCGCCGTATTCGTGGGCAGCGTATTAACGCCTGTTGTCCGCTTTTTCATGGACCGCGCAAACAAGCCGACGCCGCAAGCATAACCGTTCACCTTCAAAACTCAAAACTATGAGCATCGAAAAAAGAGGCACAGAGTTCGATTTAGGCGACATCTGCCGGGCCGTCGAGACCGAACACGGGCTACCACACGCTACCGTCCGCCTATGTATAGAGCGGTTTGCCGCCATTCTGCCGGCCGCTATTGCCGAACACGGCCGGGTAGAAATCCCGAAGTTGGGCGTTTTCTTCCTGGAAGACCGGGCACCGCGCACGGGGTACAATTTCCAGACGGATGAGGAAGTGGCCATACCGGCACGGCAAAAGGTTATTTTCAACCCGGCCACGGGCTTGACGAAAAGCATAGAACAGCAGACCGGAAAGCCTACCTACTAAGACCTATCATGAGGTTATATTTTGTTTCATGCCCCCGGCCGGATGTGGTCGGGGGTTTTGTTTTAAACGTAAAAAGGCCGCACGTTTTGAACGTGCGGCCTTTTTACGGACGCGAGGCATAATACTGCTATTGGAGAAGCGACATCGGCACAGTCGCCAAAACGACTTCGGGGAATCTCCAACCAGAGATTGGCTTGTACACGAGAACAACTTCGTCGTTATCGTTTACAAACGACCGCTCTATTTCGGCAAGATGCGCTTGCGCGTCACCTTTCGACGCGCAGCGGGTTTTTGCCGCTGAGATAGCGGCGCTAAATTCTTCTTCTGTAAGACGTTTCATATCGTTTAGTTTAGTTCGTGAATTAATTACCACACAAAGATGGGGTAATTCCACGAACTTGTCAATACTTTTATGCAATTATTTTTTACAAACACCAAAATTTACCAAAAACACGGTAGTTGTGTGCTTATATAATATAGGTGTATCTTTGCCACGTCGGCACTGTGGCATATCCTGGAAACAATACGGCAAAACCAGGCTTGTTAATGCTAATCCGGCCGGAAACGCAGCATGCCGTACCCGTAGCGGCAGCCGACATGCCCAGACACGTTAACAGTGTCGGGCATTTTTTTTTGGCACGTCCTTTGCCCGGTTAAAGTAATCGGTTAATTCACGAAACTGGGAAACGCTGATCGTGATGGGATGTACAACTTTTCATAACTGCCCCGGTTCGCATACGAGCGAGCCGGGGCAGTTGCTTTTTACCTGAAATTAGGTATTTTTGTTAATACTTTAAAAATAATTGTAGAATTATTTGCATGGTTAATTTATTTACCACATCTTTGTGGGGTAATTAGTTCACAAATAAAATTAGACGACATGGGACGCATATTTAAAGACGGCAATCATTATAAGATTATAAGCGCCGCGACAGGCGCAGAAAAAACAGCGTTCGTGTCGAATCTGGAAGGTTCTGCATTGGCAAACGCACTTTGCGAATATGCAATTGAAATAAACCTTTCGGGATGGTCGCCCGAAGATGTTTGTGAAGACCTTGGAATTATCCCCGGCCATCTCTCCGCCGAACCAGAACAGGAACCGGAATTTGTTTGCTTAATGCAAACAAAAGGGGCGGACTATTGGAAGCATGTAAAAACAGGGCTTGCCCGCAAGTTTTACACCCGAAAAATGGAGCGTGAACATGGTAATATGTTTAGCGATGAATCGGAAGACGGTATGCGTGGGCGTGCTTCGTCGGGCTACTTTACCGGGCGGGTTGAATATTCGCAAATAACCGATGATTTTCTTCGGACAGATTTTGAGAAAAACCGCCACGAGTGGCGGGAATATAAAGAGGTATGGAACGCCGCTTTCCGGACTAATGATATTGTTTTTAAATAAAAACAAATAACATGACCACCACCTACCGCATCCGCCTCACCCAGGAAATCACCGCCGACGTAACAGGCGACTATTACCCCGGTTTTGCCGGCACCCGCGAAGACCCGCCGGAGCCTGAAAGCGTCACCATTCGCGCCGTTGTTATCGGTGGAGTTGACGTGATTGACGAAATGGAAGACTTGCAACTTGAGGCCATAGAGGCCGCATGGTTGCAGGCATTCCACGACGAAGGCGACGCCTACGACGAAGAACGCGCCGAAAGCGCACAAAACCCGGATGTATGGAAACTATAGAGCAATCAATTTTCGACCTGCTAACGGCCGTACTAACGGCAACCGAGCAGACGCCGGCATTTTTGCCCAGCGTCATTTTCACCCGATTAGACCCGGTGTTTATCCGGTTCACATGGACTGGGTTTGACCCGCTGACATTCGTAGGTTTCAACAGCCTTTCCCCCCTGGAAAGCCTTACACCGCTTTCCGGGTCGTACCCAGGCGCATGGCAATACCTTGCCGTCATCGCCCCCGGCGCATCCGCAGCCGACGTAATAGCGGAAATTGAACTAATAGCCGGCGTAGGGCCGGTAAAAATCTGAACGATGAAATCTGAAGAAATTAAGGCCAAATTAGACGCTGCTAATAAAGAATGCATTGCGTTTTCAAAGAGCATAAAGGATTTAGAAGGTCTTTTTGTTGATGCAGTTGCAGCCGAACTTGGATTGCGGATTGGGGATGCTTACCGGGTCACGCAATACGGAAAAACAGAACTTGGGTTATACGGATGGTCCACTATGTATTACGACGAAGTTCGGCATTTTTTCCACCGTGTAAAATTAGATGGAACCGCATCTAAAAACACATTCTACGCAGTACCAGGCGCTAAAATAGAAAAAGCATGAACGCAAAGAAAGAATACTTTATCCCGGCGCAAGTCGTCGGTAAAGTGAACGAAAAACACGGCGCTGACCCGCGCATCGGGAAGAAAAAGCCCAGCAAGCAGGCGGCCTATATTCACATCCTGGAAACGGCATATACCCGCCTTTTGGCGGACGAATGTTTCCGGGCAGCAGTCGTGGAGAACGCCTACCGGATCAACGAAAAAGACGCAACCTGCTGGCAGCGGGTTAATCTGCCGGTATCGGACGCCATGCACGAAAAGATCAAGCGGGCCGCTGCGATGTTGGACTTGCGCCTGTATGACTTTTGCCACCAGTTATTTGTACTTGGCGTGCAGCAATTTGACTTCTCACAATTACAAAAAGACTAAACGATGCAAAAAGAACTTATGCAAACCGGGCAGGTAACGCCAGACCAAATCCAAACGCTTGCAAAAGCCGGAGTTATCCCGTTCGATACGCCTCCGGCCGTGTTGGAAGTTTTCGCGCACGCTTGTAAGCAGCACAACCTTTCCCCGTTCAAAAAAGAAATCTACCTTGTCAAGTACAACAGCAGCCAGGGCGCGCAATACCACACCATTGTCGGAATTGACGGGTTCAGGATGAAAGCAGCCCGCACAAGGCAAAACGCGGGGGTTGACGATCCGCGCTACAATGTTCAGGCAAACGGCACATTCGAGACAGCCGCAATGGTGAAGGTATCCGGTAAACTGCCCGTTTCCTGTTCCGTTACCGTGTACCGATTGATTGGTGGCCAGCGTTGCCCGTTCACCGCAACCGTAATTTTTGACGAATACTACCCAGCGGTGGCAACAGGCAAAGCAGGTTTTTCAAAAGCCGCCGTTATGCCATTCAACATGATTGCTAAATGCGCCGAAGCAAAAGCCCTAAAAATGGCATTCAGTGACGAATTGGCCGGGCTGCACATCGAAGAAGAAGCCGCCGCGTTTGAGGATGCGACAGTTTCAGCCGCCGAAATAAAACCGGCGGCTGCAATTGACCCGGAGGCTCTTGCCGCAAAAATTAAGGCTTGCGAGACATTGCAGGACCTTGCGCTTTTGTATGGGTCAAATCCGGCGTATAAGGAATACGCCGAACTTTTCACGGACAGAAAGTTAGAGATTAACCCGGAATTGATGTTACAACAACAGGCAGCGAAATGAATACCATAACACACCTATCGTTCAGCCGGCTAAAAGAACTTGCGCACTCCCCGCTTGCGCTACGCAAGTACATAACAGGTGACAGGATCGAAACGGACGCAATGAAACAAGGCACATTGTTAGACTGCCTTTTGTTTGAGCCTGAAACGTTCGAGAGCCGTTTTTTTCTGATTGACAAGCCAGACCGCCGAACGAAAGACGGAAAAGCCGCATGGGAGTTGGCAATGATTGAAGCCGGTAGCCGTTTGCTGATAACTCGGGAAGATTACGACGAAGCGCAATTTTTGAATCAGTGCATCCGCAACAATTCAACAGTTGTTTTTAACGGGCTACTTAATCCGGTTGAAGGTGGTACAGGGTTTTCTTTTCAAGTTCCGGTTTCTTTTTTTTACAACGGGTTCCGGCACAAAGGAATAAAAGACGCCGACGGGCGCGACCGTAATGGGACGCGGGTAATTTGGGACTTGAAACGGATGGGTGCGCGTTCGGGGGAAATGTTGGTTCGTTCGCAGATTCGGAACAATAAGTACGACTTGCAAGCCGCTATCTACTGCCACGAACACGACGTTAACGACGAACCTATCCGGTACTATATTATTGCCGTTGACAACGAAGGATATGTTACACCTTTTGAGGTTACTAAAGACGCACGCCGAAAAGCCCGTATTGAGTGGAATATATTGGTAAAAGCCGCTCACCGCTGTAACATGGAAGGATTAGACGCCGGGCCTGAATTTTGGGCAGATCAAAACGGATTTTTCTATTTTTGATAAAAAACCGGGTCCGTGAATATGTAGCGGCCCTGGAAGGCGGGGCCGGCGTGAACGCGCAAAGACGCGGGAGCGCCGGCAATTTTTCACACTAAAAAAATGAAACGAAATGAGCGATACTAAATTTACGCCCGGACCTTGGTACGCAAAACAAAGGTATATAATGTACCGCGACCCTGAAAGTGGCCAGGAAAGTTGGCTTGGGCATGTTGATGAATTTTGCTCAGAATACAAGGAAGAAGAAGCCGCAAACGCCGCATTAATTGCAGCCGCGCCGGACCTTTACGAAGCCATTAAAGGCGCTGAAGTAATGCTACTCGAAGCGGAAAAGCAATTCCGCCAACATGGCGACAACGGGCATGCAAATATGTGCGCATTGCACGCGAAACAAGCCAAAGAAGCCCTTGCAAAGGCCAGAAACGAAATACTGCCATAACTTTGCACCTGGTATTTTCAGCATAAGTGGCCCGACCCGACGCAAGTCCGGCCGGGTTTTTACTTTTTTAGGGTATTTTTGTAAATACTTTAAAAATAGTTGTACAAATATTTGCAGGGTTAATTTATTTACCACATCTTTGTGGGGTAATAATTGAGGAACGACATGAGCACGAATTTTACTAAGACGCAAACAGCCCAAACGATGGGCGAATACAAGCCTACCAATGTAGACGCGGAAAAACTTACCGTTGATTTTCGCATCGTATCCGCTTCGCCGTTTTACATCCGCTGGAATGACGGACGCGGCGAAATGGTAACGGCGGCCAAACTGAAGCGCCTGCAAAAATCCAACACCTGGACAGCCGATTTTTAACTAACCCGCCGCCGGCACCTTTGGCGGCACAACTTTGCAAAAAATGAAAAGATACATTTCAGATGCTCATTTTTTCAGCCTGCCAGAAATTCTACACATCCTCGAAAGGATGGGAGAACAGAAAGAGGCATCCGCCGTAGAGGCCATATTCAATATGTCGGCAGATCGGGCCGATTTTCATACAAACATTTGCGCGCATGGACTTGCGCGCCTTATCCATCCCGACAGCCGGGTGTTTGGATGCGCAGATTATGACGCCGAATAAAATAAATAAACATCATGCAAATGACCATCCGCTACATAGCCGCCACCATCCCGGATACCACCACCGACAGCGTGGTAAAAGTCTGGAAAAAAGCCGGAATCGGGAAACACCCCAAGCCGGATGCCATGTTAACCGCCGATCAGGTGGAAACCCTGTTGGGCCGCATGGCACTTCCAACAACGAAGCGGACGCCGGAAAAGGCGCAAGCCGCCGCGCAACTACTCGCCGAATACCGCGCCGGGCAGCACCAGAACGGCCACACGGAGCCGATCAGCGCACGGCAGCCCGTAACGGCACAAATGCCAGCACCGACGGCAGAAACGCCCGTACGGGCCGCACAGCCCCGCACATACAAACGGGCGCAAGCGCAGCCGATAGCGCCACAGACGGCACCACAGCCCCGCACGGGCCGCACATGGCCGGTTATTTCCATGCTGGACATTGTGTACCTATCAACCATTGCGACAGCCGTCTACGGCCTATGGTTCACCTTGCGCGAAATGGGCGCAGCGTTCGCCGTTCCGTACTGCCTTATCAGTTGGCATGCCCTACGCATGGCCAAAAACCCGGAAAGCCGTAAAACGGCACAAATCGGCGTTGGCGCGGTTGTGGTGTTAGAAATACTTACATTCTTTGTCCACCTGGTACTGTTCAATTTGCGAGCCGTGCAGGCGGCAAAAGCAAACATCCTGCCGTTCGAGTATTCCTTTTGGGGTTCAACCGGCATGCCGTTCACCATCGCCTGCATTATGGCCGGGTTATTTTCAGGGGCAGGCATTTACGCGGTATCAGTGACATTCTCCCTCACTTCGGAGAAACACACGGCAGCGCAGAAAGCAAAAGATGCAGCCGAACGCAAAGCGGCGCAGGTGGATGAATTGCGGGCAGCCCTGGAGGATGCGGCGCGCCAATGGGCGGTAGCGTCCGGGTTCAGCCAGGCGCGGCCGGAATTTTGCGAGCGGCAGGCGGCGAAAATTCAAACGATACTTAACTTATAAGTTATGAAAACTGCAAAAGAAATACTAATCGAATTGGCGGATGAGGTGGAAAGCATACAAACGCTTGCCAAATTTCGCAAAGCACTAAATGAACTGCTTGAATCGCAACTAAATATTTTGCGGGAAGAAGTAGAACACTTGCGCGAAGAAAACGAAAAAATAAATGGCATCGCCGACATTCGTAATGTCATGATTGAGTGCTATGCTTCGCAAGTAGATACGCTACGGAAAGACGCAGAGCGCCTGCGCGAAGAAAACGACCGCCTACGCGAAGCGGTAAAACGATTGCACGATAAAATAAAAGAAACTGCAAAATGATTTACGTCGGCAATCTTTCCGAATCATACGCCGCCCAATACGCGGATAAGAAGTACACGCACTCGACACGCCACGGCGGCAAAGAGGTGCGCTGGTACGACTGTTGGAGCCATTCGGACGAAACGCGCAGCGCCTTTGACGGGGCGTTTTGATTCCGGCAAATGTCGCCATAATGGCGGCACCGAAAATAATTGTACGCCTTTAGAAATCAAAAGGCGAAAATAGTTGTACATTTGACTTTTATTAACGCGCAAAATGTACGACTATTTATGACGATGAAAGGGAGAGTTTACGCCTTTGAAGGGGGCGTACAAAAGAAAAACAGCAAGGCGACGGGCAAGAAAAACAACGTCGCGGATCGGGAGCCTGCACTATTCCGGGTTCCGGCAAAAGTGGTGAACGGGGGGTTAACACTTGAATGGGCAGCCGGCAACGGAACGGACAAGTTAACACCGGATGAAATCAACCGCATCAAAACGCAAACCGGGTTAAAGTCACTCGGAGGCGCAAAATACATCCGGGCGCTACGCATAAAACAGATGATGCGGTCAAAAACAGTTGGCCAAATGGCAAAGGAATTGAAGTGCTCAGACCGCACCGTGTGGGGTATCAAAAACGCCCTACTTTCGAGCGGGGGAGGGGTTTAATAGCCCATTCACGAAATTTCGCAAAAATTAGTAGATAAAACATTGATTCTCTAAGCGTTTCAGCGGGTTTTCAATTCTCGCAACTTCTCGCAAAAACGGTAAAAAATTACGACATGAATCTCGCCTATCACATTTCAAAACTACGCGCACTCATCGGGGGGATGGGCTACGCCCACATGGCAACCTGGATGAATAACAATCGCACCAATTACCCGAAATTTATCTACCACTCCGCCGCGTTGGCGGTTGGCATTCTCTTCGCCGCGTTGGCGATAAACACCGTATCGGCGCAAGCGGGCGACATCGCAGAAGACGTAATTATGCAAGTAGCAACGGCCGTATCGGCTGTTTTGGCCTGCATTATCATTGCCAGCGCAGCAAGAAACGTGCACCTTGCATTTTCAGAGCCGCCCGTTATTCCGTGGGCAGAGCCGAAACAACTAACGGCAGAAACCGCATGGCAGCCGCCAGCCATTGCGCCCGATCACATTATTGCGCTTTTGCCCGGCGAAACAATGGCGGATTTTGCAAAACGCGCCGCTGAAATGGCGGAAAAGG
>WBZQ01000320.1_pt2 | contig 11551 bp, 7 predicted proteins | sample 5204251 | NCBI WGS metagenome assembly WBZQ01 (sample SAMN12412402, study PRJNA552823) | activated sludge metagenome | isolation source: activated sludge from nitrification reactor of wastewater treatment plant... | place: USA: Virginia | collected 2017-09 | reverse complement strand
GAGACGTAGCCTGACGTGAAAACCAGCGCGGCTTCCTTGCCGTGCAAATCCGCGAGTTCCTGTTCGAGCTGGATCAGGGAATGATTGTTGCCGGCGATGTTGCGTGTGCCGCCTGCACCTGTGCCGCGCCCTGGGCAGCGAGGCTGATCTTCTCGTCGGCAAAGTAGCGACCGACGGCAAGCGGCGTCTCCCAATCGTCGGCCTTGGCCTTCGCGACCGCCTCCCGGGCCTTGGCGATCGCTTTGTTCCGAACCTCCACCTCGACCTTCACCGGGATGCGCAGCTTCTCCCACGCGATCGCAAGCTCACCCGAGGTCGCGGTGAGGTTGTCGAAGCCGATTTGCAGGGTCTCGCGATTCTCGGCGGCCTGGGGCTTGACCTTTACACGCAGCACGTCCTTGGCTTCGGCGTAATCGGTCTGTGCCCAAAGGGCCGTGTCGGTGTTGAAGATGACCGTCCATTCGTCCTTGCCGGGGATGGTCACGAGGCTGTAGGTCCCCGCCGCGAGCCTCTTTCCTTCGACGGTGATCTCGTCGCCGAAGGTAAGCGTCGTCGCCTCGTTGGCGCCCGTGCGCCAGGGCTTGTCGTAAGGCACAAGCGCTCCCCATATGGCCCGGCCCTTCACGCTCGGGCGGCTGTACGAGAGCGCGAAGTCGGTGAGCCCGATGCGCTGGGTGACGGTGGCCTTCGGGCTGGGACGAGGGGCCTCGAATTGCGCGGCGAGCGGGCCCGCGACGGACACCGTCCACGTGGCTAGGAGCAAGCCGAGGTTCAGCAAAAGGGGGGACTTCTTCATTTGGATCTCCTTCGTTTCTGCGTCGGTCGTTTGACGAGGCCGTCGTTCGAAGAACGGCCTCGTCCCTAACGGTAGCGGAGTTCTGCCGCCGAGCGCGGCGGTCCGGCATCGGGTTGGTCGACGGTCGTCCGGTTGCGCCCACGCCTCTTGGATTCGTAGAGCGCGGCGTCGGCCCGGCGGATCAGGTCCGCGATCGTGGCCCGGTCGAAGAGCCCGTTGTGGACGGCGAGGCCGGCGGAGAACGTCAGGGGCTCCGGAACCGTGGGCGGGGCGAGGCGCGAGACGGCCTCGCGGATCCTCTCGACCGCCGCGAACGCCGCATCCTCGTCCGCCTCGACGAACAGCACGATGAACTCCTCTCCCCCGTAGCGCCCGGCGAGGTCAATGCCCCGCGTGGTCTCGGCCACCACGCGCGCGGCCTCCGCCAGCACCTTGTCGCCGGTCTGGTGTCCGAAGCGGTCGTTGACGGACTTGAAGTGATCGAGGTCGAGCATCGCGAGGCCCAGCGGACGGCCGGTCCGCTCGGCGCGTTGGAGCTCTCGCGAAGAGCGCGCGAGAAACGCTCCCCGGTTCAGGAGGTTCGTCAGAGGGTCTGTCGTGGCGCGCACCAGAAGGCGGCGGTCCTCGTCCGCGACCACGAGAAGCAGGATGGCCGTGAAGACCAGAAAGACCGGCCCCACCAGCGTGAGGTCCCCGCCCGAGCCTAAGAGAACGTGCCTCTCGACCGCCGTGTCGACGAGGACCGCGAGAAGAAGCAGCGCGATTCCCGCGAAGACGAGGGCCGTTTCGGGCTTTCGGCGACGCGAGGGGCGCGACAAGGCAAGCAGGAGATCGGCGCTGAGGGCCAGGAGCGAAGTCGCCGCCAGCGTGTCGACGAGGCTCCTCGGGATCTCTCGCGAGAGCAGCACCGCCAGAAGGCCGAGCGAAGGGACCGCTAGCAGAACGCGCCGCGTGGTCGTCACGGGAAGCCTCAGAAACAGCAGCAGAAAGACGTAACCGGCGAGCGGGGTCGCGAACGCCATTGCTCCCTCGACTCGGGCGGAAAGGAGCCCCGTCAGGAGCGGCGCGAGCGTCGAAACCGCAACGCCGAGCGCCCAGAGCGCGAACGCGGGCAGGTCGGCCCGCGTTCGGTTTCGAAGGAACAGGAGCGCCGCGAAGACGCCGAACGCGGCCGTGATCGTGGCCCATGTGAAGCGGGGCAGGAAGCGCAACAGGCGCCTCTTGACCGCCGCGCTCAGCGAGTCGAGAACCGGGGCGGCCTCCCAGATCGAGGAGCGCCCCGAACGGCGAGGGGAGAGCGTCACCAAAAGCACATGCTTGCCCGGCGTGAGCAAGGCGGGCGGCAGCTCAAAGAGCAAGTCCGGGGCGCGCCCCGCCGTTCCTGGCACGCCGGCTGCGCTCCCAAACGTCGGCAGCCCAACCGAAGGCTTGAGGTAAGCGCCGTCAAAGAAGACCTCGTCTCCCGGCACAAGCTCCGGAAACTCGATCGCGAGGGCCCGCGAGACAACCTCCTCGGGAAGCCTGATCGCGATCGCGAGCCGGGCGCGCTCGAGCGGCATCTCTTGAATCTCGGCCGTCACCGAACCGGCGAGCCTTCGGAAATCGCGTCGGGAAGCGCCCCGAGAGGCGTCTTCCGAGAGCGCGATCTGCCAGCCCTCCACAAGGCGCGCGGGCACCGAGCGAACATCGAGGAAGTAGCCTTGAGATGGCCCGGTTGTCGCCGGAACGGAGGCGAACGCCGCGAGCATGTTTGCCTCTCCCGAATCTCCGCCCCGTGGCACTGGGGCGAGGGCCGCAAGCCCCGCCATGAGGAGCAGCTCAGAAAACATTGCCGAACCCGAAGTACACCTTGTAGGCCGCGTCGCCCTCGCGCCTCGTGAAGGGGCGCGCCGCGTCCACGCGAAGAACCCCGAACGGGGTGTTGGCGCGCAGCCCGAGCCCCGCCGCCTTCGCGACGTCCTGACCGAAGTCCCTCGCGCTCTCCCAGATCCCGCCGATGTCCACGAAGACAAGCCCCGAGAGCCGCGAGAACAGCGGAAACCTCAGCTCTTCGTTGACGATGAAGAGCGTCGAGCCTCCGGTCGGGCTTCCGTCGAGAAAATCTCGGGGCCCAAGGGAGTCGGTCGAGAAACCCCTCACGGAGTACTCGCCACCCGCAAAGAAGCGCACGTCACGGCCCAGCTCCTGGTCAAAGGCCTTCGCGACGCCGAGCCTCACAGACTGCGCCCACGAGAGCTGCAGACCGAGGATCGGAATCGGCCGATATACGTTCACCTGGCCGAACGCGCGCACGAAGTTGAAGTCGCTCGAAAGAAAGGCCCCGCTCGCCTGAAGGTCGAGGCTCGCGAAGACTCCGCTCTTTCCAAGCAGCGGGTCCTCCCGGGTGTCGTAGAGGAACTGGGTTCCGACGTACGGCAGCTTGATCGAGACCTCGAACGGAAGGAACGGATCGGGAGGCGATTCGAAGAGCAGCGTGTCCTTGTAGCGGAAGTAGACGCGGCCCGTGAGAGCGCGCGTGAGGGGCCGCGACAGCTGAAGCGTGAGCTCCTTCGAGTCCTCAATGTCCTCGGTGCCTCGGGACGCGTTCTCTCGGATCGTGCGCCGGGTCTCGGCAAAGCCCTCAAACGAGAAGCGGCTGCCCAGGAGATCCTCCGCGCCCAGGAACAGGCGGACGGCGCGCGTGGTCGGGCTGTACAGCCCGCGCAGGCCCAGCGAGATCGCGCGGCCCAGGAGGTTGCGGTCGAGAAGGTCGACGACGCCCGAGAAACCGGCCCCGTTCTCCCAACGAAAGCCGTACGCGAGCGCGAAGCGGGGGCGCGACTCGAGCGTAAACACAACGTCGGTGGCGGGACCGAGGACAGGTCCGGCGGGCCGCGGCAACGCCTCGGCGCGAACGGATGAGTAGAGGCCGACCCCGAAGAGCCGCGCGCGCGCCTCGTCCACCTCAGAGGCCTGGAAGATCGAGCCGGGGGTGAGTCGCGCGACGCGGCGCAGGAACGAAGGGCTTCCAAAGCGCCGTCCTTCGAAACGCACGTCGCCGAGCCGATAGGCGGGCCCGGGCTCGACCCGATAGACGAGCGACAGGCGGGGCACGATCTCGGGCGACACCGGGCCCAGCACGATCCGGACGAGAGCCTGCGAGTGGCCACGCCTTCGCAGCGCGTCCTCGATTCGAAGGCCGACCCCCACGATGCGGTCCTGCGCGGCGACGTCGTTCCGCGCCACGTCGACAAGCGGGCGGGCCGATCCCTCGCGGTCGCGGATGTCGCGTTCTTCGACCGCCGACACGCCTTCGAGGCCGGAGATTTCCTCGAGCCCTTCCACCCGCACCGAGTCGAGAAGGCTTGGCGTGCCGGGCTCGATCGCGACGACCGGTCTCGTGACGCCGTCCTCTTCGACAACCTCCCGCGAAGCGATGCGCGCGGCCGGATAGCCCAGCGAGGCGAGCGTGTCGAGGATCCTCTTCTCGGCCGACGGGGCGAAGCTCGCGAGCTCGACACGCTCCAGCGTCCCCGAGAAGCGTCTGGCCAGGATTCGCGTCTCGCGCTCGCCGAGGCCGCGAAAAACCGCCGTTCCAAGCATCCTGCGGGGGCCGGCCTCGACGTGGACGTCGACGACGACCTCACCGGGTTTCGGAGAGCGGATCGCGATTCCGACCCGTGGGTCGAGGTGCCCAAGGCTTCGAAGCACGCGCACGGTGCGGCGCCGCATCTCGTCGAGGGCGGACTCCTCGAGGCTCCCGCCACGGTACAGAGCCGCGATCGCTCGTCGCGACGGGGCCGGAGGAGCGTCGCCGGTGAACGCGACCTCGACCCTGGGCCCGGGCTCGATCGCGAGGCGAAGCTCGGCGCGACCGGGCTTTTTGGAAGGCAAGACGGTGGCCTTCACGCGCGCATCCGGAAAGCCGCGGTCCCTGAGGTAAGCCGCGGCCTCAATCTCCACATCGAAGGCCGCGCCGTCCGGGAGGGGATCTCCCTTCGCAAGGCGGATCGCCTGCCGGAGCTTCCTCTCTGAAACGGGCGGTGGAGAATCGAAAACGACCCGAGAGAGCCTCAGGGCGCTCGTGGGTTCGCGGCCCGAGCCGCCAAACTCCAACCGCTGCTGGAGCGTTCCACCGTAGGCGCCACCTTCGTTCGTGAAGACCTGTCCGGTCAGCGCGGGGAGTCCGGGCACGTCGTGGACATCCACGAGATAGGTCTGCCGTTCGGCGTTCTTGAGATCGAGGGACAACGCGAAGACCACGTTTCGCGAGACGTCCCGCGCAAGCGTCAGGCGCGTGCCCGGATCGGTCTCGCCGAAGACGAGAAGCGGCCGCAGCGAGACCCGGACGAAGCCGATCGCCTCGTTCAGCTTCGACGCCAGCCGCTCTCCGTAGTAGCCCGCGACCCCTTCGGCCAGAGCGAGCTCCGACGGGCGCTCCGAGCTCCCATCCGCTACGTCACCGCCGGCCTTCGAGCCCGCGACGGCGCGAGTCGATCCGAAGCCCTCCAGTCCCGACCCGCTTCGCGAACCCGCCTGGCTTTCGATCGAGGTGACGACGTCGATCTTCGGATCGAGCGTGGGGTCGCCCGTGTAGGTCAGGCTGCCCTTCTCGATGCGGACCACCTGGTTGTACGCGAAGACGAGCCCTCCCTTCTCGATCTCGATGCGGCCCCGTGGGACCGGCGTTCGCGCGGTTCCCACGATCGCGAGCGAGCTCCAGACAGCGCGCAGGTCCGCGAGGTTGTTGCGGATGCGAACGCCCGTCGTGGTGCCGAGCGTGATGTCGAGATCCAAGGCGTCGAGGACCGAGGCCTCGGTGCCTTCCGACTCGGGCGGGGAGAACAGCCGGGTGAGGATCTCCTGATCGAGGTCGATGTCGCGGTCGAGAAGGCCCCGGTCCAGCGTGAGGGCACCCGTCAGGCGGCTGCGGCCCTCCTTCGGAACGAGGAGACTCAGGCGGCCGTCGAAGCGCGCGCCGAGGCCGTAAGCAAGCCGATAGCGCACTTCGGAAAAGCGCGCGGTGAGATCCAAGCTCTCGGTCGTGCCTCGGCCCGCGAGCTCCAGCCCTCCCCCGTTCAGCACGGCCTTGCCCTCGATCAGGGCCGTCGCCGTTCCGTCGAACGTCACGTCCAGCCTCGGAGCCTCAAGGCGCGTGACATAGGGGGCGGGCCAGAGAACGGACGAACGGGATCCGTCGATCCGCGCCCGACCCGAGAACGCGGACGGCCGCCCGGCAAGCTTCAGATCGAGTGAGAGCGGACCGGCGGCGAGGCCGCCCGCGAGGAAAGGCTGAAGGAGAACGCTCTCGACATCTCCCTTGGCCGAGAGGCTGAGGCTCTCAACCAGATCCTCAAGAACACCGGTTTGTGCGGAACGCGCGGGACCGGCCTCGACCGCGGCGGGCTCGCGTTCCAGGAGGCGTGCAACCAGAGCCGCAAAGCTCGCGCGAGAAAGCGTCGCGCCCGCGAGAAGCTCCAGCCGGGTCGAGGGCCCAACAAGCTCGACGGGCGCGAGGGCCACCTCGCCGTCTCGAAGACGCATCGCGACCCTCTCGATCGCTCGAACGGTTCCGAGCCCGGTTTCGACCGCGAGATCGGCGAGCGCGACGTCAACGCTCGTCGCAGACGGATCCTCGGGGTCGATCGAAAGCGCGGCGACGAGCCCACCGCGGGCCTCGCGCGGGAGGCGCGCGGCAAGGCTCTCGGCGATCGAGACCAGTTCACGCCGTTCGGTCTCACGAAGGCCATCGAGCAGCCGGCAGGAGGAAACGCCGGGCGCGTCGAGCGAAACAAAGACCGGACCGGTCGGCAGTCCTTCCGGCAGCAAGGCCGTGTGTCGAGGTTCCAGAAGGCGGCGAAGGGCTCCGAGCGGCGCCGCCGCCGAAGCCGCCATGTCGCCCCCCGCGGTTCTCGCCATCGGGATGTCGACAAAGAGCGTTCCATTCCTGGCCGTCGCCAAGGCTTCGATGGAATCCACGCCTCGCACCGGATCCCTCGCGACGAGCCTCAGCGAGGAATCGCGCCAGGGAGCCTCGATGTTCGCGTGTCCGGACGCGGATACGAGTGCCTTGCCAATCGCAACCTCGGCGCGCGGAACACGAACTTCGCGACCCTCCGCGAGAACTTCAACGTGGATGCGATCGAGGCGCGGCGTCTCGGGTCCGAACGAGATCTCGTGGCCGGCGAGGCGAATCTCGCCCGTGAGATTCCCGGCGCGATACGAGAACGAGCCCTGGCCCGAGGCTTCGCCCTGCCAGGAGGGATCGCCGAGGACGAGCGGAAGCGCGTCGACCGTGAGGCTTCCCTCGCCCCTCCTCGCGAGCGGCTCGCCACGGCCCGAGAGAGCGACGCGGGCCGGCGAGGATGCGCCGAGCGGCCTCGCCTCTCCGTGGACCGTGAGGAAAGGCGCCGACAGCGGACCCTTCATCTCCGCCGTCGCCCGGACGCTGGCGAGCTCGGGTATCTCCACGCCGCCGGCCGCCGCGGGAACGAGATCGGGCCATGCCTCATGAAGCTCGAGAAGAGCCTCACGCACGCTGGGAGCGTCGAGCTCGATCAAGCCGTCCGTGAGTCTCCCGGCCGGGATCGAGAGCCAGTCCGCTGCCCGAACGGTTGCCGTGAGCCGCCTCGTTCCGACGAGCTCGGGAAGAAGCTCGGCCGATAGGAACAGCGAAACGCCCGCGGAGGGCTCGCCCGTGTTCGGGGCCTTCTCCATCGGAGATTCCCTGCGCTCGAGCCTGGCCACCACGAGGGGCTGTTTCGCGCGGCGCCATGTCGCGTCCAGTCGACCAAACAGGCTGGCGGTCAGCGACTCCACAAGCCTCGCGGGAGCAATTTCGCTGGGTTTGCACGCAAGCACGGCCCGCGCGTCGAGCACCGTTCCTGACACGCGCAACCGATCGAGCGCCGCGAAAGGGGCCAGGTCGCGGACCACGTCGAGCGCGAGGCTCCCAGCATCGAGGGTCGCCTCGGCCCTGTTGACGGCGCCGTCGAGCGAGGTCACGAGGTGAATCCGCGCCGGCTCGTCGGGCGAGACGGCACGCCTGAGAATCGCCAACTTAGACGGGTCGACTTCTACATCGATGTTCGCTTTCCAGGTCTCGGGACGCCCGCGTTCTCCGGAACCACCGGCGCGAAGCGCGATCCCGGACCCCGTGACCCGCAACGACTCGACGTCCACGCGTCCCAGCATTCCGCCAGCGCCCTTCCAGCCGACCTCGGTCTCGATCCGAAGCGCGAGACGTTCCTTCGTGAAGGCCGGCATCTTGGCCGCGAGTCGCGCGCCTGGCGTGAACTCGAGACTCTCGACCGTCAACCGAACGAAGGCATCGCCCAGAGGGTCATTCACCTTCGCGTGGATTCCGTTTGCGCGAAGATTCAAGGGATCGTCGGACGCGATCGAAGTGATCGCCCCGTCGCGGATCTCGGCGGACAGGATCTCTACCGCCGGAGCCACACCGATCTTCCCCGGGATGGCCGGATCTCTCTTCATGCCCGGCAACGGCGCCGACAGATCGATGTGAGGTCGATCGAGGACAAGGCTTCGAATCAGCACCCGGCCACGCGTCAAAGCGCGCGGGTCGATGCTTGCCAACAGCCGCTCGGCGGTCAGGACCGGCTGGGCACCGCGGACACCGTACGCGAGGTTCTCGATCCGTAGCGTGCCGGCGCGAAGGTCGACGGCGAAGTCACGCGCCAGGAGCACGCCTCCCAAAGCCGCCTCCGTCCGCGCCTCGACCTGTCTCAGGATCGCCCTTCGGACCGCGCCGAATCGCAGCGAGAAGACTGCCCCGATGGCAAGGACGAGGACGAGCCCGACGACGGCCAGAAGCGCGAGGCTGAGTCGCCTCACCAATCTGCGGAGGCGCGAGCGCTCTCGCCCCTCTTGTGACGGCGCTTCGGCGGGAGGCTTGGGCGTTTCGTCGCCGCGCATCTTGGGAGACGGCTCAGGCGTCGCGGGCGATGCCGGTCAGGAGTCGCCCCGCGCCGGAACCGTCACGCCGATACGATGGGAAGAGATCGGGTAGAGAGTGTGTGCAAAACCCGCAGTCGAGAATGTGCTCCTCGTTAACTCCGCGCGACAAGAGCAGCGCCTTGCCAAGAGAAACAAGGTCGACGTGGAGGCGGTCACCTCGGCCCAGTCGTGAGGCGGCGCCGATGGCGTCGGGAAGTTCCTTGTAGGCGTTCTGTAGAGCCACGCCCACGTCCGGCCCCACCTCGTAGGCTTCCTTTCGGATCGAGGGCCCGAACGCCGCCCAAAGCCGTCCGGCTCGCGCTCCGCGCGCCAGGAGCGCGTCCAGGACCGCGTCGAGAATGCGCGCCGCGGTTCCTCGCCAACCCGCGTGAACCGCCGCCATCCAGCCGGTGTCGGAATCCAGCAGCAAGACGGGCACACAGTCGGCGGTCGAGATCGTCAGGAGACGGCCAGGCACGTTGGTGAGCAGCGCGTCCGCCTCGCCCAGCGAGCGGCTTGTTGCCCGCGCGGCCGCGTCCTCAACGATGGCCACACCCCGGCCGTGCACCTGGTTCACGGAGGCGAGCTCGGCATCCCGCGTTCCCAACGAGCTGGCCAGCCCCCAGGCAAGGTCCTCGCGGGAGGCCCCGGTGGCTTCCGCGCGTCGGCTCGTGAAACCGGCCACGAAGCCCTGAGGAAGCGCCGGGAAACGGGCGAATCCCGCCTCGTCCCAGACAACCGTGGCGCGCATCGGGGAATTGTATGGGTGAGGAGCCGTCCGACTTGGAAGGCAGCTCGCGAAAGAGCGGGCCGGGCAAGTAGGCTCCGCGCCTAGAATCCGTGCGAAAAACGCAGCCGGGAGGACACACATGGCCGACCTGGAAGGCACCTACACCGCCTTCGTTCCCGCCTCACCCAAGGCCGTATCGGACGCGGTTCTGAACGTGGGCGATTACCCAAAGTGGTGGTCGCGTTCGGTGACGACCTCGCTCTCGAAGGGAACGTCGGGCAAGGCCGCCGTCGGCTCGAAGATCGAGGTCAAGCTCGACAAGGTCACGTTCGAGTACGAGGTTCGGAAGATCGATCCCGGCAAGCGCGTCGAGATGGAGTGCACGGGCGGCTCCTATCGCGGCACGGCCGTCTGGACCTTCGAGCCCGAAAAGAAGGGCACCCGTGTGACGTACAAGGTGAATCTCGACGCGGCCGGCTTCCTCGTCAAGGCCATGGGCAAGGCCGTGGACGTCGGAGCGATCCACGCGAAGGTTCTGAACTCGTCGCTTGAAAGGCTCGCGGGAATCCTCAAGGCCTGAGCCCGGGCGCGGCGGAGCCCCGGCCGGCTGGAATCCCGACGAGCGCGCGGTGCTTCTGCGCCTGGCGACACCCGAGGCCGTCCAGAGGTTCCTCGACGAGAGGGTCACCTACAACCACGAGCCCGCGGGCGAGACGCTCCGGTCTCCGCGGCGCGTGCTGCGTGATCGCGTGGCGCATTGCATGGAGGGGGCGCTCTTTGCCGCCTCCGCGATGCGGTTTCACGGCCGCCCGCCGATCGTCATGCAGCTTCGCGCGGTGAAGGACGAGGACCACGTTCTCGCGCTGATCCGCGAGAAGCGAGGCCGCGGGGCCTGGGGCGCGGTCGCAAAGTCGAAGTACACGGGTTTGCGATTCCGCGAGCCCGTGTATCGATCGTTGCGGGAGCTCGTCATGAGCTACTTCGACCAGTACTTCAACGGCCGCCGCGAGAAGACCCTTCGCGGCTACGCCCGGCCCGTCCTTCTGACCCGGTTCGATCGACGCTCCTGGCAATGGGCGGAAGAGGACCTTTGGGACATGGGCGACTTCATCGCGACGCGGAGGCCTTCAAGGCTCGTGACGAGGACCCAGGTCAACAGGCTTCGAACCGTCGACGTACGTCTCTTCACCGCGAGTCGAAGCTGAGGAACTTGGGAGCCCGTCGTCCAGGCTCCCGTACCGCGTCCCGCAGACCGGGACGAGGATCAGCCACCGACCGGAAGCCGTCCGGAATGGTCGCCGTCGTCGTCGCCCTGCGCCGCCCCGCCGTCGGGCGGGGGCGTCGCGGGATCGCCGACAACGAAGTCCCAGAGGCTGCGGAAGAAATCGCCAAGCACCGACACATGGGCCGTCGCCAGGCGATGAGTAGCCTTCATCGTAGCGGGCGCGACCGCCCCCGCGGAAAGCACGGCCACGGCAACCGTAAGCGTGACTGAACGGACTAGCTTTTTCACATTTCTCTCCCAGAACGGTCCATTTCCGGACCGCCGAAGAAGCGGCGACGAGCTCTCGACGACCGACTCCGCCTATGGAGTGCCGCGAGGACCCCGTTCTTGGGACAAGGGTTGAAAAAAACTCAGGCGATCCGAGAAACGGGTAGCCGGCGCCGGATCAGAGACTCGCCTCTCGCCCTGATCCGGCCGATCTCCTCGAGATCGCGCGGGTCGTAGGCAAGCGCCTCACCGAGGGCGGCCAAAACCCCCGGGTCGAGCGCGTCCTGCTTCATCACCGCGCGCTCGAATGCCTGAAACGCACGCGTCGTCTCCTCATGGCGCCCACCCCGGGCGAGGTTCTCGATCTCGTAGAGCGCCGCGATCAAAGCGTCCGCGAGAAGGCCGCACCTCGTAAAACCCGCGGCGGCCTGGCGATAGAGCCTTGCCGCCTCGCCGGGATCACCCTCCCTGGAAACGAGGGCAGCCAGGTTGTACTGCAGCATCGCGCAAAGGGCGGGGCTCGCGGCGCGCGTGAGGAGCCGCGTCGCCGTGGCGTACTCCCAACGCGCCTCATCGAGCCGATGCAGACGTTGAAGGG
>WBZQ01002587.1_pt1 | contig 11557 bp, 7 predicted proteins | sample 5204251 | NCBI WGS metagenome assembly WBZQ01 (sample SAMN12412402, study PRJNA552823) | activated sludge metagenome | isolation source: activated sludge from nitrification reactor of wastewater treatment plant... | place: USA: Virginia | collected 2017-09 | reverse complement strand
GCCTGTGGCATTCGTGATGTCGTTGGACGACAGCGCGAAGTCGCGGGAGACCGAGTCGTTGCTCACGGAGGTCGCCGCGATGAGCGACTTGATCACTGTCGAGCGCAGGGACGATGACGACCGCCGGCCATCGTTCGCCATGGAGCGCGTCGGCACCGATGTCGGCGTCCGGTTCGCGGGGGTGCCGCTGGGCCATGAGTTCACATCCTTCGTCTTGGCCCTGCTGCAGGTCGGTGGCCATCCACCCCGGGTCGACGAGCAGACTGTGTCGCGGATCCGTGAGCTGCCCGGTGGGCACCACTTCGAGACCTACTTCTCGCTGTCCTGTCAGAACTGCCCGGACGTCGTGCAGGCCCTCAACCTGATCAGCATCCTCAACCCGCGGATCACCCATGTCGCCATCGACGGCGGGGTCTTCCCGCACGAGATCGAGCAGCGCGGGGTGATGGCGGTGCCGACGGTGTTCCGGGACGGCGAGTTGTTCGCCTCCGGGCGCATGGGGCTTGCGGAGATCCTCGCCGAACTCGATGCCGCGGGCGCCTATGCGCACGTGGCCCAGATCAGCGAGAAGGACACGTTCGAGGTCCTCGTCGTGGGCGGCGGGCCGGCCGGAGCGACTGCTGCCATGTATGCCGCGCGAAAGGGCATCCGCACAGGGCTGGTGGCCGAGCGCTTCGGCGGGCAGCTGCTGGACACGCTGGCGATCGAGAACTTCGCCTCTGTGTCCTACACGGAGGGACCGAAACTGGCCAATGAGCTTGAGTTCCACGTTCGGGAGTACGACGTGGATCTGATGCTCGCGCAGCAGGTGGAGACGCTGCATCGCGCGGACGGCGTGGTGGAGGTCGGGCTGGCCAGCGGTGCGACTCTGCGGGCCGAGACGGTGATCCTGGCGACCGGCGCCCGATGGCGCACACTCGACGTCCCCGGCGAGGCGGAGTACCGCAACAAGGGAGTGACATTCTGCCCCCACTGCGATGGTCCCTTGTTCAAGGGCAAGCGTGTGGCTGTCATCGGTGGCGGAAACTCGGGCGTCGAGGCAGCCATCGATCTGGCCGGTGTTGTGGGCCATGTGACGCTCATCGAGTTCGACGACTCGCTGCGCGCCGACGAGGTGCTGCAGCGCCGCCTGGGCACCCTGCCGAACGTCGACGTGGTGGTACAGGCGCGGACCACACAGGTGCTCGGCGACGGGTCGAAGGTCACCGGGCTCGCGTACGAGGACCGGTTGACAGGGGTGGGACACGAGGTTGCACTCGATGGTGTGTTCGTCCAGATCGGCCTGCTGCCCAACACCGAGTGGCTTGCCGGCGTCGTTGAACTGACCGATCGTGGGGAGATCGTGGTTGATCAGGCGGGGCGAACGTCATTGCCGGGGGTGTTCGCTGCCGGGGACTGCACGACGACGCCCTTCAAGCAGATCGTCATCGCACTCGGTGCCGGGGCGACCGCGTCCTTGAGCGCCTTCGACCACCTGATCCGTTCCTGAGGGTGCGAGGTGGGGACGGACGCGAGTCCATCCCCACCTGTCCCCCCGAGACATTTCAGTCTGTCAATGGCTCCTGCACCTTGAACCGGGCCGACGCGTAGGCCTGGGAGGCGGCGGCAGTGCTCGTGCCCTTGTACTCACCGACGATCGCGTAACGTCCCACGCTCGGCGGCCGGAACTGGACCGTGGCGCGACCGTTGTTGACAGCGACGCGGTACCGGCGCGCGAACTGCCAGCCGTCGATCGGGTCGAAGCGTGACAGGACGATGACCCCGCGGCCCGCCACAGCTGGACGGACGATCAGGTTCAGCCGCACGGTGGAGCCTGGCGACATGGTGGCGGTGCGTTTGCCGTTGACACGGACCTTGGACGACGTGATGGTGCGGGAGATCCGTTTGAGCGTGTACTTGCCATCTCCCTGCACAGCGGCGTAGTAGCGGCCCGCACTCACATTGCGCTCGATGTACTCGCCGCGACTGACGGCAGAGCCATCCTCACGGACCAGGCGCAGGCTCGGTCCACCGGTCACCGACAGCGTCAGGGTGCTGCGGCGCACCACATCGAAGCGGTACAGATCCCGGAAGTCGATGCCGCCGTTGACCTTGCCCTGAACCTTCGAGTTGTTTCCGATGAAGATGCCGGGAGTCGTGTCGTCACGGTTCGCGGTGGCGACCCGCAGCCGGTAGGGCTGCTTGTCACGGCTCTTTCCGGCCCGGACGACCAAGAAGTGACGCCCGGACTCGGTGGGGGTGAACAGGCTGTACCCACCACAGGGGAGGCTCATGACACCCTCGCCACCGAACCCGCTGCTACCGGGCCCGTAGACCTGCAGTGAGGTGCACTGGTTCACGCGCAGACTCAACCGCATCGTGCGCCCCTCACGCATGTACGTGTGGTACGCGTCGCCCGGGTTGACCAGGCGATCCACCGAGTTCTTCTCGCCTTTGGCGGGCAGGTCCTTGCCAGGCGGTTCGGGAGCGGGACTCGGGATCAACACACGCAGAGCGAAGGTATCGGCCACAGACCCCCATTCCTTGCCCACCCGGATCGCGTAGGTGGCGCCAGGTTCCAGGGACTCGTTGTCGATGGTTGCCACACCTTTGCTGTCCGTGTCGTCACAGTCGGTGTACTCGTACTTCGAGCGGGTCTGGCGGAAGAGGTCGATCGTGGCGTCCATCTCCCCTGCTGCATCGAGTTGCACGATGATCGCCCCCCGCTTGGGCGCGGTGAAGCGGTACCAGACCGATGCGTCAGTGTTGGCGCAGTAACTCGTATCGGTGCCCGTCTCAAGTGTCGCGTCCACCAAGGTGCCCTGCAGTTCCTTGGGCGGTTCGACGAGGATCGCATCTACGCGATTGTCGTTGCTTGGTGGAGCCGCCCACGCGGGCTGTGCCCCCAGTCCCGTGGCGATCAGCAATCCTGCCCCCAGCAGGCTCACGGTCGTGTGTCGAATCATGACAACCACCCCAGGATCAACGCTACGCCTGTAGCGGTGAAGTGCACAGTCCTCCGAGGACGTGTGGCCGTTTCGTGATCCGATCTCCGACCGGTCACCCGTTCGCCCAGTGTCGGCCGAAGTCCCACCACTGGGGCCGTAAGAGGACTACTGTCCCCTATGGCTCGATGATCAAGGAGGTCACATGGCTCACGTCGATGACGCAGCGCCCATCGGATTCCCGGAGGTGGCGGAGGAGAAGGGTCTCAAGACGGGCGCCCTGGGCTTGGTCTCCAGTGTGGTGATCGGTATGGCCTCCACCGCTCCCGCGTACTCACTGGCGGCGAGCCTGGGTTTTGTGGTTGCCACCGCGAACGGCGATGGGATCGTCGGCGAGAAGGCACCGTCGATCATGCTGCTCGCTTTCATCCCGATGCTGCTCATCGCCATTGCGTATCAACAGTTGAACCGCGCGGAACCGGACTGCGGCACGACCTTCACCTGGGCCACTCGGGCGTTCGGGCCGCGGGTGGGGTGGCTCGGTGGGTGGGGCATCATCGCCGCGGATGTCATCGTCATGGCGAACCTCGCGCAGATCGCGGGTGCGTACACGTTCCAGTTGTTCGGGTGGGACGGACTGCTGGAGTCCACCTTCTGGACGACCTTCGCCGGCGTGGTGTGGATCGTCATCATGACCTACATCTGCTACCGCGGCATCGAGGTGTCGGCGCGCCTGCAGTACGCGCTTCTGGGCATCGAGGTGATTGTGCTTATCGCGTTCTCGATCATCGCCCTGTTCAAGGTCTACTCCGGTAGCGCCCCGGAAGGTTCTCTGACTCCCAGCCTGTCGTGGCTGTGGCCGTCCGGGATGACTGTCAGCGCCCTGGTGACCGCGACTCTGATCGCGGTGTTCATCTACTGGGGCTGGGATACAGCTGTTGCCGTCAACGAGGAGACGGAGAATCCGGAGAAGACGCCTGGTCGCGCCGCGATCATCTCGACGGTCCTGCTGCTTGTCACCTACGCGACGGTCAGCGTCGCCACAGTGGCCTTCGCCGGGACCAGCGATACCGGTCTGGGACTGGCCAATCCCGACAACGCGGACGATGTGTTCGGGGCGCTCGGGCCGACCGTGTTCGGGGATTCCGCGGTGGGCAAGGGTCTTGAGATCCTGCTGATCCTCTCGGTGCTGTCCTCGGCCGCCGCATCCACCAGACGACGATCCTGCCCACTGCGAGGACATCGCTGGCGATGGGTGCCTTCAAGGCGCTGCCCTCGTCGTTCGCCAACATCCACCCGCGGTTCCTCACCCCGACGGTGTCGACGATCTGGATGGGGATCGTGTCGATCGCCTTCTACGCGGGCATGACGCTTGTGAGCGAGAACGTCCTCGGTGACACCATCGCCGCGGTCGGGCTGATGATCGCCTTCTACTACGGCTTGACCGGATTCGCGGCGGTCTGGTTCTACCGGCACAGCCTGTTCGACAGTCTGCGGGACTTCCTGATGAAGGGCCTGTGGCCGTTCCTGGGCGGGGCCATGCTGTTGACAGCATTCGTGATCGCGTCCTATCAGTACGCGCAACCCGACTACGGGTCCACAACGCTGTGGGGCATTGGCGGGGTGTTCGTCCTGGGAATCGGGTCGTTGCTGCTCGGCGTGGTCCTGATGATGATCTGGAACGCCATGGCGCCCGCCTTCTTCCGCGGCGAGACCCTTCCGAAGCGCAGCGCCAGCGATCTCATCCTCGAGATCCCAGCCGAGGAGGGCACCTCCCTGCGGCTGCCCGATTCCGGTCTGCCCGACCTGATCATCGCGCCGGACCTCTCCAACCTCCCCGAGGGCGCCGTGGCGTTGGACCTGGAGACGGGCGCGGAGATCGACTCGCCGGAGGATCTCGAGGAGTTGCGCGAGGAGCAGGAAGAGTTGGCAGCCGATCGGGAGGCTGCCGACCCCGCCGAGGATGAAGACCCCGAGGCCCCGCCACGGGATTAGGTTCGGCGGGACATCCCAGCGGCCGCCTCGAGAACGCAGAGGGCGACGAGTCGTACCGTGCGACCGTCGGGGGCGTCCGCCGCGGCGTCCACCTCGGTGAGGTCGATCCCGATCACACTCGGGGCCCGGCCTGCAGCGCGTGCCGCGCGCCGCAACTGGTGCGCGCTGAGGCCGCCCGGGGTCGACGCCGGGCACGCGGGGGCCACGCTACGGTCACACACATCGACATCGAGATCGACGTGGACCGGACCTCGGTCGGGACCCGACGCGATCTCGATCGCCCTTGCCATGACGGCGTCGACCCCGAGGTCTTCGACCTGGTCTCGGTCGATGATGGTGACTCCGTACTCCTGCGCACGCCGTGCATAATCCCGGGAGTTGGTGAAGTCCCCGATCCCGATCTGGACGATGCGGCTGCCGTCGAAGCCGTCGGCGAGCAGTCGCTGGACCGGTGAACCGTTGGACATTCCGTCGCGCAGATCGTGGTGCGCGTCGAGCGTGACCAGGCCGGTGGCGCGCAGACCGGTGGTGACCGCGTAAGTGATGGAGTTGTCGCCTCCGATCGCGATGAGCAGTCGGCCGGACCAGCTGGACAGCACGGACATAGTCCGGGCCTCCCCATCGGGGCCGTCCGGTTCTTCGATGTCACCGAGGTCGATCGCCGGGAGTCCTCGGAGGTCCACCTGCTGCGAGTGGGACCAGGTCGAATAGCGGTTCAGGGCATCGCGGACCGCCCGTGGGGTGAGGTGGGCGTTCGTCGAAGACAGTGAGGTGATGTGGGCGGGGACGCCGAGTAGCCCGAAGACCGGTGGTTGCCCAGTCGTCGCCAAATGCCTGGTGCTGTCAGCGAGCCAGGTTCCGGCCCGTGGCCATCGCGGGTCCTCTGTCATCTGACGCGGCCGATCACACGGCGTCCGGCCCGCCACACGCCGGCCACGAGGTTCACACCGGGTCGGTACGCCAGATGGATGTGGGAGGGCGCGTCGAGCATCACCATGTCAGCTCGTCCACCGATCCGGAGGCGTCCGACGTCTTGACGCCGTAGCGCCGTCGCTCCCCCCACCGTGGCGGCGAGAACCGCCTCGGCCACCGTCATGTGCATCTCCCTGACTGCCAGGGCGATGCAGAAGGGCATGGATGTGGTGTAGCTGCTGCCAGGATTGCAGTCGGTGGCAAGGGCGACGAGCGCGCCTGCGTCGAGCAGCGCGCGGGCATCGGGGTAGGTGGAGCGGGTGGAGAACTCGGCGCCGGGCAGCAGGGTGGCCACTGTCGGTTCCGCTAGTCCCGCACTCGCGGCGAGTGCGTCGACGTCCCCGGCGCTCAAGTGGGTGCAGTGATCGGCCGACGCCGCCGATAGCTCGACGGCAAGGGAGACACCCGGGCCGGCCTGCAGTTGATTTGCGTGGACTCGCAGTCCCAGCCCGGCACGCCGGCCCGCGGACAGGACCTGGCGTGATTCGTCGGCGTCGAACGCGCCCCGGTCGCAGAACACGTCGACCCATCGGGAGTGGGGGGCACAGGCGTCGAGCATGGCTCCGGTGACCAGATCCACGTACGCGGCGCGGTCGTGGGCGAACTCCGTCGGAGTCACGTGGGCGCCCAAGAACGTGACCTCAGGGGTGAACTCGCCCGCGATGCGTACCGAGCGTTGCTCGTCGTCGACCGTGAGTCCGTAGCCGGACTTGATCTCGAAGGTGGTGCTGCCTGCCCCGATCAACTCGGCGACCAGTCGGGCCACAGTGCTCCGCAGTTCCTGGTCGTCGGCCTCCCGAGTGGCCCGCACGGTGGTGCCGATGCCGCCCGCGGAGTAGGTCTCGCCTGCCATCCTCGCGGCGAACTCCGCGGCGCGATCGCCTGCGAACACGAGATGGGCATGACTGTCGACGAAGCCGGGAAGGACCGCCGCTCCCAGGGCGTCGATCCGCTCGTCGGCCTCCGGGGCCACGGCGCGGGGTCCGATCCAGGCGATCTCAGTGTCTTGGATGACCACGGCGGCAGCACTCCGGACTCCGAGGGGATCATCCGGCGGGCCGTCGCACGTCACCAACTCGCCGATGTTGTCGATCAGTGTCGAGGTCACGTCTCTGCCTCGCCCATCGGGATCCGGACACCTGTCCGTTCGGCGACGGCGATGGCCTCCGGGTACCCGGCGTCGACATGTCGGATCACGCCCATGCCCGGATCGTTGGTGAGCACGCGGGCGAGCTTCTCGGAGGCCAGGGCGCTGCCGTCGGCGACGGACACCTGACCGGCGTGGATCGACCGTCCCATGCCGACCCCTCCCCCGTGGTGGATCGACACCCAGGAGGCGCCGGACGCCGTGTTCACAAGTGCGTTGAGCAGGGGCCAGTCGGCGATCGCGTCGCTGCCGTCCAGCATCGCCTCGGTCTCCCGGAAGGGTGAGGCCACAGAACCGCAATCAAGGTGATCGCGGCCGATCACGATGGGCGCAGACACTGTGCCGTCGGCCACGAGTTCGTTGAAACGCAGCCCGGCCTTGTCGCGTTCGCCGTAGCCGAGCCAGCAGATGCGGGCCGGCAGTCCCTGAAAGGCCACGCGCTCCTCCGCGGAACGAAGCCACCTTGCTAGGGGTTCGTTCTCCGGGAAGAGCTCGAGAACCGCACGATCAGTGGCGGCGATGTCTGCGGGGTCCCCGGACAGGGCGGCCCACCGGAACGGACCCTTGCCCTCGCAGAACAGGGGACGGATGTAGGCGGGGACGAATCCGGGGAAGTCGAAGGCGCGGCCGTATCCAGCCAGTTGCGCCTCCCCACGGATGCTGTTGCCGTAGTCGAACACCTCGGCGCCGGCGTCCTGGAAGCCGACCATCGCCTCCACGTGGGTCGCCATCGACTCCCTCGCCCTGGCGGTGAACCCCTCCGGATCGCGTTCGGCCTCGGCATGCCATTGGTCGAATTCGATACCCAGAGGCAGGTAGGACAAGGGGTCATGCGCCGAGGTCTGGTCGGTCACAATGTCGACCGGCACCCCACGTCGCAGCAACTCCGGCACCACGTGGGCGGCGTTGCCCACCACGCCCACACTCCACCCGCGTCGTTCGCGTTTGGCGGCGAGTGCCTTGTCCACGGCGTCGTCGAGGTCGTCGGTCCATTCGTCGAGGTAACGGTCCTTCACCCGACGCGCGAGTCGTGTCGCGTCGACATCCACGATCAGGCAGGCACCTTCATTGAGGGTCACGGCGAGCGGCTGCGCACCACCCATGCCGCCGCAGCCCCCGGTGAGGGTGAGGGTACCGGCCAGCGTGTCTCCGAAACGCTTGTGCGCGACGGCGCCGAAGGTCTCGTAGGTTCCCTGCAGGATCCCTTGCGTGCCGATGTAGATCCAGGAACCGGCCGTCATCTGTCCATACATCGTCAGCCCCAGGGCCTCGAGGCGGCGGAACTCCGGCCACGTGGCCCAGTCCCCCACCAGATTCGAGTTCGCGATGAGGACCCGCGGCGCCCACTCGTGGGTGCGCATCACGCCGACTGGCCTACCGGATTGCACGAGCATCGTCTCGTCGTCGCGAAGAGTGGTCAGAGTGCGCATGAGGGCGTGGAAACTCGGCCAGTCGCGGGCCGCACGACCCGTGCCACCGTAGACGACCAGGTCGTCGGGATTCTCGGCGACCTCCGGATCGAGGTTGTTGGCCAGCATCCGCATGGCGGCCTCCTGCGGCCAGCCGAGCGCTGTGCGCGTTGTGCCGCGTGCGGCGCGCACCGCCATCGGCGCGCCGATCTCATGTGCCATGTCCCTCACCTCTCCTGCGTCGTCAGTGCCGACTCGACGGCATCGAGGATCGCCCGGTCTTCGAGCATCCCGACCACGGCTTCCATCTGGGCGGATACCCATTCGTCGGGACCGGGCCCTCCGACAACGCCACGGACGACGTCCCGAGCGGCTCCGGTGGCGGCGGCCGGGCGGAGCGGTGCACGCAGGTCCAGCGCCCGGGAGGCGACCAGGATCTCGATCGCGAGGACTCGACGCAACCCGTCGACGGCATCCCGCAGTTTCAGCCCCGCCGCCCACCCCATGGACACATGGTCCTCCTGCATCGCCGAACTCGGGATCGAGTCCACGCTGGCCGGCACGGCCAGGCGTTTGAGCGACGACACGACGTCTGCGGCCGCGTACTGCGCGATCATGTATCCCGAATCCACTCCGGGTTCGTGGGCCAGGAACGGCGGCAGGCCCTGTGAGCGGGTCTTGTCCAGAAGACGGTCCGTTCTGCGCTCGGAGATCGACGCCACGTCCGCGCACGCGATGGCGAGGAAGTCCAGGACGTAGGCCACAGGTGCCCCGTGGAAGTTCCCGTTTGACTCCACGCGTCCGTCGGGCAGGACCACCGGATTGTCGATCACTGACGCCAACTCCCGCTGGGCCACCGTCCGTGCGTGGTCGGCGGTGTCCCGTGCGGCGCCGGTGACCTGCGGGCTGCACCGCAGCGAGTACGCGTCCTGGACGAGGTGCTCGGTGTCCTCCCGGTGGCTGGCCACGATGTCAGAGTCGGTAAGGAAGGCACGCAGGGCGGCGGCCGACGTCGCCTGGCCCGGATGCGGTCGCAGCGCCACCAGGTCTTGGGCGAACGCACGGTCGGTGCCCAGCAGCGACTCGACCGACATGGCTGTCGCCAGATCGGCGGTCATGAACAGGTCCTCGAGATCGGCCAGCGCGAGGATCAGCATTCCCAGCATTCCGTCGGTGCCGTTGATCAGGGCCAGTCCCTCTTTGTCGCTGAGCACGACCGGCTCGATGCCCGCTCTTGCGAGGGCCTGGTCCGCAGGCATGGGGTCGCCGGCGTCACTGATGACGGTCCCCTCCCCCATCGCTGCAAGGGCGACGTGCGACAACGGAGCGAGATCGCCGCTGCACCCCAGTGAGCCGTATCTGCGCACTGCCGGCGTGATCCCCGCATTGAGCATGGCGGTCAGTGTCTCGACGACGACCGGTCGCACGCCGGTCAGCCCTGAGGCGAGCGTGCGCAAGCGAAGGAGCATCATCGCCCTGACGACGTCGGGGGGCACGAGCCGACCGGTGCCCGCCGCATGACTTCGGATGAGGCTGGTTTGCAGCGCGGCACGCCGTGGTGCCGGGATGGACACCGTCGCCAGTGCGCCGAAGCCGGTCGACACACCGTAGGTCGGGATCGATGACTGGGCCAGACGATCCACGACGTCGCGTCCGCGAGCGATCCGACCGAGGGTGTCACCGTCCACCTGGACGGATGCACGGTGACGGGCGATCTCCACAACGTCGTCGAGCGTGAGTTGTGCGATCGAACGAGCCATGCCCGATTGAATCAGTCGATGGTACGCGGAAGCATCTCCGCGTCCGGGGGGTCTAGTCCTGCTGGGTCAGAGATGCGACATGCGGACACGCACTTCCGACGGTCTTCTGTCGGGTGACCACGCTGCCGTCCCACCCGACGATGGCCACGTCGGATCCGGCGTCGGCCAGGTATGCCGGATGGTCGCCGGCGTACCAGTCGGAGACCGCGCTGACCGTGAGTCCTTCCACATCGACCACTGACGCGATGCTGAACAGCGAGGCCGTTTCCTCGATGGCGTCGTGTGTACCGGCACGGATCACCACGGGGACACCGGCTGCCAGAGCCCGCGCTGTGATGGAGACCGCGACGTTGTCCAATTCGTTGCTGCCCACCGCCACCACCGCCAGACTCCGGTCCACCCGCAACTTCTTCATGGTGCGGCGCATCCCGCCGTCGCCGATGAAGACGGGGATGTCGGCAGCCCGCGCGATGGGAAGATTCGGGCAGTGCTCGGAGCGCTCGAGGCCGACCACGGCAAGGCCGAGGTGCTGCAGTTCTTGGCACAGCCGGAAGCCCACCTGGCCGAGGCCCACGACGATCACGTGGCCTGAGCGCGGCATGGCGCGGCGTCCGAACAGCCCGATGTAGCGCCCGGACAGCAGGTGTTCCACCATTCCAGCGGTGAAGACAGCGAGGAAGATGATGGCCGCGAGCATGGCGATGATGGCGAAGACCTGGTACCAGGCGTTCGTGCTCTGCGGGGCGGGACCGACCGTCGACAGCACCGCGACGGCGTCGAGGGCCGCTTCGAGGAACGGCTTGTCCTTGAACGTCATGAGCAGGACGGTGTCGAGCACGATGATCGCTGCCATGCCGATGAGGCCGGTGAGCAGGATGGCTGAGTTGCCGTCGTGTGGTCGGAACTGGCCCTGCAGACGTCCGATGAAGCCGGCCCGCCGTATGTGGTCGGGTACCGAGAAGGGACCGACTCGCAGGAAGCCGTCGGAGCGTGTCAAGGCGCTGCGTTCCGCTCTGTGGCTGTTCACCAGTGCGGGGCCGACCGCCACGACATCCGGGCCCATGACGGCCCCCAACAGCGTCGGGAGGGCGGCATCGGCCGGGGAGATGATGGTCACGTCGGGCACGACGGAACGCAACTGCTCAGCGGCCGTCCGGTCGAACAGCGCCACGTAGATGCGCATCCCGGGTCGTAGATGCTCTACTGCCAGGACGTATCGGATCGCTGAGGTGTCGTCGTGCAGAAGAACGGCCACCGCAGAGACGCCACCGTCGAGGGCCGCGGACAGCTCGCGGTCGCCGGCCTTGCCCAAGTGCGTCACCGAGTGGCCTTCGGAGGTCAATTGGCGAC
>WBZQ01001886.1_pt1 | contig 11558 bp, 9 predicted proteins | sample 5204251 | NCBI WGS metagenome assembly WBZQ01 (sample SAMN12412402, study PRJNA552823) | activated sludge metagenome | isolation source: activated sludge from nitrification reactor of wastewater treatment plant... | place: USA: Virginia | collected 2017-09 | reverse complement strand
GTGTTCTATTGTGAGACAGTTCATTGCACGTTCTCAGACGAAATCATTCGTGCAATTGTGGGAAATTATGGAATAGCAACGCCGTCTATATAGATCGTCATCTTAATCCCTCTACATATAGTGTACTGATGGGTTCACAGGAGTGTTTCATTTGTGAAACACTTTCTCGACTTTCAATATGGATCACTTCGTTTCAATCAGAGCTAGGGAAGCTAAGTCCGTCATGTGACGTGATGGACCAGAAGGGGCATGATGTGGAGAAACGATTCGCGAACCGGCAGGCCTCAGACTTGGCTCAATCGTGTATCGGCGATTGCAGCAGAAGAGCGATGACTGATGCTGCTATGGAACTTGAGATGCTGGTTCAAGCGAAGCTGCGACTGAGGACTCATTGATCATCACAGCACTCTGCTCACTCGGATGTGAGTTCCCACTGGGCTTGCGTTTCGTTTTCGTGGACGCCAAGGGTTGTGTAAGCATCGGGGTGATCTTTTCAAGTCCATACTGTTTCAGTTTTCGATAAAGAGTCGAGCGGCTCACCTGGAGATCGCGGGCGATCCGACTCATGTTCCCACGATGGAGCGTAAGCGCTTTTACCAGCAATTCCGTCTCAATTCGCTGGTGAGCCGCGCGCAGGGAATCCAAGGAATCCGTGGCATGAAGATCTTCGCTGCCCAGATCGAGGTCCTGACGAGTAATCTCCGCCCCTTCGCACATGACCACGGCCCGTCTGACTCGATTACTTAGCTCCCGTACATTACCAGGCCAAGGGTGCGTCCGCAGGGCCTCGATGGCCTGAGCTGAGAATCCACGAATCGGCTTGTGAGTCGTCGCCGCAGCTTGCTGAAGAAACACCATTGCCATCAGTAACGCATCTTCCCCTCGTTCGCGAAGGGGCGGAAGATGAATATGCAAGACTCCCAGCCGATAATAGAGGTCTTCCCTAAATCGATTATGGTCGATCGCTGTTTTGAGATTGACATTGGTCGCTGCGATCACTCGCGTATCGACATGAAGGGTCTCCTGCCCTCCGACTCGTTGAAAGGTTCCCTCCTGAAGAAATCTGAGCAGTTTGACCTGCAAAGAAGGAAGAAGATCACCGACTTCGTCTAGAAACAAGGTCCCGCCGCCTGCAGCTTCAAGCTTCCCCTTTTTTTGATAGACCGCTCCCGTAAAGGCTCCTCGTTCGTGGCCAAAGAGTTCGGACTCGAGTAAGGTCTCCGGAATAGCCGCACAATTGATCGGCACAAAGGGTCCTTGCTTCCGAACGCTTCGCGCGTGGATGGCCTGCGCAGTCAGCTCCTTGCCTGTGCCGGTTTCACCGGTCAGCAATACCGGCATCTCAGTCGCCGCAACTTTGGAGATTTTGTCGAACACCCCACAAATGGCCAGACTTGACCCAACCATGTCATTCATGACTCACTCCTCTCTTCCCGAACGTCCCGAGATACTTTCGGCTAGGTCATCCGTTGTGACTCGCGCGAGGTTCTACAACGAGGTGTGTCACTGGCCCCTCGCACCTGCAATATGCTCGATTGAACTCCATGCACATGGCATCTCATTTGGCTCACCCATCAGCTGGATCCTGGAAGACCCTATCGAGTGTCACAGGCGTAGATGAGGACAAGGCGCTGCCCTGTTATGTTCGCTCAAATCAGAGACGTGTTGCCATGATGCGAGTCATCTGGTTATGAGGACAGCGCCTCACCGGGCAGATTGCTTTTTGCCCCCACAACACATCGTGACTGATAGACGTCTGGACTTTGAGTCGTCTAGGCTGTAGAAGCAAAAACATGATTTTCCAAGCCATCGACAACCCATTCACACGGCCATATGCCCAAAAGGCACCAGATCTGAAAGGCCTCACTCAAGATACGGCTACTATTCCTCGCTCCACCACAGACTATCGGATCTACTATCTTATATCGTCAGTACAATTACGACATTCGGCTCTATCTTATAGCACAATTACGCATGATGGCTCCAGTCACGAAATGTGTATGGCGTGCGTTGTCCTGAACGTGCGAAGCTCATTCAGAATGACGATGGTACATGTCAACAGAGACTACCAGGGTGTCTCTCAGTTTTGTGATATTGAAAAGTGGGGCCTAATGGACCTATGCCAGATCGAAGGTTGTTTCATGTCGCTCTCGTTCGGCACATCACCGTGAGTTGCTGAGGGACTGTTGGGTGGGTCGATATCGATGGGCAGGCATGACTCCCCATTCTACGCGGATAAGTGACAAGCGTCTTCACAACGGCACGAACAGACGCGACACCGACGACACAACCAACTATGCTAATTTCATATGTTCTCGATCGGTCATGGCCTCAGTACGATCGGTGAGTGCTCGTTTCCACACTGCTCTATCAAGATCTGGAGGATGAGATGTTCGGCTGGCTGACGAATCCTGAAATGTGGATCGCATTGGGAACCCTTGCGGCACTTGAGATTGTGCTTGGCATCGACAACATCATTTTTATCTCGGTCCTCGTCGCTCGGCTCCCCAAACACCAGCGTGACCTGGCCCGCCGGCTGGGGTTAGGGCTGGCCATGTTTGCACGGTTGGGACTTCTATTCTCGATTTCGCTCGTGATGGGCCTGACGGCACCGGTATTCACCCTGCTGAATCAGGCGATCTCCGGCCGCGACATGATTCTGATCGTCGGTGGCCTCTTTCTCCTCGCAAAGGCCACACATGAGATCCACAATAGTCTGGAAGGAGAGACCGAACAAGCCGACACATCCGTTCCGGTCGGGCTGGGCATGATGCTCCTCCAGATCGCCATCTTAGACCTGGTATTCTCTTTGGACTCCGTCATCACTGCTGTTGGACTGGTGAACGAGGTATCGGTCATGGCCACGGCCATCATTTTGGCCGTCCTCGTCATGATGTTCGCAGCTCGCCCCATCGGCGATTTCGTCGATGCCCATCCGACGATTAAAATCTTGGCTCTGTCGTTCCTTATTTTGGTCGGAGTGACCTTGATGGTTGAGGGCTTCGACGTGCACGTACCCAAGGGCTACATCTACTTTGCTATGGCATTTTCAGTCACGGTGGAGATGATCAACATACGAATCCGTGCACGCCATACGCCACCGGTGAAGCTACACCATCGATACTCAGATGAGCGCACCAAGCCTTGAAAGAAGACGGCTGATACCGGCGTACGTCTCATACAGCTTCATACGGACCCCGGAGTTCTCATCGAGAGTGGCGGCGCGAGATGTTCGAGCGAGTGTCCCTCCGCCTTCACACCAAGCCACAATTCGAGTACCGCCCCGAGCAACATCATGCCACCCCCGAGCAGATAACCGTAGAAGACGCTGGCAGCTGATGTTTCAATCATCATTCCATAAAGCCACGGTGCTGCAATGCCGGCTCCTTGTGCCACGATGAAGAAAAAAGCGATCGCCATCGCACGGATTTCCATCGGAAAGATTTCGCTGACTGTCAGATAGGCCGCACTCGCCCCGGCCGAGGCAAAGAAGAACATCAGCGACCAGAGGAGCATCTGCGTCGACAACGTCAATGCGTTCATCCAAATTAGATAGCCTGTCACCGCCAGAAGGACACCGGCAATTCCATATGTGAAGCTGATCATCACTTTGCGGCCGACCGTATCAAACAATCGTCCCAACAACAGCGGGCCGAGAAAATTGCCCGCCGCGAACGGCAAGAGGTACAATCCAACGTCGCTGCTGGTCACTGCATAGTATTTGGTGAGCAGCAGCGGATAGGTAAATGAGATCGCGTTATACATGAACGATTGTGTGACCATCAGTCCAATGCCCAATACCGTCCGTCGAGGATACGACTGGAAGAGTTCTCGAGCCACAGTCATGATCGTGGCATGAGGCCGTGGATGAACCGCAATGGTGCCGTGAGGTTCCCTCAATGCTGTTCCTCGATCTTGTACCACCTGTTGTTCAATCTGCGAGACAATGACTTCTGCCTCACGCACACGACCGTGCGTCATCAGCCACCGTGGGCTTTCAGGAATCACACGCCGGACGATGATGATCGCCACTCCCAGCACTGCACCGAATACAAAGCACAGCCGCCAGCCGACCGATTCAGGAAAGATCGCGGGATTCAGTAACAGCAACGTCAACAGTGCGCCGGCAGCCGAGCCAAGCCACCACGTCCCGTTGATCGCCAGATCGGTATGCCCTCGGTTTCTGGCGGGAATCAGTTCATCGATGGCCGAATTGATTGCAGCATACTCGCCTCCGATGCCGGCACCGGTCAAGAATCTGAAGACCATGAAGCTCATGAGGTCCCAAGATAGCGCCGTCAATACCGTCGCCGTCAGATACAGCGCCAAGGTGATCATGAACCATTTCTTTCGACCTTGCCGATCAGTGAGATACGAGAAGAGGAGTGCTCCAGCGACCGATCCTGCCAAATAGGCAGAGGCTGTGAGTCCGACTTCTGAGTGTGTGAGCTGTAATGTGTCCGGGTGGGTCAACATCGGGCCAAGTGCGGCCACGATGGATACTTCCAGTCCATCGAGCAACCAGGTCACTCCGAGCGCCCCGACGATTCGCCAGTGCCAGCGCGACCAGGGCAATCGATCTAGACGTTGTGGAATCGCCGTCGTGATAGGAATGCCCCCATCGGAAGTCATGCGACCATCCTAGCACGATGGCGGACACACCGAGGGGGGGAGAGACCGGTAGGGATTTACAGCCAGTCTAGAAACACTATTCCTTTGGCTCTTGGATGGGACCGGCCCATTCGCCACGAGCCAGCGAAACTTCTTGGAATCCTCCATCCGGCCATTGGAATTGTCCGGCCTCATCAACAAGGACGATGAAGGCATCCGCTTCATGGGCCTTCCCGCGGAACCAATACCAGCCTGGTTGGGTTGGTTGGTCCGTACTCCAACGATACGTCGACATCGGTCGTTCCTCACACGAGTTGAGATTCGCCATTCCTCAGCCTCATTCCGTTCTGGTACAGTGTTCGAGCGAACGGATGACCGTATCACGTCATGTCGAGACTTCCAATAGAAGAAATCCTCCCCGAGATTCATCGAGCACTGGCTACGGGTCAGAATGCGCTCATCAGCGCCCCGCCAGGATCAGGGAAAACGACGTGCATCCCATTGGCACTGCTGAACGCCCCCTGGCTCGCCGAGAAAAAACTATTACTGCTTGAACCACGGCGACTTGCGGCACGAGCCGCCGCTCGCTACATGGCAAAGCAGCGTCAGGAGCACCTTGGAGAAACCGTCGGCTACCGCATGCGACTCGACACTAAAGTGGGGCCGAACACGAGACTCGAGGTCGTGACCGAGGGGGTGCTGACCAGGCTGCTGCAACAGGATCCGTCGCTTGAGACCTATGGAATCGTCATTTTCGATGAATTCCATGAGCGCAGCGTCCAAGCCGACCTGGGACTTACTCTCTGTCGTGAAGCGCAACGGCTCTTCCGACCCGACCTTCGCCTGCTGGTCATGTCCGCAACACTCGACTGTGGCCAAGTCGGCACACTGCTCAATGAGGCGCCGTTCCTGACGTGTCACGGCCATATGTTTCCAGTCGAAACTCGTTATCTGGATCAGCCCCTCACCGGACGACTCGATGTGGCAATCACACAACTGATCCGACACTCACTCTCAAAGGATCAGGGGAGTCTGTTGGTCTTTCTCCCTGGCATGGCAGAGATCCGCCGAGTTGAACGGATGCTACTGGACGCCAAGCTTGGTCCCTCCGTACTCATCGCCCCGCTGCATGGTGACCTGCCGCAGGAGCAGCAGGATGCGGCCATTCGCCCATCGGCTCTCGGAACACGAAAGATCGTGCTCGCCACATCCATCGCAGAAACAAGTTTGACGATCGAGGGTGTGCGGGTGGTCATCGACGCTGGTCGGCTCCGACAACCTCGCTTCGACTCACGTTCGGGTTTAACACGATTAGAAACGATTCGTGTCACACAAGATTCAGCCGAACAACGCCGTGGCCGGGCCGGCCGATTGGAACCAGGGCTGTGTTATCGACTCTGGACGGAACGAGAGCAGGCCACCCTGACGACCCACCGTCCGCCGGAAATACTCGAGGCCGATCTGGCCCCGCTGTTGCTCGATTTGGCTCAGTGGGGCACTCAGAATCCCATGGACTTGTCATGGCTGACTCCTCCGCCGGCTGCGGCCATCGCACAGGCCACCGATCTCCTGATCCGACTTGAGGCGTTCACGGCGGATGGTCATCTCACAAATCATGGCCGGAACATGACCGAACTGCCCATACATCCTCGCCTGGCTCATATGTTGCTCAAATCCGTTCCACGCGGACTTGCTGGCCAAGCGTGTGCATTGGCGGCGCTATTGAGCGAACGCGAGATTCTGCATGGTTCACGAGAACTACACACGGTCGATCTGCGGGTCCGGCTCGATGCCTTGCGCGGACACTATGAGTCGACATCCGGCCTGACTGTGGATCGGGCTTCCGTTCATCGAGTGAAACAAACCGCTGAACTTTGGAGACGGCAACTTGCCGGCCTCTTCGGGCGGTTACAACAGACTGACGATTTCGACCTGTCTCGGAACGCTGGACTACTACTTGCGCTGGCCTACCCAGATCGAATTGCGAAACGACAATCTGGTGATGAACCTGGCTACCTACTCGCCAATGGGCGCGGTGCCCGATTCCTACGGCCAGACCTCTTAAGCAAGGAGCCATTTCTCGTCATCGCCGACCTGGATGGAGCCACTCAGTGGGCAGGAATCACCCTTGCGGCTCCCGTTGCCGCCGAAGACATTGCATCATTGTACCGTGACCAACTTGTCGAAGAGCAATCAGTCGTGTGGGACGAACGGCTCGGGGCGGTTCGAGCATTGCGTCGCCGTCGGCTCGGAGCGGTTGTGCTTACAGAAGAAGGGATTTCAAATCCTGAGCAGCAGCTCGTCACGACCGCCCTGCTGCAAGGGATTTGTCAAGCGGGACTGAAGACACTCCATTTTACCCCGGAACTCACACAATGGCTCACTCGCATTGCCTGGCTGAAACAGCTCGAAGGATCCGATTCGGACTGGCCGGATCTTTCAGAAGAAACACTGTTACAGACATTGGGGACATGGCTCGGTCCATTTGTGTCCGGCATGACCACCCTCAACGCCGTGACCAGGATGGACATGAGTACTCCCTTGCACGCCATGCTCACATACGAACAACATGCACGTCTTGATCGGCTGGCTCCGACACATATCACGGTGCCGAGTGGTTCCCGCCTCCGCCTCGACTACAGCCTGTCCGGTCCCCCTGTGCTTGCAGTTCGGTTACAAGAGATGTTTGGCTGTCAGGAGACACCTCGAGTTGCCGGCGGACACATACCTGTGATGTTGCATCTGCTCTCTCCGGCCAAGCGACCGATGCAAGTTACACAAGATCTGGGTGGTTTCTGGAAACGAGCGTACCAAGAGGTGCGAAAAGAGCTGCGTGGTCGGTATCCCAAGCACCATTGGCCCGAGGATCCGCTGAGTGCCATCCCGACAGCCAAAGTGAAACGGCGAAATGACGCTGGTTAGGCTCCGTGACGATTCTGCTCCCACAGACGAAATGCCGCAAGATCCTGCGCAAGACTATGGAGCAGTAGTGCTAGTATTGCTGCATCATCAATCAATCCGATTCCCGGGATAAAGTCCGGGATCGCGTCCACTGGACTCAGGATATAGAGGATGGATACGGCAATTGATGCGACAGTACGCACCGAGAGTCCTCTGTAGCTGCCTTGCTTCCAGGCTTTGAGTAATCGAAGCAATACCGGTAGATCGGTCCACAGATGGCCAAACGTGCGGAGCATCTCAAAGAGCCTGGTGGAGATTTTCATCGTTTCCTCCCTACGAGTACATCAGCATCTCTACACTGATCGTATGGAGCATACCAAAGCCCCCTGCAGTTTAGGAAGAGGTGCTCAGCCATCGCGCATGATGTACCAATGTTTCTACCGCACCCACAGCTACGCCGCTGCGACAAGATTCGTCGTTCATCCAGTGTGAAGCGTGAAGCCGCTTGATCCGGAACGAGATATGCCTCACCTGTCGCTTCACGAGATGTGCGATCGACATCGAACTTCAATTCTGCATCGCACGGTGAAACGCCCTCAATGCCGCTGGAATTCCCTCGGGGTCTTTCTGAATGCGGCTTCCGACTATAAAGGCAACATCCGAACCTAACACCGACCGCAGCTCTGACAATCGTCCTGGCCCGATTCGTCCACCGACAGCCGGCATCGTCGGGTGGAGAGCCACCCACGATTTCCGACAGCGCTGTGCGATCGAGAGACAGTCTTGTTGCGAGATAGAGTAACCCGCACCGAAAGCCGGATAGATGGTGAGATCAGCACCAGCGAGGCGAGGCAGCAGTCCATACAGAATACCTGGTGCAACCCCGCCCCTCTCAGAACCGACCGATGCCCCCAGAAAAGCTGGATGACTCAGGATCGGCAGATTGAGACTCTCGTCCGAACTGAGCGACCTCATGGCATCAAATCCTGTCAGGCCCGGCGAGATCAAGAGACCAGTGGCACCGAGTGCCTTGGCTCGTGCCGCTCGCTTCCGCATGGTTTCATAGGCACCACTTACATGTGCAAAATAGAGACAGGGACGGCCTCGCCGCCGACTCCTGTCACCGATGGCCTCTGCACAACGGGAGACTCGCTCCTCGAATGGACTCCAGCTCTGATCCAGTAAGCTCTGATCGTCTTTGATCAGACCCATCTCACCCTCAACAAGCTGAGCAGCCAACTCAGCAAGTTCACGCGCGCTGCGCCCTAAGGGTTTCAACACGCCACAAAGGAGCGGGCGGTTGCCCATAGCGAGGAGCTGCCTGATACGTTCAAGGCCAAATCGAGGACCTTGCCAGGACGACAGCAGTCCATCCGTCATCGAAAAAGACAGCAATCTGACATTTCCTCGAAGGCTGCTGGTCCCAAACAAGACATTGAGTAGATCCGCACAGTCACCATTCAGAAGTTCCCCTCGAAACCGAATCGTGGCTTCATACCGACCCTCAGCGGATTGGTGCAGGTTCTGAACTTGCCCCACGATCTCTGATTGGAGTACGTACGGAAGCAGACCAGTTTCCGCTTCGATGGTCTGGTCGAAACAGATTCGCTCGGCCATTATCTGAGCAGTGGATGCAGGCCCATCAATCTCGTACACTGCAGTCAGAAACTCCGCTCCGTCAGGAACTCTAGAATTCATCATAGATGCTCAGAGGCTCATCGCTTTCGAGAGGCGGAGTGAGGAACAGTAGGTGAATATCTGGAAGGAACGACCGCAACGCGATACAGAAACACCCCAACTAGAAGCATCATCGCCAGACCGGGCCAGCCACCGAAGGGTGGCGTGGCAAAGATCAGCAATGGGTCGGCACCCAACCCTGGCCACATCGTAGTAAGTGCAATCGGGATTGCCAGTAGGATTCCCATCAACGCTTCTCCCGTGATGAGGCCGGCAGCAAACAGGATCCCACGTTGTGCCTGGTGATGTCCTCGTTCTGCTTGCCTCACAACCATCCGCGAAATAACTCCACCTATGAATATGGCTGCCGAGAGTTTCAACGGCAGATACAGACCCAGTGCCACAGCAAGCACGGGGAAGCGAAAGATGCTTCCTCGCCGCTCTTGCCGTCGATCCAGCAAAATGATCAGAACCCCGATCCCAGCACCAAGCCCTACGAGAGGCCATGGTAATCCCGCTCCAAACACACTCTTGGTCAGATTAGCCATCAACGTGGCTTGTGGTGCACTGAGCGGATGAGGAAGGCTATTCGTCGGTTCTCCGATTCCATATTTAGCTTGTAAGAGCGAGAGTACCGGCACAAGCACCAGTGCGCCCGTTAGCACTCCGATGACTTGCATGACTTGTTGCTTCCATGGCGTCGCCCCGACCAGATGACCGGTCTTGAGGTCTTGTAAATTATCTCCACCCATGGCGGCAGCACAGCAGACGACTGCTCCAATCACCAGCGCAGCAGCCGGCCCAGCAGGATGCCTGGTTCCCATAAGCAGCACCAGCAAGAGAGAGGCCATCATGATAGTCGCAATCGTCACGCCCGACACGGGGTTACTGGAGCTTCCGACCAAACCAGCCATATAGGCAGCCACAGACGAAAAAAGAAATGCCGCGATTCCCATGAGTATCGTCATGAGGATGCCGATCGTCACACTCTCCACAACCGTCGAATAGATCCAGGTCATTGGCAACAGGAGTATCCCCAGCGACACGACAATCCAGCGAGACGGAGTATCCTGCTCGGTTCGCAGCACAGTCCCCGCAGGTTGCCTTGCGCCGAGTGCGGAAGATTCTCTTCGAATCGTCTGAAGACTGGCCCAGATAGGATCGCGTAACCTCGTCAACGTCCATAATCCCCCAATCAGCATCGCGCCGATGCCGACGTACCGAATCTGTCCGCTCCAGATGGCCATTGCGGCAGCCAGGCTCGTCTGATCGAGCGGCACTCCATACAGCAGCCCATAGGTTGGTAGTAACAATAAGCAGGCGATGACTCCCCCCATAAACACGACCAAGGCTGTTTCAAGCCCAATGATATAGCCGACCGCAAGCAGTGCCGGTGAAAGGTTCAGTCCTGCATAGACCACCGTGCCTCCCACCCGCATGGCGCCTTCCAAGGATTCGGCCCAAAGCCGCATCCCACTCTCACCGAGTTTCACCAATCCACCGAGCAACGCCGCCGACATAAGCCACCGCACGTCTCCCGTTGAGGCCACAGCCCCACTTCTTCCTCGATCGGCAGCAGCCACTTTTAGAACTTCCGCGGTCGCCACCCCTTCGGGAAACCGCAAGCGTGCGGTGACAATCAGAGCCCGTCGCAAAGGAATGGTAAAGAGGACGCCGAGCATTCCACCAACCGTGGCAATGAGGACGGTCTTCCAGTAATTGAACTCGGTCCAGTATCCGACTAAGAGGAGCGCGGGAATGGTAAAAATCACTCCGGCCGCCAGCGCTTCGCCCGATGACGCGGCCGTTTGAACGATATTGTTTTCAAGGATATTCGACCGACGAAACAATCGGAGTATGGCCATGGAGGCCACAGCGGCTGGAATCGAGGCAGATACCGTCATCCCCGCAAAGAGCCCCAGGTAGGCATTGGCCGCAGCCAAGATTGCCGCAAGGACGACCGACAGCACCACGGCTTTAACCGTAATTTCAGGAACCACGGTCGTCGCAGGGACTATGGGGGGAGGATCCTCCATGGCCGGATCGACGGATGGTGTAGATTCCATTACCCTGTCAATCGGTTGAAGCAAGAGAGCTGCAAAGGTTCGCCGGCCGGTAGCATGGGGGCTTCAATCATTCACCCTCCTCAACAGGCTCGGCACCTTCGTTACAACGAAACATGACCGGTACCTTGTCACGCAAATCTGACAGAACATGCGCTAGTCATCGCCCACTCTCTTATCCGGCATCGACACCCGTGCCCCGTTCACTCTGCTGCTGCGTCAGTCGCGAAATATTCGTACGGACACTTTTCTCCCCTTGATCCGTGCACGGCTGAGCTGTTGAATAATACGGGGAGCGAGGGATTC
>WBZQ01002584.1_pt1 | contig 11563 bp, 11 predicted proteins | sample 5204251 | NCBI WGS metagenome assembly WBZQ01 (sample SAMN12412402, study PRJNA552823) | activated sludge metagenome | isolation source: activated sludge from nitrification reactor of wastewater treatment plant... | place: USA: Virginia | collected 2017-09 | reverse complement strand
CTAAGGAGGCAAAAACTGTATTGAGTGTGGAAGGATTGCTTTCTTACTATCAATCCATTGGCAGTCAACGTGAAAATTTATCGTATGATATCGATGGTGTGGTGTACAAAGTTAATGCTGTGCTTGACCAAGAAAAATTAGGTTATGTTTCGCGTGCGCCACGCTTTGCAATCGCGCATAAATTTCCTGCTCAGGAAGCACTGACACAAGTTCTTGATATTACCGTGCAGGTTGGTAGAACTGGTGCTTTGACGCCTGTAGCACGCTTGCAACCAGTGTTTGTCGGTGGTGTAACCGTAACCAATGCAACTTTGCATAATATCGATGAAATTACACGAAAAGATGTACGTATTGGGGATACGGTTGTGGTGAGGCGTGCGGGGGACGTCATACCGGAGGTAGCGTCGGTTATTATCGAAAAGCGTTTGCAGCTGGCACAAATATTTCACATGCCATCTCATTGTCCAGTGTGCCATTCTCATGTCGTGCGTTATGCTGATGAAGCTGTATTCCGCTGTACGGGTGGCTTGTTTTGTCCTGCACAACGTAAACAGGCGATTCTTCATTTTGCTTCGCGGCGTGCTATGGATATCGAAGGGTTAGGAGAAAAATTGGTCGAACAGATGGTTGATCATGCCATCGTACGTACACCAGCCGATTTATATAAATTGGGCTTGACCGCACTGGCTAATTTACAACGTATGGCACAAAAATCAGCGAATAATATTTTGCAAGCCATTGAGAAAAGTAAGCACACAACATTGTCGCGCTTCATTTATGCGCTAGGTATTCGCAATGTTGGAGAAACTACCGCAAAAGATTTAGCCAAGTATTTAGGTAGCTTGGATCGCTTGATGGCAATCAATGAGATTCAATTACAGCAAATACCTGATGTTGGACCTGTCGTGGCACAAAGTATTGTTAATTTCTTTGCTGAGCAGCACAATCAAGAAGTGATCGAACAGTTACGTGCGAGTGGTATCTATTGGGAAGAACATGAGGGACAATCGCCACAGTCGGATGCAATTAAACCATTAAGCGGTAAAACTTTTGTATTAACCGGAACACTATCCGGCATGAGCCGAGAGCAAGCCAAGGAGAGAATTGCAATGCTGGGTGCCAAAGTAAGTGGCCAAGTTTCAAAGAAAACCGATTATGTAGTAGTGGGAATTGATCCCGGCAATAAATATGACAAGGCAGTGAGCTTAGCGGTCACGTTACTCAACGAAGATGAGTTCATGATGCTGTTGCACGATCATCAACAGTAGTGTGAAGTAAGGATCATTTATGCGCTTTTTCATGTTAAATACCGCATGCGAAACGTTTAGAATACACATTCACTGCCGCTTGTGATATCCAGTTATTGACCCATTGATTGATTTCTCGTTATAGGAAACGCGTATGCTGATCAGTTTGAAAAATAATTTTGTTTTTCTGTGCATGCCAAAGTGTGCATCAACATCCAGTGAAACGATGCTGTTACCGCATAGCGACATCGTCATTGTCGGGAAACCTGCACTGCGCCATACTACTTTTCTAGAATATGAACAATCCATTCAACCTTTTATCACTCAAAAAACCGGCGTTAATAGCTTGGAAACCATTTGCCTGATTCGTGAACCGGTTTCCTGGTTGTATAGCTGGTATCGATTTAGGGCTCGTTCAGAATTAAGGAATCCGAATCATCCGGCACATCACAACTCTACGCATGGTGTCAGTTTCGTAGAATTCGTTGAAGCCTATGTTGCCCAAGACAAACCTGCTTTTGCAGAGGTTGGCTGTCAATTCGATATGGTGCAAAATGCAACGGGCGGTATCGGTGTAGAAAAAATCTTTTGTTATGATCAAATGGGTAGTTTCGTTACGTACATGAGCGCCAAAGTGGGTAAGAAATTAGTCCTAGGCAGTGAAAATGTCTCGCCTAAATCGATACATCAAAATGATTATATTGAGCTAATTTCATCTATCGCACGGAAATTAATGAATAAGCTGAAAGTTGAACATCGTGTGGTGGAGAAGGATATGTCCAGAGAGATACCAGCGCCGCTGATGGCGCTGTTACGTGAATACGCCCGCCAAGATTTTGAAGTGTACGAACAAGCAAGAAAAAACAGTTGAGATTCCTATGATTTCGTAGCTCTATGCTTTTGTAAGTCTTCTTAGTGACAATCTGAGTCAGTGAATATAGTAAGCTGCTGATTCAATCAGGTATACAACGTACTGTCTGTTGGATAAAAGCTTGTTTGTTATACAATGTAAAAGCATAATCGTCATAATACTACTATCGCGATGAATAGCTTTTAATGAACGAGTCACCGTTTTTGTCGTATCAGCAAGCCGAGCAAATACTGTCAGATGCAGAATTGATTCTCTCTGAAAATGATGTGATGCAAGCATTACAACACATGGCTGATGAAATAACTCAAGTCTTGTCACAGCAACATCCGCTGGTGTTATGTGTCATGAATGGAGCAGCGGTATTTGCCGGGCAATTGTTACCAAGGCTATTATTTCCCTTAGATTTTGATTATCTTCAGGTAAAGCGATATGACCAACAACTACAAGCGGGTAAAGTTCGTTGGCAGGTAGCACCAAGCGAGGTTCTGCGTGATAGAACCATTCTGGTACTAGATGACATCCTGGACGCTGGGTTAACCTTGGCAGCTATCCGTGAAAAGGTTTTGCAACAAGGTGCGTGGGCATTTTATAGTGCAGTCTTGGTAGAAAAGCAGACCGGTCTTTCCAAACCCATTCAAGCGGATTTTGTAGGACTCACTGTGCCCAACCGCTATGTATTTGGGTTTGGCATGGATATACACGGCGCTTGGCGGAACTTGCCAGCGATCTATGCGATAAAAAACGATAATCAGTGATTAAGGAAAAGCATGCTTGCAATTATTGGCGGTAATGGAATGGCGCAGTTACCGGGACTAGAAATATCCCATCGGCAGATTATCCGAACCCCCTATGGTGAGCCTTCAGGCCCGTTTACCTTTGGCAAAATCAGGAACCGTGACGTTGCTTTTCTGGGACGGCATGGGCATAACTTTACTATTCCACCTCACGCCATCAATTATCGCGCCAATATTTGTGCACTTCATTCGCTACAACCTTCACATGTGATTGCGATTACATCGGTACGGGGAATTCATTCCGATTTGGCTCCAGGGCGACTGGTGATACCCAATCAGATCATCGATTATACTCATAGTCGTAAATTTACTTTTTTCGAAGACACCGAGCAACGCTTTAAGCAAGCGGATTTTACTGTTCCATACAGTCAACAAACTCGTGCTTTATTATTACAAGGTGCGCGTGACGCGAATCTGGAAATGCTGGATGGAGGTGTGTATGCGGCCACGCAAGGTCCGAGGTTGGAAACAGCAGCGGAGATCAATCGACTCGAGCGGGATGGTGCAGATATGGTGGGTATGACCGGAATGCCCGAAGCGATATTAGCGCGTGAATTGGAATTAAACTACGCTACCATTGCTGTAGTGGCTAGTTGTGCGGCTGGGCGTGATACGCATATCGATACGGCTGAGTGTCGTGAAATTTATGAGATAGTGGAGCAGGCAATGGCCAAGGTTAGAAAAATTTTGGAATATGTGGTGAGTTGTTATGGCGATTAAGGCGGTATTGCGAATGGGTGATCCTCGGTTACTGCAACTGGCCGAGAAAGTGATGCATTTTGATACTGCTGAATTACATACGTTGTTGCAAGATATGCAAGATACAATGGCAGCATTGAATGGTGCAGGCCTTGCTGCGCCACAGATTGGCGTGAATTTACAAGTGGTGATTTTTGGCTTTGAAAAGAATCAACGCTATCCCGATGCTGACGAAGTTCCTTTTACGGTCTTGCTTAATCCACAATTGACGCCGTTATCGGAAGAAAAAGAAGATGGCTGGGAAGGTTGCCTCAGCGTACCTGGAATGCGTGGTATCGTGCCGCGTTTTACGCAATTACGCTATCAAGGAACAGATCAACTGGGTAGAACTATTGATCGTAGTGTCAGTGGATTCCATGCACGGGTCGTGCAGCACGAATGCGATCATTTGCAAGGGATTCTCTATCCGATGCGGATTCAAGATTTTCGCTCATTTGGATTTACCAATGAGCTGTTTCCGGGACAAGAGGTGGTGGATGACTGAGATAAAAGTCATATTCAATAGTGTAAAGATGCGTTATTAAAGTATTACCGCAAAAGCGTAAGAAGCATGCGGATTTGTGCGAAAGATTAACTATGCTGTTTCAAAAATATCATCTAATAAAAAGCATTCATCAATAAATTTATTGAGATGGTTGCAAAATTGAGGTGTCTATTACACAGGATGACTAACTGAAAAAGGAGTATCGATATGCCTTACAGAATTGTCAAAGGAACCGTTTCAGTTGATGGAAAATCTCCGGATGGAGATACCATTGCGTTTACGATCGATACGCACCATGAATGGATGTGGCCAGAAACAGAAGATGGGCGATTTCCTCAGTTTAATTCCAAGTATCAAGCCAATATTCGATTTGAAGCAATTGATGCACTGGAGCTCCATTATTCGATTCAGAGCGTATATCCTGGAAAAACAGTTAAGCAACCGATTGATTTGGCAAAGCAAGCGCGTGATCGACTGCTTGATTTGTGTGGCTTTGATCGTACGGTGTTGATCGAGAGTAGCAACTTTAGAATTACCGATCCCAAACTACAAAAATTACCAGTGACCCTTGCTTATAACGGTATCGATCCATTTGGTCGAATCATTGGTTTTGTATTTACCCAAGATATGGGATTTGAAGTTTCGGACAAAAAGCCAACGGTTTTGCTGACTCCTGAGCATGTATCCCAATCGATCAATGCACAGCTTCTCAGAGAAGGCCATGTGTATCCGACATTTTACAATGGGCTCTATCCAGACTTACGCAAGATGCTGAGTGATATTGCGGTTGAGGCGAAATCACAATCATTAGGATTGTGGAAACAGCATCAAGTTGAATTTCAATTTGATAGAAAACCTGGTTTGGAGGAACTCGAAACCTTAGTAATGATGCCAAAGTTGTTTCGCCGTCTTTCAACGCATATCGCACAAAATGGAGCAATTTCTAACTTTAGAGAATATTTGCGGAATGCTAATGATATGACAGTGGATACCCGAGAAGTTAGGTTGAGTGATTTTTCATCCTTTGTTAGAACTAAAAAACTTAGCAATGAACGCTATCAACTTTGGCTCAGCCATCAACCGGAAACATTAGTTTTTCTTAAAGGATAAGAGATTTAGTAGCAGATTAAATGAAAAGGCTTCTTCTCAAATTTGAGCGCCGAACCCAGCCGGTAATTTCTTTACACCAATTCATTATTCGGCTGGCACATAGTGGTTTTGTCTCACTTATACTCATAGCATTTTCATTACTCATTGGTATGGTTGGTTATCATGTATTAGAGAATCTCAATTGGATTGATGCGTTCTTAAATGCATCAATGCTTTTAGGAGGAATGGGACCAGTAAACACACCAACCACTTATGGAGGAAAGCTTTTTGCCGGTCTATATGCGTTATATTGTGGCTTGACTGTCATTTTCGTTACTGGTGTAATTCTTGCCCCTATCGTACACCGTATACTTCACAGATTTCACATGGAAAGCGGTGATCAATAAATTGATTCTATGTTCCTTTCCTGGCTCACGTGGACACATTTGAAATGTAAAGTAAATGAATTCATCGAGATGAGGGATTAAGAACAAAGCACAACTGTAGCTGTGTCAGATATTCTCAATGACCAACAAATGAATCAGGATCAGAGATTAACTGATCCTGGTGTGATACGAAGGTTACGCAAAAATTCCAATCAATTTCGTTATCAACCCACTTGCAATGGGTTGGAATACACCTAGAAAATTATCGAGTTGTAATATACCAATGATAAAAATCAATATACCGCCCATTACTATCCCATATTTAAGACCTTGGGTAAAATTGGTTGATGCAGGTGCCCGTGTATAAGTGTCGTTAGAAAAGCCTAGGAAAATCCTTAAAATCCCCAACAAAAAACCAGCAGCAATACACCCTAAAAACAAATGGATGCCACATAAAATTCTTTCTGCCAAACTTTCCCCTATTTGCTCAAGACTAGCAAAACGCATACAGACAATCACCACAAAAAGCAAAATGAACGAATTCCAGAATCCCCCAAACTTCGCTCTCATCTCACTTTCCATACTCATATTTTTCTCCCTTTTAGTTTTTGACGATAAGAAAACGAAACTTATCGATTGTATTATTTATAAAGAACTCGATCGTAAGTAACCGAGTTTTAGAAGAGTGGTAGCTGCCCAAAAACCTCTCTTCTGTTTCATTCATCACTTTGAGTTGATTTTATATATACTGACGAATAACCTCCTCATTAACATTGTCTATATTTCAACAAAATAGCTTTGTTTATCTATAAGCTGGACAGTCTACGATAGCTTATCGCTACTATAGACTGTCCTAGATGATTTTTCGTGGTTTTTTATAGAATCTGCAATAAAGCGCCAAGATCTCAAAAAATATACCTTGGAAATACTTATATGCCTAACCGATTTTTTGGGGTTGAATCAGATAATAATGGCTGCCGCAACACGCCGATCTTCTTCAACTAAAATATTATAAGTACGGCAACATGCTTGTGTACTCATGATTTCCATTCCGATATTCATTTTCAGTACATCGATCATTAATGAATGCTTTGGGAATTGGTGGGTATTACCCGTGCCTAGCAAGATGATTTCTGGACGATAAGATAGTAAATGACTGAAATGCTCCATTGTAATATCAGATACAGATGTCACAGGCCATTGATCAATCAAATGATCGGGTAATACGATTAAGCTTTTTTCATAACGAGCTTGGTTAATTGATACATAGTTATCCCCATACCCGGTAAAAATGTTTTGTTGCGCAAAATTTGCTAAATGCAGTTTCAAAAGATTGGTATTTTATGGGTTATAAATGTTTCAAGAATAGATACCTAATTTTATCTTGTCAATCCGGCATATAGAATCGGTAATTTCTCCGGTAATCGTTCCACATGATCCACCACCAAATAATTGCGTTCGCCAAAAATCCGCGATACATATTGATCCGCGCGCGGATCGAGGCTCATGCAGTAGGTAAGGATGCCTGCGCGGCCGGCTTCTTCCACGGCTTTTTTGGTGTCGTGCCGCAGGTATTGCGGATCGCGCACGTCGACGTCCGCCGGTTCACCGTCGGTAATCACCAACAGCAATTTCTTCGCCGATTTCTGCAGTTTCAGGTAATGTGTGCCGTGGCGCATGGCAGCGCCCATTCGGGTCGAAAGTTGACCTGTCATGCCCGCCAAGCGTGCTTTGGGAATTTCATTATAGGGTTGGTCGAAATCCTTGTAGCGGTAGTATTCCACATCATGCCGCCCATCCGAGCAGAAGCCGTGGATTGCGAACGGATCACCGATTTTGTTGATGGCATTGGCGAGCAGCACCGTGGCCTGGCGCGTCAGATCCAGCACGGAGTAGTCATGTCCGGCAACTTTTTCGTTAGTCGATTCGGATAAATCCAGTAGCACCAGCACGGAAATGTCGCGCACTTTGCGCACTGAGCGCATCATGATGCGCGGATCAGGCTGCATGCCCATGCGGATATCGATCATGGAGCGAATGGCTGCGTTGATGTCGATTTCGTCGCCGTCTTCGAGTTTGCGGATGCGGCGCGTGCCTTGCGGTTGCATGGCATCGAGCAGAAACTTCATACGTGCGATTTCGCGCTTGTATTGTTGCGCGATGTCGTCGATACACTGCATGTCGCCCAGCTTGGCGCGTTTTTCCTGTACCGTTGCCCAATCAGGGCGTTCCAGTTGAATCTGGTAGTCCCATTCGGAATAGTGATAGGGCGCTGAAACCGGTTCTTTACCTTCCAGTTCGTTGTAGGAAACACCGGTATCTTCATAGGGAAAAAATTCAGTACCCATGACCCAGATTTCCTGGGCATCATCTCCAGCTGATTCCACTTCGACTTCGTTGGCGAATTCCATCACATTGACGTATTTGCGCACTTGCTTTGGCGCTTCATAGCCAGCCGATAGAGATTTGTTTAAATCAAACTCCTCAAATTCCCAGAAATAACGATTGTCGTCGCGATACGGTGCGGTGAGTTGATCCGTGAGCATGGCGAAGGGAATGTTTTTTTCTCTAAAACTATGCGCCAGCTGAACGCCGATGTCCCATGAGATTTGATAGGTATCCAGTTTGTCCTGTGCGGCCGCAAAAAGTTGACGACCTTCAATAATCCAGCGATCGTTGTCTTGATAATCCGGGTCAAGTAAAGCGCGTGCCAGGCGATTGAGATAATCACCCATGGTGACAGCCATATCCGGCGTGGCAGTATGCAAGGCTGACCAAGTTTTGCGTAATCCCGGAAAGCGGCGAATGGCGAGTGCTTCGACGCGCGCATCTTCGATCACGGAAATGACCGCCATCTGCATCGGACTCAATCCTTCCGCAGAAATGGGTTGTTTGGTTTCCACCAGATGTGCGGCAGCATGCGCGGCGGTAGCCCGATAAACCTCGGTGGCGGATACACCCGCATGGCTATCATAGGCATCAGGCAGGTAAATGAAGTAATTTTCGATATAGGGTTTGTAACCTTCACGCGTTTCAAAATCACCGGAGGTGGGTTTCATGAAAAAATCACGTGCCCACAATGCGCGCAGATACATATTGATGCGGCGCTGTACATCCACAAACAGGGTACCCTTGCGTTCTTTTTGCAGTACCGCGAGTGATTCCTTGGATTCCAGTCCAAAATATTTGATTTGTTCTTCATAATTCGTACGATGGGCATGCGCTCCCCACATGGCCCAACGGCGCAGGCCACCCAGTGTCAATTGCCCGAATAGGATATCCAGTTTGTTGAGCATGGGGCGCATGCCGCGAGGTGCTTGTGCAATCAGGGTATTCAGGAATTGCAGATAATTCTGGAATAACTGGGCATCACCCAGGCGTTTGGCGGCTGTGGGGGAGGTGGCCAATACCAATTCAATCACCGCGCCTGAAGTTCTTGATGCGAGTGAAAGCACAGAAGTCGCCAGATCGCTGATGACGTCCTCACCAATTTCTTTAGTAACTAACGGGATTTCGTCAATCCAGCAATCCACCAGGCTGCGTCCACGGCCTAGTCCACGCAGTGCTGAAACGCCTTTCAGATAATTATCCAGTCCACGCGCTGAGAAAGTTTTTACTACCTCAGGCCAGGCATGACTGAGTAATTCAATCGATTCCGGTTCCAGATCTTCCAGTAATTCTTTGTAGTCATCCAGATTAATACTCATCGTGACACACTCTTATATAAGATTATTGAGCAACCGTACGCAATGGACCAGCCAAGTGTTAATTAAAGAAAGTTGACACAGCGGCATCCAATGCATCACGCATATCAGGATCATCGGTGATAGGGCGTACCAAAGCAACACGGCAAGCGGCATGCGCGTCTACTTTTTTGACGATGAGACTACCAGCGTAGATTAACATGCGTGTTGAAATGCCTTCGTCCAGTCCATGGCCTTTCAGATTACGAGCACGTTCGGCAATCGATACCAGTTTTTCTGCAATTTCAGTAGATACACCGGTTTCATGCGCGATAATTTCACTTTCAATGTCATGGCTGGGGTAATTAAAATCCAGTGCGCCAAAACGCTGTTTAGTGGATTGTTTGAGGTCTTTCATCAAACTTTGATAACCTGGATTGTAGGAAATGACAATCTGAAAATCTGCGTGCGCATGAACCAGTTCACCTTTTTTTTCCAATGGCAAGACACGTCGATTATCGGTTAATGGGTGGATCACTACGGTAGTATCCTGGCGTGCTTCAACGACTTCATCCAGATAGCAGATAGCACCATAGCGTGCGGCGACAGCCAATGGACCATCTTGCCAGCGTGTGCCATTGGCATCCAACAAAAAGCGACCCACCAGATCGGATGCAGTCATATCTTCGTTGCAGGCAACGGTAATCAGCGGTTTTTTTAGTTTCCATGCCATGTGCTCAACAAAACGGGTTTTGCCGCACCCAGTAGGACCTTTCAGCATCATAGGCATGCGCACTGAATAGGCCGCTTCATATAATTCCACTTCATCAGCTACGGGATGGTAATAGGGCTCTGCGGTCACGCGGTATTGATCAATGATTTTGCTCATGATGAACTCCTGTTATAGCGATCTGATAAGTATTTTATTTTGATCAAAAAAACCCCCGATCCTGTTGCAGGTAAAGGGGGTCCCAGGGTACGAAACCCGTTGTGTCTTAAACGGTCTTGCCGCGATATATCACCATGGCGGTACCTTGCGACTGGTTGAAATTGTTGTATCCAATTAAACGAACATGATTATTCGGATTGGCTTTATGACACGCGGCGGCTTCTGCCAGTACGCGGTCTACATCGGTTTCACCAAACATGGGCAGTTTCCACATATACCAATAGGAGTCCATGACATATTCAGGTTCCGTATGTTCGATGGCCGGATTCCAACCTTTACTGATTAAATACTGCACTTGCTTTTTGATATCCTTGTCAGCCATTGCAGGCAGGTAGGAAAATGTTTCAAACTTACGGCTTGCTGGATCACTGACACGTGATTTGTAATCGATTACTTCACTCATTATTTATTCCTCATTTTTAGAGAGATGAAGAAGAAAAGCAATGTTAGCCATCGGCTCTTCTTCTTTAATTATATATTGCTTACTTATGGGCTACGTCCAGCTTGTCAACAGTATCAAACTCGAACTTGATCTCTTTCCATGTTTCCATGGCGATTTTCAGTTCAGGGCTGCTTTTGGCTGCTTTGGTTAGAATCGCTTTGCCTTCTTTCTCGATTTCAACGCCTTGGTTACGCGCTTCTACGCAGGCTTCCAATGCAACACGGTTAGCGGCGGCACCAGCAGCGTTACCCCATGGATGACCCAGGGTACCACCACCAAACTGCAAGCAGGCATCGTCACCGAAGATTGCGACCAGCGCTGGCATATGCCAAACGTGAATACCACCCGAAGCGACCGGGAATACGCCTGGCATGGAACCCCAATCTTGATCGAAGAACAGGCCGCGACTACGGTCTTCTTTGATGAACTTGTCGCGCATGGTATCAATCCAGCCGAGGGTTGCTGCACGGTCGCCTTCCAGTTTACCGACCACGGTACCGGAGTGCAGGTGATCGCCACCTGACAAACGCAGTACTTTGGTTAAAACGCGGAAATGAATACCATGATGCGGATTGCGATCGAGCACAGCGTGCATTGCACGGTGGATGTGCAACAGCATTCCATTATTACGGCACCAGTTAGCCAGACCCGTATTGGCAGTCAAACCACCCGTCAAGTAGTCATGCATGATGATCGGCGCGCCTAATTCTTTAGCAAACTCGGCACGTTTGTACATTTCTTCCGGGGTTGGCGCTGTTACGTTCAGGTAATGACCTTTACGTTCTCCGGTTTCACGTTCGGCTTTTTGGCAAGCTTCCACCACGAATTGGAAACGATCGCGCCAACGCATGAAAGGCTG
>WBZQ01002581.1_pt1 | contig 11565 bp, 9 predicted proteins | sample 5204251 | NCBI WGS metagenome assembly WBZQ01 (sample SAMN12412402, study PRJNA552823) | activated sludge metagenome | isolation source: activated sludge from nitrification reactor of wastewater treatment plant... | place: USA: Virginia | collected 2017-09 | reverse complement strand
AGCGGCATGATTGGAAGCGTGACTTCCGGCTCCGCACCGGCCTCGGCGGCTTGCGCATGATCGAACAAAGGCAGCGGCAGGTCTTTTGGCAGGCCGCGCACTTCCCACAGCGCCTGGCGGCGATCGTGTCCAAGCGAACGGAACGCATCCGCCGCGGCGAGGCGCTCGAGAGTGGCGCGGCCGACGCCGCTCCGCCGCCACAAATCGCGCACGTCACGGAAGGACTCACCTTCCTGCTTGTCCTGCCAGCGGGGGCGGCCATCCAGTACATCCTGGTCTTCGTGGTTGCTGGATCGCCCGGTCAAGCCGGGCGATGACATTGAAATTTGAGACGGAGCAAACAGATGAGGAGCGAACTCTGCAGGAATGCCGTCGCGGATCGAGACGATGGCCTTCACATCGTCCTCTCGCAATCCATCCACCTGCCGCATGCCCAAACGCAACGCAAAGGCCTCTACTGCTTCTTTAACCGGCTCCAGCGTGCAGTCCCAAAGGCTGTGATTGATGTCGACCTCGCGCGCCTCGACACCATGATCCACCGCGCAGCGTACGATCTGCGCCGGCGCGTAGAAGCCCATGGGCTGGGAGTTGAGCAGAGCCGCGGCGAAAGCGGCGGGATAATGGCATTTGAGCCACGCCGAGACATAGACGAGATGGGCGAAGCTCGCGGCGTGGCTCTCGGGAAAGCCGTATTCGCCGAAGCCCTTGATCTGGTTGAAGCAGCGTTCGGCGAACTCGGCCGGATAGCCTCGCGCCGTCATGCGGTTCACCATCTTCTCATGCAGCCGGTCGATGGTACCGCGGCGGCGGAAGGTGGCCATGGCGCGGCGGAGCTCGTTCGCCTCAGGTCCTGAGAACTTCGCCGCAACCATGGCAAGGCGCATGGCCTGCTCCTGGAACAGCGGCACGCCGAGGGTCTTGCCGAGCACCTGTTTCAGCTCGTTGGCGGGCCCGTGGTCGGGATGCGGGGAGGGGAACTCGACCGCCTCGTCGCCGCAACGGCGGCGCAAATAGGGATGAACCATATCGCCCTGGATGGGGCCGGGGCGGACGATGGCGACCTCGATGACGAGATCGTAGAACTTCCGCGGCTTGAGCCGCGGCAGCATGTTCATCTGCGCCCGGCTCTCGACCTGGAACACGCCGATCGAGTCTGCCTTGCACAGCATGTCGTAAACGGCTGGATCGTCTGGCGGCACGGTGCCGAGCGAGAGGTCGCGGCCGTAATGCTCCTTGATCAGGGCGAAGCCCTTGCGGATGCAGCTGAGCATGCCGAGGCCGAGCACATCGACCTTGAGCAGCCCGAGCGCGTCGAGATCGTCCTTGTCCCATTCGATGAAGGTGCGATCCTCCATGGCGGCGTTGCCGATGGGAACCACCTCGGAGAGCGGCCCGCGGGTCAGCACGAAGCCGCCGACATGCTGCGAGAGATGGCGCGGAAAGCCGAGCAGTTCTTGGGTGAGCTCTAGACAGCGGGAAAGCAAAGGGTCGGTTGGATCGAGGCCTGCCTGACGAACATAGTCCTCGGGCAACGCTGAATTGCTCAGGCCCCAGATGGTGGTGGCGAGCGCGGCGACGGTGTCCTCCGAGAGACCCAGCGCCTTGCCGACTTCGCGCACCGCCGAGCGGCCGCGATAGGAAATTACCGTTGCGGCGATGCCTGCGCGGTCGCGGCCGTAGCGGCCGTAGATGTATTGAATCACCTCTTCGCGCCGCTCATGCTCGAAATCGACGTCGATGTCAGGCGGTTCCTTCCGCTCCGGCGAGACGAAGCGCTCGAACAGGAGATCGATCTCGGTCGGATCGACATTGGTGATAGCGAGGCAGTAGCAGACGGTGGAGTTCGCCGCAGAGCCTCGTCCCTGGCAGAGGATGCCGAGCGAGCGGGCGTGATGCACGATGTCGTGCACAGTGAGAAAATAGCGCGCGTAATCGAGCCTCTCGATCAGGGTGAGTTCCTTCTCGAGCGTATCGCGTACTTTCTCAGGGATCCCGCCGGGAAAGCGCCAGGCGGCGCCCTCCCAGGTCAGATCTTCGAGATGCGATTGCGGGGTCTTGCCCTCGGGTACAGGCTCGTCGGGATATTCGTATTTCAGCTCGTCGAGCGAGAAGTCGCAGGACTCGGCAATCTCGATGGTGCGATGAAGCGCGTCCTCGTGGCCGGCGAACAGCCGCGCCATTTCCTGCGGAGGTTTGAGGTGCCGCTCGGCATTGGCCTCGAGCTTCAGCCCTGCGTCATGGATGGTGCATTTCTCGCGAATGCAGGTGAGCACGTCCTGCAAGGGCCGGCGATGGCTTGCGTGATAGAGCACGGCGCCGGTGGCGACGAGGGGTGCGCCGGCGCCTGCAGCAAGTTGCGCAAGCGCGGCGATGCGGGCGCGATCGTCGCCGCGATAAGAATGACGCGCGGCGAGATAGAGCCGCGTGCGAAGGCCAAGCGCTTGCTTGATGCGGCGTAGATCGGATTCGAAATCATTCCCAAAGGAGGGAAAATCCTCAGGCGGCAAAGCGATGAAGATCAGCCCGTCGGCGTGGGCGGCGACGTCGGCAAGATGGAGCGTGCATTTTCCCTTCTCGGCGCGGCCCTGGCCAAGCGTGAGAAGGCGGCAGAGCCTGCCATAGGCAGCGCGATCAGTCGGATAGGCGAGCAGGCTCGGCGCATCGTCGAGATCGAGGCGGCAGCCGACGATGAATTTGATGCCGCCGACTTCTTTCGCCGCAAGATGCGCGCGCACCACGCCGGCAAGGGTATTGCGGTCGGTGATGGCGATGGCGTCGAGCCCAAGCGCTTTTGCCGTCGCCACCAGCTCTTCTGCGTGGGAGCCGCCGCGCAGGAAGGAGAAATTGGTGGTGACGTCGAGCTCGGCGTAGCGCGGGGTCATTTCTATTGCGCTACCGCTACGCTGCTTGAGCGCGCCATCACCCGAACACTCCGTGCAGATACCAGGCAGGCAGATCCTTCGCCTCGCTCTCCTGATAGAGGCCCGCGCGGAACACCCAGTAGCGGCGTCCGTCCTCGTCCTCGATGCGGTAATAGTCGCGGGGTTTCCCCCGCATCTCCTGCAGCTCACGCCACCATTCCGGCGTGATGCGCTCAGGACCCTCGGCCTTCACCACGCGGCGGGTGACGCGGCGCCAGGTGAAGCGGGCGGGCGGTCCCTCGGGAATCTCGGCCAGCACATCGACAGGCTCTGGTTCGGCAAAGAGCAGGCAAGGACGAGGTGGCCTCGCCGGTCCATGCCCGGACCATTGAGAGGCTCCGGCAAGTGCCGGTCGCGTCTCTTGTGCACGCTCTGGCATATGGCTCTCTCGGAAAAAGAGCCGGCGCACGGCGGCTGCACTCAAGCGGCTCGCAATGCGGTCGATCAGCGGCTCTTGCCTGCCTCGGTCGTCGCTCTTGGCGAAGGCTATCTGGGCAGGAAGCAGAGGCTCGGTCGCGAGCGCGGCGAGGATCATCAGATCGACACCGAAGCCGGCATCGATGGCGCAGACCCTGTCCTCGAACAAGCTCGCAAGATGCGATGGCTCGCTGGCCGGCGCGCTCAGGCCAGCTTCGACGACGGCGGAGGTGCCGTCGGCACGATAGAGGGTAAGGCTCAGGCGCCGCGCGCCGCGGCGGCCAAGGCTGAGCGCTTGGCACAGCTTTTCCGCAAGATGAGCGAGGCCGGCGACGATGCCCTCATGGGTGATCAGCGGTTCCGGGAAGGGCAGCCTCGCCGCATAGTCCGGTGCAGGCAGGAGCGGAGCGCGCGGCTCCTCGCGACGCCCGAGCGCCTGGTCGAGGCGATGGAGCACGGCCTCGGCAGCTTGGCGTGAATGGAACCGCCGCTCAAGCGAAGTCCGCGGCAGATCGTAAAGCTGGCCGATGCGCTTCAGGCCGAGGCGCTTCAGAAGCCGCGTGATGTCGGCATCGAGGCGCAAAGCCTCGACGGGAAGCGGCGCAAGCGCCTCGCCGATCTTTCCCTGCTGGACAATGAGGGAAGAGGAATGTGCGTAGCGGGCGAGCGCATGTGCGCCGCCCAAGGTCTCGGCAAGAGCGAGCCTTGGGGTGAAGCCTAGCTTCGCGAAGCGCTGTGCCATGTCGGCGAGAAGCGCGCGGGCGCCGCCGAAGAGATGCGGCACGCCTGAGGCGTCGAGCCACAGACCATCATCGCCGTCGACGTTGAGCGTGGGGCTGTAGCGGCCTGACCAGCGGGCAAGCGCGAGCAGGCATGCAGCGTCTTTCTCAGGTTCGGCAGACGCGGTCGCGAGAGGCGGGCAAATTGCGCGCGCGTCGGCGAGGCCCAGGCCGGGAGAGAGACCCTCGCGCATGGCCGCAGCGTTGAGCGCAGTGAGCAGAAGCCCGCGATCCTCGCTGCCGACGAGGGCAAAGGGCCGGTCAACCTGAAAGAGCTTGCCGTTCCTCACCAGCTTCAGCCGCTCGATCGGCAAAGCGGGGAGCCAAACGGAAACCATACGCGACATTACGGAACTCCACGGTCCAACTTCGCGCCGGCGCCATGCCCCGGCAGCGCTCTAGCGTGAGATGCCAAGCCGGCGGCCCTGGCGCGGAAGCATCGAAGGCGGCGCCGCTACTTCGCTCCGCAGCGACACGCCAGCGGGTGAGCGTGCCGGGTAGCCCGCTCCCCTGATGACCGGAGAGGAGCAGGCAGGGGGTGCGGCTCACTTGCGCGGCAAGGCCGAGGCGTCTTGCGATGATCGGCGCTTTCACCTCGATCTGGCCGAGAACGGCGATGAAGGCCTCTGCCTTCAGTCCTTCCTCGAGCGCCCAGGCGGCATCCATGGCATTTCGCGCCTGAACGATGAGGACAAGCGCGGGGTCGAGGCCGAAGGCGACGAGACCAGGGCCATAAGGCGCGCCCCATTCGCGAGCGGCCCTCTCGGTCAGGCACCAGAGGAGCGGGGAGGCATTCTCCCGCGCCAAGCGGTCGCCGATGAAGGCAAGGGCGAAGGCAAGCGCCGACGGCGTGTCACGATAGGCGGCAGGCTTGATCTCATGCAGCCCGTTGGCGGCAAGGCGGCTCCAGGGGATCTGTGCGCGATGGGCGCTTCCCTCCCCCTTTTCGGGGGAGGGATTGGCATTCGCCGGCACACTTAAGGAGGGCAAGGAAAATGAAGGAACAGGAGCAAGAAGCGAGCAGGCGGGGCGGGGCAAAGGTCCCGTATCCGGCGCGTGGGGGAAGGCCAGAGACACGGGAACCTGTTCGAGCACGCGAATACGCTCACGCAGTTGCTCGATGAGACCTTCGCCGCCAGCCCCGCCTGCTCTTTCAACGCCAGAGGTGCGAAACTCACCGACGTTTTCGCCGTCTGGAACGTCGTTACGCACGGGCACAAACTCCGAATTCGTTCCTGTTTTGTTCTTAGACTGAGTCCGATCCAGAGTCAAGGTGAGGGAGCGTGAGGGATGGTTCGGCTTCCAGCAAATGGCGGTTTCTCAGGCGCGTTTAAAAAATTCTTCGCGCCACCCTTTCGCCCAGATTGAAATCGGAACGCAGCCCCCCATCTCCGTTGCTTCAGCAGGGAATGGTTAAGCACGGGGGCTTGCCATGACGTTCAGCAAATTCACGAAGGTTGCGGTCTCTTTCGCGAGCCTGGTTGCCGCGAGCGCCATGCTGCCAAGCGATGCATCGGCAGGCCTGTTCGACATGTTCAAGGCCAGGCCCACGGCCAACGCCAATTCGAGCGGCAGGCAGCTGATCGCCTTCCAAACCAAGGCAGAGCCCGGAACGATCATCGTCAGCTTCGCCGACCGCAAGCTCTATTACGTCCTCACCAACAACCGCGCCATCAGCTATCCCATCGCCGGGCCGAAAGACGGCGCCGAATGGGCAGGCGAGATGACCGTAACCGAAAAGCGGATCAATCCGGATTGGACCCCCACGGCGGAAATGCGCCGCGAGAAGCCCACACTTCCTGCCTATGTACCGGGAGGCCATCGGCTCAACCCGCTCGGCGTGCGCGCGCTTTATCTCGGCTCGAGCATGTATCGAATCCACGGCACCGACGCCCCGTGGACCATCGGTCAAAATGCTTCGAGCGGCTGCGTCCGCATGTTCAACAACGATGTCATCGATCTCTATAGCCGGGCAAAGATCGGCACGCGCGTGATCGTGACCTGGCAGGCCTACAGCTAATTCCCGGCACAAGCCGCGACAGCATGTTCCGCCGCCGTTTGGCGGAAAGCCTCCAATCCTCCATAATTCGCGCCTAGCAAAAGGCTCGATTCTCTGAGGGAGCTTGGGCTTTGTCGCCTACCGAGCTGGCAAAGTGCCGGCGCGTCCTGGCAGCGGTGATGGCGGTTGCAGCCTCAGCCGGTCTTGCGCGGGATGCTTATGCTCATCCTCACGTCTGGGCTACGGTGCGCTCGGAAATCATCCTCGACGCCAATCGCCAGATCACCGGCATTCGCCACGCCTGGACCTTCGATGAGATGTACTCCGCCATGGCGGTGCAGGGCCTCGATGCCAATGGCGACGGCGTCTACTCGCCGGAGGAGCTGAAGCCGCTTACCGACGTGAATATCAATTCGCTGAAGGAGTTCGACTACTTCACCTTCGTGCATGTCGGCGATACCGATGCTCTTCCGCTTACAGCGCCGGAGAATGCCTCGCTCGAATACGACAAGAGCCTGCTCACACTCCGGTTCACCATGCCGCTCGACAAGCCGCTCAATGCGCATAATCAGGAGGTTCAGGTCGACGTCTACGATCCGTCCTTCTTCGTTGCCTTCGGCTTCGCTACCGAGGCTCCGGTGACTTTGTCGGGACCCGCGGTGAAGGGCTGCGCTGCAGAGGTCAAGAAGCCAGACCCCGACACGGAAGAGGACGCAAAGGCGTTGAGCGAATCTTTCTTCAGCCAGCTCGGGCCGAACAGCAATTTTGGCTCGCAATTCGCGCAGACGGTAACGATCAAATGCACCGACGCTCCGTCCTGATGCCGTACCTAAGCAGGGCACTTGCCGTACTGTTCGGCGCGCTGGTGCTCGCCGTTCTTGTGTGCAGCGCGCAAGCAGAATTTCGCCCCATCAATCCTCTTGCCGCGGAAGCGACAGCACCTCCGTCGGCCTTCGCCGCGCCGAGCGCCGCGCAGCAATCGCCCGGCGCCTTTGGCGGCATCTTCGGCTGGGTGCTGCGCACGCAACAAAGCCTGCAACGCGATCTCGCCACCGGCGTGAAGAATCTCAAGAGCGAGAACGCGATTGGCGCCGCGGTGGTGCTCGCACTGGCAAGCTTCGTCTACGGGGTGGTCCATGCCGTTGGACCTGGCCACGGCAAGATGGTCATTTCGTCCTATGTCGTCGCCAATGAAGAGACGGTTCGGCGCGGCGTGGTCATTTCCTTCATTGCCGCGGCGCTCCAAGCGCTCACGGCCGTCGCTCTCGTGGGCATCCTCGCTTTTGCGCTCAATGCCTCAGGTCTTCAGATCAATGCCTGGTCGAACCAGCTCGAGACGGTGAGCTACGCGCTGATTGCTCTTGTCGGCGCCTGGCTTCTGGCGACGCAGCTCGTCCGTGTGTACCGCCGCTGGCAGGACCGGCGCGTGAGCGCCAGCGAAACAGCCCACGCACATCATCATGGCGATCATGCTCATGGTGACCATGACCACGCTCACGCTCACACCCATCATCATGATCATGCGGAAGGCGAGGCCTGCAGTCACATCGTCGATGCGCGCGAGCTTACCGGTCCGCTAGATTGGCGAAAGATGGGGGCCGTGGTTTTTTCGGTCGGCATCAGGCCGTGCACGGGAGCGATCCTCGTGCTGATATTCGCGCTGACGCAAGGCATGTTCTGGGCCGGCGTTGCCGCGACCTTCGCCATGGCATTAGGCACTGCCATCACTGTTGCCGCGCTTGCTACTCTCGCACTAGGTTCGCGCGAACTGGCTCTGAAGCTCGGCGGCAGGAGTGGCGCCTTTGCCACTGCGGTATGGACCCTCTGTGCTATCGGCGGCTCGGCGCTGATTCTGCTCTTCGGCGCCACCCTGTTTGCAGCTTCGCTCGGACCGGCACGGCCGTTCTAGGCAATCCGGCTGCCTCAGCGAACCCCACGAATTTGGCGCCCGGGGCGTCGATCATGTATCGGCCATAGCGCGACCAGGGCTGGGCTTGGTTCATTATGCCCCCGAGGTGGTGAATTCGGGGAATACAATTTCTATTTGTCGACCTGCATTGCGAACAGGGAGCAAAATATCCTAATTCTCAGGTGCGTTTCCTGAAGCATTTTCTGAGGGGGCAAGGCGCTGGCGCCGAAGCCCCCTCTTTTATCAGCGGAGACTATGATGGCACTCCAACTCGGCGATACCGCCCCGGACTTCGAGGTCGACACCACTGAAGGCCGCATCCGTTTTCACGACTGGCTCGGTAATTCCTGGGGCGTGATCTTCTCGCACCCAAAGGATTTCACCCCGGTTTGCACCACCGAGCTTGGCTACATGGCAAGGATCAAGCCCGAGTTCGACAGACGAGGCGTCAAGATCATTGGACTCAGCGTCGATCCGATCGACCTCCATGAGAAGTGGGCGGAGGACATCAGGGAGACGCAAGGGGTCGCGCCGAATTTCCCCATGATCGGCGACCCGAACCTTTCCATCGCCAAGCTCTACGGCATGCTTCCTGCGAGCCTGAACGGCAAGTCGGAAGGGCGTACGGCAGCCGACAATCAGACGGTGCGCAACGTGTTCGTCATTGGCCCCGACAAGAAGATCAAGCTGATCCTCGTCTATCCGATGACCACGGGGCGCAATTTCGACGAGGTGTTGCGCGTCATCGACTCGATGCAGCTTACCGCCAAGCACCGCGTGGCGACGCCGGTGAACTGGAAGAACGGCGAGGATGTGATCATCGCAGGCTCGGTAAGCGATGAGGAAGCCAAGACCATCTATCCGCAAGGCTGGACGTCGCCGCGCCCCTATATCAGGATCGTTCCGCAGCCAAAGAGCTTGTAGGTCTAAAGCGCGAGCCGAGTTCCTCGAATGGGATTGCCGAAGACTCCGGCGCTCACCACGGACTGCGTCATTTTCGATGCTGATGGCCGCGCGCTGCTCATTCGCCGCGCACATTCTCCTTTCGCCGGTAGCTATGCCCTTCCCGGGGGTTTTGTCGAGATCGGCGAAACCGTCGAAGAGGCTTGCCGGCGCGAGACGCTCGAGGAGACCGGCATCAAGGTCGATGTGCTTCGTCTCATCGGAGTCTATTCCGACCCTGCACGCGATCCGCGCGGCCATACTGTCAGCGCCGCATACGTGACGGTATTGCCCCGCGCAGTCACTCCAAAGGCCGGCTCCGACGCTTCGGGAGCCGAATGGGTCGAGGACTGGCGGAGAGTCGAGCTTGCCTTCGACCACGCGCAAATTCTCCGCGACGCCGAAATCTTGCTTAGGGCGCCTAGTTGAGATTGGGCGCCGTGCGGCGGAAAGAGCGGGGGGTTGTGCCGAACCAGCGTCGCGCTGCGCGGCTGAACGCGCTGAGCTCGGAATAGCCGACCCGCGCGGCGATGTCGGTGAGCTTCAAGGAGCTGTCCATCAAATAGCGATGAGTCAGGCAGCGCCGCGTGTCGTCGAGGAAGCGCAGGAAGGACGTGCCTTCAGTCTTCAGCCGGCGATGCAGGCTGCTCGGGGTGATACCGAGTTCCTTGGCGACATGTTTGGGGCTGAAGCCGCCCTGCTGAAGGCAGCGAGCCATTGCCTCACGGATTCCGTTCAGCGGATGGTTCGCGGATTTTTGCCGCTCGATCTCCTCCTCGCAGTAGCGCTTGACGAGCTTGAAGAGCTGCGGATCGGCGTTCGGCATGGGAAGGGCGAGCGTGGCAGCGGAAATTGTGATCGAGTTGACCGGCTGATCGAAGAAGATGCGAGATCCAAGACGGCGTTCGTATTCAGACATGTCGGCCGGCTGCCGATGCATCAGACCGACCGAGACCGGGCGCCAGTGGCTCCCGGCCGCGGCCCTGATCCGCATCACGAAGCGCATCAAGATGAAGTCAGTCATCTGCACGACGTTCGGCATGGTCACCGGATAGGAAAACTCGACTCGGCCGGCGCCGCCTGCGGTCTCCACGAATTCGAGGTGGTTGGTTGAGAGCACGGATTGAAAGCGGGCGAAATTGCGTAACCCGGTCCTGAGGCCGGGCGAATTGGCCATGAGGTAGCCAAGCGGGTTGGCGGTAAAGCGCCCTCTCGATCCGTGCTTCAGGCCGAAAAAGCGGTCGCCGGTGAGCCGCGCGGCCAGCGTGAGAGCGTTCGCCAGTCGCTCGAGAGACATCCAGGAGAGATCGTCTCCGTGGTCAGGCGGTAGGCCGGCCGCCTCGAAAATCGGCCGGTGATCAACGCCATACTCCCGCAACAGGTCGCGCAATCCCGATAAAGAAAGGGCCCTGACGCGGTGCTCCCCAAGGGCTTGGTCCGTTAGCCTGTTGAGATCAGGCTTAACTCGTTCGTTCATATCCTACCCGTCGGTGCAGCCAAAAAGTGTACAGCAACTGTCACGCCCCTCCTGGGCGAGGTCAAGTCGCCCATACCCACTGTCAATCCCAACAGGCACTTCTTCATGACAATATGTGGCTACGCTGTACAAAAATTTCCGAGATGAGTGCCCCCGATGATTGATGAGGACATGACCGTCCCCACCGAACAAGTTGCGCGCGATCTAAGTCTCGCCGAAATGGAGCGCGTTCTTGAAACGCTTATTGTGCTCGCTCACAACCAGCAGCGCAACTTCCTTGCCTATCTCTTGGTCATGGCCTTGATGCATGTCCGTGAGGAAGAACAGGGATATACTGGGGCGAGCCATTGAGGCAGGCGTGACGCCTATTCTCACCGAATGCTGTCCTAATGTCCGGCATTTGGCGCGGAGAGACCCGTAAATAGGTCCAGACCCTCTTATTACTGGCCGACTCAACAGCAAATCCGGTCTCGCCTTTCGCTCGCCGCACACTAGGCGCGTATCCCGCGATGTTCTATCTAGGCGTCTATGAACCCACGACCGCCAACCAAGGGCTTTGATGCGGATCAAGCAGTAGTTGAGACCAAAGGGAGCGCCACCGGGAAGATCGGCGTGCTCCTCGTCAATCTCGGCACGCCGGACGGCACCGACTATTGGTCTGTGCGCAGGTACCTCAAGGAGTTCCTGTCCGACCGCCGGGTCGTCGAGACGAACCGTGCGCTGTGGTGGGTGATCCTCAATGTCGTCGTGCTGACGGTGAGACCGTCGCGAAGCGGCGCGAAGTACCGCTCGGTGTGGAACGCGGCGCTCGACGAATCGCCCTTGCGCACCATCACCCGGACGCAAAGCAAGAAGGTCGCCGAGGCGCTTGCCGCGCGCTCCGATGTCGTGGTCGACTGGGCGATGCGCTACGGCAATCCGAGCATCGCCTCGCGCATCGAGGCGTTACAGGCAGAGGGGTGCGATCGACTGCTCGTCTTCCCGCTCTATCCGCAATATTCCGCTTCGACCACGGCGAGCGTGAATGACAAGGCATTCGATGCGCTGAAGCTGATCCGCTATCAGCCCGCCGTCCGCACAGTGCCACCCTATCCCACCGATCCCGTCTACATCGCCGCGCT
>WBZQ01002580.1_pt1 | contig 11570 bp, 5 predicted proteins | sample 5204251 | NCBI WGS metagenome assembly WBZQ01 (sample SAMN12412402, study PRJNA552823) | activated sludge metagenome | isolation source: activated sludge from nitrification reactor of wastewater treatment plant... | place: USA: Virginia | collected 2017-09 | reverse complement strand
GAGATCGGCTGCTTGTTGTCGACGACCACGGAGCCCTTCGAAAGCGTTCCGCTGTAGACCTGCGTCGGAGGGCCCTTGGAGGAAGACCACTTGTAGCCGCTTGGAGTGTCCTTGTCCGGAATCAGCGTGACGACGACCTCGATCGGCGCGCTGGCCTTCATCATGGTCTCCACGAGCTTGTCGTTACGAAGCACGTTTCGAAGCCCCTCGGGCGTGACCGGAAACTCGGAAACGGACTTGACCGTGCCCACCATGAAGCCATATTCCTCGGCCTTCACCGTCGACGGCGATACGCGCACGTTCATGCCCTTGCGGACCTTCTTGCCCTCGGCCGCCGGGATGTAAAGGACCGACTCCAGGGGTGCGTCGAGCGGCTCCAGCGTCATGAGGCGCGCGCCGCCCGCGACGATTCCTCCCTCCGCGGCCATGACCTCCAGCACGCGTCCGGTGTAGGGGCTTCGGATCTCGACGCTGCCCGCGAACTTGCCCTCGAGCTCGGAGAGCTGCCGCTTGAGATCGTCGACCTTGATCTCCTGACCGGAGGTCGTCATCTGGCTTTGGGCGATCAGCTGCTCCAGGGACGTCAGCTGTTCCTTGGTCCGAAGGAGCGTGCTTCGCGTCAGGAGCCCGCGCCGAACCAGGTCCTCCTGGGTCGCGACCTTCTCCCGAAGCTCGCGCTGCTGGGCCTGGTATTGGGCGACGATCGAGCTCCCGCGCGAGCCGATCTCGCGCTGCTGGGTCTGAAGCTGCGCGAGCTGGGCCTTCATGTTCTCAATCTTCAGGCGGAGCTCGGGCTGGTCGAGGCGAGCGATGACCTGGCCGGACTTGACCGTGTCGCCGGCCTTGGCGAGGAGCTCCGTGAGGCGCCCCTGCGCGCCCGACGTGACGTCGAGAACCGCCGCGCCGCGGATCAGGATGCCGTCGCCGTCCACCTTGATGCCGATCTGCCCAACCACGCTCCAGACCGTCACGAAGGTCAGGATGATCCCGACCCCTAGGAGCGCGATCCAGCCCATCGGCGAGGTCACCTGCATCATCACGTCGAGCTGCTCGGGCGAGGAGAGCTTCTCGACCGCGCTCTTTCGGAAGAGGTCCTTGGCGTCGGCCATGGCGGATGGCGGTGCCCTAGCGGGCGGCCTCCAGGCATCCCGTGTCGCGCCAGCTCGGCGTTGGCCGTCTCATCTCACTTCAGCCCGGTCGGCTCGGGCTTCCCAAAGAGCACGTCGTCGCCCGAGATCGTGTAAGGCAGGAGCGTGCCCGCCTCGAAGCGCAGCCTTGCGACGCGCGCCGCGTAGGTCTGGCGCGCGGAGACCAGGCTCAGCTGCGACTGCGTGAGGCTCCGCTCCGTGAGCAGCGCGTCGAGGAGCGGCATGTCTCCGGCGCGGAAGCGCTCGTACGAGGCGCGGATGCTCTCCTCCTGGTAACGCGCGGCCTCCGCCCTTGACGCGGTCTCGCGGCCGACCTCGCGCACCGACCTCGCGGCCTCGAAGGCGCGCGCCCGGGCCGTGCGCTCCAGGTTGCGGGCGACGATCTCGCTCTCTTCGAACAGGGCCTGCGAGCGAACAAGGTTGCCGCGGAAGAAGTTGTTGCCGATCGGAATCTCGAACTTGACACCCACCTTCACGCTCGGGCCAACGTAGCGGCCGGTGAAGCTTCGCCAGAAGCCCGTCGGGCTGACGGCCGACGTCACCTCGAACCTGCCGTCCTCGTAGATGCCGCCGTAGCCCGCCTGAAGCGAGAAATCGAAGCGCGGCTTGAGGTCCCGGCGCGCGGCTGCAAGCAGCACCTGCGACGCGTCCCGCCTCTTCCACGCGGCCTTCACGTCCGCGCGGTTCTGGTGAACCCTCTCGAGGACCGGCATCAGCTGGGCCTCGGCGAGGCGCGCGGCTTCCTTGGCGGCGTCGACGCTGGGCAACGCGCCGGCCGCGAGCGGCGCCGCGTCGAGATCCTCGATCGCCAGCCCCATCGCGCGGGCCAGCTCCACGCGGGCCGAGACCACGGACCGCCGCGCCTGAGCGGCCGCGGCCTCGGCGTCGGCCGTGCGCGCCTTCACGCGGAAGAGCTCCACGCGGGCGATCTCGTCCGCGCTCGCGAGGGCCTCGCTCAGCTCGAGGGCGCGTCTCTGCAGCGCCGCCGACCGCAGCTGAAGGCCATACACCTCCTGGGCCGCGGCGAGGTTCCAATAGGCGATCACGGTCTGAAGCACGCGATCCGACGCGGTCTGGGCCAGGCTCTCCAGCGCGGCCGCGAGGTTCAGGCGCGCCGCGCTCTCGGGAGCCGCGGCCGAGCCCTTTCCGAAGCCGCGCGCGAGCGGCACGTCGAGAGAGAGCCCCACGATGCCGCGATACAGCGTCGGCAGGCCCTTGCCGCCGAACGCGGGGTTGTCCGGCTTGCCGATGAAGTTGTTGCGCGTGCCCTCCAAGTAGAGGACGGGCGACAGCACGCACCCGTCGCGCGAGGCGAACGGATAGCGCAGGTCCAGCGTGAACGTGTCGGTCTCTTCGGCCTTGGGAAGGGTCCCGAGCGCGACCAGCTGGGCTCCCAAGGCCGGCAGGAACACCCGCCTGATCAGCGAGACCACGCTCGTTAAGCGCCTCCGGTTCTGCTCGGCGATCGCGCGCTGAAGCCGCGCCACGCCGTCGTCCGAGGGCGGCGTCCCGCGCAGGGTCTCCTGCGTGTTGAGAAGCAGCTCGAACGTGCGCGTGTCGGTCGAGAGCAGGTTGTCGGAGCAGATGTTGTAGCCGTTGATGTAGTACTGGTTTCCGCCGCAGTCGGGGGAGGGACGGCCCTTGTCGTCGGTGAGGCCCTTGGCGATGTCGTCCGCGATGCGCGAGAGGTTGTCGAACGACTCGCGCAAGAACGTGCGCCGCCCGATCTCCCCGATCAGCGCGCTCTCGGTGAGGCTCGTCCTTCGCTTCTCGAAGGACGGCGTGGCCTGGATCGCGGAGTCGAAGCGGCCCGAGGCCTCCTGCAGGAGCCCCCGCCGGCTCTGCACCTCGAGCCGCGCCGAGCGAAGCTCCGGCGACGTCTCAAGCGTCGTCCGAAGAGCGTCGGAAAGCGAGATGCGCGGTCCGGTGAGGTCCATCCGCGCCTCGGGAAGCACGATCGGCTGATCCGCGGGAAGCGAAGAGCCCGGCGCAGCCGCGCGGGGCTTCGTCGCGTAAGCCTTGCGAGGCTTCGATTCGGCCTTCTTCGGCTCGACCTTGAAAGGCTCGGTAGCCGCCTTGCGAGCGGAACGCTTCTTTGCGGCCGGCTTTGCAGGTGCCGCCGAGGACGCGGCCTCGCTCCCCGCCTTGCCGGAGTCCTGCTCAGGCAAAGCGAAGGGGTTTGGAGACGCCAGGCCCGAAGAGGCAACGCCAAGCACGGCCGCAAGGCCCACCGATATTGCCATCCGCTTCGATGACGCCATAGCCCGCGGCCTCACTTGCCCCGGCTCTTGCCCGCGCCCCGCGGCAGGCTGACGAGATCCTCCTGGCGCACCACGTTGCCCTCGCCGGCCTCTCCCACAAGCGTGCCGGTCTCAAACCGCAGCCTCGCGAGGAGCGACGCGTACTGCTGCCTTGTCGTCGTGTACGTGAACAGCGCGTTTGTCTGGAGGTCCTGCGTCAGGATCGTGTCGATCACCGTGGATTGCCCGTGCCGGAACTTCTCGGTCTCGGCCTCGACCGTGTCCCCGTAGAGCCGGATCGCCTCCTGCGACTTCGCAAGCGCGTTCACGGTCTCGCGCAGCGAATACAGGACCTGCACCACATTCGCCTTGATGTTGCGGTCGAGGTCCGCGGCGCTGATCGCGCGCTGCGCAAGGTCCGCGTCGCTCTGGAGGAGCCGGCCCTTCGCCGCGTTGTTTCCAATAGGCTTCTCGAAGCTAAGGCCCACGCGAAAGCTCGGCGCGGCCCAGCCGTCCACGGTCTTGGCGAAGCTGGTCTCGGCGACCGCGTTGGCCGAGAGCTGCGTGGACAGGTCCAGACGCGGCCGGAGCGCGGTCTCGGCGGCGCGCAGCAGAACGCCCCCCGACTCCTGAAGCCTCGCGGCGGCCTGCCGATCGTGCCGCTTCTCGATCGCGACCGGGATCAGCTCCGAGGGCGCGATCGCGGCGACATCGGCTGCGGCCGGCGCCTGAGGAAACGGGTCCACGGCAAGCGGCGTGTTGGAGTCGTCGAGAACCGCGAGCCCCATCGCCCTCGCCAGGGTCACGCGAGCCTCGCTCACCGAGCGCTCGGCGTTCGCAACCAGCGCCTCGTCCGAGGCCTGGCTCGCGAGCGCCCGGGAGAGCTCCACCCGCGGGATCTCGTCTCCGGCGATGAGGCTCTTCGTCACCTCGACGCGCTTGGCGTGGAGGGCCGCGGACTTCTTCGAGATGTCGAGGAGCTCCTGTGCCGAGACCAGGTTCCAGTAGGCCGAGATCGTGTTCAGGACGGCCGTCGAGATCGCGTGCTTGAAGATCGAGCGGCTGGCGTCGTAGTCGATGTTCGCGGACCTCTCAAACGCGGCGGTCGCGTCCGATCCGCGCCCCCGAAGCAGCGCGGCGTCCAGCGTGAAGCCCACCTCGTACCGATACACATCCTCGATCCCGGTTCCGCCGTCCTCGGCGTTCTTCTTCTTTCCGACGTAGCGGTCCTCGTCGAAGCTGCCGCTCGCGAACGCCCCGAAGATCACGCCGTCGCGATACGGGATCGTCGCCTGGACATTCAGGGCCACCGAGTTCTGCTGCTCGGTCCGCGGCACGTCGCCCAACCGCGCGCGCCGATCGCGAATCGCGTTCTCGTCGTCGCGAAGGTGAAGGAGGTTCTGCTGCCTCTCGACGAGGCCGCCCTGGATGATCGCCGCGCGCTGGGTCAGAAGCAGCTCGCGCTTGAAGGGGTTGGTCTCGGTCGTAAGCTGGCGGTTGATCGCGTTGACCTGGGTCTGGATGTCGCGGATCGTCAAAGACGACGAGACATAGGTGTCGGGCGCCGCGGCCAGGCGATTCAGCTCCGAAATTCCCTCCCTGAGGAGCGGGTCCGCGGCGTCGGCCTTCGCCTTCTCCTCCGCGAGGTCCTTCTCGAGGTCGGTGCGGTTCTTGGTCTCGCTTTGAATCTGGCTGAGCTTCAGGGCCTGCTGCGTAAACGTCCACGTGGCGTCGCCGGTGATCGAGGCGTCGAACTGACCCGCCTCCGACTGCGCGAGGCCCTTCTGAGCCCGGCTGCGCTGCTCCTGAACCCGGATCGTGGGATCGTTCTGGAGCGTCAGTCGGACCGCCTCAAGGAGCGTGACCCGGCCGCCGGGAAAGGTCATGGCCTTGGGCTGCCAGGCCGGAGGCGCCTGGTCGGCCGCCGCGATCGCAAAGCCTGAACTCAAAAGACCCGCCGCCACGGCGGCGGCAACGAGCGAGGACGGGACAGGACGAGCGGTCATGAACCCTCCCGAAAAAGCGCGTCCCCGATCAGTGGTCCGCGCCTTCATCGAATGACTAGTCGTGCGCTTTCGCGTCCGCGACGCTAGCACCGCGCCAACGCGCGCGCAACCCGCGCTCCGAAGCCCCCAAGAGGGGTTGGGGAGTTGGAGCCTGCGGAAGGGCATGCCTTCTTCCGGATTCTCTGCAGCCGCGCGGGTGACCGAGTGCCTAGCAGGATCGCAAGCGTTCTCGCAGGCAGGCTCTAACTCCCCCCACCCCCTAGAGGGAAAGTCGGGGGAACCCGCCAGGCTTCGGGTTCCCCCGAACCCCCTCCGCAGCCGGGTCATCTTGTTGACACCCTTTCATTTATCGTGGGACGGCCGCAGGCCGTTCGGGGACTCTTTACAAAAGAGGGGGCTTAAGAGCGCATGCGCACGCCTCACCCAACCGTTGTTCCCTCTCCCGCGAGAGCGGGAGAGGGTTAGGGTGAGGGCCAAAGTTGGCCAGACGACGCCCCTTGACGCGCCCGGCTTGCCCTTTCCCTCATAATTGCCTTGCTCGACGGTCAGCGGCGCGACTCAAGCCAAGCCAAGGCTTCGGCCCAGGACTCTTCAGCATCTGGATCCGACTCGATCTCGGCCATGCGAGCCTTGAGAATGTCATGCTCTTCGGGCGAAACCGGAGTCTCGCCGTTATCCATCTCACTCTCATTTGAGCCAGCCGCAAGAGATTCGTTCATGTAAAGAGCATATGGCAACTGGCGCGTGCTGTCGATTGGGGCCCCCTCTCCGCAACACTCAGAAATTGGCCTTGAACCACACAAAGGCCTCACGCCGGGCCTCGTCATGCACCACGAGGTAGTGGTTGCCGTCCGGGCCGCGACCCTCGTCGGGAAATCGGGAGCTCCGATAGGCCTTAGCCCCGACCGGCATCGTGTGGGGCCAGTAGTGCGGCGACATGCGCCAGAAGCCGGCCGGGACATCGTCTGTAGGCCGGGCGTCCCAGGATTGGACCAACAACGCCATGACGTCCGGCCCCGCTTCGATTCTCCAGAGCCAATCGTGATCGAGGAAGCCTCCCAGGTCATAGACGTAGAGCGCCTCGACCCGCGAGGCGCGGGTTCCCAGGACGCCGACGATCTCGTTTGGAAGCGGATCCTTTCGCGCGGGCCAATCCACATAGGCGGCGGCCGCCAGCAGAGCGAAGCCAACAAGAAGCACAAGCGCCCCACGAAAGACCCAACGCGTCGAGCGGGGCGTGCGTTTCGGAACCCAGGCCACAAGCATGACGGCGCAGGCGCCGCCCAACGCAACCGTTGTCGCCGGCATCGCGAGCTTCGCCGGCGCCATGCCGACGCTCAACACAAAGAGCACGATCGCGACCGTAAGGCGGTGGGATGAGGCGGTCAAAGAACCCACCGAAACCGCCAGGAAACCAATTCCGAAGGCAGCGGTCGACTCCGTCAGCAAGCGTGGGAAATGCCCGAAAGTCACCAAGAAGAACGAAACCAATAGCCAGCCGTAAAGAGCCACGACGGTCACGCCAAAAGGCGGCAACCAGCGCAGGACCGTCCAGAGCAGGCGCCTGGTCGTCACCTAGACAGGTTCTTCCCGGTTCCGCGCGTCTCGCCGAGGAAGCTCACGACCGGCGCGCACCAACGCCGAATGAAGCTCTCCATGCCCTTGTGATGAAGAGGAACGGTCAGCGTGCATTCCTCAAACGCGGTCTCCGAGAGCCGCCGGATCGACTCCGAATAGACCGGCACAATGCGGCCGCGCCGGCCCAAGTCCCTCCTTATGAAGCTGCACGTGAACCTCACCACCTTGTCCGACATGGCATGGTTGAGGACCCAACCCACGATCTCCCCGTTCAGCCGCACGCCCAGGCTAGAGACCGGTTCGAAGCCGTCGCGGTCGAAGTTCCACGGAACAAGATCCGGCTTGATCCAGCCCGTCTCGCGCTGGGAGCGCATCAGGCCGTCGCGCTCCCGAGACGTCAGCTCGCTCCAGGGAAACACGGTCATGCCCTTTCCCAAGGGATGCTTCGAATACCATTCCGTGCGGCGGGCCTCGGCAAGCGTGCAGCGCACGGTCAGCATGCGCGTCTCGGGCTTCTCCCAAGAGGCCTTGGCCAGGACCCTCTCGAAGGCGTCCTGGGTCTTCTGGCCGGTCATGTAGACCCCCTGAACCCTGGCCAGCCCCGCGAGGGAGGCCTCCCCTTCGAGGGCCGTCAGAAGCGAGGTCGCGAGGCCGCGGCCGCGGAATTTGGGCAAGACAAAGAGCGACAGGACCTCGAGGGCCGTCGCGCCGTCGGCAATCTCGCCAAGCACGAGCCCGGACGGCTCCCCATTCACAAGCGCCCCGATCGCGACCGGCGCGACCGGGACCTGCCCCGTGACCTCGAGATGCCGAGGGGCTCTCCGAAGCGCCATCAGGTGGCGATACGCCGGAAACGTCATGGCCGCGAAGGCCTGGGCGTCGCTTGCGGTCAAGCGCCGGATCTCGACTTGGGAACCCGGCTCAGCGATCGCGGCCTCCGTGCCCTTCCCGATCCCAAGACACGGGAGGATCACGGTGGTGGCCGAAGACGCGGACCGGCGCGCTTCCCGGGACACGGACTCGAAGGCAAGCACGGACGGCAGCCGCTCCGGATGGGCCAGCCTCAACAGCGTGTAGCCAACTCCCGCGAGACCGCGAAAGAAGCCGGGCCCTTGCCCTTCGCTCCCAGCTTGGGTACTTCGAAGGCGATAGGCATGGAGAGCACCCGCGCGTCCCAGGACGGCCGCCGCGCGTTCCCGGGCCGAAGCGAGATGCGACCGCGCGCCCAGCGCCTGGCCAATCTCCAGCTCCGCCTCCACGATGCCCATGTTTCCGCAGCACAGATGGTCGAGCGGCAAGAGGCCGGTCCCGGCGATCGCGGCCGCTGCCTTCTCCAACTCCCCGCGCAAAGTGTTCAAGCCGAAGACCGGAATGAGGCCGACGCGCGCCAAGGCGATGCCGGGCGCTCCGTGGCACCAGGCGTTCATGAAGATCCGACGCGCAGCGCTCGCGAAGCCGCTTCCGCTGGCCGGGAGGAGAACCGGCCAATTCCCGGCGTCGTGGTCGAAGATCGCGGCCTCATACTCCAACGCGCCTATCGCCCCGCCCTCGAACTCCAGCCGCCCGCTCGCCGCGGCAAGCCTGCCGAGCGCCAGCGCGATCCCCGCCGCGCCGTGAGCGAAACCCGCGAGACACACCCCTCCGCTCCGAGACCCGGTTTCCGCGTGTTGAGCGTCCTCCTCTCGCGCCGCGAGGCCCTTACCAACTTCAGATGGCCAGGCCACTTGCCCCTCAGCGGGCGCTACTCGGTTCGCGAGGAGGTGCTGTCCGCACAAGAGCGCCGCCTCCAGGAGGCTCGCGTCGCCGGTCCGGCCGTGGAGTGCTAAGAGACCCAAAATCGCCCCGGCCGCACCGCCCTCCACGTCGAACCTGGTGTCGGCCGCGATTCGCTCGGGAGTCGCCGCCGAAGCCACGCGGCCCGCGAGCTCCCAATACCAGGGGTCGTTCAGCATGTTTCCGATTGTCGTGAGCCCATACAACAGGGAACCCAAGCCCCGGCAGGCGCCGATCCCGCCGGGCTCCGGCAGCTCCTCGATTGGCATCGCGACCGCCTTGGCGATCTTCCGAAAATCCTCCCTCCCGGTCGCGACCGCGAGCGCCGCGAAAAACAGCGCCACTCCGGCCGAGCCGTCGTACAGGTCGACCGGAAGATCCGCCGTTCGCGCTCCCGGAACCCGCCACGTCACGCCGCCATCTGCGGTTGGAATCGCCTCTGAGAGCAATTCTTCACCAATTCGTTCGGCTTCGCGAATCAGCTCGTCGCTCTGGATCTCGGCGCGGGCTCCCGCCGGCTTGACCGGAACCGTTCCGTCGTTCGCCGTGATCGGGACCGGCCCCGACGAAGCCAAGAGCGTGCGCAGGATGTCCCGCTGCTCGCTCAGATCCTCTTCGGACAACCGCCCAACGCGCTCCTGCAAGGCCTCGAGGCCCGTCTTCTCCACGACCTCCTCGATCGGCTCGCCCGATTGGGAATAGAGAACCCGGCTTCGTGTCTCGATTGTGAAGTACGGAATGTCGTTGCGATCCAGCGCGACGCGTTCCTCGATGGTCAAGGGCCACAACGCCGGCCGCTCCCGCTCACGCGCGAAGGGCCGATTGAGGATATCGATCGCCACCGAGCGCTCGACCCCATGCTCGAGGTAATTCGACCGCTGAAGCACGGTCAAAAGCCGCGCATATTGGTCGGTGGGCCGAAACACCAGGCGCGTGGAGATGGGTCTTCCCGATTCCGTGCACGCAAACCCCGAGAGCGGCCCAGCCTGGGCGGCCAACTGGTCCTTTCGGGCGACAAGGAACCGATATGCCTCGACGAAGCCCGCCTCCAGGGCCTCGGGATAGTCCCTAGCCGTCGCGCGGCCCGCCCCGAGATCGGCGCCGGCCAAAGACGGAAGGTTGGGCTTCGCGGCCGCCCGCGTGGGCTGGAAGCTCATCATTATCTCGTCGGTATTGGCCCTTGCGAACACCCGGGCCTTCGCCGATGACAGGTTCCCGCCCGTGCCCGTCAGGCCTCCAACATCGAACGGGGCTCCCTCGGCGTCGACGCCCGGCATCGACAACAGCCCGGTCGCCGCGAACGAGCGCTTGACCCGTTCGGAGGCGAACGCGACCGCGCCGCCCGCGCCCTGCCACGCGCCCGCGGCGAGCACGGGCTGGACACAGGCCTCGGCATCGATCACGACAGGACCCTTCGCCGTGGCGATCACGTTGTCCATGTGAAGGTCCCGGGCGCCCAAGAGCCAAGACGTGGCAAGAAGCGCCCCGGCCCTCCGGAAATAGGCCTCGACCTCGGCCTTGGATTCCAGGGTTCCGGGGACAACCACCTCGCAATAGCCATGAGTCCCGCGGTCCAGGATCCGGATGGCGGAAGGCGGATCGGGAAATCCCGCAGCCTCCATCCAGCCCAGAAACGTGCTGAAGGCCGCCTCCAAGGCGACCTCGCGCGGCTTGTAGATCACCGCGACCCCGGATTCGAACGTGAGACACGCAACGCGCCGGCCGCCACGGTGGCGATCCGAGAGGCCCGGCCGCGCGGCCACCACGCGCCCCGACGCGCCGAACATCTTCGCAAGCTCGTCGCGATCACCCGCCAGGCGCGCCAGGAGCTCGGCCAGGGAATCCACCCAATCCAAGGAAAGCGTCGACAACAGCCGCTCCAGCGCACAGGGCGACTCCGTGCCTCTCGGGAAGCCCTCGTCCAGAACGAGCGTGACATAGTCGCGATAGGGCGCCCGTTCTCCGCCGCGTTTCTTGGAGCCGCGCACGAAGTCGAAGGCGCCATAGTGGAAGAGCTCTCCCGCTTCGCCCAACTCGGCCAGGAGCTGCCATTCGAACGCGCGCCACGCCGGCCGCGCAAGAAGCCGTGTCTGGTTCCCAACCTCCTCCCGAAGCAGCGCGCGCGCGATGTGAAGAAACGGCACATAGACCTCGCCAAAGCGCGGACGCTCGTGCCGGGGAAGCCCGCGAAGCTCGGGCAAGTCTTCCGATCTCTTCAGCCGGTCCGACACGCGCGGCGCCCACGTCGCCACCTTCTCAAAGAACCGGCCCCAACGGGTTCCCAGCGGAAGCTTCAGGTGGTCTTCCGGGACGTGCTCGGCCTCGTCCTCTTCGTCGTCCAGCCCGTCGATCGCGTCCGCGATGGTCAGCCCGTCCCAGCCCAGCCGCCGCCGAAACGCCGGCCAATCTCCCTTGGCATACGCAACCGCCCAAGCCTTGAGAAGCCCTTCCGCAAGCGGGCTCCCGTCCGGCCCCTTCACGCCGCGACGGCCCGCGAGCCGCTCGTCGAGAGTCTGCCCACGTCTTTCGATGCGCCGAAGGTCCGGAAGGTCAGTCAAGCAGAATTCTCCCAATCAAAAGCCACCCAAGAAGGGGTGGCCGAGGGACCAATGCCGCCGTCAAGCCTGCGCAGACGGCGGCGCGCGCGGAGGGGGTTTGGGGGAACCCGGCGACCGGGTTCCCCCAGGACATGTCAGATCAGGCTGACCGAGGCGTTGAACTCCACGCGGGTGTTCTGGCCACCGATCGCGGAATGACAGTCGTAGCTGTCGCCCTTGCCGCCCGCGACCATCTCCAGGGCGCTGTCGCTGAGCTCTTCGCCCGAG
>WBZQ01002577.1_pt1 | contig 11577 bp, 13 predicted proteins | sample 5204251 | NCBI WGS metagenome assembly WBZQ01 (sample SAMN12412402, study PRJNA552823) | activated sludge metagenome | isolation source: activated sludge from nitrification reactor of wastewater treatment plant... | place: USA: Virginia | collected 2017-09 | reverse complement strand
TCAAAGAAATCCTGACCCTGGCCAACCTGCATCAACTGCTGCCGGTCTACCATTCGGAGCAGGAGGCGCTGGCTGCAAGCCGTTTACCGAAAGCCGGGTAGGAAACGCATCGGGAGCATCACACGTGGCTGAACCTGCACGACGTATCGAGCCGCCCTCCGTCACTGACCATTCCGCGAAACCGACGCCAGTCATTCTGCTCGTCGACGACGATGAGATCACGCGGACCGGGATGGCCGGACGATTGAAGCGCTTGGGGTGTCGTGTCATCGAAGCCGGCGACGGGACCGCTGGCTTGTCCGCCATTCGTGCCCAGCGTCCGGATCTGGTCATCCTGGATTGGATGATGCCGGGGATGGATGGTCCCAGCGTCTGCGAAGCGATCCGGGCGGATCCTGAGCTGAAATCCAGCCAGGTCGTGCTCATGACGGCACACGACCGGCCCGAACAGATTGCCGAAGGGCTCTCCCGCGGGGCCGATGATTTCCTGAGCAAAGCGGCCAGCAAGCAGGAAGTGTTGGCGCGGGTGCACGCCAACCTTCGATCGAGCGCACTGGTGCGTGAAATCGAACGTACCCGTGACGATCTCGATCGTTCGCACACACTGCTCTCCACCAAACAAGCCGAACTGGAGAGCGAGCTGCAGTCGGCCGCGGATTTCGTCCGGGCGCAATTGCCCCTGCCCGGCATACCGGCCACGGGAATCAGCATGCAGTGGGCGTATCAGCCCTCCCTCGCGTTGGGTGGAGACCTCTTTCAAGTCAGCTCCTGGGGAGCCGATGCCCTCGGGCTCTACATTCTCGACGCCTCGGGTCACGGGGTGGCCGCAGCCTTGCGCGCCGTCGCCCTGATGACGTTCCTGCGCGAAGACAATCTCGCGAAAGCGGTCGGGAGTCTCGATCCGGGGGCGATCATTACGGAAGCGAACCGCCTGTTTCCGCTGACGCAGGACGGAGAATATTTCACATTATGGGTCGGGCGCCTCGACATCTCCTCACGAATGCTCTCCTACGCCACCGCCGGCCATAGCGGCGCGCTCCTGCAGGCTGTCGGCAATGGGTCCCGATGGCTGTCCATGGCCAGCCTGCCGTTGGGATTCGACCCGCACAGTGTGTTTGAAAGCATGCATACGCCGCTGCTCTCGCTGGACCGTCTGTATCTACTCAGCGATGGCATCTATGAAGCCCCGTCGCCGACAGGGGAACTCTGGGGGCGGGACCGCCTGCAAGCGACGTTGGAAGCGCACCGGAGTCATAGTCTTGGACAAAGCATCGCCGATACCATGGCCACGGCCCGCCAGTGGCTGGCCGGTGACATTTTCCCGGACGACGTCGCCTTGTTGGGTCTGGAGATGCTGGAAAACCCCGCGTCTCAAAAAGAGAGGGTGTGATGGAGGCTCAAGCGGTCATGGATCTTTCCGCAGCGTTGGATCGTTTGGACGGGGATCAGGATCTCTTTCTCACCCTGGCCGAACTCTTCGTCGAACGCTCGGCACAGGCACTTGACGCACTCCAGACGGCACTGGCCGCGCAGGACATTCCCGTGCTGGTCAAGGAAGCGCACAAATTAAAAGGCTCGGCCATGGAGTTTTGTGCCCGCCCGGCGGTCGCTGCCGCCGCCCATCTTGAAGAATCTGCCAGAAAAGCTGCCGTACAGGATATCCCGGCAGCGGCCGAGCAGGCTCGAGCAGAAGTCCAGCGATTGACCGCCGCGCTGGTGGAGATCATGGAGAAAGGATTTCCTTCATGACCGGTCACGCCGCATCGTCCACGATGCTGGTCGTCGACCCCTCTGCCGAGACCTGGGCTCTCGTGATGGAACAGGCCAAGCTCCGTGGGATTTCGGTCATTACGGCACCCGATCCTCAGGTGGCCGTGGCGATGATCGAGATGGCGACGCCCGATATTCTCATGACGGATTTGTTCCTAGCGAATCAGGGCGGCCTCCGATTAATCCGTGACATCCGCACACGGTCTGCCAAAACCGTGATCATTGCAAGCGGGGAGTCCGAGCATGGTGCCACAATTCTCGAGATCATACGTGCGGGCGCAGGCGACTATGTGCAGAAGCCGGTGCTCGCGGAAGAATTAGGCTTGGCCCTCGATCGGGCACTCCGACAGATTTCCTCGACGGTGGAAAACGTCCCTGGCATCGAACAGGTGGACTACCGTCTGGTATTAGGCACCAACCCCGATCATGTCGAAGCTTGTGTGACCTGGTTGATCCAGCAGACCGCCTTGACGCTTCCCGAGACACAGCGCCTGCATCTTCGCACGACGTTAATCGAGCTTATTGTCAATGCAGTGGAACATGGCAGTCTCGAAATCCTGTATCAGGAAAAACATGAGGCATTGACCACTGATCGGTTTGATACCTTGATTGCCGAGCGCCGTCGTCACCCGCGTTTCGCCAAGCGCCGTGTCGTGGTCCAGGCCTCATATGATAAACCTCGCCGACGCGTTCGCTATGCGATCATGGATGAAGGGAAAGGCTTTGCCTGGAACCGCTTTCTGACGAAAGCTGAGCAGCCCTGCGACAGTCGTGATGCGAATGGCCGCGGCGTCTTTCTTGCCAAGGCATTCTTTCCTGACCTGACCTATAACGAGCGCGGTACGGAAGTGATGTTTTCGGTGCCACTGCCGTGAGTTGCTCTCTCATCATTACGGCGCTTGACGCGCCTCCTGCTAGCGGTTTATCTTCCCCTCGCTGATTCCACGGATTCCTGATTGCCCACACACGAGGCTCCCCATGACTCGTCTCACGCGACCAATTGTGCTTCTCACGCTCTGCGCGTTGTCGGCTGGTTGTAGCAGCGCCGAGTGGGTGCATCCCAACCGGCCGAAGGATCAGTTCACCCTCGACTATAACAAGTGTCAGGCGGACACCATGCGCGACCCGAAACTGCAGCAGGGCATTCAGCTCCTGATCATCCAGGCGACCGAACGCTGTGTGCAAAAACAGGGGTGGCGCCTGGTGGAAAAAGAGTAGCCCACTCGCGAGTGCCCATCCGCAGAGTGTCACACGTGTCGGATGAGTCGATGCCCACCATCCGGCGGTGACACACGTTCCCGATTTTCACGCCAGTCGCCTTCGCGTCCTTTTTGTTGACGGATGGACCAAGGTTCGTTATGTAATGAACTGGTCGACCATCCATGATCCGCCGCATACAGGAAACCATGCCATGACACGCATCGATCTCATTGCCGGAGCACGCCCGAATTTCATGAAAATTGCGCCGATCATCGACGCGTTGAACGCCGCGCGGTCGCGGGGGAGCCACCTTCGTTTTCGCCTCATCCATACAGGACAGCACTACGACCGGGCCATGTCAGGCAGCTTCTTCGAAGAATTGGGCATCCCTGATCCGGACATCAATCTGGAGGTCGGGTCCGGCACGCAAGCGGAACAAACGGCCGCCATCATGGTGAACTACGAGAAAGTGCTGGCGAAAGACACCAGTCAGCTTTGCCTGGTCGTCGGGGATGTGACTTCGACCATGGCCTGTTCGATCGTGGCCCGTAAGATGGGGATTCCCGTGGCCCATGTGGAAGGTGGCATCCGCTCGAACGATTGGACGATGCCGGAGGAGATCAATCGCGTCGTCACTGATTCCATCACGAACTGGTTCTTCACGACGAGTAACACGGCCAACGACAATTTACGCCGAGCGGGTGTTGAAGACGACCGTATTTTTTTCGTCGGCAATACGATGATCGATACGCTGCTCAAACACGCGGAACGGTTGCGGGCCCCGGTCTGCTGGAATGCGCTGGGTTTGAAACCGAACCACTACTTTGTCGTGACCTTGCATCGTCCGGCAAACGTGGACGGCGAGCAGCACTTACTGGGGCTGCTACGGGCCATTGCGGAGGGGACACAAGGCTTACCGGTGGTGTTTCCGGTTCATCCGCGAACCGCCAAAAACCTGCGTGACGCCGGACAGGTGCTGCCATCGCTGCACTATGTCGATCCGTTAGGCTATCTGGAGTTCAACTACCTGGTAAAACATGCCCGCGGGGTGATTACCGATTCAGGCGGCATCACTGAGGAAACGACCGTACTCGGCGTGCCGTGCCTGACCTTGCGGGATAACACCGAACGACCCGAAACGGTGACGATCGGCACCAACGAACTGATCGGCACCGATCCTGCGAAACTGGCGCCCGCGTTGCAACGCTTGATGGCTGGGCAGTGGAAGAAAGGCACGATCCCTCCGCTCTGGGACGGGAAGACGGCCGAGCGAATTGTGGAACAGCTGGAAAAGCTGCTAGCCTCATCATGAGTGCATTCGAAGCCTAAGAACAGGCGAGGACCTTGCGACCCTCCACTCATTACGGTAAAGTAATGCTACCCATGTCATGTAAGGAGGAACGATGTCCACCTCGACGTTGACCAGCAAAGGCCAGACCACCATACCGAAAGACGTCCGTGAACGGCTCAATCTCCAGCCGGGGGATCGTCTAGAATTTGTCATTGACGAGGACGGGCGGGTGGTTGTGCTTCCGGCGAGTGTCGATGCCTCGGAACTTGCCGGCATGCTCAAGCGGCCCGCTAAGCCGGTCAGTGTCACTGCGATGAATCAAGCGATTCGCAAGCGCGGAGCACGGCGATGATCGGAATCGATACCAATGTCCTCGTCAGATATTTGGTGCAGGACGATCCCGGCCAATCGCGCGCTGCAACCCACATCATTACGAAGCAATGCACACGTGACGATCCGGGGTTCATCAATCGCATCGTGCTGTGTGAAATGGTCTGGGTTCTGGAGAGCGCGTATGGGTATTCAAAGGAAACCGTTGTGAGCGTGCTGGACAAACTCTTGCGAACGAGTCAGTTCAAGATAGAGGATCCTCAGTCAACGTGGACGGCTTTTCGTATGTATCAAAATGGAAAAGCGGACTTTGCGGATTGTCTGTTGGGAGCCACCAATCGGTTAGCCGGCTGCGATTCAACAGTCACCTTCGATCAAGCCGCAAGCAAGTTGGAAGGATTCCAGGCGCTGTAGAACCTCTGCCCGATCTTGCGCGCTTGATGGCCGGTGAATGGAAGAACGGCGCGATTTCGCCGAAATGGGACGGGAAAGCGGCGGAGCGAATCGTGGGACATCTGGAGCGCCTCTTGGCGCCGCAATAAAGAAGCCTCCAAGTCCGACACCTGAGCATGCCCGCAGGCTGCTCACCCTCTCGCCGTTCGACGCCCCTGCCTCGTAACAAATCTCACAACGTCTTCGCCCGGATCCCCGACACCACGCAACACGTAGGCCAACAAAAACCACGTTGTAGAAACCAGCGGCGTGAGGGGGAAAAGAGCAGGGAAAGCTTTCTACACGAAGCGCAAACGCGTCATGAATTCATGAGGGATCGGACCGGCATATTCGACTCGTAGCGTTGTGATCGCATGTTTCGAACCATACCGCGTCGAGGCCCATCCACCGACCGGTTGCACGCTACCCTCGCAAAGGGTACTTGTCCCTCCCTCAACGGTGAGTAGGAGCGGGTGATCGAACCCCTCCAAGCGATAGCCCCCCTCAACGGGGATCGGCCGGCAGCCTAAGTGCCAGTTCAGTTCAACATGATGGGTGCCGGTGCCCGTCAGCCAGTCCCAGATCATCCAGGAACCGGGAGGCTCATACGAGACTCCCCGCAAATGCGTCACACCTAACCGTTCCTTGTATCCATAATGTCTGGCGATGACGGTCATTTTTCCTTCCGGTGTCTCGTCTTTGTACACGAGATGCGTATCGAAGGGCAGAGACCACGCCCTCGGCCCGTCTTGTACTGCCTGGTCCAGGCCATCGACCGTCACCGTATTGTGAGCGCGGGTCCCACGAAAATATCTCCGCCACTCCTCGTGGCCGGTGAGGGTATAGGTGCCGGGATCGATCAACACATCCCGCGAGCCGACTTGGAGGAACACAGACAGCGCATCCGCATGCCCGTGCGTATAGCGAGGAGCCATGCCCAACGGGCCGTGATCAAAAATCGCTTTTTCATGTTTACGGCCACGGATAATCGAATAGCCGGAAAGATGAAAGGTCGTCAGACCGGGGGCATGTATTTTGGTGTTTCCGGCAAAATGCATGTAAGAAGACAGCGCACACTCATATTCGCCTTCGCCGATCGGCGGAAGGCCGCCATCAGCGGAATTGCGAAACTCACTGAGAAACTCGCGGCTACGGGCGAACACCTGGCGGATCTTCTCCGGCACAGGCGACTGCTGATGATCGAGCAGCGTGAGCACCATCCCATAGAGATCCGTGGAGAACTGCAGGTACCCGAGTCCTTGTTCCTGTCCCCCGCCGTCGTGACTGATGTGCCGCGGAGTTTCTTCTTCCAACAAAAAGTGACCAAATGCGAGCCATCGCTCGGCCATGTCCATTTCAGGGAACAGGCTACCGGCATAGATCAAGGCCACCGCCGCGGCGAGCGTGTCGTGCGGCGTGGTCAAGCGGAGCGACAGCCGTTTCCGGATCAACTCCGCATGACCGGAAATGAGGGTCAACAAGGCCGGCCACACCGCGCTCGTGCCGGGCAAGCAGGGGCGAAGCGGATCCACAGCATGGCAGACCGCCAGGAGGCGGAGTGCACATTCCGTCGGAGCAATATAGTGGATACCTGTCAAAAAGGGATTCGCATTCACCCAGGAAACCAGCTGCGCCTCTACCGTGGCCGCGGCACTGTGCCGAACGGCCTCGTCAACTTGCGCCGCCCGGGCCGCGAGGAGCGCCAGGTGTTGAAGGCGGGAGGGCTCCCACGCAATGCGAATATCTCCGCAGGGATTGCCTGTGTGAATCGGAATATCGGCAAAAAACCGGCGTGGCCACACAGCGCCGGTATCCGGCGCCCTATGCCAACATGAGCCTTCGGGGTCCCAGGTCCAGGTATACCCGAAGACTGTCGCGACACCTTTGAGCAGCGCGTCCATCTGTCCGTTATCCGGCGGAAGAGACCAAGGCAGAGATGGCAGCACGAGGGAAGGACTAGTGCAGAACGAGTAATGCGACACATCCTCGGCGCTAAACTTCCGATGCAGGGATCGCCGACCGAGACCCTGGCGTAAGTGCAGCAGCGAAAAGAGCGCGCGCTCCCTCGCGTAGCCCCACCATTCCAGACGACCGGGTCCGGCCAGCGCTTTCACCGACGAGGCGAGGCGTTGAGGAAGTGCATCGGGATTGAATGACAGCGTGACGCGCAATGACCGACCTTACGGGGCGAGTCTGAATGAAACCGGCGAGCAAGGCTCTGTCCATTCGACCGTGAACGTATTCAAACGTGACAGTGGCACAGTACCTTCGTCGGAGGCTGAGGTCAATGCCGAAAAACCACGTATCGGCCGTCACGATGTGCGACACGCCCCTACTAGCAAAACAGACGCGTGCGTCAGAATGCGACAGCGACTGTATGGATTTTCAGTCGGAGACAGACGGCACTAACACTACGTAGCCGAATTGTGATAAGGATCAGTTTCTACGGGTGCAGATCAGCCAACATCGCGTGACGCACCGGCACTGTGCTTCGCAACAAACGAGGAGAATGCGCGAGCGTGAAAAAGGCCCTAATCACTGGTATCAGCGGACAAGACGGGTCGTATCTGGCGGAGTTGCTGCTGGCCAAAGGCTACGAAGTTCACGGGATTATACGCCGCTCTAGTTCGCTCAACACCGCCCGGATCGATGGCATCTATCAAGATCCGCACGTGCCGGAAGCACGGTTGCGGCTTGTGTACGGTGACCTGAACGATGCCAGTTCTCTCAATCGCATTCTGCGCACCATTCAACCGGATGAAATTTACAACCTGGGCGCGCAGAGCCACGTGCGCGTGAGCTTCGACATTCCGGAATACACGGCCGAAGTCACCGCACTGGGAACCGTCCGCCTCTTGGAGGCAATTCGAGAATCGGGCATCAAACCCAAATTTTACCAGGCCTCATCCAGTGAAATGTTCGGCAAGGTCCAAGAGATTCCGCAACGGGAGACCACGCCGTTTTACCCGCGCAGTCCCTATGGCGCGGCCAAGATGTATGGCCATTGGATTACGGTGAACTATCGCGAGGCCTACAATCTGTTTGCCTGCAGTGGCATTCTCTTCAATCACGAGTCCCCACGGCGGGGGGAGACATTCGTCACGAGAAAGATTACTCGCGCCGCAGCCCGCATCAAGTTAGGTGTCCAGAAAGAAGTATTCCTCGGCAATCTCGATGCCAAGCGAGACTGGGGATTTGCGGGGGACTACGTGCAAGCCATGTGGATGATGCTGCAAGCCGAGCAGCCGGACGACTATGTCATCGCGACCGGGGAGACCCATACGGTGCGCGAGTTCCTCGACCGCGCGTTCGGCCACCTCGATCTCGACTGGAAGAGCTACGTCAAAATCGATCCGCGCTACTACCGGCCCACCGAAGTCGACCTCTTGATCGGCGATGCCGCCAAAGCCAAGCGGACGCTCGGATGGGAACCGAAGGTCTCGTTTGAAGAGTTGGTGACCATGATGGTGGAGGCAGATCTCCGTGCCGAACGTCAGACACTTGAGGGCACCAAGAAAGCTCCATTCGCATGAGCTTCTGGAGCCAAAAACGGATCGTTGTCACAGGGGGGGCTGGTTTCCTGGGCTCAGTGGTCGTCGCACAGCTGCGCCAGCAGGGGTGCCGGGATATCTGGGTGCCGCGAAGTCAGGATTATGACTTGGTCCAGATGGACGCCGTGCGGCGGCTCTATGACGATGCGGCACCGGATATCGTCGTGCACTTGGCGGCACGGGTCGGGGGTATCGGCGCCAATCAAGCCAATGCAGGCCGATTCTTTTACGATAACCTCATGATGGGCACACAACTCATGGAGATGGGGCGCCAGCGAGGATTGGAGAAGTTCGTGGCGCTGGCCACCATCTGCGCCTATCCCAAATATACGCCGGTTCCTTTTCGCGAGGACGATCTGTGGGGAGGATATCCAGAAGAAACCAATGCCCCGTATGGCCTCGCGAAGAAAATGATGCTGGTGCAAGCTCAGGCCTACAGGCAGCAGTATGGGTTTAACGCCATCGTGCTCTTCCCGGTGAACCTCTATGGACCAGGCGATAATTTCGACATGCAAACGTCGCATGTCATTCCGGCCCTCATCAGGAAATGCGTGGAGGCGCAAGCTAAAGACGAGCCGCGTGTGGTGCTCTGGGGAGACGGCTCGCCTTCACGGGAGTTTCTGTATGTGGACGACGCCGCCCGCGCGATTCTTATGGCCGCCGAGGATTACAACGGTCAGGAACCGGTCAACATCGGCACGGGGGAGGAGATCACCATTCAGAACCTTGCTCATCTGATCGCCGATGAGGTGGGCTACAAGGGGGAACTCGTGTGGGACACCGGCAAGCCCAACGGCCAGCCGCGGCGATGTTTGGATACGACACGGGCAAAGCACCTGTTCGGGTTTGAAGCAGCGATGACGCTAAGGGCGGGATTGCGCACAACGATCGGCTGGTTTCAGGCGAATCGGGAATCATTCCGTGAGGTCGTATTTTGATTTCAAGGACCTGCTGCAGCTCGAGATGAAGGCAATGGTGGGACAAAGAAGACAGGTTGGGATGACAACCGACCGTACCATGTGGAGCTCGAGACATGCTGGTCCTAGACGGGGATTGCGGGCGAAGTGGCAAACGTAGAAGGACCAAGCGGATGCAGGCATTGATATCATGAACCGTACCAGTAATAGCTCTTACGACATTGCGGCAGCTGACGCCTCAGTGGGGAGCGATGCTCAGCGGCTCAATCTGGGGTGCGGGAAAGATATTCGACCAGGCTGGATTAATCTGGACGTTGCACGGTTACCTGGAGTTAACGTAGTTCATGACCTGAAAATACTACCTTTACCGTTTCAGGATGAACAGTTTGATTACGTTCTTGCTAAGGACATCCTGGAACATGTGGACTATATTCCACTGTTGCGCGAGATTCATCGCATCCTCCGCATCGGTGGGCAACTCTGCATACAAGTGCCACATTTCACATCAGTAGACAACTACGTGGACCCAACCCATCAGAATAGATTCTCTATCCGCACATTAGACTTTTTCGTGGCCAACAATGGATCAGGGAGAGACTATTATTTTGACTTTAGCTTTCGACAGATGAAACACAGGCACATTGGGTTCGCGCGGGGCCCGCTCTTTTACAACAGTTGGGTTGAGGCTTTCATCAACCTATCTGCGCGAACTCAAAAATACTATGAGATGACATTTCTACGTTCACTATTCCCTGCACAAAACATTCTTATGTATATGGTTAAGTAGCCCCCAACGTCGATGATCTCCACGCAGGGTCAATCATCATGCGAATCGGATTCTTGTTACCCTCGCAATTTGCGGTCGGCAACCCTGGCAATGGAATATTGGAGCAAGCCCGAAATCTAGCCCTCGCAATGGAGCAAAGAGGGCATGAAGTGATTCGGCTTAATCCCTGGGAGCATTGTCCAAAAGCCAATCTCGACGTTCTGCATTTCTTTCTGGGCGGGGCCCAGCTGTATGGCATAGAGCGCGGGCGGAAAGAGGCTAACCGACCATGTTTGGTCTTTTCGCCGATTATCGATTCGAACTATTCAAATACACTGTATCGATTCGCGGCACGATGCGGAGAGGTACATCCAAGAGTGTTTACGATTCAAGGATTGCTCAGACAACAGGCTCTAGCCAGTGACGTGGTTGTTTGCCGTTCGCGCCATGAAAGACACCGCATCATGGAAGGGCTCGGAATTCCAGAGTCCAAGATAGCCGTAGTTCTGAACGGCGTAGATGTGCAAGCGATCCCCTCATCTGTTATGGCGGACGTCAAATTGAATCTCAGCCTGCCAGACAAATTCGTTCTTCATATCTCTTCTTACACGCAAGAACGCAAAAATACTCTCCGGCTAGTCGACGCCGTGGACAAGTTGGGAATTCCACTCGTAATTGCCGGCCATAGCGAACCCGGAGCTGTCCACACGAAGCTCTCTCAGAAAGCACAATATTCAAAGAATATTCGGATGCTGGGCTTCATCGACAAACAAACTCGAAACGCATTGTATGCGCTGTGTCACGTATTCTGCTTGCCGAGCCATCATGAGGGCACTGGTTTAGCTGCGCTGGAGGCAGGGCTCCTCGGTGCTCATCTTGTCATTACAAAAAACGGCGGCCCCCCCGATTATTTCGGACCTCATGCCGTGTATGTGAACCCCTTTGAACTTGAAGACATATCTCACGCGCTTCAACAGGTCTGGAATCAACCTCGACACGATGCCCTTCGCGACCACATCGCCAAGAACCTCACATGGCACCGTTCCGCGGAGAAACTTGAAGCAGTATATTCTGAACATTTAGCACTTTAATTTCACATTGCACATGTTGGAGCACAACTGCAGGAACGCTGCCGAGTACACGATCCGGGATCCAATCCAGTAAAGTCGCACTAACTTTTTGCATTCAATATTGATGGAAACTATCACTCCTACAATTCCCCGGTCTGAATTGGCTAATTTAGAAATGCAAAAAGTCGGCGGTCGCAAAGCGTCTGCCGTTTTTGGAATGGCGTGGTTTTTTGCGAACACGTTAGTCGGG
>WBZQ01002576.1_pt1 | contig 11577 bp, 10 predicted proteins | sample 5204251 | NCBI WGS metagenome assembly WBZQ01 (sample SAMN12412402, study PRJNA552823) | activated sludge metagenome | isolation source: activated sludge from nitrification reactor of wastewater treatment plant... | place: USA: Virginia | collected 2017-09 | reverse complement strand
CCGTGCGTATCCATGTGTTCGGTGCGAGCAATGAACAGAACGGCATGTTCAGTGTGGAAAAACATGAATGGCCGATCGAGCCGTTCATGCGCGGCGCCGACCAGATCAGCGTCGTGGAGTTCTCAGCCTCGGAATCGCTGGATGCCTTTATCCCTGCGGCAGGCGGAAGCTTCCGTCAGCCGGGTGATTATGTGTGGAGCAACCAGCGGTTGCCCTATGCCCAATCGGGTCAATGGGGTCTGTTGAAGGTCTTGCCGGCGGATGATCAACGGATTCTTCCGTTGAGCCACCAGGCACCTTCTGTCAAGCGGGCGGGATCTGAGTCCGGTGAGGCACACGCCTCCAAGACCTCACATCTCATCCAATAAGGTGAGGGCGGCGGTCTTCCTTTACGGGGAGGCCGCCGCTTGGATGCAGTGCCGGTCCTAATCACCCCAAGGGGAGAAGCATTCGTGCTTCTCCCCTTGTCGTTTCTGGTGACGTGGCACAGCCATATGCGACTATTCGTTCTATCCCGCCCAACGATTGGTTGACGCCGTACGGCGAGATAGTGACTTATCGACCTCGCTTCTGGCTGACCAGATCCTGCAGCATTTTCAAATCAAGTGCCCCCGGCACCAGCTCGGTTCCCACGATAAACGCCGGCGTGCCGCTGATGCCGAGTGTCTTTGCAAGGCGGCGGTTCTTCTCGATGACTGCTTGCCACTCCGGCCTGTTCATATCTCTGTCGAGCTGCTCGATATCCATGCCCGTGGCTTTGGCGGCACGAAACAGCTGTTCCTTCGTGAGCTCATCCTTTATGGCTAACAGAGCCTCGTGAAATGCCTGGTGTTTGCCTTGCAGATGTGAGGCCAGTGCCGCTTTGGAGGCCAGTTCGGAAGGTTCGCCGAGAATCGGGAAGTCTTTGTACACGACACGGACACCGGCATCCAGATGTTGCAGCTCCGTCAAAGCCGATGCCGCTCGTTTACAATATCCGCAACGGTAGTCGAAAAATTCTATCACTGTCACATCCCCGTCAGGATTTCCACTCACTGGGGAATCTGGGTCATTGAGCAACTCAGGCTGGTGACTCGTCAGCGCAGCTTTCTGACGTTGCTGCTCTTCGGCCGCCCGCTTGTTCTCGAGTCCCTGCAGGGACTGTTCGATCACTTCCGGGTGGGTCCTGATATACCGTTCAATGATGTCCTCCAGCGATTGTCCAGAGACCTGGCCGTCCGTTGACTCGAGCGCCCATGCGTTACGCGGGAAGCACAGACTTCCGACCACGGCACAGTAGAGAAGGGAAAGGGCAATGTAACCGGCGCTAGGTTTCATTCAGCCTCCGCTTGAGAGAGTGTGACATGGAGAGGTTCTGACCGAGATGCGCGGGGCATTATACAAGATTCATCGGGATTGTCAGGAAAGAAGGCTCCGAAACGGCAGGCGATGGAAGTCGTCAGTTAGCTGGGTCGGTCGGCAGCTTCGTGATCTTGATCAAGGTGTGCTCGTCATTGAGCTCGAAGATCACATGGTCCCCGACGGTGAGCCCATGCAGCAGGCGAGCCTCGCGGACGGGAAGTGCGCGAGATTCTCCTGTGGGAAGGAGAATGGTGAGGGTGAGACGTTCCTGGTCAATCGCGACAATCGTGCCGCCCGGTAGCGCGGCCTCCGCGGGGGTGGCTGCAGCAGCCATGTTCGTCGGCATCGTGCTTGGGATGACCAGGATAACGAGAATGAGCAGCAGCGCACGCATCCCAGTACAATAGCGCATCCACGGTCTGTCTGGAACTAGCGTTTTCCCTATGGTGATTGCCGCAGAAGACCTATGTGAAGGCCTCGGGATTTTCCGGTTGCGCTGATCGTATGGTCGATCTATGGTGAGAGGACATGTCGCAATCCAAACCCTTAGTGCCAGCGCTGCTGACCGTGAACGCCGGATCGTCTAGCGTCAAATGGGCCTTGTTTCATTTGGGCGCGGCACCCGTCCGGGCGGTATCGGGACGGATCGAGCGCATCGGGCTTCCCGATGGCATCGTGACCGTCACCGATGGCGCAACCGGCCAGGATCAGCGGTCTATCGCGCAAATTCCGAATCACGCGGCTGCCGTGCAGATACTCATCGACCAACTCGGGCAAAGTGGCCGGGGATCGTCTCTACAGGCCATCGGCCATCGGGTCGTGCATGGAGGCAGCCGCTATACGAATCCGGAAATGCTCTCGACGACGGTCATGGACGAATTGCGTCGGCTCAGCCCGTACGATCCCGAGCATCTTCCGGCGGAACTCGCCATCATCGAAGCTCTGGGAGCTCAGTATCCGACTGTTCCGCAAGTAGCCTGCTTCGACACGGGGTTCCATCAACATCTGCCGCCGGTCGCTCGGCTGCTGGCGATTCCCCGCCGGTATGAAAAACAGGGCGTCAGGCGATACGGCTTTCATGGACTGTCGTATGCGTACCTCATGGAGGAGCTGGAACGGGTGGCCGGTCGTGAGGCCGTGCGTGGCAAGGTGGTCCTGGCCCACTTGGGAAACGGGGCGAGCCTTGCCGCTGTGCGCGACGGCGTGAGTATCGATACGACCATGGGATTCACTCCCGCCTCGGGGCTACCGATGAGCACGAGGTCCGGTGATCTGGACCCTGGCTTGGTGTCGTACCTTTCTCAAGCCGAAGGTATGACAGCCGAACAGTTTCATCATATGGTCCATGCGCAGTCGGGGCTGCTGGGATTGTCTGAACTGAGTCCCGACCTACGGGATTTGCTGGCGCAGGAAAGCCGCGATCCGCACGCGGCAGAGGCAGTCGCGGTATTCTGTTATCAGGGGAAAAAGTGGATCGGCGCCTACGCGGCGGCGCTCGGCGGACTGGACCAGCTCGTCTTCAGCGGCGGTATCGGCGAACATGCATCCGTCGTGCGGGCGCGCATGTGTGACGGCTTGGGATTTCTCGGCATCCAGTTGGACCAGGCACGTAATGAGGCTCATGAGGCGGTCATCTCCGCGCCCGGCAGCCGGGTAACCGTGCGCGTGATCCATACCGATGAAGAGCGCTACATCGCGCAATCGGTCTGCGGGCTGCTGGCCTTGGCTGGCAGCCGTGGCACGACATGACACCGTGGCATCAGCCGATCAGGCATGAGGTGTCCGGGGACGTTCACTTCTGAAAGAGGGACTTCATGAACCAGACGACCCACGCGAATCACCCGCTTAGTCAGGACATGCTTCAACGGATCCATGCCTACTGGCGAGCGGCGAATTATCTCTCCGTCGGGCAAATCTATTTGTATGACAACCCGCTGCTCAAGCAGCCGTTGAGGCGCGAACATATCAAGCCGCGGCTGCTCGGCCACTGGGGAACGACGCCGGGGCTGAATTTTATCTATGCCCATCTCAACCGCATCATCAAGGCGCAGGATCTTCCCGTGCTCTACATTGCCGGACCAGGCCACGGCGGTCCCGGGTTGGTCGCGAATGTCTACCTCGAAGGCACCTACAGCGAAGTGTATCCGAACATTTCGCAGGACGAAGCGGGGCTGCAGCGCCTGTTCAAGCAGTTTTCTTTTCCAGGCGGCATTCCAAGCCATGTCGCGCCGGAAACGCCCGGCTCCATTCACGAGGGCGGGGAACTTGGCTATTCGCTGGCCCATGCCTATGGGGCGGCCTTCGACCATCCCGAGTTGCTGGTGGCCTGCGTGATCGGTGACGGAGAGGCGGAAACCGGTCCGCTGGCGGGCAGTTGGCATGCGAATAAATTTCTCAACCCTGTGCGGGATGGAGCCGTGCTGCCGATTCTACACCTGAACGGCTACAAGATCGCCGGTCCCACTGTGCTGGCCCGCATGCCGCCGGATGAACTCGAATCCCTGCTGATCGGATACGGCCACCAACCGTTTTTTGTCGAAGGCGATGACCCGGAGACGATGCATCAGTTGATGGCTTCCACGCTGGATCAAATCGTGGCGACCATTCGAGGCATTCAACAAGAGGCGCGATCCAACGGCTTCACCCGCCGGCCGCGCTGGCCCATGATCGTATTCCGCACTCCGAAGGGATGGACCGGCCCGAAAGACGTGGACGGCAAACTGACGGAAGGAACGTTCCGCTCCCACCAGGTGCCGATGGCCGAGATGGATAAACCCGGGCATGTCGAGTTGTTGGAGCGCTGGTTGAAGAGTTACAAGCCCGAAGAATTGTTCGATGACACGGGAAAACTGATGCCCGAGCTTGCGTCGCTGGCGCCGATCGGCGAGCGGCGTATGGGGGCCATTGCCTGCGCGAACGGCGGCATCATCCTACGTGATCTGCACATGCCGGATTTCCGGCAATATGCCGTGCCGGTGGTCAAGCCGGGTGCGGATGAGGCTGAATCAACGAGGGTGCAGGGACTGTTTCTTCGCGATGTGATGAAACTGAATATGCACAACTTCCGGATCTTCGGGCCGGATGAGACGGCGTCCAACCGGTGGGGCGCGGTCTTTGAAGTGACCGACCGGTGCTCGACGGAGGAAATTCTTCCCACCGACGAACATGTGTCCCACGACGGACGGGTCATGGAGATCTTGAGCGAACACCTCTGCCAGGGCTGGCTCGAGGGATATCTGTTGACCGGCCGCCACGGATTCATGAATTGTTATGAGGCGTTTATTCACATCGTGGATTCCATGTTCAACCAACATGCCAAGTGGTTGAAGACGTCGCGCGAAATACCTTGGCGGCGGCCGATCGCGTCACTCAACTATCTCTTGACGTCGCATGTGTGGCGGCAGGACCACAATGGGTTCAGCCACCAGGATCCGGGCTTTATCGACCATGTCGTGAACAAAAAGGCGGAAGTGATTCGCGTCTATCTGCCGCCGGATGCAAACACGCTGCTCTCAGTGACCGATCATTGTCTGCGCAGCCGCGACTGTGTGAATGTGGTGGTGGCGGGCAAGCAACCCGCGCCGCAATGGCTGGATATGGACTCTGCCATTCTGCATTGCACGGCGGGCATCGGCATTTGGGAATGGGCCAGCAACGACCGGGGGAGCGAACCCGATGTCGTGATGGCCTGTTGCGGCGATGTGCCAACCATGGAGACGCTGGCGGCCGTGGAAATTCTGCGCGTGGCCCAGCCCGATTTGCGGGTGCGCGTGGTGAACGTGGTCGATCTCATGAAGTTGCAGCCGGCGAGCGAACATCCGCACGGGATGTCCGACAAGGAGTTCGATGGACTGTTCACTACCGACAAGCCGATCATCTTCGCCTTCCACGGGTATCCCTGGTTGATCCACCGTCTCACCTACCGGCGGACGAATCATCACAATCTGCATGTGCGAGGCTACAAGGAAGAAGGCACGACGACGACGCCGTTTGACATGGTCGTGTTGAACGACCTCGACCGGTTCCATCTCGTGGCCGACGTCGTGGATCGCGTGCCGCAGCTGGGGGCGCGGGCTGCGTATCTGAAACAGGAGATGCGGCATAAACGCATGCAACACAAACAGTACATCGAGATTCATGGCGCCGACATGCCGGAGATCAGGAACTGGAAGTGGAGCGGAAAGCGGTAGCTCATGGCAGAGCCTAGAGTGGTCATGTTGTTTGATGTCGATAATACGCTGTTGGACAACGACCGCATCGCGGTCGACCTCACGCAACATCTGGATGAGGAAATCGGTACCAAGGGAGAACAGCAGTACTGGGCGATTTTCGAAGAGCTGCGGGAAAAACTGGGCTATGTGGATTATCTCGGGGCGCTCCAGCGCTATCGGCAGGAGTATCCCCGGGATTCCCATCTGTTCACCCTCTCGCGGTTCCTGCTGAATTATCCATTTGCTGATCGAGTGTTTCCGCAGGCGCATGAGGTGATTCGCCATACCGCTCAGTGGGCGGAGACCGTGATCCTCTCTGATGGTGACATTGTGTTTCAGCCGAGGAAGATCGACCGATCCGGCCTCTTCGAAGCGGTCGAGGGCCATGTGCTCATCTACATTCACAAAGAGCTGGAACTGGACGACGTCGAGCAGCGGTATCCGGCGGATCACTATGTATTGGTCGATGACAAATTGCGGATTCTCACGGCCGTGAAGGCCTATTGGGGCGAACGGGTGACGACGGTGTTTCCGCGCCAGGGGCATTATGCGACCGATCCGGAGGTGCTGCGGACATTTCCTGCGGCCGACCTCAGCATCGATCGCATCGGCGAACTGCTCGCCCTCGATCGTCGTGCGCTTCTGGCCGCCGCCAAGCCCCTCATAGGATGATGAGTCGAGAGGTTGTTGCTGTTGACTTCCACCTTTAACCTGGCAGGTGATGCATGACCCCCAAGACACCCCTGAACAGAATCTGGTCCCTGACGCTCGGGCGCCGGCAACTGTTGAAAGGATTGGGCCTGGCGGGATCGCTCATGGCACTCGGGGGACCAGGGCGCTTGGCCGACGCCCTGGCCGCAGACGCTTCCGTGACGGGTCCTTTAACCGGCGACATTCCCCGGCGTGCATTAGGCAAAACCGGCGTGCAGGTGTCGGCCCTCTGTTTCGGTGGGGCACATTGGGGCCGCATTCAGGATGATGGAGAAGCGATTCGCTTAGTACATGCCGCCATCGATGCAGGCGTCAATTTTTTTGACAATGCCTGGGAGTACAACGGCGGTCGATCTGAAGAGTTGATGGGCAAGGCGCTGCAGGGAAAACGGCAGCAGGTGGTGCTCATGACGAAGGTCTGCTCGCACGGCCGTGACAAAAAGGTGGCGCTTCAGCAGCTGGACGAGTCGCTCCGCCGGTTGAAGACCGATTATCTCGATCTCTGGCAGATCCATGAAGTCGTCTACGACGATGATCCCGATCGGCACTTTGCTCCGAACGGGGCGACGGAGGCCTTGCTGGAGGCGAAGCGACTGGGGAAGGTGCGGTTCATTGGATTCACGGGGCACAAACACCCGAGTATCCATCTCAAGATGCTGTCGCATGACTTTCCGTTCGACACGTGCCAGATGCCGCTGAATGTGTTCGACGGGACCTATCGCAGTTTTGAGCGGGACGTGCTGCCGGTGCTGAACGAACGCGGGATTGCCCCGTTAGGCATGAAGAGCTTGACTGGGAATGCCGAGCCGATTAAACAAGGCATCATTCAGCCTGAGGAGGCGATCCGGTATGTATTGAGTTTGCCGATCGCCTCGTTGGTGAGCGGGATCGACTCGCCGCAGGTGCTGAAACAGAACCTCGACATCGCACGGCGGTTTACGCCCATGACCGTCGCCGAAATGGAAGGCCTGCGTGCCAGAGTCGCCATGTTCGCGATGGACGGGCGCTACGAACTGTTCAAATCCACGAATCGCTATGATGGTCCCATCGGCCGCCAGCAGCACGGTATCTCGTAGCAGACGGTTGGTAATGGCGGGCGGTGGCTTTCTCAGTCGTGCAGCTTCCTGCGGCGGAGTTTGTCCTGTTGGATGGGGCTCAAACCCTTGCGAATGCCCCTCATCGCCATTCCACTGCGCCGAAACCGGAATCCCCCAGGATGACATACATCAGGCTGACGGCCGTGACTGTTTGATTGCGGTATTCTACACTCGGGTAGTGGGCATCTCGATGGGATAGGGTATACCGAAGCGCCACCCCGTGCCGGTCGAAGACGCGAAGCGTGAAGGACGATTCTGCGCGGATGATATTTCCCTGCCCATGCCGTTCGGGTGAGAGAAAGTTGCTGACATAATATTCCCGCCCGTGATGTCGAACATCGCGCGATTCGCATAAATCAGGCGAAGCGCCAGTAGCGCCTGCGGCGTCGTGCCATAGTGATAATCCCGTTCTTCCGTGCGCTGAATGCTGCCCGCTGCCCCATAACCCGCGCCACCCAGGAATGTCCCTTGGAGCGCCAGTTCCTCCGACAACCAGGACTGCCAGACGGTGCCCAGCGAGAGAGCGGTGCTGGAGACCCGGAACACCTGCGGCGAGATATAGTCGTAACTGCCGAAGAGACCCCAGATTCCGCGGGTCGTATCGCCGGATGCGTAGGTGTTCCCCGCAAGGAGTCCGCGCATGGTGATGGTTTCCAGGGTATTGGCGGTGGCCGCGGAGACATGAAAATCGAAATAGTCAAAAGGATGCGCGTAGCTGTAGCCGTGCTCGCCTGGGAGCCCGTACGTCAGGGTGAATTCGCCCACCGCGCCATGCTCGTTGACGTTCGACGCCACGTTATGGCTGCTCGAGGTCAGCGTGCCACCTCCAGCCAGTCGGATGAACGTGGCGGGGCGGTGACTGGGGTAGACGGTGTCGAAGCGATCACCGAACAGCAGCCGATTGAATCCAGTGGGCGGCGAGATGATGGCGGCACCGAGTTCGCGCCAGAAACCCGGGCGCCACCGTCGGATTCCAATAACAAATTCGTCATCCTGAACAACGGCTCACCCAGGAATGTTCCGCCGATGGGCGTCGCAATCATGTCGTTGATCGAAGGGTTCGTTTTCTCTCCGCCGATTTCCCAGAGGAAACTGCCGGCGACGCTATAGAGCGACGATTCCCAGAAGCTGAGTCCTGCGGATCGGGCCAGTCCAAAGTACACGCTGCCGCTGTACGGATGCAGGAACTGGTTAACGGAAAACTGGTCGTTGTCGAGCACCCATTTCGAATCGGTGAGGTGTTGACGAATGGTGGCGCCGGTGGTGCGATAATCTGCCATCGGTTCGGTGAAGTGCCGATCGAATTGATTCAACAGGAAGAGATACGCGAGAATTTCTGCCGCGGGAATGAGATAACTGCGGCCCTCTCTCGTCTCCCAATTCAGCGTCGAAGACCGGTCGGAATTTCGTGATGGAGTCTCAGTCCGATCGGCGTGATTGACCGGCCCAACCAAGTTGCGCTCGCTGTTAGTTGCCGGCGGCGGGGGTGGATGATCCTGCGAGAGACCCATACCCGGAGACAGCAAGACCAGCGCCGATATCAGCGCGATCATTCGAGTAAGGTGATGGTTGCGCAGGAAGGACAACATGCTGTGTCAGGGGCCCTCCAGCGTGAGTTGATCGCATCGGTCCGTTTCGGGATACTCGGGGAAACCCTGGCTGGCATCACAGAATGCCCGGTAAAGGCAGACGGAGGTCCTCTCAGCGCGGTTTCACCAGCCGTTGAAGGCTGCTACCGGCAGCGAGGCGCGCGAACTGTAGCCGCAAGCCGTTCACCCTGGCGAGGTACGTGCCGGCGTGATGATCCCCGCATTTCTGGTGGGGAGTCAGGTGGAAGCCACGAGCAGCGAAGGCATGGCCGGCTCCCGCCCCACAAAGATGGATCACGGCGGCAAGGTCTTGCTTCTGTTGCCTGGTCAGAGTGGTATTTCTCCGGGAGCCGATGGCCGCGGCGACCTGACGATCGAGCAAGGCGGCAGTCAGTTCGATGGCGTGGCTCGGAACAATGCGCGTGTAGAGGCTATTGAACCAGCAGGAATGAGGATCGTTCCACGGGCCGTCTTCGACCACCACATGATTGTGAATGCAGTAGCGTCTTGCCTCCCGAAATGTGCCATCGGTCAGTTGGAACATCCCGACTGCGCTGGAAGCCGGCCGATACCAATCGAAAGGATTCCAGGAAAATCGCCAACGCCAGTAGGTCCGCGCCACGGGGTTGCCTGCGCCCTCGGCCTGCGCTAACGCCGCGAGGAGTTCCGGGGTGATGATCGCCGTTGAATGCTCGCGGAACAACGAGCCGTATTCCTGCCAGGTCGCCGTGGGATTCTTGTCCAGCGCATCTTCCAGGGGAAACAATACTTCGGTCGGTTTGTGGATCGCGTGGTAGATCCAATTGGTTCCGAACCAGAGGAAAAACAGGAGTCCCGCGCCGATGACGAGGCGCAGCACCGGATGAGTTTTTCCTATGGCTCGAAGGAATGCCCGGAGGTTGCGCCAGCGGAAATGGAGGAAGCGTCGGAGGGCCGCGAAAGTGAGGCGGCGGTGTGAGCGGCTTCTGCCTCGGGACAGAGGGGAGGAATGGTGCGCGGACCTGGACGCCATGCGCCACTATAACCGAAATCGGTGCATGACCAGCCCCTTATTCCAACTTTCCTAAATGGCGCGATGCCGTCCTCATTGACTGCCTTTCGACGGCAGGCCCGTTGTTGAGGCGATGTCACTCGCCTATCAGCGGCTGCGGTGGCCGCCGCCCCCATGGGAATGTCCGCCGCTACCGGTATGTCCGCTAAAGGACCGAGGCGCCAGGCTGACCGAGGGGCTCGGGCGAGACAGAGCGGATGAGCCCTGGATGTTCGGTGGGCTGGGCCGCCAGAAATGGTTGGGGTGGACCTGGTAGGGCGGCGCTTGAGGGGTGTATTGCGGAGTCGAGGGAATCGACCTGGGTGTCGGGATGACCACCACGTCGCCCACCTTAGCCTGTTGGCCCTGGCTGTTGAGGAGCGGCGGGGCTTGATATTGATGCGTGTGCAGCAGAGGTGGAACCAGCAGCGAGGGGCGCGGCGGCGTGGAGACCGGCGGCTGTGCCGGCGAAGTACTGTTGTTCGCCGTGATCATCCGTTGCGCGAGCGGGAGGTGGCGATGATGCGGCGAGAGGCGTTGGGCTTGTAGCAACAGGCCGTTGATGCCAGACACCCCGAACCATGGATAGGAGTAGAAGCCCAATGTCGGATAGGTCCAACTTGTCCAGGCCTGTGACAGGAGCGCGTTGGCTTGCATCTGGTCGAGCATGTCCTGGCGTTGATCCGTGTATTGCTGCACGTCGGAAGGAGTAGAGGCGGCGGCCAGCGCGCGGGTGGTGTCGTCGACTTGTGCCTGGAGTCGATCGGTTTCAGCCCGGAGCGCCGCTAGCTCATTGCGCGCCTGCTCGTTCTCCCGGAGTGCCGCGATGGCCTGCACCACGTCATGCGGGTCGACTTCGGCCGTGAGGTCCACACGAATCACGACCTGATCTTGCTCCAGCCTCGTGGTCACCGTCTGATCCACCACCGTGACGATACCGGCCGTGTAGCTGCGGATATCGTCACGCGTGACATCCAGATCCCGCACTTCCGTGACGCTCTCCACGTAGGTTGCGACCTGTTCGAGCGCGTCCTGCTTTGCGGCTTCCGTCGCCAAGCGAACGGCATCGGCGCGGCTATCATGATCACCCAGGCGGTATTCGCCGCTCGCGGCGATGGTGCGCGCATCGGCCGAGCGTATCGGTGGATCGGCCGCTACGGATGGTGATCGAGGATCCACAGTGGGTTCTGCTTCGAAACTCCGCTGCGTGAGTTGCCGGCGATATTTGTCCGGCACAGACTCCAGTTCGTTGGTGAAAGTCTGTACGCCCTCATCGTTCGTGTAACTATAAATGGCGGTCGAGGCGAAGGATGGAACCGGGGGCAATGTGAAACTGGAGAGCCAGAGTGCGAAGAATGCAGAGGTGGTGAGCCAGGTGCGGGAGAAGCGCATAGTATAGCCTCCCGTTCGTGTACTCGTTCAGGATAACACAGAGGGTGGAACCGATTCTGCCAGGCGCGGCTTAGCAGGCTGCGGAAAAATCCGAGTTGAATGAGATAGCTGCGCCCCACCACTACTGACACGGGCCAGCGCAGCACCTCCTCGATGAAGCGGGTGCCCCTCGGAGCGCCTCGCGGGGGACCACAACGCGCACGGCG
>WBZQ01002572.1_pt1 | contig 11581 bp, 13 predicted proteins | sample 5204251 | NCBI WGS metagenome assembly WBZQ01 (sample SAMN12412402, study PRJNA552823) | activated sludge metagenome | isolation source: activated sludge from nitrification reactor of wastewater treatment plant... | place: USA: Virginia | collected 2017-09 | reverse complement strand
GGCCTGCGCGGCGACGACCAGGACCAGGTCGGCATCATCGACAACACCCGCTCCCGGTTCGGCCGCAGCTACGCCGACGAACCCGACAAGCTCATCGAGCAGCTCCGCGAGGACGAGGCGATCGCCGCCGCCGACACCCTGCTGCTGACCGTGCCCAACCAGCTCGGCGTCGACTATAACGCCCACGTCATCGAATCCATCCTCAAGGAGGTCGCCCCAGCCCTCGGATGGCGGTAAAACCCAACGGTGACAATCGAATCGGAATCCAGGTGTCATATAGTGGCACCTGGATTCCGATATGATCGGGTACTACTCAGTCGACAAGGAGCGTCGCATGATTCCGGTGACCTACTATCCGCCGGCGACGCAATGTCTCGTCGAACGCAATCGTGAGCTCATCGCGGACAAGCCGTACGCACATTTCTTTCGCGACGAGTTGTGGTTGCACGACGATGTGCTGCCGTATCTGCGGGCGCCGATGGATCCGGCGCAGGCGCTCCGGCCGCGCGACGAGCTGAATCGACTGCTCGAACCCGGCTACCAGGAGGTCGAGACCGGGTACTGCGGGTTACCCGACGGCAGCGGCTATACCACCAGCCTGACCCGGTTCCCGGGCGCGACGGCCGAGATGTTCCGCTGGTGGTTCTGGTGGCATTCGGTGGAGGCGGCCCGGTACACGCTGTGGTTTCCATGGAATCACGTATCGGCGCTCGCCCAGGACCGCGGCGTGCTCACCGCCCCCGGTCTCACCGACGAGCAGCGGTACATCGGAAACTCTCACGTCATCGACGAGTACATCGGCGCGGACCTGCAGAAGATCACCATCGACTTCGTCCCGCCGGGTGAGCTCGGCATCGACGAGGGAGCCCTCGCCGGGGCCGGCATACACGGCAGCGCCTGCGGATACGTCTCGCTGCGCACACCCGGATTGCGTTGCGCCACCATGGTTCATCTCATCCGCGACACCGACGACGGATTCGAGCTGCGTTCGCGCTACTTCCTCGCCGACCACCTGGTCCTCGGCCGCGGCAACCGCACACTCGACATCGACAAGCTGGTGCCCGCGTCGGCGAAGACCCGCTTCGCCGGGGAGCGCCTGGCCTACGAGCAGCTCCTGCACGACCAGATCGAATTCACTCACCTCGCGAGCTTCCTGCCCGACCTGTACGCCGAGTTCGGCCCCGGCAAAAACTCCCCCTGACACCCGAACCACGGTTTTACCAATCTATTTGGAATCCAGGTGTCACATATACTGACACCTGGATTCCAAATAGATCCGCGCTCGCCGGACCGACAGCGGCTACAGGACTGCGCGGACGGCTGCGGAGAGGCGGTCGAAGGCGGTGCGCGCCTGGGCCGAGAGCGCAGTCATGTTGACGAACCCGTGGATGAGGCCGCTCGCGCGGTCGAGGGTGACCGGGACACCGGCGGCGCGGAGCCGGTCGGCGTAGGCGATGCCCTCGTCGCGGAGCGGGTCGAATCCGGCGATCAGGACGTAGGCGGGCGGCAGGCCCGACAGATCGTCGGCGAGCAGCGGCGATACCCGGTGACCGGACCGGTCGGCCGGATCGGGAACGTAGTTCTCGGTGAACCAGTTGATGCGTTCTGCGGTCAGGTAGTAGCCGTCGGCGAACTCGCGCCGCGACGCCGTGTCGGCCGACTCCGATGAGTTGGTCACCGGATAGATCAGCAACTGCAGGGCGGGCTGTACCGCTTCCCCGCGCACATCCAGCGCCAGCACTGCGGCCAGGTTGCCGCCGGCACTGTCACCGCCGACGACGATCTTGTCCGCCGACACACCCCAGCGTGGTGCGGCGTCGACCACGAAGCGCCACGCGGCCAGCGCGTCGTCGGCTGCGGCGGGGAACGGGTGTTCGGGTGCCAGCCGGTATTCCACCGACACCACGTCGGCGCCGGTACCGATCGCCAGGCGGCGGGCCACCCCGTCGTGGCTCGCCCGGCTACCGAGGACGAAGCCGCCGCCGTGGAAGTACAGCACGATGCCCGACGACTGTTCGCCGGCCCGGTAGCGGGTCGCCGACACATCGTCATTGATCCGGAAGTCCTCGACAACCGCCATCGGCGGGAAGGTCTCGGCGATCATCGCCGACGATTCCTCCATCCGGTGCCGCGACTGGCTCACGGTGCCGCTGACCAGTGCCATACCGGGCACGTGCGCGGCGGCCCACGCGATCATGGCCATCGGTGGATCAAGATGCTCGCCGTCGGAGTTGACACGGGTCCAGCGGCTCAGCGGCGCCACGAGGGCGTCGGGCATCTTCCCCACGGGTTTCACCAGGGCTCGTTTGACCTTGGCGACCAGCGACAGCGGCGGTGTGGTGGCTTGGCTCACGTCCCTGAGCTTACCGTGCCCGTCCACTACCGTGACAACACCCATTGTCGTATAAGGAACCCGCCCCGGCACCCCGCTCCCCCATGCGGCACCTGTGACAAACTCACTCCATGCCCGAGCGTGAACAGCACAACCCGGCCCGGCTGCCGGCCCGCACGACCGTCGCCCTGGCGGCGGCGGGAGCGGCCCGCTGGGCCTCGCGGACCGCCGGACGCGGCAAGGGGTCGATGATCGGCGGCCTCATCGCCGAGAAGATCGACCCGCAGATCATGTCCCGGCTGGCCGCGGGCAAGAAGACCGCCCTGATCACCGGCACCAACGGCAAGTCCACCACCACCCGGATGACGGCCGCCGCACTGGCCGAACTCGGTGAGGTGGCCACGCAGGCCGACGGCGCCAACATGGATGCCGGCATCATCGCCACCCTGTCGCTGCAACGCTCGGCGCCCATCTGCGCGCTCGAGGTGGACGAACTGCACGTGCCGCACGTCAGCGACGCCGTCGACCCGGCGGTTCTGGTGCTGCTCAACCTCTCCCGCGATCAGCTCGACCGTGTCGGCGAGATCAACATGATCGAACGCCGACTGCGCGAAGGGATTTCGCGGCACCCGAACATGGTCCTCGTGGCCAACTGCGACGACGTGCTGGTCACCTCGGCCGCGTTCAACGCCCCGCACGTGGTGTGGGTGGCCGCGGGCGCGAGCTGGGTGGGTGACTCGGTGAGCTGCCCCCGCACCGGCGAACCCATCATCCGTGGTGACGACGGCTGGTTCTCCAGCGGTGACGAGACCTTCCGCCGCCCCGCCCCCGACTGGTGGGTCGATGACGAAAAGATCTACGGCCCCGACGGTTTCGAGGCTGAGCTGACACTCTCGGTGCCGGGCAAGGCGAACCGGGGCAACGCGGCGCAGGCGGTGGCGGCGGCCGTCGCGATGGGTGCCGATCCGGCGAAAGCCGTTGCCGCCGTGGGCACCGTCGGTGAGGTCGCCGGACGGTACGGCGTGCATCAGGTGGGCAATCATTCGGTGCGCACCCTGCTGGCCAAGAATCCGGCCGGCTGGCAGGAGGCGCTGTCGATGATCGATCAGGACGCCGACGGTCTGGTGATCGCGGTCAACGGTCAGGTTCCCGACGGCGAGGACCTGTCGTGGCTGTGGGATGTGCGCTTCGAGGCCTTCGAGACGATGAAAGTGGTTGCGGCGGGCGAACGTGCGGCCGATCTGTCGGTGCGGCTGCTGTACGCGGGCGCCGAACACGTCACCATCGACGACCCGATGAAGGCCATCGCCTCGTGCCCGCCCGGCCGCGTCGAGGTACTGGCGAACTACACCGCGTTCCGTGATCTCGGTGTGGCCCTCGAACGTGCGGAAGGCGGCAACAAGTGAGCGAATCGACCCTGCGCATTGGCCTGGTGCTGCCCGACGTGATGGGCACCTACGGCGACGGCGGCAATGCCCTCATCCTGCGCCAGCGTGCCCAGATGCGCGGCATCGACGCCGAGATCGTGCACATCACCCTCGACGACGAGGTGCCCGACTCCCTGGACGTCTACACCCTCGGCGGCGCCGAGGATTACGCGCAGCGCCTTGCCACCCGACACCTCACCCGCTATCCCGGTCTGCAGCGCGCGGCCGCCGCGGGGCGTCCGGTGCTGGCGATCTGCGCCGCCATCCAGGTGCTCGGTCACTGGTATGAGACGTCGGCGGGTGAACGGGTGGAAGGCATTTCGCTGTTCGACCTCACCACCAGCCCGCAGGAGCGGCGCAGCATCGGCGAACTCGTCACCGACCCGGTACTCGACGGTCTGACCGAACCGCTCAGCGGTTTCGAGAACCACCGCGGCGGAAGCCTTCTCGGCGCCGACGCGAAACCGCTCGGCAAGGTCCGGCACGGCGTCGGCAACGGTGTGGGCGACGGCACCGAGGGCGTGGTGCAGGGTTCGGTGATCGGCACCTACATGCACGGCCCCGCCCTGGCCCGCAACCCGCAGCTCGCCGACCACCTGCTCAAGCAGGCCCTGGGCGTCGACACGCTCGCCCCGCTCGACCTGCCCCAGGTCGACCGCCTGCGCACCGAACGCCTGGCCGCCGCCCGCCGCGGTTAGGCGTATGAGAGCCCGCCGCGGTTAGGCGTATGACAGCCCGCCGTCCGGATTGACAAAACTTCATATATGTTGCCACTCTAAGTTACCGGTCAGTAGCGGTAGGTGCAGCGAGGGTTGAGGAGTGACGCACATGCGTAGGACAGCGGGGACAGGGATCATCGGGCGGTTCGCCCTCGCGGCGGGGGCGGCCGCGCTGGTGGCGACGGGGGCCGGGGTGGCCGATGCCGCGCCGTCGAAGACCATCACCAGCTATGTGGCGCTCGGCGACTCGTATTCGGCGGGCACCGCGATCCTGCCGCTCTCGGGTAAGGGCCAGTGCGGGACGTCGGCGATCAACTACCCGAGCCTGGTGGCCAAGAAACTGCGGATCAAGAACTTCACCGATGTGACCTGCGGCGCCGCGAAGGTCGGCGATTTCACCAAGCCGCAGCCCGTTCCGTCCGCTCCCCCGCAGTTCAACGCGCTGCGCAAGGACACCCAGCTGGTGACCGTCGGTATCGGCGGTAACGACATCAAGCTCGTCGAGCTGGCGGCTAGCTGTATCAACCCGGCCGCCACTGCGACCTCTCGTAACTGCGCACCGCGTCCCGGGCAGAAGGACAAGGTCGGCGCCACGATCGACGCCTTTGCCCCGCAGTACGACAAGGCGATCGCCGGTATCCGCGCCCGCTCGCCGAAGGCCCGGATCCTGCTGGTCGGCTACCCGTTCGCGATCCGCCAGGGTGGTTGCCCGGGCCGTCAGCCGCTCGGCGGTCCTGACGCCACCTACATTCAGGACAAGGTCAGCCAGCTCAGCCGGGTGATCAAGGAACGTGCCGAGGCCAACGGCGTCGAGTATGTCGACATCGAGTCCGCCACCAAGGGGCACGACGCCTGCGCGGGTGCCGAGTCGCAGCTGGTGGGTGTGGTGCCCACGGACGGCCAGTCGCTGACCCCGCTGCACCCGAACGCCGCCGGCCAGCGCACGATGGCCGACACGGTCATCAAGCAGCTCGAACACTGACCACAGCGACCTCATATCCGTGAATCCACCCCGCCGGGCGGCGGGGTGGATTCACGTTTTCGGGGTGTGCCGGACGATCCCGGCGTGATCGGCGGCGGCGGCGAGCACCTCACGCAGCATCGCCGGGGTCAGCCGGCCGGTGAAGGTGTTGTGCTGGCTGACGTGATAGCAGCCGAACAGGGTGATCGTCTCGTCACCACGATGTAATGAAACCTGCATGCCATGACCGAATTTCGGCGCCGGACGTGGCACTTCCCAACCAAAGTCCCGCAATTCACGCAACGCCACCTGCCACCCGAAACCACCGAGCACGACGACCGATCGTGCTGTGGGGAACAGCAATTCCATCTCGCCGCGAAACCACTTGGCGCACTTGTCCCGTTCGGCGGGCGTCGGTTTGTTCTGCGGCGGAGCGCAATGCACGGGCGCCACCATCCGCACCCCGAACAGTTCCATCCCATCGTCGATCGACGTCGCCACCGGCTGACTGGCCAATCCCACCTCATACAGGGCACGGAACAACACATCGCCGCTCTGGTCGCCGGTGAACATGCGGCCGGTGCGGTTGGCGCCGTGCGCGGCCGGCGCCAGCCCGACGATCAGCATCGCCGCATCGGCCGGCCCGAAACCGGGAACCGGTCGGCCCCAATACTCCTGATCGGCGAACGCGGCCCGCTTCTCCCGCGCCACCTGCTCGCGCCAGCGCACCAGCCGCGGACACGCGCGGCACTTGACCACCGCGGCGTCGAGCTGATCCAGCGTCCGATAGCGCACACAGTCACGCTACGCCAGATCAACAGGGATGCCGGTCAATCCAGGATCAGGCACCGATCGCGGGTCCGGTCCACCCCGAACCAGCCGCGTTCGAACTGCTGCCACCGCGTCAGGTGTTCGCGTTCGGCCTCCCCGTCGCGGGCGACGGTGCGCGCCAGGCGCTGCCCCTCGGTGCCGCCGTCGACCCACAGCGCCCGAGTCAGCCGCTCCGCGATCGCGGTGCGTGCCGACGACACCCCCTCGATGATCAGCAGCGGTTCCCAGCGCACCCACACCGGCCGGCCGGCCGACGGCGCCCCGTCGCGCCACACCCGCGGCCGGTACACGTAGTCGCGGCGCCGGAAGAACGGCCGCAGGATGTCGGTCTCGAGTTCGGGCCACCACGCCACCGGGTTGTCCCAGGTGGCGAAGTCGTCGGTGCGGATCAGCACCGCCCCGGTGCCGCGGTGCGCCAGCTTGGTCATCAAGGCGTCCGCGATCACTGATTTTCCGGCGCCCGACGGCCCGTCGATGGCGACGATCCCGGTGGACAGTTCGGCCGCCAGCTCGTCGAGATGCCGCTCCACGACGGCCTCGAGTTCGACGACCGCCGTCCGGTTCCCGGTGAGCACGGGCGCCAGAAACTCAGTCACCATCAACTCCCCTTGATCGGGAACTTTGGGGTGAGAATCGGTGCTTGCGGGGCGGAGGTCACGGTGGTGCGGCCGGTGCGCAGGTAGGTGACGACGGCGTTGTCGATGACCTTGTTGCGGCGGCCGACCTGGCCGTGGTCGCCACCGCCGACGGTGATCAGGTGGGTGCCCATCAGCCGCCGCATCGCCAGCGACTGCCGGTACGGGGTCTGCGGGTCGCCGGTGCTCTGGAACTGCAAGGGCTGCACCTTCAGGCCCCGGTTGCGCACCGGGACGGCCTTGCCCACGGGTGCGGCGCCGGCGCATGCCATGCCGGACTTGTACAGCAGGCCGGGCGCTTCGAAGGCGTCGCCGACGATGAAGTTCTGCACGTACGACGCGGGCCACTGCGTGGGGTCGGCCACCGACCGGTTCTCGTTGCACAGCATCAGTTGCTGCATGCTGGTCGAAGCCGTCAGCTCTTGGAGCACCTCGGGCGTGAACACCGTGATGTCGCGTTTCGTGGCGAGGAGCTGCCCGACCATCGACCACATGTTGCGGTCGGGTGCGGCCAACCGTGTCACCCCGAGCAGTTGCGACAGGCCCTGGACCTTTCCGGGGTTGTTGACGGTCGCCAGATAGTTCTCGAACCGGGCTCGGGTATCGGCGGTGAGGTTGGCGCCGCGGACGTACAGTTCGCCGAGCGCTTTCAGCCCGGGCGGCACGTCGCCGATCTGGGCGGGCGGCGCCGACAGCGACGGCGGCACACCGGCCTGCTTCTCGACCCGTGTACTCCAGGTCCGGTACACGGCCAGCGGAGTCTTCCCGGCGTGGTAGCTGCGGTCGTTGCGGGCGATCCACGCCATCATCTCGTGGACCCGCCGCTTGTAGCCGGGGGTCTGCGCGACGAGGATGTCGCTCCAGGCCAGTGCGGGGTCCATCGCGGAGTCGAGGATCAGCCGGTCGGTGTGCTGCGGGAACAGCGTCGCATAGGTGGCGAACAGCCACGTCCCGTACGACAGCCCGAACAGGCTCACCTTGCGGACGCCGAGCGCTTTGCGCACCTGCTCGACGTCGCGGGCGCCGGTCTCGGTGGTGAGCGTCTTGTAGTAGCCGGTTTTCCGGGTGTCACAGCGTTCGCGGTTGACCAGGCCCATCTCGGTGATCACCCGGCCCGGTTCCTTGACGGCCTCGCACCGCACCGGGGTGGCGCCGGGCAGGCCGCGTGGCTGCACCGCCACCAGGTCCCACTCGTCGCGGACCGCGTCGGGCATCGCGAGCGCGGAGAACATGGCGATCGCCGACCCGCCCGGACCGCCCGGATTGCCGACGAGCACGCCGCGTTTGCGTCCGGGATCGCGGGCGGGAATGCGGCTGACAGTGAGCTCGATGGTCGGGCCGGACATGTTGTCGTAGGAGCGGGGCACGCGCAGCGTCGCACACTGGGTGTTCTTCGACGCCCCGAACGACTTATCGCATGCACCCCAGTTGAGCTGCGCCGGCGCGGCCTGTGCCTGCGTCGGGACCGTCAGGGCGGATGCGACAACCGCGAACGATGCGCACGCCGCCACCGGTAGAAATCCTCGACGGACACGGGCAATCCTGTGAGTCGGCATAACTACACCTAACCAAAACGCAGAGCGCACCGACCACCCCGATACAGGGTTGTCACTTCGCGGCTGCCGCACCGCCCTGTCCTCGGGCGGCGTCACCTCTGCTGACCCACAGCCAACGACCGACCCTGACAATGCCGAGCAGCGCGCCGGCGACGGTGAGGCAGATGGCAGCGATCAGCCCGGCGCGGCGCCAACCGTAGAGGAACGCGCGCTGTTCCTCGTAGTCACGGGAGACGTAGTAGTGCGCACCGAATCGGTCGATCCCCTCATACCGACAGCGGTCACCGGGTGCCATGGCCACACCCTGACAGGTGACGACAATGCTGCCGTTCAGGAAGAACCATGCGACAACCGAGAGCACGGACCCGATCACCACGATGACCACTGCCAAGGCGACACTGAACCGGGGAAACCGGCGACGACGAAGAGACTGGGCACCCGAAACGGCGCCGGCAACAGCTCCCGCTGCGCCCAGTGCCAACGCGACCCCGAGCAACCGCCGGTCATCGCGCGTCATCCCGGACCGACCTTCATCCGGTCAAATTATCACCAGGCAGTTCGCGACCACAGTCTCCTGAATGACGCCGCCGCCGTCGGACTCAGGCCAGTACGCGGCGACCGGACAAGGCTCGGCCGAGGGTGAGTTCGTCGGCGAATTCGAGGTCTCCGCCCATCGGCAGGCCCGACGCGAGCCGGGTGACCGACAGCCCGGGGAAGTCTTTGAGCATCCGCAGCAGGTAGGTGGCGGTGGCCTCGCCCTCGGTGTTGGGGTCGGTGGCCACGATCACCTCGGTGACGTCGACGCCGTCGGGCTGGTTGGCCAGGCGTCGCAGCAGTTCCCGGATGCGCAGCTGGTCGGGGCCGATCCCCGACAGCGGGTCGAGCGCGCCGCCGAGCACGTGATAGCGCCCGTGGAACTCCTTGGTGCGTTCGATGGCATGCACGTCTTTGGGTTCTTCGACGACGCAGATCTTGGTGGCGTCGCGGCGGGCGTCGGAACAGATCCGGCACAGCCGCTCGGCCGACACGTTGCCGCAGTAGTCGCAGAAGGTGACGTCGTCGCGGACCCGGGCGAGTGCGGCGATCAGCCGGTCGATGTCGGCGTTCTCCCCGGCCAGCAGGTGAAAGGCGATGCGCTGGGCGCCCTTGGGCCCGAGGCCCGGCTGTTTGGCCAGTTCGTCGATCAGATCCTGGATCGGGCCCTCATACACCGCTGGTCAGCCCAGTCCGGGGAATCCGCCGCCGAGTCCGCCGGCGAGGGGACCCATCTTGTCCTGGGCGAGCGCGTCGCGTTTGCCGGCCAGGTCGTCGAGCGCGCCGAGGACCAGGTCCTGCAGGGTGTCCACGTCGTCGGGGTCGACGACCTTGGGGTCGATGGTGACCGAGGTGATCTCGCCCGCGCCGGTACCGGTCACGGTGACCAGCCCGTTGCCGGCGGTGCCGGTGATCTCCGCGGCGGCGATCTCGTTCTGGGCGGCCAGCAGCTGGGCCTGCATCTGCTGGGCCTGCGCGAGCAGCCCGGCCATCGGGTTGTCGCCGCCGGCTCCGCCACCGAAGATCGCGCTGGGATCGAAAGGTTGACTCACACCGACCAGGGTAGACGAGGCACCCCGGCCAGCAGCCGCCCGACATGCGACGACAGTTCGTCGACAGTCACCTCGGCGGCGGTGACCTCGAACGACAGCAGGTTGTCACCGAACAGCCTCCCGGCCTTCGGGGTCAACGCGAACTCGAACGTGGTGCCGCGCATGCGCCACTGCGTCACGGCGCCGTACACGGGTGCCGACGCCCCGGTGGTGACGCAGTACTCACCGCCGGGCAGGTCGCGCTGGATCTGGAAGCACGCCCCGGACTCGTCGTCGATGAACACGATCGCCTCGCACCGCAGGTCAGGGTGGTGCTCGTAGGAGGCGTGGATGGTCATGGAGCCACCGTATCCAGGCGCAGGCCGCTGGTGAACTCGCGGCGCTCACCGGTCAGCGGGTCGTCGAAGGCCAGCGACGACGCGAGCAGCCGCAATGGCCGGGTGAAGTCGCCGGCGTCGGGCAGCGCTGCGAGGCCGGGCCGCACGTCCGGGTACAGCGGGTCGTCGACGATGGGTGCGCCGAGCAGCGCCATGTGCAGACGCAGCTGGTGGGTGCGTCCGGTGTGCGGGACGAGCCGGTACAGACCGGTGTGCGGGTCGATCAGGGTGATGTCGCTGACCGCGTTGATCTCCCCGTCGACGACGAGTGCGCGCAGGTCACCGGCGGTTTTCTCGATGCGGTTGCGGACGGTGACCGTCTCGATGAGCTCGGGCCGCACGGGGGCGAGGGCCCGGTACTCCTTGGCGGCGCGGCGTTCGGCGAAGATCGACTGGTAGGCGGCCCGCACCTGCGGCCGCAGCGTCAGCAGCAGCACCCCGGCGGTGAGCCGGTCGAGCCGGTGGGCGGGCGAGATCTCGTCGACACCCAGTTCGCGGCGCAGCCGCACCAGCGCCGACTGCACGACGTGCCGGCCGCGCGGCATCGTCGCCAGGAAGTGCGGTTTGTCGACGACGACGATGTTGTCGTCGCGGTACAGGACCGGCAGGCCGAACGGGACGGGCGGTTCGTCGGGCAGGTCCCGGTACAGGAAGAGCGCGGTGTTGCGCCGCACCGGGTGCGCCAGGTCCAGCGCCCGGCCGTCGATGTCGACGATCTCACCGGCGTGGGCGCGGCGGTCGAGCGCGGCGGCGTCGAGTCCGGCCAGCGACGGCGCGGCGAGCAGTGCCTCGCCGACGCTGAGCCCGTCCGCCCGCACCACCACGCGCGTCGCGTCGACGCCGTCGCGTGGTGGCAGCGGCGACGGCCGGCTGCGCCTACTCACCCCTCACACCTACCGCTGGTTGAGGTGCGAGGAGCGCTGGCGACGAGCCTCGAAACCCGGTGACAGGACCATGTCGTCTCACCGGGTTTCGAGGCTCCTCGCCTAGCGGCTCGTCGCACCTCAACCAGCAGTGGGATCACTCGACGCGGGCTTTGAGGTTGGCGAGGAGGGCGGCCTGGATCTTGTTCAGGCCCTTGGGGGCGAAGGTCCTCTCGAAGAAGCCGCCGATGCCGGTGGCACCGGTCCACGAGGTGGTGGTGGTCACGGTCGACC
>WBZQ01000973.1_pt1 | contig 11592 bp, 10 predicted proteins | sample 5204251 | NCBI WGS metagenome assembly WBZQ01 (sample SAMN12412402, study PRJNA552823) | activated sludge metagenome | isolation source: activated sludge from nitrification reactor of wastewater treatment plant... | place: USA: Virginia | collected 2017-09 | reverse complement strand
GCCCAAGACGGACACCCGCACCGCCGCGGACGGGTGCACGAGGAGCGGTGTGAGGATGCGCTCGTCGCGGGCGAGGCGGGCCCGGTCCACGAGGGCGAACGCCGGCTCGGAGTCCGCCTCCTGCATCACCGCGAAGAGGGCCTCGGGCAGGGCCTCCCTCGCGATCCGGGAGAGCGCTGCGAAGCCATCCGCGAACGGGCCGTTCCGGACGATCGCGGACGCGGCACCTGGAATGTCGAGCAGGGCCAAGAGGTGGGCCGCGAGCGTGCGCTCACGAAACAGCGCGGGGTCGAGCGCATCGCGATCGGCGGCGGAGTCGTGTGAGGCGCCTTGGCTTTCGCGTTCGCCTTCGCCTTTGCCTTCGCGTTCCGGATCCACGGCCGCCGATTCCGGCGCCGGGCCGTCGTCGAAGGCCCCGGCGGGGGAACGCGTGAGGATCGCGTTCAGATACGGTCCGATCTCCGGGAAGACCGACCGCACCCGGCGAAAGGTCTCGGGACCTCCGACCTCCACCGCGTTCCGGAGCGCCTCCAGAAGGTCGGCCGAGGCGTCGCCGCGCGACGCGAGCTCCGCGAGCGCCTCCGCGGGCGCCGCGCTCGCGATCCGAGAGAGCGCGCGATAGACCACACGCCGAAGATGCGGGTGCTCAAGGAGCGGCAGGAGCCGCGGCGCGAGGGCCGGGTCGCCGATCTCACCGAGCGCGGCCAGCGCGTGCGTCTTCATCCACAGGCTGCTCTCCTCGAGAAAGCCCAGGATGATCGACGCGGCCTCGCGCCGGCCGGTGCGCCCGAGGGCGAGGAGCAGCGCGGCTCTCACGTTCACATCCGGCTCGCGCCGGATCGCGTCCTCCAGCAGAGCGACCGTGTGGACATCGGGGTGTGGGCCGGGCAGGTTCATGGTCGCGGCGAGCCGAACGTCTCCCGACGGGTGGTGGAGCGCGCTCAGCAGCGCGGCGCGGCCCGCCGGTCCCCCCTTCGACAGCACCTCCAGAGCCGCCGCGCGATGGCCCGCGTTGGAGTCGTCCGCGAGCCCGAGGAGACAGGCGCGCGCGATCGCCGGCGTGACACGGGACGAGAGCGCGGAGGCCGCCTGCGCCCGGACCCGGTAGTCCGGATCGGCCAGCAGCAGGATCAGGACGGCCTCGGACTCGCCATCCGCCTGGTCTCTCGCGAGCGCCGCCGCGCGCCAGCGGGTATCGGGGTCCGGGGAGACGGCCATCGCGGCTAGCGTGATTGGGGCCGTGAGGCCGGTCGGGTCGGGCGGCGCCGACGGAGAGGAGATCGGGGCCTCGGACTTCCCGGCTTCGGGCGCCAAAGGATCGTTCAAGGATTGGATTCTCCGGCAGGCGGAATTCTCGCCGTGTCCCGGGAGCTGGCCGGGTTCGCCACCAGGCGCTCGATCGACAGCAGCGCGAGAAAGCGGGAGCCTTCGGCCACGAGCCCTGAGAGCCGGGGGGAGTCCTGAGGCGGGGCCTCGATCGCCGCGTCCTCAATGACCTCGACGCCGTCCACGCGCTCGGCGAGGAGCGCGTAGCGGAGGCCTCCCTTCGAATCGAGGACGATCAGGACCGAGGAACGGGAGGGCGTCCCCGCCTCAAGTGCGAAGCTCGAGCGCCCGGTCAACGCGAGGCCCACGTCGAGCACTCCGACCGGCTCTCCCCGCACCAGCGTCACGCCCGCGTATTCCGGGGGCGCCCCCGGAAGCGGCGCCACCCGGCGGGTCCTCGTGGCCTCCCGAACCCGCTCGATCGGAACGCCGAAGCGTTGGCCCGAGGCTCGAAACGTCAGGTAGGAAGCGCTCAGGCGATCCCTCCAACGGCCGTGGTCTGAAGGACGCTCTCGACGAGAAGGGCCGGGTCCAGCGTGAGCGCAAGCTCCCCGCCCGCGAGCTCGGTGGCCCCGGTGATCTCGCGGGCGCGTGGAATCGAGTCCGAAAGCGACTTCACGATCAGATCTTGAATGCCCTCAGTGGCCGAGACCAGGAGCCCGGCCCGTCGTAGGCCCTGCTCGGCCACCAGCACGATCTCGGGCCGTTCCGCGGGCTCGGGAGCGGGTCGTGGTGAGTCGATTCCAAGGAGCCTCGTGAGTTCTTCGAGCGGCAGCGGACGGCCCTCGTCCGATATCACCCGGCGGCCGTCCAGGAACTCGACCCGGCTCGGATCCGCGCGGAAGGTCCGCGCGATGCCCGAGGTCGGGAGCGCGAAGGACAGCCCGCCGGCCCGCACCAGAAGCGACTCCACGAGGACCAGCGTGGAGGGCACCACGACCTCGAACGTGGTCCCCTTGCCGGGCAACGAGTGAACCGTCACCGAGCCCTTGGACGAGGCGAGGTTCGCGCGGACGACGTCGAGCCCCACGCCGCGGCCCGAAAGGCTCGAGACCTCGCGGGCGGTCGAGAAGCCCGGTCTGAAGATCAGCGTGAGGGGATCCAGGGGAGGAGCCTCGCCGGGGCCCAGAAGCCCCTTCTCCCGGGCCCTCTCGACGATCGCCGCAGGTTCGATTCCGCGTCCATCGTCGCTGAGGGTCAGCACCACCTCGCGCCCGCGGGCCCTTACCGCGAGCGCGATCGCGCCCCGTGCCGGCTTGCCCGCGGCGAGGCGCTCGGAGGGCGTCTCGATGCCGTGGTCGAGCGCGTTCCTCACGAGGTGCATGACCGGCTCGGCGAGCTCGTCGGCGAGGACCTTGTCGAGCTCGGTCTCGCTGCCGTGAACGGTGAGCTCGACCTCCTTGCCCAGCGAGGCCGCCGTGGCACGCACGAAGTTCTGGAGCCGCGAGGTGATCTGAGAAACCGGAACGAGCCGGGTCGCGAGCGCCGCGCGCGAGAGCGCGGTGGCCGCCCGGTCGATCTCGGCGAAGGCCCTCTGCGCGGCGAAGCGGGCGACCTTGTTGGACGAGGCGGCGAGGGCCTCCTCCAGCGGGCGGCGAAGCGTCCAACGAGCCATCGCGAGCTCACCGGCCACGTCGATGAGGTGGTTGATCTTCTCGAGGCTCACCCGCACGGTAGCCGAGGCGACTCGCGGCGTCGCCCGGGCGGGCGGCGAAGGGAGAGGCCCTGAGCCGGAAGCGGTCGCGATCCCCAAGGCGGCGGCTAGGCTCTTTGGGTCGCTCTTCGCGTCGCCTGGCCGGTTCCTTCCATCGCCTTCCCCGTCGAGCCTCTCCATCGAAGTTGCCGTCGCGCCGCAATCCCGAGCCAGCGCGGAGAGATCCGCGTCCTTGGCGACCGCGGCCAGAAGCCGGAAGCCCATCCGTGAGGGATCCGAGGCCGTCGCGGCTGGAAACGTTCCGATGAGCTCGCCCGTCTTCGCCACCGCGTCCATCGCGCGCTTCAGGCCGATCTCGATCTCCTCGTACGGGACCTCGATCGTCAAAAGCGCGATCGCGCGGCCTCGCCTGCGGCCCTCGCGCAGACGGTGGCGTTCGTAGTCCGAGAGCAATGAATCCAGCGCGGGGTCGAGCCCCGAAGAAGACGCGTCGTCCGCGCCCTCTGGTGAGGACCCGATCGGTTCCCTCGCCGAGGCCGCCGTCCGAAGCTCGCGAAGCAGCGGATGATGGCCTTCGGAGGATCCGCTCGGAACCTCGTCGGAATCGCCGAGGGTTTCGCCGGCCGCGTCGACCCCGGCGACGGTCTCGCGAAGCGCCGTGAGCGCCTGGCGGCTGAGCGCCAGGTTCTCCGGCGAGATCTCGACGAGCCCGAGCCGAAACCCGTCGAGAAGGCTCTCGAGCTCGTGAGAGAGCGCGGCGACGGCGTCCTCGCCCAGCATTCCCGCGAGCCCCTTGAGCGAATGGACCGCGCGAAACAGCGCGTTGAGCGTCTCGGGGGGAGCTTCGCCCTTCTCGCCGATCTCGGCCGCGAGCGCCAGGATGGCCTCGAAGGCCTGGTCGAGAAGCCTCTCGCCCTCGGCGACGAACTCGCGGCGGGCCCGCTCGGCGTCGCGAAAGGGACGCCGGCTCATACCCCGTCCCGCGCCTTGGGAAGGAGCTTCTGGAGCAGCCGATCGAGCGTCTCGGGCTCGAAGGGTTTTCCGATGTAGCCGTCGGCGCCGGCGCTCCTCGCGCGGTTCGCGTCCTCGGGCGCGCGCTCGGTCGAGATCGCGACGATCGGCATCCCGCGCTGCTCGGGGCGCGCCCGGATGAGGCGGATGAGCTCCAAGCCCGAGAGCATGGGCATGTTCACGTCGGTCAGGACGAGGTCGAAGTGTCCGCGCGGCAGGAGCCGAAGCGCCTCGAAACCGTCCGCGGCCTCGGACACGAAAAGCTCCCTCTCCCTCCTCTTCGCGGATTCCTCGAGCGCCTCCACGATCAGGAGCCGAGCGGGCGCCGAGTCGTCCACGATAAGGACCCTGAGCGGCGCGGACTTGGTGGGGGCCGCGGTCAACGCGCTTTCCTTCCCTCTACCGGCTCTCCGAGGCGAGGCGGGGAGCCGGCCGGCGGGATCGGCACGCCGGCCTCCACGGCTGGCCGGCCGCTTCGGGAGTTCCCGACGCGCGGACGGGCCAGCGTGACCCCGCGCCCGATCGTGGAGAGCCTGGGGCGCGCGAGGTCGGCGCTCCTCGCGAGGATCGTGACCGCGAACGCGGGGTCGGGCGCGCGGGCCAGCGCGAGGTAGCGCGACGTGACCGTGTTGGCGAGCCCGCCGGGATCGGAGGGGACCCACCCCAGGCCCGGCACGTAGGCCTCCATCCAGCGGTGACGAACCCCTGAAATCGCATCGCTGAAGAACTCGCGTGTCCCGTCCGCGAGCTCGTCGGCCACCGCCGCGGTCAGGATCCCGGTCACCTGGCGGGCCGGAATGCCCGCGGCGAGGAGGAGCGCCTCGGCCAGGAGCGACCGGCCCACGCACGAGCCCTGGCGCAGGCTGAGGCATCGGGCGGCGGTCTCGGGGACTCCAGTCGGCGGCTCGTAGGTCACGCGCCGCGAGGTGAACGCGATGATCCGCTCAATCGCCTCCAGCGCGGTCGTGGCGCCCCGGGTCAGGAACTCGCTCTGCCTTTCGATTTCCTCGTTCCGCTCTCCTGCGGAAAGCAGGGAACGCAGCTCGGGCGGATAGCGGCTTACTTCGACCGGAAACGGAACCCGGTCGGGGAGCGGAGAGCCATCGACCTCGACCGTGGCCTCCAGCACCTCGCCGTCGGGAGTGGAAAGCGAGAGACGGTAGCCCGGGTTTTCGACGGCGCGGACATCCCGCCAGGGCGAAGGGCCGTGGAAGCGGTAGCGGGCGACCTCCGAGGTACGGACTTGTGGGTTGGCCCCGGAAGCCGAAGGGCCGTTGGCGGCGTGGGCTGCGACGGCCGCGAAGATCACGACCGCGAGGGACGCGGCAAAGAGCGCGCCCGGCAGGCGCTTCGGGAACCTCATGATTCGCGCGCCGCGGGCTGTGGCTCTTTGGCCGGCGCGGCCTCGAAGACGGCCTTGCGAATCCCATCGAGGACGCCATTGACGAAGGGTCCCGAGGACGGCGTCGAGAACTTCTTCGCGATCTCGACGGCCTCGTCGATCACCACCGCGTGAGGCGTGTCCGGCTCGAACAGGAGCTCGTACAGCGCGAGGCGAAGGAGGTTCCGGTCCACCGCGGGCATGCGGCCGAGCCTCCAGTTTTCCGAGCGCTCCGAGAGATGGGCATCGATCTCTGCCTGCCGCGAGAGCGTGCCCAAGAGAAGCCGGGAGGCGTACTCCTGGACCTCGGGCTTGGCCGTTGAGAACTCCTCGGTGCGAAGGAACATCTCCTCGGGGCCCGTCCCCGCGAGGTCGTGCTGATAGAGAAGCTGAAGCGCCAGCTCGCGGGACTTCCGCCGTCGACCGTTCATCGCGAACCGCCTCAGCGGGCCAGTCCGGATGCGCCGGCGCGGAGCCGCCTTCGAAGATCGACCGACTCGACGGCCGCGAACGCGGCCTCGGCGCCCTTGTTGCCGGCCTTGGCGCCTGAGCGCTCCAGGGCCTGTTCGAGGGAGTCGCACGTGAGGACGCCAAACGCGACCGGCAGGTCGAGCTCGAAGGACACCTGCAGGACCCCCTTCGAGACCTCGGCACAGACGTACTCGAAGTGCGGCGTTCCCCCGCGCAGAACCGCGCCGAGAGCGATCAGCGCGTCAAACGGGAGCGCCGTCGAACGGGCCAGGTCGCGAAGCGCGAGCGGGATCTCCCACGCGCCGGGCACGCGAGCCAAGACGAGGTCGCTCTCGGACGCCCCAAGCCTCTTGAGCGTGTCGACCGCGCCATCCACAAGCCGGGAGACAACGATGTCGTTCGTACGCGAGGCCACAAGACCGAACCGCGCGCCGGACGCGGCGAGATGCCCTTCGACGACATGCATGAACTTTCAGTTTATCAGCGCGTGCGGAGGCCTCCGCGCGGATGCGCCGCCTGGCGTTTTTGCGCCCTCACCCTAGCCCTCTCCCGCTCTCGCGGGAGAGGGGACAGCGGCGTGGCTGGGCGGCGTCTCCTCTAAACCACGAAGAGCCGCTCTTTCAAGAGCCCGGACGCTTCGTCGTCGCCGAAGCTCTCGCGGTAACGCCCTACGAAATCCTCCAGCGTGTAGCGCGGCGGCTGGGGACCGATGGTCTCCAGCGCGAACACGGCGGCAACGCTTCCCGCGCGGCCGGCGATCTCCCACGGCAGGCCACGGAAGCGCGCGGCCAGGAGCCCGGCGCGGAAGGCGTCTCCGACGCCGGTCGGGTCCTTCGCCTCGCCTCTTAGACGCGCCGGCGGGATGCGGTAGAGAACCGCCGTCGCGTCATCCCCCCGGACCGTGATCGCAGAGCCCTCGGCACCCATCGTCTGAACCACGACCGGAACCCGGGTGATCAGGTCGGCCTCGGTGAGCCCGGTCTTCATCGACAAGACCGAGAACTCGTACTCGTTGCCGATCAGGATCGAGGCGCCTTCAAGCCCTTCCAGAAGCTCTTCCTTTGAAAGGCGCGCGACCTGCTGGCTGGGGTCGTAGACGAACGGGATTCCGAACTCGCGGCACTCCCTCGCATAGGACGCCATCGCCAGCGGGTCGTTGGGGCCCACGACAGCCAGCTCCACCGAGCCGGGCTCGAAGAGCTTCAGACTGAGCTCGGAGGCTCTCGCCATGGCGCCCGCGTAGAAGGTCGCGATCTGGTTCTGATCCTGATCGGTCGAGACGAAGAACGACGCCGTGAAGACGTCCTCGCAGAGCTTCAGGTTCGAGACGTCGATGCCCTGCGTCCCGAGCCAGGTCTTGTATTCGGCGGCGTCGGGTCCCGCGGTCGCGAGGACCGTCGGGCGAAGGCCGAGGAGCGCCATGTTGTAGGCGATGTTCGGGGCCACGCCGCCCGGAACCCGCCGCATGGCGTCCACGAGAAAGGAGACCGACAGGCGGTGCATCTTGTCCGGGACCACGACGTCCAGGAATCGCCCAGGGAACGTCATCAGATAGTCGAAGGCGACGGAACCAGTGACAACCAAGCGCCTAGCGCTCATATCCAGTACCTCTTCAGGAGAAGCTCGAGTCTTGTCTTCGTGGCATCGGGAACGTCTTCGCGCCTCGTGAGGATCGCTCCCGCGAGCGCGCTTCGGCAGCCGCAGGCGCGGGCCGAGTCGATGGCTTGCGCGGCCTTCAGGACCAGGCGGTTCGCGGTCTCGGCGTTCTTTCTCAGGACGTCGAGGATCGCGTCCACTGTGACCGCCTGCTCGGCCTCGTTCCAGCAGTCGAAGTCGGTCACGAGGTTCATGGTGGCGTAGCAAAGCTCGGCTTCTCGGCAGAGCCGCGCCTCGGTCGCGTTGGTCATCCCGATCACGTCCACATTCCACGAGCGATAGAGAAGCGATTCGGCCCGCGTCGAAAACTGCGGCCCTTCGATGCAGAGGTAGGTTCCGCCCTTCTCGACGGGCGCTCCGGCCTCGATCGCGGTTCGATGGAGGGTCTCGACGAGCGACGGGCAGATCGGATGCGCGAGGGACACGTGGGCGACGCAGCCCTCGCCGAAGAACGTCGACTCGCGAAGCCGGGTGCGATCGAGGATCTGGTCCGGCAGCACGAGGTGCGTGGGCTTGAGATGCTCCTTCATCGAGCCACAGGCCGAGATCGAGATCACCGCGTCGCACCCGAGCGCCTTGAGGGCCCAGACGTTCGCGCGGTAGTTGATCTCGGAGGGCAGGATGCGATGTCCCCGTCCGTGGCGCGCAAGAAAGACCACGTCGGCGTCTCCGAGCCGCCCGATCGTGAACGCGTCGGAGGGCTCGCCGTAGGGGGTCCTCAGCCGCCTTTCCTCGATCCCGGAAAGCGCGTCCAGCGCGTAGAGGCCCGATCCCCCGAGGATTCCAATGCGTGCCGCCCTCTTCTCTTCGTTCATCGTCTCCGTCCCATCTCGTTAAGGATGTCGAGCGCGAGCTTCAACGCGGCCCGCCCCGCCTCGCCGGTCACCTCGGGCTCCGTCCGGTCGCGGCAGGCCAGGAGGAACGCGCGGTCTTCGGCCGTCAGGGGATCGCCCTGCGGAACCGCGACCGGCCACTCGAGGATCCGGGCCGGACCGCTCATGCGATCCAGGCGGTAGGCCTTCACGTCGCGGTTTTGCGTGTCGATCGAGAAGTACCAGTCCGGCTGGAAGAACCGGAACTTTCGCGTCTTTTCCTGCGAGACTCTCGAGGCCGTCAGGTTCGCGACACAGCCCCCCTCGAAGCTGAGCCTCACCGACGCGATGTCGACCTTCGACGACAGAATCGGAACCCCGGTCGCGCGGATCTCCCGAACCTCCCGCCCCACTAGGTCGAGCGCGATGTCGAGGTCGTGCACGAGCAGGTCCAGGACGACATCCAAGTCGAGCGCGCGCGGCACGAAGACGCCCAGGCGATGCGCCTCGATGAACTTGACGTCCCGGGCAAGCTCGCGCACCGCGACGACCGCCGGGTTGAACCTCTCGATGTGCCCGACCTGAAGCACGCGGTTCGCGCGCCTCGCGAGAGCAACGAGGGCGTCGGCCTCGGCGAGGGTCGTCGTCACGGGCTTTTCAACGAGCACATCCGCGCCGCCTTCGAGGAGCTCGGACGAGACCTCGGCATGCGTGGAGGTGGGGGTCGCGACGATGACCGCGGTCGCGCCAGCGTCGAGAAGCTCGCGAATCGACCGCCGCCTGACGAGCCCGAACGACCCATAGAGCGCCTCGATCTCCGCGGCGACGCGGTCGCTGGTCTCGACGAATCCCACCGGCGCCGACTCGGAGAGCTCGGTCAGAATGCGTGCGTGGTGCCTCCCGAGGTAGCCGCAGCCCACGATTCCTGTGGCGATCCTGGGGCCACCTTCCGCGCGGGCAAGGGTCCCGGCAAAGTTCATTGAGCGGCGCGGAGTCTAAGCGACGGAGGGTGACCGGACGACGCTCAAGAGAACCCGCGCTTGGAATCCAGTAACCTCCGCCGCTTCTATGTCAGAACCCGAAGATACGAACCGCAAAGAGCCTGGGGCCCGCGAGGCGGGCCGCCACGACTACAAGTCGACGCTGCTTCTCCCGAGGACGGATTTCCCGATGAAGGCGGATCTGCCGAGGCGCGAGCCGGCGAGGCTCGCCCGGTGGATCGAAAGCGATCTCTACAACGACGTGCGGCGCGCCCGCCAGGCCGCGTCCGCGCCGCGCTTCGTCCTCCACGACGGGCCTCCGTACGCGAACGGACAGATCCACATTGGCACCGCGCTGAACAAGATCCTGAAGGACTTCGTGGTCCGCTCGAAGACCCTAGCGGGGTTCGATGCTCCGTACGTTCCAGGCTGGGACTGCCACGGCCTTCCCATCGAGCTCAAGGTCGACGGCGAGCTCGGCGCGAAGAAGGCCGGCATGAGCGATGTGGAGATCCGCCGGGCCTGCCGGGCCTATGCCGAGAAGTGGATCGACAGCCAGCGCCAGGACTTCATCCGGCTCGGCATCCTGGGGACCTGGGCGTCGCCGTACCGAACCATGGACTTCGGCTACCAGGCCGAGATCGCGCGGGCCTTCGGCACGTTCGTGGACAAGGGCCTCGTGTCCTTCGGCTACAAGTCGGTGCTGTGGTGCGTGCACTGCAAGACGGCCCTCGCCGAGGCGGAGGTCGAGTACGAGGAGCGCACGGACCCGTCCATCTATGTGGCCCTGCCGGTCGAGCGAGCCGTGCTTTCACGCGTGTGGAGCGGTCTGACGGAGCTGCGAGAGCCGCCGGGGGAGCTCTTCGCGGTCATCTGGACCACGACGCCCTGGACGCTCCCCGCGAACCGCGCGATCGCGCTCGGGCCGTCGATCGACTACGTGCTCGCGGGCCGCGACTCCGATCCCAACGCGCTCTACCTCATCGCCGAGCCCCTTCTTGAGGCCACGCGGCAGGCTCTCTCGTGGCCCGACCTTCGAGCGATTCCAGGGAGCGCCCGCAAGGGAAGCGAGATCGTCTCGGCCAAGCCGGCCTACGGTCGCCCGTTCGACGACGGGCGCGGCAACTTCGGGTTCCTGCTCGGAGAGCACGTCTCGACGACCGACGGCACCGGCCTTGTCCACACGGCGCCCGGGCACGGACGGGACGACTACGAGACCGTGCGCAGGAGCGGTTTCTCGGTCGACGACCCTGCGCTGTGCCCCGTGGACGCGGGCGGTTTCTACGATCGCAACGCGCCCGCGGCTCTGCAAGGGAAGCGCGTGGTAGCGGCCAAGACCCCCGACCTCGACGCGAACCGCGCGGTGCTCGCGGCTCTCGCGTCGGACCCCTCGGGTGCCCGCCTCCTCGCCCGGCACGACGCGCCGCACAGCTATCCGCACTGCTGGCGCTGCCGAACGCCGGTCATTTTCCGCGCCACGAACCAGTGGTTCATCGATCTCGGGGCCCTTCGCGAGAAGGCCCTCGCCGAGATCCGGGAAAGAGTCCGCTGGGTTCCGGAGTTCGGGGTCAACCGCATCGGCGCGATGGTCGAGAGCCGTCTCGAATGGACCATCTCGCGCCAGCGCCGCTGGGGTTCGCCGATCACGTTTTTGAGGTGTCGCCCCTGCGCCGAGGATGGGCGCGCGGAGCACTACCCGCCGCTCGGGAAGGAAGGCGGAGCCGAGCGGCGCCTTTTCTTCGCGAACCTGGTCGCGATCTTTAAGGTCGCTGGCGCGGATGCCTGGTACGACGACGCGAACCATCCGCCGTCCGCCTTCGCACCCGCCGGCGCGAGCTGCGGAGCGTGCGGAGGCCGCGACTTCGAGAAGGTGAAGGACATCCTCGACGTCTGGTTCGATTCCGGCGTCTCGCATGCCGCGGTCCTGAGATCCTCGGCCTACGGGATTCCCGATCCGTACGCCGCCGGCGCAAAGGCCGAAGTCGTCTACCTCGAAGGGCACGACCAGCATCGCGGCTGGTTCCAGTCGTCGATCCTGACGTCGATCGCGCTCGCGGGAGGAGCCCCGTACGACGCGGTCATCACGCACGGCTTCGTCGTGGACGGCCAGGGCCGCAAGATGTCCAAGCGCGACGGCAACATCGTGCTTCCGCAGGACGTGATTGCCAAGCACGGCGCCGACGTGCTTCGGCTCTTCGTGGCGTCCTCGGACTATCAGGTGGATATCCGGCTGAACGACGAGATCCTCACGAGGACCGCCGAGGCCTATCGCAAGGTGCGCAACACGGTTCGGTTTCTGCT
>WBZQ01002570.1_pt1 | contig 11599 bp, 11 predicted proteins | sample 5204251 | NCBI WGS metagenome assembly WBZQ01 (sample SAMN12412402, study PRJNA552823) | activated sludge metagenome | isolation source: activated sludge from nitrification reactor of wastewater treatment plant... | place: USA: Virginia | collected 2017-09 | reverse complement strand
ATTTCGGCGGCCGGCATCACGGCGGCGGCCATTTCCATGCCAGATCACACCGTTCGTTTTCCGCGCCGCGATCATTTTCGTCACCGCGCATGAATTACGCAGGTGGCGGCCGTGCGATGAACTCTCGCGCCCTCGCTCGCAGCTATCGCCATTCCGCCGCCCTGCACAGTCCGGCCATGCGCGCCAGCGTCACCGCGGGCGCGGCGCTGGCAGGATGGCACTACGGCCGCGGCAGGGGCGGTGGCTGGTGGCGGCATGGCAACGGCGGATATGGCTGGGTCGGGCCGCTGTTCTGGCCGTTCGCCTATTTCGACATCTATGATTATGCGCTGTGGGGACCGCGCGTCGGCGCGCCGTTCTGGTACTACGGCTACGACGACATCTATGCCGGCCTGTTCGGACCCTACGATTATCAGGGCCTGTCGGGCTACCTGCCGCCGCGGGATTCTTCCGGTGGGCCGGACCGGCTGTCGCTGTTGTGCGGCGAGGACAGCCGCGAAATCGCAGGGCTGCCGATCGACCTGATTGCGCGGGCGATCGAACCGACCGAGGTGCAGCGCGCAGCGCTCGACGATCTCTCCAATGCGTCGGTGACTTCCGCCCAGAAGATCAAGGCGGCGTGCCCGTCCTCGATCGCGCTGACGGCGACCGGCCGGCTGGCCTCGATGCAGCAGCGGATCGAGGCGATGATCGCGGGTGTCGCGACCGTGCAGCCGCCGCTGGAGAAGCTGTACGGCCTGTTGAACGACGAGCAGAAGGCGCGGCTGAACGCGGTTGCCGAAGATCAGGAACGAAGAACCGAGCGGCGCCGTGGCAGGTCACTGGCGCGGCCCTGCGAGGTCACGCAATCCTCGAACCTGCAATGGCCGGCCGAGGAAATCGAGACGAGACTGCATCCGACGGAGGCGCAGCGCGGCAAGCTGACGGCGCTGCAGGACGCCAGCGCCAGGGCGGCCGAAATGCTGGCCACCTCGTGCAAGCCTGATGAAGCCGCCACGCCGACCGCGCGGCTCGCGGCGACCGGCAAGCGGCTGGACGTCATGCTGGATGCGGTCAAGCAGGTCCGGTCCGCGCTCGACGCCTTCTACGCGACGCTGACCGACGAGCAGAAGGCCCAGTTCGAGGCGATCGGCCCGCGGCGGACCTCGGTGGCGGACAGGGCAGATCGGCGGCGCTACGGCCGATGGTAATTTCGGCGGCGTGACATCACCCGCGATCCCGGCCTATTGTTCGGCATAACAAGAATGCCGAACAAAGAGGCCACCGAATGACTGCCAATCCCGTCCTGTGGAATCTCGACGCCCGCGGTGTCGCGACTGTCACGCTCAACCGTCCCGAGGTGAACAACGCCTATGACGGCGGTCTGATCGGCGGCGTGCTCGCGGCGATGGACGATCTTGGCAGGAAGCCGAACCTTCGCGTCGTCGTGCTCAAGGGCACCGGCAAGCATTTCCAGGCCGGCGCCGACCTGAAATGGATCAACGGCGTGCGGCCGAAATCGATCGAGGAGAACGAGGCGGTATCGCGCGCGACGTTCGAGGCCGTGCAGCGGCTGAACACGCTGCCGATCCCGACGGTGGCGCTGGTGCAGGGCGGCTGTTTCGGCGGCGGCACCGGCGTGATCTCGGCCTGCGACGTCGTGATCGCGGCCGACAACGCGATGTTCTCGATCACCGAAGTGCGCTGGGGCCTGACGGCGGCGATCATCATCCCGCAACTCTGCGACGCCATCGGCGTCCGCCAAGTGCGCCGCTACGCGCTGACAGGCGAACGGTTCGGCGCCGAGGAGGCGCGCCGCATCGGCCTGGTGCACGAAGTGGTGCCGCTGGCCGATCTCGAGACGGCGGGCGCGAAGGTCGTCGATCAACTGCTCGCCAACGGGCCGCAGGCGCTGGCGGAGACCAAGGCGCTGGCACTGGAAAGCTCGTTCGGCGGCATGGCGGTCGACGATGCGGCCTATGACCGGCTGGTGAAGATGCATTCGGCGCGGCGGCAGACGAACGAGGCGTCGGAGGGATTGGCGTCATTCGCCGAAAAGCGCGGCGCGAATTGGGGGAAGGGCGCTTAGCGCTTCGCCTTACCCCGCAGCCCAACGTCCGTTACAGGAGTATCAGCTTTGCCAACCAAACGCATCGCCATCGCAGGCCTCGGCGAGATCGGCCGTACCGTGGCGCGCAAGGTGGCGCGGGGACTTCCGGGTCTGTCGCTCGCGGCAATTGCGACGAGGGACCGTGCGAAAGCGCAGGCGTGGCTCGATGCCGAGGGCATCAGCGCGGCGCTGGTTTCGCTCGATGAACTGCCCGGCCATGCCGACCTCGCCATCGAATGTGCGCCGGCTGCGATCCTCGACCAGATCTGCGGCCCGATGCTGCGCGCAGGCAAGCAGGTGATGGTGCTGAGCTCCAGCGCACTGCTGCCGCGTCCGGAACTCATCGATCTGGCGCGGGCGCATGGCGGCCAGATCATCGTGCCGACCGGAGCGCTGATCGGATTCGATGCGGTGTCGGCTGCCGCCGAGGGCACTATCCATTCGGTGCAGATGGTGACGCGCAAGCCGCCTCGCGGTCTCGCCGGCGCGCCCTACCTAGTGGAGAACGGCATTTCCGTGGAGGGGCTGAGTTCGGCGCTCCGTGTCTTCAATGGCTCGGCGCGCGATGCGGCGGCGGCGTTTCCGGCCAACGTCAATGTGGTGGCGGCGCTGTCGCTTGCCGGGATCGGGCCCGATCGCACCACGATCGAGATCTGGGCCGATCCGGCGGTGACGCGGAACTGTCACCAGATCAGGGTCGATTCCGATTCAGCGTCGTTCTCGATGTCGATCGAGAACATTCCGTCGGAGAATCCCAAGACGGGCCGCATCACCGCGCTGTCGGTGATCGCGGCGCTACGAAAGTTGGCTTCGCCGCTGCGGGTCGGAACTTGAGCCGTTCGGCGCGGCGCGCTAGCTAGGATGGGTCGGGAGGCCTCAGCCTCCAGTCATCGATCCCGGAAAGTTGCGCTTGCCTGTCAAAACCATCACCGAGCCCGCCCGCGAAGTCCCGCTTTACGGCGAATATGAAGTCGCCGTGCTCGGCGGCGGGCCTGCCGGTATTGCCGCCGCTGTGGCCGCAGCGCGCGCTGGCCGCCGCACGCTGCTGATCGAGCGCTACGGCTTTCTCGGCGGCATGGGCACGGCTGCCGGCGTCACCAATTTTTGCGGGCTGCACGCCAATGTCCACGGCGAGATGCACCGGGTGGTGCAGGGCATAGCCTCCGACCTGCTGGCGCGGATCGACCGGCTGGACGGCCTCAACGCGCCGCATTTGATCCTCGGCAAGATCCTTGCGCAGGCCTACGACACCGCGGCTTACAAGATCGCGGCGGATGATCTGCTGGCGGCGCACAAGGTCGACATTCTCTTTCACGCGCTCGGCGCCGGCGCCGTGATGGGCGACGAGCGGCGCCTCGATGCGCTGATGGTGGAGACCAAGGCCGGCCGGCAGGCGGTACGCGCCGGCATCTTCGTCGATTGCTCCGGCGACGGCGATCTCGCGGCCTGGGCGGGTGCGCCCTTTGAGGTCGGCGATAATGCCGGCGGCATGATGTATCCTTCGATGATGTTCCGCCTCAACGGCATCGACCCGGAGAAGGCGGGCGATGCCTGGCGGACCATTCCAGTGCTGATGGAAAAGGCGGAGGCCGCGGGCACGCATCATTTCCCGCGCAAGACCGCGATCGTGCGGCCGCAGCGCTCGGCGATCGAGTGGCGGGTCAATTTCACCCAGCTTGCGCGCGAGGACGGCAGCGCGGTGAGCGGGATCGATCCGGACCAGATGACGCGCGGCGAAATCGATGGGCGGCGGCAGGCGGTCGAGGCGTTCGCATTCCTGCGCACCGTGCCGGGTTTTGAAAAATCCTACATCGTCGATCTGCCGCCGCAACTCGGCATTCGCGAGACGCGGCGCGTGATCGGCGGCTACATGCTGTCGGGCGAGGATGTGCTCGGCTGCGCCTCGTTTCAGGACTCCATCGGCGTCAATGGCTGGCCGATGGAGCAGCATGTCGCCGGCGATGTCGTGTTCAAGTTCCCGCCGATCCCGGAATCGCGCGGCTTCAACGAATTGCCGTATCGCATGCTGGTGCCTGAGGGCATCGACAACCTGTTGATGGCCGGGCGCTGCGCCTCGATGACCCATGAGGGCCAATCGGCGGCGCGGGTCTCCGGCGCCTGCTTTGCGATGGGGGAGGCGGCGGGTCTCGCCGCGTCATTGGCGCTGTCGGGGAATACGATTCCGCGCGACATTGCCGTTGAAAAGCTGCAACAGATGCTGAAACAACATGGTGCGTTCATCGGGCGGGATCAATCCGTGCCCGCGGGCCTGTAAGAGTTACGGAGGAAGCGGATGAGGATGTTTGCGCGGCTGGCGCTGGCGGGCATGGTGGCGATGACGGCAGGCGGGATCGCCCGCGCCGAGGATGCGCTGAAAGCAAGAATCGGCGTGCTGCGGCTGTCGTCCTCGGCGCCGGTTTTCATCGCGCAGGACAAGGGCTATTTCCGCGAGGCCGGGCTCGATATCGAGCTGAAATTCTTCGACGCGGCGCAGCCGATCGCGGTGGCGACGACCTCCGGCGACGTCGATTTCGGCATCACCGCCTTCACCGCCGGACTCTACAATCTCGCCGGCAAGGGCACGCTGAAGGTGATCGGCGGCATGAGCCGCGAGAAGGCCGGCTATCCGCTGATCGGCTATTTCGCTGGCAACAACGCCTATGCGGCCGGGCTGAAGACGCCGAAGGATCTCGCCGGCAAGCGCATCGCGGTGACACAGGTCGGCTCCAGCTTTCATTATTCGCTCGGCCTGCTCGCCGACAAATACGGCTTCAAGCTCGCGGATGTGAAGATCATGCCGCTGCAGTCGCTGTCCAATGCCGCCGCGGCGCTGAAGGGCGAGACCGTCGATGCGGCCTTGTTGCCGATCTCGACCGCGCGGGCGCTGGTGGATTCCGGCGGCGCGAAATTGCTCGGCTGGGTCGGCGACGAGACGCCGTGGCAACTGGGTGCGGTGTTCGCTTCGCCGAAGACGCTGACCAGCAAGCCGCTGGTGACAAAACTCCTTGCGGCGCTGGCGCGGGCCGATCGCGAATATCACGACGTGATCCTGGCCTCGGTGAAGGACGGCAAGGCCGATATCAACGACAAGACGAAGCCGCTGCTCGAGATCATCGCCAAATATACCAATTTGCCGGTGGAGCAGGTGGTTGGCAATTGCGCGTATATCGATCCCGAGGGCAAGCTCGATGTCAGGAATGTCGCCAACCAGATCAGCTGGCTGCAGGAACAGGGCTTCGTCGACAAGGGATTTGACGCTGACGCGATCATCGCGAAGGAATATGTGAAGGCGGATTGATGGGGCTAACATCGAACTGGGAACCACATGGACCTGATCGCCGACCAAATCAGCCATCGCTTCGGCAAGCTCGACGTGCTCGACCGCGTGTCGTTCACCGTCGCCGCCGGCGAGGTGGTCGCGATCGTCGGGCCGTCCGGCTGCGGCAAGAGCACGCTGCTGTCGATCCTCGGCGGGCTGTTGCGGCCGAGCGAGGGACAGGCAGAGCTGCGCGGCGCGCCGCCGGCCGACAGCCTCAATCCGCTGACCTTCGTGTTCCAGGATTTCGCGCTGTTGCCGTGGTGCACGGTGGAGGCGAATGTCGAATTCCCATTGGTCCACACCGCGCTTGACGCCGCCGCGCGCAAGGCCGTCGTCGACGATGCGCTGCGCCGCACCGGCTTGACGGATTTTCGCGGCGCCTATCCGAAACAATTGTCCGGCGGCATGCGCCAGCGCGTCGGCATCGCGCGGGCGCTGGCGGCGCGGCCGGCGATCCTGCTGATGGACGAGCCGCTGTCGGCGCTGGATTCGCAGACGCGCGAACTGCTGATGGAGGATTTCATCCGCCTGCTTGCCGACGGCACGATGGGCGCGGTCTATATCACGCATAATCTGGAAGAGGCGGTGCGGCTGGCCGACCGCGTGGTGGTGCTGTCGCGCCGGCCGGGGCGTATCCGCGAGATCGTGGCGATTCCGATGAGCCGCACCGAACGCGGCGGCATCGACGCCCGCGGCAGACTGCTCAGCCTGCAAAACCAGTTGTGGTCGCTGATTCGCGACGAGGCGATCGACGCCGAGCGCGAGGTGCAGCATGCTTGACCGCGCGCCGCAGGAAACACAACGGGATGAGAGCAAGCGGCGGCCGGTGGCGTTCCGCGGCGCCGGTTTTACGCCCAGCGCCGGACGTGCGTCGGGATGGATCGCGCTGGCGCTTGTCATCGCGATCTGGCAGCTCGCTGGCAGCGCCGGCTGGGTCAATCCGCTGTTCCTGCCGGCACCTTCGGCCATTGTGGTTGCGATCTACAAGCTCGCAATGTCGGGCGCGCTCTGGCAGCACGTTTCGGCCTCGGTGGTCCGGATCGGCTCGGGCTGGCTGATCGGCACGGTGGCCGGCGTGATCGTCGGCTTCGGCATCGGGCTGTCGACGCTGGCGCGCGGCGTCGGCATCACCTTCATCTCGGCGCTGTTTCCGATTCCGAAGATCGCGCTGCTGCCGCTCTTGATCCTCTGGCTCGGGATCGGCGAGGAGCCGAAGATCGCGACCATTGCGCTCGGCGTGTTCTTCTCGACCGCGATCTCGGTCTATAGTGGCGTCGACGCGGTGCCGCGCAATTTGATCCGGATGGCGCAGAGTTTCAACGTGCCGTTCCACGCTATCGTGACGGGAGTGATCTGGCCGGGCGCGCTGCCGTCGATCCTCGCAGGGTTCCGCATCACCGCGTCGGTCGCGCTGTTGCTGGTGGTGAGCGCGGAGATGATCGGCGCGCAATACGGCATCGGCGCCTTCGTGCTGCAGGCCGGCAATCTCATGCAGACCGATCAGCTCCTGGCCGGCGTCGTGATCCTGTCGTTGTTCGGGCTGGCGGTCGGGAAGGCAATCAACGTGCTGGAGGCACGGTTGCTGCACTGGCGGTGAGGTTCGCGAGAAATCGTAGGGTGGGCAAAGGAGCGTCAGCGACGTGCCACCATCCTTTCGACGGTGGGCACACTTCCGCTTTGCCCACCCTACGAGTCCTCGCGATGACGAAGGAGAATGCGTGCCACCCTCACGCATTCCCGCGATCTTCGCGGAACAGGTCGAGCTTCTGCTGCACCGGCCGATCAGAGAACGAGAACAGCACGGAGTCGGTTTCCGCTTCATGCGTGACCCAGTGCCAGCTCGGCACCACGAACAGGTCGCGCGCGCCCCACTCGAAGACCTGGTCGCCGATCCTCGTGCGCCCCTTACCCTCGATCGCGGCGAACACGGTGGCGTCGGTTGAACGGTAGCGCGCCGTCTTGAACCCCTTCGGCAGCAACTGGATGAAGGTGCCGATCGTCGGCATCGCGAAATCGCCGGTTTCGGGGTTGGAGAATCTCAGCTTCAGCCCGTGACACGCGTCCCACTCCTCGCGCACCCTGGCGCGCTCCAGCGCCTCGCGCGTATAGCTATAGGGATAGTTGAAGATCGGCGAGGTCTTCGATTTGCGCTTCTCGTCGACCGGCAGCAGATTGTGGCCGTAGCGGGCAAAACTGTCGCCGGCGGGCTTTGATATCTTCTGCTGGTCCTCGTTCGATCCTTCGGCAAAGGACGCATCGAAGAACTGCACCATCGGAATGTCGAGGCCGTCGAGCCAGAACATCGGCTCTGACGTCTCGTTGGAATGGTCGTGCCAGGTCATCGACGGCGTGATGACGAAATCACCAGGTTCCATCAGCGTGCGCTCGCCGTCAACGGCGGTCGCCGCGCCCTTGCCTTCGAGCACGAAGCGCAGCGCGGACTGGCTGTGGCGATGCGCCGGCGCGACGTCGCCGGGGACCACCATCTGCACGCCGGCAAACAGCGACGTCGTGATCTTCGATTGGCCGCGCAGGCCGGGGTTCTCCAGCACCAGCACGCGTCGCTCGGCTTCCTTGGCGGTGATCAGCTTGCCGGCTTCCGTCATGTAGTCGCGGATCGAATTGAACTTCCAGAGATGCGGACGGCAGGCGCTGCGCGGCTCCGGCGTGATCAGGTCGTTCATCACGTTCCACAGCGCGGAGAGATCTTCGCCGTCGATCTTCCTGTAGAACGCCTCGCGTTCCGGGGTCTTCTGCACGGCTTCCATGGCAAGCCTCCCGTCATTTTTGTAGCTGTAGATTGACAGTATACTTACCAATTAGGTAACGTCAATGTGGTAAGGCCCGGAAGGGCAGAACATCAGGGAGGTTCTCGATGAAGCTGCACGGCTATTTCCGCAGCGCCGCGGCGTACCGGGTCAGGATCGCGCTCAACCTGAAAGGGCTCAAGACGGAACATTTGCCGCATCACCTTCGCAAGGGCGAACAGAGCGCGCCGGCCTATCTCGCGCTCAACCCGCAGGGGCTGGTGCCGACGCTGGAGGACGATGCCGGCGCGGTGCTGACGCAGTCGCTCGCCATCATCGAATGGCTGGATGAGACGCATCCGAACCCACCGCTGTTGCCTGACGATCCGCTGCGCCGCGGCAAGGTGCGCGCTTTCGCGCTGGCGATCGCCTGCGACATCCATCCCGTGCAGAATTTGAAGGTGCTGAACCGGCTGCGCCAGCTCGGCGTTCCGGAAGAGCAGGTGACGGAATGGGCGGCCTGGGCCAACCGCGAGGGCCTTGCCGCCTGCGAAGCGCTGGTCAAGGGCGAGAAGGGGCCGTTCTGTTTCGGCGACAGGCCGACGATGGCCGATCTCTGCCTGGTGCCGCAGCTTGGCAACGCGCGGCGCTTCGGGGTCGATGTATCCGCCTTCCCTCGCCTGCTCGAGGCGGAGGCTGCGGCGAAGGCCATGAAGGCGTTCGCGGACGCCGCACCGGACAGGCAGAGCGATGCCGAGTAAGCCAGATACCATCACCATGGACGCGGTCTACGCCGCGCCCGGCTATCTGTTCCGCCGCATGCAGCAGATCGCGGTCTCGATCTTCGTCGAGGAATGCAGCGCGTTCGATCTCACCCCGGTGCAATACGCGTCGCTGGTGGCGATCCATACCCATCCCGGCATCGACGCCACGCGGCTGTCGGCGGTGATCGCCTTCGACCGCTCGACGCTCGGCAACGTGATCGAGCGGCTGGAGAGCAAGGCGCTGATCGAGCGCAAGCCCTCGCGCGAGGACAAGCGCGTCAAGCTGCTCCATCTCTCGAAGGCGGGCGCGGCCGTATTGCGCGACATCATGCCGTCGGTCGAGCGCGCGCAACTGCGCATGCTGCAGCCGCTGAAACCCGCCGACCGCAAGACGCTGCTGGCGCTGCTCACGCAGCTCGTCGACCTCAACAACGAGGCCTCGCGCGTGCCGCTGCGCGCGGAGGATGCGCTGGAGCATCTGGGGAAGGCGGGGTGAGGGTGAGTGGGTAGCCCGGGTGGAGCGAAGCGCAACCCGGGGGAATATCGCCTTTGGCAAGACCGTTCCCGGATTTCGCTGCGCTGCATCCGGGCTACGTTGTAGTGCCTCTTTCTGCGGTAGCTACATCCTCATCAGCGCCTGACGATCGATCTTCCCGGTGCCGGTCTTCGGCAATTCGGCGATGAACCTGATCTCGCGCGGATATTTGTAGGGCAGCAGCCTTGTCTTCACATAGTCCTGCAGCCTCTTCGTCGCGTCGTTCTCGTCGAACTCGCGCCGGTTCATCACCACCACTGCCTTCAGCGTCATGCGCCTGTCGGGCAGTTCGGCGGCGAACACCGCGCATTCCCGGATGTCGGGGTGCTCGGCGAGGCATAGTTCGACCTCGAGCGGGTAGACCCACTGGCCGGAAATCTTGATCAGGTCGTCGGCGCGGCCACGGAAGAAATGGAAGCCATCGGCGTCGCGCACGAAGCGGTCGCCGGTGTAGATCCAGCCACCCTCGCGAATGGTCTCCGCCGATTTGTCCGGCCGGTTCCAGTACAGCGGCGTGTTGGAATCGCCGCGTACCCACAGGATGCCTTCCTCGTTGTCGCCGACCTCGCGGCTGTCCTTGTCCCTGAGCAGGATTTCATAGCCGGGCACACGCAGGCCCGCCGCGCCAAGCTTCTTCCTGTCGGGACGGTTGGAGAGATAGATGTGCAGCACTTCGGTCGAGCCGAGACCCTCGATGATCTCGATCCCCGTCAACGCCTTCCAGCCGTTGAAGACCTCCGCCGACAGTACCTCGGCGGCTGACAGCGCCATGCGCAGCGAAGAGAAGTCGGCATCTTCAGCGCCTTCGGCCTTGGTCAGCGAGATGTAGAGTGTCGGCAGTCCATAAAAGACGGTCGGCCGATACTGCGCGATCGTCTCGAAGATCGCCGCCGGTTTCGGCTGTCCCGGCAGCAGCAGCGTCGCGGCGCCGACCGTGAACGGGAAGGTGATGGCGTTGCCGAAGCCGTAGGCGAAGAAGATCTTTGGCACCGAGAAGCAGATGTCGTCGGCCGTCAGCTTCAGCACGTTCTGCGCAAACGCCTGCTCGCTATAGGCCATGTCGTGCTGCAGATGGACGATGCCCTTGGGGCGGCCGGTCGAGCCGGACGAATACATCCAGAACGCCATGTCGTCGCGTCCGGTGTCGGCCTCCGCCAGATCGGTCGGGAAGTGCTCCAACCATTCCTGCGCGACGAGGGTATGAGGCACGGCGTGCGGGCTCGCGGCGCCATTGACCACGATCAGGGTCTTGAGTGGCGTGTCCTTGCAGGCCTCCGCGTTGAACCGCGCGGTAAACTCGGCTTCCGCGACCGCGACCGCCGCACCGGCATCCGAGAGATAGAACTGCAGCAGGTCCGGCGGCGTCAGCGTATTGATCAACAGCGGCACGAAGCCGGCGCGTACCGCACCGAAGAACGCCGCCGGATAGGCCGGCGTGTCGTCGAGGAACATCAGGATGCGGTCGCCGCGCTTCAGGCCGAGCGACTGAAAGCCCCGGCCCCATTGCGCGGCTTCGGCGCAAAGTCTGGCGTAGGTGCGCGTGCCGCCGGGGCCGGTCAGCGCCAGCCGCTCGCCGCGGCCTTCAGCGAGATTGTCGAACAGGATGCGGCTCGCGTTGTAGCGTTCCGGAAACGCAAAACCGATCTCGCGGCTGCCCGGATTGTCGCGCGGGACGGAATCGGAAATGTCCGACGTCATGCCTGGCTCCCGGTTGTCTTCGCCGCCTCGTAGCGCGCCATGAATTCCGGCGACATCGCCCGCAGCCGGGCGTCGGCGATCCGCCCGGAGCGGGTGATGTAGCTGTAGGCAAAATCCATCAGGTCGAGCTTCATGTGTTCGGGGAAGCGTTCGTACCAGTCGGCGCTGGTGCGCGCGGCCGTCACCAGCTTCTGCACGGTCGGCTTGCGCTCGGCCTGGTAGCGGGCGAGGCCTGCGGAGATCTCCGTCTCCGCCGCCAGCGCCTTGGTCAGCGCGATCGCGTCCTCGATGGCGAGCCGCGTGCCCGAGCCGATCGAGAAATGCGCGGTATGCAGCGCGTCGCCGATCAGCACCATGTTGCCGTGCGACCAGTTCTCGTTCCAGATCCAGGGAAAATTGCGCCACACCGATTTGTTCGAGACCAGCCGATGGCCGTCGAGCGTTCCT
>WBZQ01002569.1_pt1 | contig 11599 bp, 8 predicted proteins | sample 5204251 | NCBI WGS metagenome assembly WBZQ01 (sample SAMN12412402, study PRJNA552823) | activated sludge metagenome | isolation source: activated sludge from nitrification reactor of wastewater treatment plant... | place: USA: Virginia | collected 2017-09 | reverse complement strand
GGTTGATAATCGATCCGAAGAAAGGTAGTTTTTATCCTTTGTTCGGGTCAAAATATCAACCCTTATCAACCCTTATCAACCCTTATCAACCCTTATCAACCCTTATCAACTTTAATCAACCCTTATCAACCCTTTTCAACTTTAATCAACCCCTATCAACCCCTATCAACCCTCATCAACCCTTATCAACCTCTTGATACAGCCTCGAATTCCCCCGGCATCTGTTAATGGCGGCTTCGGTTGTCCGGCGAGTTAAAGTTCGACCGTAAACTGCCGCTTTCCCTACCTTGGGTCCGCAAAATGCTTTTCACATGGCTATCCTCGATTCCGCCCGCCTCGACCACTGTAGTTACGTCGTGCCCAACCTCGACGCCGCCGTCGATTTTTTCACCCAATGGCTCGGCTTCGAACTCGTTTCCACCCACGGCCCGGTTTCCTCGCCCAACGACGACCGGCTGACCCGCACCTTCGCCGTGCCGGACCGCGCCGTCGGGCGCTCGGCCTTCCTGCAGCAGGGCGGCACCCAACTGGAATTCGTGGAATGGGCGGTGTACGGCCAGGGCATCAACCCCCTGCGCGAAAGCACCGTGCCCGGCTGCCACATCGCCCTGCGGGTCGACGACCTCGACGCCACGGTCGCGTTGCTGAAAGAGGGCGTACCACGCATGATGTTCCTGGAAAAAAGCCCCGACGGTTATATCTTTTGCTTTACGCCGTTCGGGTTCCAGTTGCAGTTGATCGGGAATAACCTTTCTATCTAGAAATATTTTGTTTTGAAAAACAATAAAATTGTTTTAAAATATTGATATTTGGCCCTTTGAAACCACCCGGTATGGCCAAACCACGCACCATATTCTTCTGCTCCAACTGCGGCGCCTCTTCTCCCAAGTGGCTGGGCAAATGCCCGCATTGCGGCGAGTGGAATACCTTTCAGGAAGAACTCATTCAAAAAGAGACGGCGGCCGAGGAAAAGCGCCGCTCCTGGGCGTCCAATGGCAATGGCAACGGTCGTTCGGAAGCTCCCAAAGCCGTGGCGCTCCGCCAGATCGAGACGGGCCGCACCGTACGCCTGGAGGCGCCCGACAAGGAACTCAACCGGGTGCTGGGCGGCGGCATCGTGCCGGGCTCGCTGGTGCTCATCGGCGGCCAGCCGGGCATCGGCAAAAGCACATTGCTGCTCCAGGTGGCCATGCACCTGCCGGCCAAAATCCTCTATGTCAGCGGTGAGGAAAGCGACGAGCAGATCAAGATGCGCGCCGACCGTATCGGCCAGCCCAAATCGGAGTGCTACATCCTCACCGAAACCAACACCACCAAGGTGCTGCAACAGGCCCAGGAACTCCAGCCCCAACTCATGATCGTGGATTCCATCCAGACCATGAGCACGCCGCACCTCGACTCGGCGCCGGGCGGCATCGCCCAGGTGCGCGAATGCGCGGGCGAACTGCTGCGCTTCGCCAAAGAAACCAATATCCCCATTTTTCTTATCGGCCACATCAACAAGGAAGGCGACATCGCCGGGCCGAAACTGTTGGAGCACATCGTGGACTGCGTGCTGCAGTTCGAAGGCGACCGCCACAACACCTACCGCATCCTGCGCACCCTGAAAAACCGCTTCGGCAGCACCGACGAGATGGGCATCTACGAAATGCAGTCCGCCGGGCTGCGCGAGGTCAGCAACCCTTCGGAGCTGCTGCTCAGCCAGAAAGACGAGGAACTCAGCGGCTGCGCCGTATCCGCCACCATGGAAGGCATGCGCCCCATGCTGATCGAGACCCAGGCCCTGGTGTCCAAGGCCGTGTTCGGCACCCCCCAGCGCTCGGCCACCGGCTTCGACATGCGCCGGCTCTCCATGCTGCTGGCCGTGCTGGAAAAACGCTGCGGCTATTTTTTCAGCATCAACGACGTGTTCCTCAACCTGGCCGGCGGCATTCGCGTGGAAGATCCCGCCCTCGACCTGGCCATCGTGGCCTCGCTAATCTCTTCGCTGCAGGACGTGAGCATCCCGTCCGACGTCTGCTTTGCCGGCGAGGTGGGCCTGTCCGGTGAGATCCGCGCCGTGCAACGCGTCGAGCAGCGCATCTCCGAGGCCGACCGGCTGGGCTTCAAGGAAATCTATGTGTCGAAGTACGGCATGAAGGGTATCGACCCGAAAAAATACGGCATCCGGATCCAGACTTTGGGGAAAGTGGAGGAGTTGAAAAGGGCGTTGTTTGTGTGAGACGATATGGTTTTCACCCGGAGGCGCAAAGACACGCAGAGATGCCAGGCGTAAACCCTCTGCGTCTCTGCGTGTCTTTGCGCCTCTGCGTGAAACACCCCTTACAGCACAATCTTCAACGCCTTCTCCACCAGCACAAACTCCACCGGTGTCTCTCCCAGAAATTCCCCGTCCGCTTCCACCAGCGTCGGTACGTCGCCGATATGGTTCACCTGAATGGATCGGGCCTGCCAGCCGTCGATCTTGGGGTGTTCCAGCAGGGTGCCGTTGTAAAAACGCGGCGTTTGCAGCAGCACCTCCAGTTTGGACACGCAGCGCGCGTAGGTGAGGGCGAACAAGCCGTCGTCGGGCACGGCCTGGGGCACGAGTTGCATGCCGCCGCCGGAGTAGCGGCAGAGGCCGACGTTGATGGTGTAAAAAAGGTCTTCGATTTCCTGCCCGTCGAAGGAAATGCGGGCTTTCGTCAGTTCGTATTCGAAAAGGTACTTCATCACCAGCGCCAGGTACTGCATCCGGCTGCTGATGGTAAGGCCCAGCATTTTTTTGCAGATAAACCCGTCGTAGGCCAGGCCGGCCACATTGACGAACCAGCGTTCGAGGGTTTGCCCGTCGCGGGTATAGCGCACCAGGCCGGCGTCCTGCAGCACGGTTTGCGGATCCAGGAGTTTTTCCAGCCGGCGGCGCGGGTCGGTCGGGATGTGGTACTGCCGGGCCCAGTCGTTGCCGGTGCCGGCCGGCAGCAGGGCGTAGTGAACGTCCGTGGGTGGTACGATCTGCTGGCTCAGGATACCGTTGGCGATCTCGTGGTTGGTGCCGTCGCCGCCGATGCCGAGGATGTGGCGGCGTCCCTTCAGCAAGCCCTCCTCCACCAGACGTATGGCATGGCCCCGGCTTTCGGTAAAGTGTACGGAGTACGAAAATCCGAGTTCCTGCAGCAGCCGTTCTATTGCCGGCCAGCGCTTCCCCACCGTGCCGCCCCGGGAGGCGGGGTTGACGATGATGTGCCAAAAGGGTTGTTCCATGTCCAGGGTTTCAGGCTAAACCGGGCAAATGTACTGATTCGTCTGACGACTCCAAGTCGTCTGACGAATAGAAGGAACAACGCGTCTGACGACTCAAAGTCGTCTGACGAATAGAAAGAACAACACGTCTGACGACTGCGAGTTGCTAAAAAAGACAACTCGTCAGACGACTTGGAGTCGTCAGACGAGCGCGGATGTTTTACCTTTGTATCGTGCTCCTCCAACTCGATTTCCTGCAATTCCAGCCGAAACTGCGCCTGTTCCGCTCCGGAGAAAAGACCTTTGTCTTCGATCCCATCCGGCGCCGCGAGTTGGTGCTCACCCCGGAAGAGTTGCTGCGCCAACTGGTTTTGTTATACCTCCTGGAGGCGAAAAACTACCCCGCCAACCGCATCCGGGTGGAGTCGGGCTTCACCCTGAACGGCCTGCGCAAACGCTCCGATATCGTGGTGTTCGACCCCCGCCTGAAGCCCTGGCTGCTGGTGGAGTGCAAGTCGCCGAAGGTACCGGTCACTCAAAGCACCTTCGAACAAGCCGCCCGCTACAACCTTCAGTGGCAGGCGCCTTTCCTCGCGGTGACCAATGGGATCGGCACGTTCTGCTGCAAACTGGATTTTGCAACGCAGGGATTTGAATACCTGGGGGATTTGCCGGAGTATGCGACCCCACCCCCGTCCCCTCCCCCACAGGGAGGGGTGACTTAACGCCGGGCATTCCGGGGAATGTGAGCAGGGCATCATCATTGCCCAAATTTCCCCAAAACGCCCGGCTGTGGGGGAGGGGTTGGGGGTGGGGTCATGGACGCGCCGCCTCCTTCGTCTCTCCCTTCAATTTCTCGTTCAGGAAATTCGTCATCAGCGTATACAGGTGGATCTTGGCGTTGCCGCCGCCGATGCCGTGGTTGCGGTTGGGGTAAATCATGGTGTCGAACTGCTTGTTCCGGGCGATCAGGGCGTTGGCCATTTCGGCGGTATGTTGGAAGTGCACATTGTCGTCGGCCAGGCCGTGTACGAGCAGGTAGTTGCCCTGGAGCTGGTCGGCGAAGTTGATCGGCGAGTTTTGCTCGAAGCCCTCGGGGTTTTCCTGGGTGGTACGCATGTAACGCTCGGTGTAGATGCTGTCGTACCACTTCCAGTTGGTCACCGGTGCAACGGCAATGCCCGATTTGAACACGTCTTTGCCTTTCAGCAGGCACAGGCTCGACATGTAGCCACCGTAACTCCAGCCGAAAATGCCCACGCGGGCCGGATCCACGAAGGGCAGGGTGCCCAGGTATTTGGCTGCCTCGATCTGGTCCTGCGTTTCCATCTTGCCGAGCTGCTGGTAGGTCATTTTTTTAAACTCTTCGCCGCGTCCGCCCGTACCGCGGTTGTCCACGCAGGCTATTACGTAGCCCTGTTGAGCCAGCATCTGGAACCACCAGTAGTTGGCGCCTTTCCAGGCGTCGGTCACCTGCTGGCTGCCGGGACCGCCGTAGACGAACATCAGCACGGGCAGTTTCTGGTTCTGGTATTGCGGCGCTTTGGGTTTGATCATCCAGCCGTTCAGCGCAACGTTCTCCGAAGTTTTAAAATCGAAAAATTCCACCGGCAGCACCCCGTATTCCGCCTGCTTGCCCCGGAGTGCTTCGTTTTGTTCCAATTGCCGCACCACCTTGCCCTTGCGGTCGCGCACGGCGTACTCTGGCGGCGTATTGGCGCTGGAAAAGGTGTGAATGAAGTAATCGAAAGTGCTGCTGAACTGCGCCGAATGGAAGCCCGCCTCGTCGCTGATCTTTTTCCCTCCTTTGCCGTTGAGTTTTACGGAGTAGAGTTCACGCTGCATGGGGTTTTTGGAAGCGGCCTGGTAGAACACCGTACCGTTCTTTTCGTCCACACCGTGGAAGGCCGTCACCTCCCAGTTGCCTTTGGTGAGCGCGGTCACCTCTTTTCCCGACATGTCGTACTTGTACAGGTGGTTGAACCCGCTTTTTTCGCTTTGCATGATGAAGCCGGAACCGTCGGACAGGAAGGTGATGTCGTGCAGGTCCAGGTAGTACTTGTTCTTTTCTTCCAGCAGGATCTTGCACCGGAAGCCGTCGTTCGCGGGCTCGGCGAGCAGCAGTTTCAGGTGGTTCTGAAGCCGGTTCATCCAGGTCAGGCAGAGTTGGTTGCCGGGCGTCCAGGCCAGGCGGGGCAGGTAGTCGTCGGCCGCGGCGCCGGTATTCACGGGCTGGGTTTTGCGGGCGTTCAGGTCGTAGATCCAGGCAGTGACGACCGAATTTTTTTCTCCCACCTTGGGGTATTTGAACGTCACCAGTTCCGGATAGGCGCCCCCCCGGTACATTTCCATGGTCATCTCGGGCACTTCGCGTTCGTCGAAACGCAGAAAGGCAATTTTCGACCCGTCGGGGCTCCATTCGAAAGCGCGCACCAGTTCGAATTCTTCCTCATAAACCCAGTCCGAAGCGCCGTTGATGATCTCGTTCACCTTGCCGTCGCTGGTGATGCGGGTGGTTTGACCGGAACCCAGGTCTTTAAAATGCAGGTCGTTTTCCACCACAAAGGCCACTTTCGACCCGTCGGGGGAAAAGGTGGCGTAGCGTTGTTTCTGACCGGGAAAAAGCGCGGAAACCTTTTTCGTTTTTTGATCCAGCACAAAGTAATCGGCCCGGGTGCTCCAGCGGTAGATGGGTTGCGTATTGGCCGTCAGCAGGATCTTGGACTCGTCGGCGCTGAACGAATAGCCGTCGAAACTGCCTTTCCAGGTGGTATCCGTTCCGGTCACCGTGGCCGCGTCGAATATCACTCCGGACTTCTCTCCGTTGCGCAGGTCGTACTGCTCGATGGCCTTGCCGTTCAGCCGGGTGAAATGCACGCCGTCTTGCTGGAAATTAAAGCCCGGTACGCCCTTGCTGGAAAACGTGCCGTTCTGCCAGATGTCTTCCAGGGTGATGGGTTTTTGTGCAAAAAGGAAAAGGGGCGAAAGGAGAAAAGCGAACAAGAGGAAAGAGCCGGAAGAACGGAGGAGCACATGCATAGTTTGAACTGGATTTTGGGTAAAAATAAGGCGCGTCCGGAAGTGGACGCGCCTGAAGGTTCTTTTTTCGGACGAAATGATGCCGCGGGGAAGAGTACGCCGGGATAAACCGCTTGAATAAAATGAGTTGGGGGCAGTAAAGGCCAGTGTTACTGCCAGGTGATCTTCCGCGACACATACATGATCGCCGCCAGAATGAAGAACAGGCCCAGGCTGCCGGTCAGCAGCGCGTAGTCCTGCTGCTGCAACACGACGAACAGAAAACCGTACAACACGGCCAACGTACCGCTGACCAGCAGGGCCATGCGACCCGAAGCGAACAGGGAGCGGGTGTACAGCCCGGTCAGGCCGATGGTCATGGCGGCGGCAATGGCGTAAGCGGGGTTGAAGGACAGGTGTTCCGATATGGAGACCAGCAGGGTGTAAAAGATCACCAGGGCCAGCCCGATGAGTGCGTACTGGAAGGGGTGCACGCGGTTGCGTTGCCGCATTTCAATGAAAAATACGGTGAGAAAAGTAAGCGCGATGAACAGAACGGCGTACTTCACCGAACGCATGGATTTCTGATAGTTGTCCACCGGCAGCAGAAAATCCACGCCGAACGCACTGTCGCCGAAACGGATCTGCTGGTCGCTGGTCCACTGTTGGGGGTAGTTGCGGTTGAGGTTCAAGACCTTCCACGCAGCTTCGAACCCCGATGCCGACACGTTTTTCTGGCTGGGCAAAAAAGCGCCGGTAAAACTGGGGTCGGCCCAGGGCGAGGTCAGTTTTACGTCGGTGACCTTGCCGACCGGGGTGAAAAACAGGGAGCGTGAGCCTTTGATCGCCACCTCTATCCGAAAGCGGTGAGGGCCGGTGGCCGCCGGATCCAGCGCCAGCGGCACGTGGATACCGCTTTCCGCTACTCCGGCATACGGAATACCGGGATCAAATACGGTGGACCGGTCGTTCCACGACAATTTCACCTGGTCTTCCAGGCCGCGGAGGTCGGGGATACCGAGGGCCAGAACAGCCTTGTCCCATTGCACCGCCGAGCCGGAAGCGATCAGTTTTTCCATCACCGGCGGAGCGATGGTGCCCTCCAGCGTGATCCGGCTGCTGTACAAAACCACGTCGAAAATGCCGCGGTGACGCTTTTCAGGACTTACCGCGCCGTTCACCGCCAGTTCATCGGGCAGGAAATAGGCCAGTTTCAGGTCGCGGGCAATTTCCCTGCCTTCGTTGTTGCGGGTAACCTGTTCATAGGGCACGATCAGTACCGGCCCGGAAAGGGTCTGGCTTTGTCCCCATTTGCTGCTGACTTCAAAGATGGCTTCATTCTGCCGGTTCTCGCGTTCGGAAATGAGATCCTGGATCATGACCGTGGGAATGAGCAGGATGAGCATCAGGAAAAAAATGACCACGCCTTTGAGCGAGGTGCCGTAGCGTTGCATAAAAGAGGATACGGGGGCTGCAAATTCGGAAGTGGGTTCCATGTGTTGGAGTGTTTAGAAAATAACTTTGTTTTGCAAAGTTATTTGTAAAATTTCCGAATTTGCAAGCGCGCCGCTATTTTTTCAAAAAAGTATCCCCTGGAGCATGTTGAGATTTTAATGCAGCATGTTCTTAAGCCCGCACTATCATCAACTTACCGCTCTGCATCTGGCCGTCTTTCAGGATACGAATGGTGTAAAAGCCTTCGGACAGGTCGCTGATGGTGACCACGTTGGCGCCGGCCTGCGGTTTTTCCAGTTTGCGCACGGCTTTGCCTTCCGCATCGTAGAGGGTGACCGATTGCACCGCGGCGGGAAGTTCGAGGGTGAACTGGCTGGTGGCGGGGTTGGGATAGTACGAAGCCTGCCAGGTCTGGCCCTGCTGCTGCGGGTCGCCGGTGAACACGATCTGTGATTTGCCCTCGCAGGTCTCGATGGCGGTGTATTCGGTGATGAGGCGCACCAGCAGTTCGTTGAGCGGCTCCACTTTGTACTCGTCGGAGGTCGGCTCCAGGTGCTTGCCGCCGATGCCGGAGTGGTCGGTGAGAAACACGTAGGTACCGTTGGTAGCCAGTCCGAAAAACTTCATCAGGAACTCGGTATCTTTCTGGATGCCGCTGGCCGTTACCGGTACGATGCGGATGCCCAGCCGGGCTGCCTCGCGGATGCTTTTCTGCAGGCTGGCGTTCACTTCGGGCGACTGGTGCGGGCTGGCGTCGAGCACCAGGAAACAGATGCGGGCGACTGCGCTTTCACTCCAGCGCTGACTGAAAATGGCCTCCTCGAGCGCACTGTGTACGGCTTCGGGGTAGTCGCCGCCGCCGTCGGCGTATTGTTTTTTGATAAAATCCACCGTTTTGGCGATGTCGTAGGAAAGACCGCTGCTTTTGGTGATGTAGGCATCGCTGTTGTCGCGGTAGAACACTGTGCCCATGCGGAACGAAAGCCCGGGGTTGCGGCCTTTGGCCCGGCCGATCACGTCGAGCAATTCGGTTTTCAGGTACTCGATCTCGTCGCCCATGCTGCCGGTGGCGTCTACGGCCCACACGATGTCCACATTTTTTGGCGCCCGGCATTCCGCGTTGATCCGGAAGCGGTTGAATCCGTCCTTGGCGGGCTTAAGCGTGCCCAGATCCTGTTTTTTGCCGTTCACGGTGGCTTCGGCGCGCAGGCCGGAGAGTTCCTTCCGGTCGAACAGGCCGGCCCAGAGTTCGGCCTTGCCCGTGTTGTCGGTGCGGGCTTCCCAGACGGTCTCGCCGCCGTTTTTCAGCACGACTGCGGCGTCGGCGACCGGGAAATCCTGCTCGTTGGTCAGCAGTACGGAATAGCGTTGTTTCGGATAAAAACCGTACATTTTCTGATATTCGTCGATCTCGCCGTCGGCAAGCAGGTCGTTCCAGTGCCGGTTCCAGTTGTGCAGGTCGTTCCATTCGCCGGCAGTGAGCAGTCCGGCGCGGGGTGTGGGCTGCGTTGGGCCACCGGGAGGCGGGACGACGGCAACCTCTTCCGTCTCCGCAAGCGCAACATCGTCGGCACGGATTACCTCCACTTTCTCTTCGTAGGTTTCCGGGTCGAATGCGATCCGGTATTTTTCATCCGCCGGGGGAGGCGCCGGTTCGCCGGCCGCTGCCGGTTTGGCCGGAGCCGGTGCGGTAGTGGCCGGCGCTGCTTTGCGCTTGCTGCGGGCGGCCTTTCCGGAGGCTTCTCTTACGACAACTTCTTTGAGTTCTCCGGTAGAAGGGGCTGTGGATAGTTTGAGGCCTTCCGTTTTGGCAAAACCAACGGATGCCGGAGCAGCGTAATCCACCGCTGCCACCTGGCGGTCGACTACGGTGATCTCGTCCAGGGTGGCGCCGCTTTCCAGGCGAAAGTCCAGGTGGTTATCCTGTTTGGCCAGGATCTGTACGCCGGTAATACGCTGGCCGGTATGGCCGGCATAGGTACATTCCACATCGTAGGTACCGGGCTCCGCTTCAAGCCGGTATTTGCCGGCGCTGTCGGAGGTGCCCGTACTTATTACTTTCCGGTCCTGGAGGATCTTAACGGTGGCGCCGGCGATACTTTCGTTTTTATCGTTGCCGACGGTGCCGGTCAGGGGCGTTTTTTCGGCGGAAACAACAATGGAGGCAAAAGCCAGCCAGAGCGAGCCGAGCAAAAGAGAGATTTTCATAAAAAGGAAGGGTTGGTTTGGAAAAATATTGGAATCCGGTCAGTACCTGCACCTTATTTCATAACTGAAAAAGGTGGCGCCGGTATTGCCGGGATCGAAGTCAATTAAAGGTGGAGGTCCAAAGCACATGAACTCATCCCTATCCGGAATGACGTTGTTGTCCATTTTTACATCGAGCGATTCGAATTGCCGCGCTGACAAGGAAACACCGATAATTTTTACGGTAACAAAGCCGGCATATTGAAACTCCAGATCATACCTGCCCGGCTCGAGGCGCAACGAATATTTGCCCTCAACATCGCTGATGGTACCTTTTATAAAAGCCTGATCGCGCATCACTTTTACGGTTGCCCCGATCAGCGGTTCATCGACCTGATCCTGAATGGTACCGTGAATGACGACCGTGGAATCAGTCTGGCTGTAAGCCGGCGAAAAGCAGATAAAAAAATGGAAGAAGGTAAGTACGAACCAGCGCATCTGGAAGGCTTTGACAGTTGGAAGAAAGGATGGTTGCTATCAGATGCCTGCCCGGAAAAAAATGCATAAAGTCTGTGAAAATTTGTGTCCGTCTGTGGCCACCCGATTTACTGCCACAGATTTCACAGATAGCGCAGATTTTCTTCTGTGAAAATTTGTGTCAATTTGTGGCCATCCGATTTACTGCCACAGATTTCACAGATTAGCACAGATTTTCTTCTGTGAAAAATTTGTGTCAATTTGTGGCCATCCGATTTTACTGCCACAGATTAGCACAGATTTTCTTCTGTGAAAATTTGTGTCAATTTGTGGCCCCCTCACCGGAAAAGCGCCTTCCCGACCTTCCACACCGGCGACCACTCTTTCTGCACCCGGAAATACGGTTGCTGCACCGCCCCGAACTGCCGCCGGACCCGTTCGATGGATTGTACCATGCTGCCGGCAAAATCGAACACAGGCAATTGCAGCACATTCCGGGTATACCGTATCGCTTCCCAGGCCACCAGAATGCCCGCACCCGACTGGCGTAGCGCGGGCTCGTCGCCGGCCATGAGATAGTAGGCCGAGTGGCGGTCCCAGACCAGATAAGCCACGGAATGGATGGCCCCTGTTTCGCGGTCGGCGGCGTAGAGGATTTCCCGTTGGCCATGCCCGGCCAGGGCCTCGTCGAGGCGTTGCAGGAGAGCCGAAGCCACCGGAGCCCCCAGCCCCTGGCGCTCATAACTCCGGTTGTGGACTTTCAGGAACTCGGGCAGGGCCAGACCCGTGCGCACCTCGGTGGCTTCCTGCGCTTTCGGGATCTTTTGGTTGCGGTAGTCGGGTGCCAGGTTTTTCCAGACGGCATCGAAGTCGGCGGTTTCCAGCAGGTAGGAATAGCGGGTGGTCTGGCGGAAACCGCGCCAGTAGAAAGGAAGCCAGTTCTGGGCCGAATAGTGAAAATCCTGCTCGTAGGCCGCCAGGCGGGCGGGTAACTGGTCGATCAGAGCCTCCAGCAGAGAAAACTCCTTGCGCGTGCGGCGGAACTCCGGCAGCAGGTACGGGCCCATCATGCGGGCCAGCGGCGGCATGGCCACGTACTGCCGGCCCCACTTTTTTTTCAAAAAATAGGGTAATGCGGCGACGATGCGCCCGCCTTTTTCCACCAGCGCCACTTCCCAGTGTCCGCCGGTACAAACGGCGTCGAGGTACCAGGGCTGCATGAAAACGGGCAGGTCGGATG
>WBZQ01002567.1_pt1 | contig 11602 bp, 11 predicted proteins | sample 5204251 | NCBI WGS metagenome assembly WBZQ01 (sample SAMN12412402, study PRJNA552823) | activated sludge metagenome | isolation source: activated sludge from nitrification reactor of wastewater treatment plant... | place: USA: Virginia | collected 2017-09 | reverse complement strand
GGCAATCCCAACAGCGTGATCCCGGGCTTCTACGCGGCGGGCGAGTGCGGCTGCGCCTCCATCCACGGCGCCAACCGCCTGGGCACCAATTCGCTCACGGACCTGCTGGTGATGGGCAAGAGCGCCGGGCAGTCGATGATCGAGTTCATCGCCCACGCGGGACGCGCGCATCGCGACCTGCCGCCGAACGCCGCGGACTGATCGGTGAACAGCGTCAGCGTCGATGGCGGAAATTGACGGGATGACGTCACTGTCAATTGCAGTCGCAGGTGCTGCGAGGATCGCCGGCAAGCCGCGAACCAGCTTGACGAGCCGGATGGCCGCCGTCGCGGCATAGCTGGCAGCCTTGGCTTCCGCGGTGAAATGGCCCTTGTTGCCCGCAGCAAGCGCGACAACGCCGCTCGCGTCGACGGTGCGGGCAAGCGACAGCGCCATCGGCGTCGCGGTCTCGATACCAATGGCCCGCGCTCGCTGCTGGGTGACGATCAACTTCACTCGCTCAGGACTACACAACATCGAGAATTCACGCAGCCTCTGATCGTCGAGCTCTTCGACCGGCAGAGCAATCAGGTCTTCGCCGGGCGCGCGGACACGAACGGGCCTTCGCGCCTGCAATTCGCTCAACGCACGGCTGACCTCGAGATGCTCTCGGCTGCCGAATATGGCTGATACGGTTGGCTCTGGCGCGGCACTCATTCGTGGGACCTTGTTTTTCCGGGCGCGTTCGTGGAACACCAAAAAGCCCGGATCATTCCGCTAGAAATCAGATGGATTTTTGGGATCGAGTGGCCGATAGTAGCATTGATATCAGACGAACCCCTCAATTTGATTTGCTCCGTGCAGCTAGGCAATTTCCCCACCCGAAAACTCGCGCCTCCCGACGAATGGGAGAGCTTTGTCGACCTCTTTCGTAGGGGACAGCAACCTATGCCGCAAGGCTGGGCGGATTTGTTTGGCCCGTTGCGGAACGGGACGGTCGACGACCTCGTTATGGTCGGACAGCTTGGCCAATCGCTCGATGGCCGGGTAGCGACGGCGACCGGCCATTCGAAGTACATCAACTGTCCCGCGGGCATCGAGCATCTGCACCGCCTGCGTTCGCTGGTCGACATCGTCGTGGTCGGCGTGGGGACGGCGATTGCCGATAATCCGCAACTGACAGTCCGACAGGTTCCCGGACCTCAACCCGCGCGAGCCGTGATCGATCCGAAGGGACGCCTCGGCGCCGACGCGAAATTGTTCGCCGAGGATGGCGCTCGCCGCCTGCTGATCACCACGGAAGGCACGCCGGTGACGGCGCCTGCCGGCGTGGAGATCATCACCCTGCCTTCGCAGGACGGCAACATTGCGCCGTGCGATATCGCTTCGGCGCTGAGGCGGGCGGGAATGCGCCGCATGCTGATAGAGGGCGGGGCCGACACGCTGTCGCGCTTTATCGCGGCCCGATGTCTCGACCGCCTCCATGTAACGGTCGCACCTGTCATGCTGGGTGCCGGAGGACCGGGCATCGACCTGCCGCCGCTCGAGCGTGCGGACCAGGCTCACCGGATGCCGACCCGCGTGCACCAGATCGAGGACGACGTGCTGTTCGATTGCGATCTGTCGGGTCAGCGCATGGTGCTCGGCGTGGCCAGGAAATCGACGTGACCCACGCGCATGGTTGACGCGCGGCGGTTTACCACCGCCTTCCGCCTGACCAGCCAATCATCGACGTCTCGGCTCGGCAGCGATGCCATTTCGCGCGCGGCGCTGGCCCATCCATCAAGCAATTCGATCTGGATCTCCCGATCGGTTGTCCCGATGACCCAATCGGAATTGCCCTGCAGCACCGAATATCCGAGCGCCTCAAGCCGGGAAATCGCGGCAACGGCGCCGGAAGGGCCCAGTGCCGGCCCAAAGCCCTTGTCGGTAAGCTGATGGGCATTCACGACACCCGCCACAACTGCATCGGCCGGGTCTGACGGCGAAAGCTCGATGCGGCCATCATAGGTGAGGCCTGCATAGACCGGCAACGCGCGCGCCGCTGCATGGCGAGTGAAGCGTTCGAGCCAGGTGTCGGAGACGAGATCGAGCAGCGCCGAGAGCGTGACGAGGTCGCTCCGCTGCTCCAGCGCGGCTTCGAACTCCTTGTTGAGGTCAAGCTGAACGGCGTTCAGGCTGACGTTGTCAGAAGCGTTTCCACTGTAAGCGGCGTCGAGCAGGCGAGGGTTGTTGTCGACGAGGTCCCAGTGCTGCCGTGCCGGCAAATGCGGGCCGAGCGTGCGCAGGGTAGATCCCGCACCGCAGGCGAGGTCGACGAGGCGTACCTCGCTCTTCGATTTCAGCAGGGAGATTGCAGCGGCGAGCACCTGCGGATTGCGCGCGCGCTGGTCGTAGCTTTCTCGCAAGGTGAGCCATTCGACGCAGAAGCCGCTCATGCCAGCCTCTCCAGCGTGGCGGCAAAGATGGCCGCGGATTCCTGCCAGGTCGGCAACGTCCGCGCGGCCGCCAATGCCGCTTCAGAAAGTCGGCGGCGCTCGTCGGTGTCGACGATGACTCTACGCAGGGCTGCCGCAAGCGCGGCGATATCGTCGGGTGCCACCAGCAATCCAGCGCCTTGTGGAATCGTATCCGGTATTGCCCCAGCCGTCGTCCCGATCACGGGAAGGCCGTGGGACAGCCCCTCGGCGTAGGCCATGCCGTACCCTTCGAAGCGCGAGGCAAGAACGAACAGATCGGCCGCGTCATAGAGCATGGCGAGCTGGGACTGAGCGACGGCGCCAATCGTTTCGATGCGACCGGCAAGCCCGTGCTGCGAGATGAGGTTGTGGAGTTTGGCGGCTTCGGTCGGATCCCGCGTGAGGTCGCCGACGATGGTCAGCCGCCACGGGATGTCAGCGAGCATCGCGAGGGCGGAGACGAGGATATCGAACCCCTTGCGCGGCACCACCGAGCCGACCGACAGGAGATGAGGAATGTCGTTCGGCTCTCGCGCCGACAGCGGCACAGGATCGTTTCCAGGTCTTGCAACCGCCATGCGCTCGGCCGGCACGCCATAATCGGAGGCGACAAGTTTCGCCGTCGCGGGGCTCGTCACGACGACTTCGCGCACCTCGGCGAGAGCAGCCCGTTCGCTGCGGCGAAGAGCGTCGGCGCGCTCAACAGTCAACCCGGATTCGAGCGCGAGCGGATGATGCACCAGCGCGACCAGCGGATGTCGGCTCGCGAGCTCGGCCGCAATGTCAGGCAGCACGCCGAGCGCCAGACCATCCAGCACGATCGGCCGGCCTGCCGGTATCGCAGCCAAAAGCGCTCGCACAGCCGCGCGGGTCGCCTCGTCAGGCGCGGGAAATCCCTCGCCGATGTCAAGATAGTCGACTTCCCAGCCCAGATGCCGGAGCTCGGCGATGATCCGCCGGTCGTAAGCGTAGCCGCCTGTCGGCGTGTCGAGACTTCCCGGCACCGCGAAGACGACGTGCCTCACCACAAGGGCGCCTCATAGGACGCACGCGCGACATGCGACTCGGAGAGCGTGATCCGCAACGCCTTGAGCTCGCGTCCGGGGCGACCGAACTCTCCGGCACGGGCAGCCTCGGCGAGACCGTCGTAGATGTGCTTCGACAGGAACTCCGTGGTGGTGTTTTGGCCTTTGAACTCCGGGAAGTCGTCGAGATTACGATAGTTCAGCGGGCGCAGCATCGCCTTCAGCGCATCGTGCGCGCGGCCGATGTCGATGACAATTCCATTGGCGTCGAGTGTATCGGCGATGAAGGCGGCGTCGACCACAAAGGTCGCTCCATGCAATGCCTGCGCGGGCCCGAAAACCGGGCCCCGGAAGGAATGCGCGATCATGATGTGGTCTCGAACTTCAACGGTGAACAAGGCGACTCCTTAACGATAGGCGATGGGTTGACAGAGCGTGGCGCTTTCAGGCGCAAGGATTTCCGGCAGGCGTTTCGGTACATCGCCGAAGGCGACCGCCGGCGCAAGCAATACGTCCAGACGGGAATCGGCGAGCAAGCCAAGGGCAGCAGAGAGACGCCGATTGTAATTCCAGCGCGGACGGTGCGATGGGGCGATGCTTCCGACCTGGCTCGATATCAACCGCAGCCGACGGCTGTGAAAGGCACCGCCGAGAAGCGCGGTCACCGGCCGATCGCCATACCAGCTCATCTCAAGCACAGTCGCTTCATCTCCCGCCAGTTCCAGCGCCGTGCCCAGCCCGTCGGGCGAGCCACTGGCATGCACCACGAGATCGCAATCCCGCGCTGCTTTCGCAGGTTCTGCAAAATCAACACCGAGCGCGGCGGCTAATTCCGCCCGGGCCGGATTGATGTCGACGAGGGTAACCTCGGCGCCCGCCAACCGTCCGCTGAGATAGGCAACGAGGGAGCCGACGACGCCGGCCCCCACGATCGCGATACGATCGGCCGGACCCGGTGCAGCGTCCCAGACACCGTTGAGCGCCGTCTCCATATTGGCCGCCAGCACGGCGCGATGCGGCGGTACCTCCTCAGGCAGCACGACCACAGACGCTGCGGGGATGTTGAATGCGGTCTGATGCGGGTGGAGCGCGAAGACATGCCTGCCGCGCAGGAGCCCGCCACCGTCCTCCACCCGCCCGACCGCGGCATAGCCATATTTGACAGGGAAGGGGAAATCACCGGCCATGAACGGCGCGCGCATTCTGCCGAATTCGCTCTCGGGGACTTTTCCGGCGAAGACCAGCGATTCGGTTCCGCGGCTGATGGCGCTATAGAGCGTTTTCACGCGCACTTCGGCATCTTCAGGCGGAGCCAAAACCTCCTGCCGGATTTCGGCCTCACCTGCTCGGCAATACCAAAGGGAAAGGGCAGTATCGGCGCTCGCGCTGGCAGCCATTTCCTTCGATCTCGGGCTGGAATTACCGACGGCCTGTCGTGTTATAAGGGTAGTCTGCACCAGCCGGTGCTGAATGAGAAGCCGTAACCTGTCCCGCCAGCCGCACCCGCTCCGAAAATGAACGAGACTGACGCCGCCGGAAAGACCATGTTCGCGAGGCGGGCGGCATTCGCCGTCCTGTTTGCCGTGACCATGGCGGGATCGCTGGTTCTTGCCGCGCTGGCGCTGTCGCCCGCAGGCCTCGGATTCTTCGATATTGTCGCGCTGGTCTTGTTTGCGTTCACGCTGCCCTGGATGGTCGCCGGCTTCTGCAATGCCCTGATCGGCTTCGTCATCATGCGCTGCTCCGCCGATCCGGTCGTGTCAGTGCTGCCGGCTGTCGGGCTTGTCCGTGACGATGATCCCGTGACGGCGTCGACGGCGATCCTGCTTTGCGTTCGCAACGAACTGCCGGTGCGTACCATCCGCAACCTCGAGCCGATGCTCGAAGGCCTCAGTGCTTCCGGATATGGAGAGCGTTTCCATCTCTATATCCTCAGCGACACCAATGATGCCGAGCTTGCCGTCGGGGAAGAGGCGCTGTTCTCCGGACTGATCGCGACCTGGCGCGACCGGATCGCCATCAGCTACCGTCGGCGCACCGAGAACAGCGGTTTCAAGGCCGGCAACATCAGGGAGTTCTGCGGGCGCTGGGGTGGCCATCATGAGTTCGCCGTCACGCTCGACGCCGACAGTTTCATGCCGGCCGACGCGATCATCCGGCTCGTCCGCATCATGCAGGTCGACCCGAAGCTCGGCATCCTGCAGGGGCTGATCGTGGGGTTGCCGTCGACCAGCCTGTTCGCCCGCATCTTCCAGTTCGGCATGCGGCTGGGTATGCGCTCCTACACGATCGGCAGCGCATGGTGGCAAGGCGATTGCGGTCCCTATTGGGGGCACAATGCGATCCTGCGCCTCAGGCCCTTCATCGAGCATTGCCAGCTTCCCTTGCTGACTGATGACGACGGGAAAGAACGGCATATCCTCAGTCACGACCAGATCGAGGCGGCGCTGATGCGCGCGGCCGGCTATCACGTTCGCGTGGTGCCGCGGGAGGATCTCGGCTGGGAGGACAATCCGCCGACGCTGCTCGAATTCATGCGCCGCGACCTGCGCTGGTGCCAGGGCAACATGCAGTACTGGCGGCTCGTCACGCTGCCGAATTTGACGCCGGTCAGCCGCTATCAGCTGGTTCTCGCCATCCTGATGTTTATCGGTTCGCCGGCCTGGGTCGGCCTGCTGGGCCTTGCGACCGCTGCGCTCGTTCTCTGCAATGATCCCGCCGACATCATGCGCGGCGATATCGGAAGCGCGCTGATCGCGTGGGTGCTCTTGATGTGGTTCGCGCCGAAGATCGCGGGTGTGCTCGATGTGCTGCTGGCGCCGAAGGAGCGCCGCGCGTTCGGCGGCGCTGGCCGCCTCACCGTCAACTTTGCGATCGAAACGGTGTATTCGATCGTGCTGTGTCCAATCCTCTGGATCAGCCACACGATCTTCCTGTTCGGCCGGCTCTTCAATCGCGACATCCATTGGATGGGGCAGGTCCGCGACGACCACGTGGTGCCTTTCGGCCTGGCGATGCGGGATCTCTGGCCGCAGACCCTTGTCGGTTGCCTTTCGCTCGCCCTGGTGATGTTCAGCCAGCCATGGGCGCTGCCTTATGTTCTGTTGCTGGCCGGCGGGCCGGCCTTCGCTGCGCCCTTCGCGACGGTGACGGCCTGGCCTGTTCTCGGCAGTATCGCGGCGCGGATCGGGATCGGCCGGCTGCCGGAAGAGACGGCAACGCCGGAGGATCTGCTCGAGCTTGCCTTGCCGGCGATTACTCCGGAAGGCCGGCCGCCCCTGACGAACTCGGTCTAGCCGATGCTTCGGTCGATCCGGACGGCGCGCGCCACGCTCAGGTCCCTGCGCATCTATTATGGAGACCGCCGGCGCGCCACGGCTATGGACCGCCTCCATGGCAATTTCGTGCGATCAGGCGACCTGGTGTTCGATGTCGGCGCGCATGTCGGCGACCGCGTTGCTTCGTTTCGCCGGCTGGGAGCCCGCGTCGTCGCGGTCGAACCGCAGCGGGCGATGCTGCGCGCGCTGCGGCTGCTCTATGGCCGCGACCGGCTGGTGACGATCGAACCGGTCGCGGTTGGGGGACAGCCGGGCAAGGCGCGGATGCTGATCAACTCCGACAATCCAACGGTATCGTCGGTCTCGTCGGCGTTCGTGGCCGCCGCGGAGGGCGCGCCGGGCTGGGAGACCCAGCGCTGGAGCGAGTTCGCCGAGGTCGAGGTCACGACGCTGGATGCGCTGATTGCAAGGCATGGCGTTCCCGCGTTCATCAAGATCGACGTTGAAGGGTTTGAGGCGGAAGCGCTGTCCGGCCTGTCGCAGGCGGTGCGCGCGCTGTCGTTCGAATTCACCACCATCCAGCCGGACATAGCGATGGCCTGCATCGAGCAATGCGCCGCGATGGGCTACGTCCGGTTCAACGCCGCGCTCGGGGAAAGCCAGGCGATGGTCGGCGAATGGGTCGGCGCGAAGGAGATCGCCCAATGGCTCCGTGCGCTGCCGCAAGCCGCAAACTCGGGTGATATCTATGCCGTGGCAGCCTGAGGGCGCGCCGTCGCGCCCGCGTCTCCTGATGGCATCCGTTGCCATCCTGCTCGCGATCGGTTTCGCCCTGACGCTGACGATTTTCTATCCCGGCGTGATGACCTTCGATTCCAGGTACCTTCATGAATACGCCATGAAGGGAACAATGGGCGACTGGCAGTCGCCGGTCATGGTCTGGCTGTGGGCCCTGATCGATCCGATTACCCCCGGCGCCGGCAGCATGTTCCTGCTGATCGCCACGACCTATTGGCTGGGCTTTGGGCTGCTTTCGCTCACGCTGGCGTCCCGCGGCAGGAAGGTCGCGCTGCTGCTGCCGCTGCTGGCCATGACGCCGCCGTCGCTGGCGCTGGCCGGTGTGATCTGGCGCGATGTCCTTTTCGCAGCGTGCTGGCTGCTCGCGGCATCGGTCACGTTCGCGGTCGACCGGCGGCAATCACGGATCAGGTTGGCGGGGCAGGCACTCGGGCTGGCGCTGGTCGTCTTCGGCGTCCTGCTGCGGCCGAACGCCTTGCTGGCGGCGCCGATACTCGCGGCCTACACAATCTGGCTGTCGCGCACGTCGCTACGAAAAGCGGCGATCCTCTACATCCCCGCGGCGCTCGTCTTGTTCGGCGCCGTGCAGCTCGTCTATTACGGCGTTCTCGGCGCGAAGCGCGAGCATCCGCTGCAGACGGTCATGATATTCGATCTCGGCGGCATCAGCCATTTCGCCGGGGCGAACCAGTTTCCAGTCGAGTGGAGCGAGGCGGAAAACGCGATGCTGCTCGAAAAGTGCTACCAGCCGACGATGTGGGATATCTATTGGCGGCTCGAGCCCTGCGATTTCGTGATGCGAAAGGTCGAGCGCAAAAAAGGCCTGTTCGGCACGTCGGCGATCTCAAAAGCGTGGCTGGCGGCGATCCTGCATCACCCCGTCGCATGGCTGCAGCACCGCTCGGCCTTCATGTGGAATTTCCTCGCCGGCGATAATCTGGCGATGTGGACGGCTGATATCGAAAACCCGGGAAAGGACGTCTTTGCGGATCGCGCCGCGTTCGGCTCGCTTCGTGCGGCGCATGATGCGCTGAAGCCGACGCCGTTGCTGCGCGCCGGCTTCTGGCTGCTGGCCTGCATCGTCCTGTGCGGTATCGGCAGGAACAGGGCGCCCCGCGAGGCTGCGTTTGTGTTCGCAGCCTGCGGCTCCGCAGCCGTCTATGTCCTGACCTTCTACGGCGTCGGCGTGGCCTCTGATTTCCGCTACGGCTACTGGGCCGTGCTGGCAATGGCAGGAGGCGTCGTGCTGCTGGCCGGTGAGGGCGGCATGTCCAAGAAAGGCTAGCCGTCTTACTGCTTCGGTTCCGCCCCGGCGGTCCAGCTCTTGTAGTCGGCTTCGGAAACCGTGGGCAGTTTCTTGACGAAGGCCGCGATCGACCAGATCTCGTCGTCCTTGGCGCCGGCGAGTTCGAAGCTCGGCATGCCCGTCATGTTGATGCCGTTCTTGATGATCCAGAACACCTCGGAAGGGGAGAGGTCGCCGACGACCTTCTTCAGATCGGGCGGATCGGGGTGCAGTCCTTCCGAAAATTTCAGCCACATCACCCCGGGCGCGCCGTGGCAGTTGGCGCAGCCGTTGCTGGCATAGGCCCTGGCGCCGGCCTGTACCAGGGTGTTGTCGCCGAATGAAGCGGGCGGACTGTCGGTGGCGTGGCGATTGACGGATGCGGTCCTGACCTTGGTCAGGGCCCAGGTCACCGCGGCGGGATCTTCCGCCGTCCCGGCGACGCTGTAGTAGCCGCCAAAGAAAAACACGGCACAGCCGATGCCGAACACGATCGCGAGTGCACCGATCGTTGCAAGGAAGCGCATGCGAGCCCTCCGTCCGTCTGCGTCCGCCGCCGGATCAGAATTTACGACCCGGAAGTGGAATAGCAACCCGCCAGAAAGGTTGCATAATTCAGACGATAGTGGACCAAATGACGCGCGACCTTGTGATCAAAATTCAATGATTGAAGCCGGGACCAATTTGGCCGGTGGCGCTCGATGACCGTGTTTCGCACTGCACCAAGCGTCACGCTTGGCGGCGGCTTCACGAAGATTTGGGGCACCCGGCTCGCCGCGCTTGCCCCGGCAATTGTGCTGCATGCGGCAGGGCTGATCCTTCTGGTCACGACCGAGCGAAGCGTTATCGGCGCGGCTGTCTTCCTGCTCGCCTGGATCATGCTGAACTGCCTGTGCCTGGCGCTCGTGCGGCGGCCGACCGTCGCGGCTCTGATCTCGCTCGAACTGCTGCTCACGCTGACGCTGCTGTCCCGCTTCAAGTTCGACAAGCTCTGGATGACGGTCGATTTCGTCGACGTGATGATCATCGATCGCGACACCACGGCCTTTCTGCTCGCGGTATTCCCTGCGTTGCGCTGGTGGATCGCACTGGCGGCAGCGGTGACCGTCGTCGTGATCGCCATCGCCTGGCGGCTCGACCGCCATCGCGTCGGCCTGCGCCAGAGCCTCGCCGGCTTCGCGGCATCGGCGACGGCGCTGGTGGCCGTCTCGCTGCTCTGGCCGACCGGCCTGACCGAAGATTTTAAGGATCGCAGCTACGTCTCCAAATTTGCTCGCACGGGCGCTGAAGCTGTTCATGAACTGATGACGCGCGGATATCTCGACGCCGCCGCGGGGCCGGCCGAGCATCCCGCAGCCGCGGCCGTCACGGCCTGCCGTCCGGCGCGGAAGCTGCCGCACATCATCCTGCTGCATGACGAATCGAGCTTCGATCTTGCCGCGGTATCCGCGGTCAAGGTGCCGGCCGGCTATAGCAGGCATTTCGAGTCGTTCGACGGCAGGTCACGCAAGCTGCGCGTGGAGGGCGTTGGAGGCCCAAGCTGGTTCACCGAATTCAACGTGCTTACCGGCCTCTCGGTCCGTTCCTTCGGCCGTTTCGCGACGTCGGTCACGCGGATCGCCGCAGGGCACGTCTATCGCGGATTGCCGCGAAGGCTGTCGGACTGCGGCTACCGGACCTTCAGCCTCTATCCGTTCTACGGCTCCTTCATCGGATCGCGCGCCTTCCAGACCACGGCCGGCATCGCGCATTACCTTGACATGCACGACCTCGGCACGGCCGACTTCGAACCCGATAGCTTCTACTACGACCGTGCCATCGACCTGATCGCCCGCGAGCGCAACAGCGGCCCGCTCTTCCTCTATGTCTACACGGTCGCCAATCATTTCCCGTGGGACAAGCGGCTGCGTCCGGAACTGACGCCCGACTGGCGCGACCTCGGCAACCCGCCCGACGTCGAGGAATATATTCGCCGCCAGTCGATGTCCGCACAGGACTACAGGCAGCTGCTAGAGCGATTGGCGAAGGAATTCCCGACGGAAGCCTTCCTCATCATCCGCTACGGCGATCACCAGCCTCAGTTTGCGCCGCGACTGCTCGGTCCTCCATTGGAAATGGCAGCGCCTGCCAAATGCACGGAAGGCGCCGATCCGCGCTATCTCACGACATACTACGCGATCGATGCCGTAAACTTCACGCCTATTGACGTGACCTCGGCGCTCGACGGTCTCGATGCATCCTATCTACCGCTGGTGGCGCTTCAGGCTGCAGGAGTTCCGCTTGACGCAAGCTTTTCCGCGCAGCGCGCGATCAAGCAGAGGTGCGGCGGTTATTTTCATGGCTGCCAGGAGGGCACCGAAGCAAGACGCTTCAACCGGCTGCTGATCGATGGTGGATTGATAAAGGGGCTGTAGCTGTCTGAAATAGCGCTCGCGCAAGGCGTGGAAGAATCGCTCCATGAGCACGTACTCGAAGGCCCTTGTTGCATCCAACAATGCTCCGGCAAGGGCTTCGCGATACAGATTACAGCAGGGTCGATCTCAGTGGCGCCGCGAAAATCGTCGCCGCTGTTTGCCTCTTGCCGGCAAATGCCTGGAACCTTCCGACCCAAGAAATTCCAGCATCGCCTGGGCAGCCGGCAGCAGAACTTTGTCGGATCGCCGGATGGCATGCCAGTGCCGCATCACGGGCAGCCCTTCCAGCCTGATGGCAACGAGTCTTCCTTCGTCCAGTTCGTGCGACACGGTGTGTTGGGAGATGAACGCTGCGTTCATCTCC
>WBZQ01002082.1_pt1 | contig 11602 bp, 14 predicted proteins | sample 5204251 | NCBI WGS metagenome assembly WBZQ01 (sample SAMN12412402, study PRJNA552823) | activated sludge metagenome | isolation source: activated sludge from nitrification reactor of wastewater treatment plant... | place: USA: Virginia | collected 2017-09 | reverse complement strand
AAAGCGACGCGGAACAAGCCAATATCCTTAATGCGCAAGCACCGGCACTGTTGGCTCAAGAGGCTAAGCAACGCGATATCTGCTTGATTCATTATTCAACGGATTATGTATTTAATGGCGCAAACGATAAGCCCTATCATGAAACGGATCTACCCGATCCACTCAATGTGTATGGAAGTAGCAAACTGCAGGGGGAAAACAATATTATTGCATCCGGGTGTCAGTATTTGATTTTTCGTACCAGTTGGGTTTATGCGGCACATGGGAATAACTTTATTAAAACGATTCTGCGGTTATCGCAGCAGCGTGAGAAGCTGAGTATCGTGAATGATCAGATCGGTGCTCCAACGGGCGCTGAGCTGATTGCTGACGTGACTGCGCATACAGTGCGTACATTAAAGTCTCAATCTGCAGTGTCTGGGTTATATCACTTGACGGCAAAAGAGTACACGAGCTGGTATGAATTTGCTCAGTTTATTTTGAGGCATGTCGAGCGGGAACATACTTATTTTACTAAACCGCCCAGTCAGCTCATTGCAATTCCAAGTACCGACTATCCGGTACCGGCAAAGCGTCCATTAAATTCTCGGTTAGATACTTCAAAACTAGAACAAACATTTGGACTAAGTTTACCGAATTGGCGGAGCGGAGTGTTACGGGTATTGGATGAAATACTTACTTTGAAGATTTAAATAACCAAATCAGCATAACATGCTGTTTGTTATATAATTATTATTCTCGGTGATCTCGCTAAATGAAAAAATTGCAACGATTTATCAAATTCGTTATATACTGCAAGGCCTAACTTAAAGTTAAATATTTTTAAAAGGGATAAATAAATGAAATATACACTTCTTTTAGCTGCATTACTCGCTTTTGGACTGTCAGCATGTGGTAAACCTGATCAAGCTTTGCCTGAGCAAGAAAAAGCAAATTATGAAAAAATGATGAAGGGTGAATCGATCGAGTGCCCACATGGTCTTGATGGCAATGGTAATTGTTTGAAAGAAGGCGCTGATCCACGTCCATATGGTGGTAAAGGCAAAGACGGCCATTAATTCATAAATTATGGCATCTTAAAAAAACCGCCAAACGGCGGTTTTTTTATTTTAACCCTTCTGAAGCTAAACGAACTGGGTTTTGTGTTTTGTTGATTTTTTGAAAAGTACGGTAAAACTAAGCAAATGATATCGATTTGGTTTAAAGATTATACGGTTGAGTATCTCGAAGGGTTGCGTAACGCGAATATGGGGGAGCATATCGGTATCCATTTCACTGAAGTCGGCGCGGACTTTTTAAAGGGAAGTATGCCGGTAGATAATCGTACTACACAGCCTTTTGGCATTTTACATGGCGGCGCCAGTTGTGTTTTGTCTGAAACTTTGGGCAGTGTAGCGGGGTGGATGACGATTGATCCGGACAAATACCGCGCGGTTGGCTTGGAACTTAACATTAATCATATTCGCGCAGTAACCCAAGGCAGTGTTATTGGCACATGCACGCCATTACACGTGGGTAGGCGCACGCAGGTATGGCAAACTGATATTACCGAAGAAGCCACCGGAAAGCGAGTTGCCATCTCAAGGTTAACTTTGGCGATCATTGAACAGGGTACCTTGAGTGCGCAGAAGGGGCATGTGGTTGTCGAGAAGATACGCTAGGTTTTTTTTCTGAGTGCCTAATTGATAGAGTCGTTGATCGATTCTAGTTTTGCGTTTTATTGCTATCCTGTGACGATTGTTTTGTATCGGATAATTCAGTTTTTTCCGGTGCTCGCGCTGCTTGTTCAGAAACTTCTGCTGTGCGGGCCTCAGCCGATCCAGCAGCTTGTTGATCAATATTTGGTTGCGTTGCTTCAGTTAAATCCTCATCCTGTTTGTCTTTACTGCGCCACATAAAATAAATTGCGCCAACCGTTACTAATACAAGCGGTGTAACGACTGAAAAAAGTATTGCGGATTCGATAGTGATACCCGGAGGCGGTGCCTTGTTGACAATCATATAAGCATGCGTAAAAGCAAAGCCATAAACCGGAATCAATGCGGCAACAAAGCGATTGGTAATGAGCGGACGTACAGTCAACATGTTCAGAACATTTGAACCGTAATAACCAAGAAAATAAATAAAAACATAAAAAAATGCATTGCTCATGCGTTCTCCTTAATTGACATGTCATAGAGAAATAAGAAATATTTTTGATGGCTAGTATACCGATAAACTATGATATGCACACAATAGTATCATTAGTGCTCATTCTAAAAATAACATCATTCGATTATAAAATTTATCAATATGTCTCCAGTTCTTATAGCAATTGTTAGTGCGTTCCGTGATTTATTTAGACTCAGGGTTGCGTGGATTATTATTTGGCCATTAATGCTTTCAATGACCTTTTGGTTTGGTATTGGGTATGTTTTTTGGGATGAATTATCAGTATTGATGTATCAGGCATTTGATGTGATTGGTATTGGAGAGCGATTGGCTAACATTCAAACGCCGTGGCTTCTTTCAAGCATCCAGTTTTTTTTGCATATCTTGATCATAGGTCCTTTGATTATTATGACCACCTTAATAATCACGTCTATTTTTGTAATGCCAGCATTGATAAAGCTGGTGGCTGATAGAAACTATCCAGAACTCATGCGGGAAAATGGCGGCGGTGTGACTGGCAGCGTAGTGAATGCATTGTTAGCCAGCGGTGTTTTTATTGTGATTTGGATTGTTACTTTGCCTCTGTGGGCGATAGGTATTGGGTTTGTCGTTCCTTTTGTTGCTGCGGCATTTATGAACCAGCAATTATTTCGTTATGACGCACTATCGGAGCATGCGAATAAGCAAGAAATTAAAACGGTTGTAGCGCTCAATAAATATGCTCTCTGGATATTGGGTTTGTTGACTGGGTTGATGCAGTTTGTTCCTGTATTGAATTTTTTTGCCCCGATTTTTACAGCGCTGGCATTTATTCATTTCGGCCTTCATCAATTAAAGTTTTTGCGCTTAAAAGACCAAGCGGATACTGTCCAATTGCAGCAATAGCTTCGGTTTTTTATTCGACTTGAGTCATGTCACCACAAATTTGGAATGCCAATTTTTTAACGCTATCTCCTATGTTTGGGCCGTTGCTGCAGTTTAGGACATATATTGAGAATATGCAGAAATGGCCGACCTATGACGATTTTAATCATTTGAATGTGCTCGAAGGCTATGAAATGCGCACACAATCCGGTAAAAGTGTCTGCTTTGTGCCCCCACACGCAAATAAAACAGGAATCGAAGAGCGTTATGAAACAAGAATTTATTTAACCGGAGAAATTTCTACGCGTCTCAGCAATTGGCATGATTTTTTTAATGCATTGGTTTGGCGGGTATTTCCACTTGCTAAATCCGTATTGAATTATTTGCATTTTCATGCGCAGCAAATGGAATTTGCGCATAATCTTAAACAACGCAGCCCTCTAAGAGATGCTGCAACAATTTTTGATGAATCGGGTGTTATCGTCGTGAGTAGCAGTGTTAAGCTGATTAATATGCTGAAAGAATTTTGCTGGGAGGAATTGTTTTGGCATGAGCGTTCAGCTGTTTTGTCAAAGATGCGTTTTTATGTATTTGGTCATGGATTATATGAAAAAGCATTGAATCCCTATATCGGAATGACTGGCAAAGGAATGTGCTTTCATGTGCCGGGTGATTTTTTTGAGCAAGCGGTGACGGAACAATTGGTTGCCGTCGATGTGATGCTGAAGTTACATTTATTAGAGTCTTTCTTTTCAAATGATGATCTAACGCCTGTTCCTTTGTTAGGGTATCCCGGTTGGGATAAAAACAACAACGATAAAGCTTATTACTGTAACAAAAAATACTTTCGTAACCGACCAGCTTGAGTCGCCCAATGAATGCGTGGTAACAGGAATGGATTTATGTTGTTTAAACGCATGCGTGTGAAATCGTTTTGATGTTTTTCCGAATCGATAACAGATTTTTGTTAAAATGAGCGATTAATTAACGAATCTTATTGGAGTATTTGATGGCAGTTGAAAGAACGTTGTCCATTATTAAACCGGATGCGGTTGCAAAAAATGTTATTGGGCAAATTTATTCACGTTTTGAATCAAGTGGTTTAAAAATCATTGCAGCAAGGATGGTGCATCTGTCGCAATCCGATGCTGAACAATTTTATGCGGTGCATCGTGGCCGTCCTTTTTTTATGGATTTGGTTAAGTTCATGACGTCTGGGCCTGTAATGGTGCAAGTTTTGGAAGGTGAAAGCGCTATCAAGAAGAATCGCGATTTGATGGGGGCAACGGACCCTAAAAAGGCAGACAAAGGAACCATTCGTGCTGACTTTGCTGACAGTATCGATGCGAATGCTGTTCATGGTTCGGATGCTCCAGAAACTGCAGCGACTGAAATTGCTTGTTTCTTTCCTGCGCTGAATGTTTATTCACGCTAGATTTTATTAAGAATGGTGACTGCTAACCTGCTTAATTTTGATGTAAAGGGGTTGACTGATTTTTGTATTGAAATCGGGGAAAAGCCTTTTCGTGCAAAGCAATTGTTGCGCTGGATTCATCAATCCAGTGCGATCGATTTTGTCAGCATGAGCGATTTGGCAAAAAGCTTACGCGATAAATTGACTGATTTAGCGGTTATTGAAGCGCCGCAAGTAATTTCTGACCATGTTGCGTCCGATGGAACACGTAAATGGTTGTTGTCGGTTGGCGCTGAAAATGCCATTGAAACTGTTTTTATTCCTGAAGTGAGCCGCGGCACGTTGTGTGTTTCTAGCCAAGTTGGATGTGCATTGGCCTGTACTTTCTGCTCGACAGGTAAGCAAGGGTTTAATCGTAATTTGACTGTCGCTGAAATTATCGGGCAGTTATGGATTGCCAATAAATTACTTCGAGAAGATTTACGGCAATTTTCAAACGATATTCCGGATTCGGAGCGCCTTGTCAGTAATGTCGTTATGATGGGAATGGGTGAGCCGCTAGCCAATTTCGAGAATGTGGTTATGGCACTGGATCTGATGTTGGATGATCATGCTTATGGCTTATCTCGGCGGCGTGTTACTGTGAGCACTTCAGGATTGGTTCCTGCTATGGATCGGCTACGTGAGCGTTGTCCAGTAGCGCTCGCAGTGTCTTTGCATGCGTCAAATGATGCGTTACGAGATCATTTGGTACCCATTAATAAAAAATATCCGATTCAAGAATTGTTGGCGGCTTGCAGAAGATATCTTGCCGTAGCCCCTAGGGATTTTGTAACTTTTGAGTATGTGATGCTCGATGGTGTTAATGATACTGCTCTGCATGCGCGTGAATTGACTCAGTTGGTTCGGGATACGCCGTGTAAGTTTAACCTGATTCCTTTTAATTCGTTCCATGGCTCCGGGTATAAACGATCTACATCAGAGAATATTCGTGTTTTTCGTGATATTTTGATGCAAGCTGGCTATGTTGTTACGGTCAGAAAAACTCGCGGAGATGATATCGCTGCTGCTTGCGGTCAACTGGCGGGGCAGGTAAAAGACAAAACACGCCGCACGACTATTAATATGCAAACTCAAAACTGCACCAAGTGAAAAAGATCATTGCGCCAATATTAGCTTTGTTGATCCTTGTTCTGGGATTCGGTGGTTGTGTGCAGCAACCAAGGGTCGCTGAGCCTACTAAAGAAGAAAAAAGTGCACGTGCACTCCAAAGTGCTAAAGTGCATACCGAATTGGCTGGGGAGTACTATAACCGTGGGCAGATGGATGTCGCCCTGGAGGAGATTGATGAAGCATTAAAAGCCGAGCCCAATTATGCGCCTGCTTATAATGTACTAGGGCTAGTGAATATGAAGCTAAATGACGATGCGAAAGCGTTGCAGAATTTCACGCAAGCCCTGAAATTAACACCGGAAAATGCTGAAATACGCAATAATTATGGCTGGTTCTTATGTCAGCGTGTTTCTCAGCAAATGGATCAAGCAATCGAGCAATTTACACAAGCCATGCAGAATCCACTGTATACAACGCCAGAAATGGCATTAACTAATGCGGGGATCTGTGAAATCAAACGCCAGCGTTATGATGAAGCACAAGTGTATTTACGCAAGGCACTATTAATACAACCTAGCTATTTCACAGCCTTGCTGGCTCTGGTCGATATGGATTTTCGGCGTGGCAGGCTGGTTGAAGCTAAATCAAAATTGGTTGAGTTGATGCAAAACAATTCACCAACCCCGGAAAGTCTTTTGCTAGCAATTCAAATTGAACAAGCCATCGGTGATCAAATGAGCGCGGATAGCTATATTTTTCAGTTGCAAAAGCGATTCCCCGATTCGAAAGAGGCGATATCAGTACGAGAAGGAAAAATCAATTAGTTGAAGTTGGAATGGTTAGTTTTTTAGTTTTAAAGATAGATTGAATCTACTGCGACTTATAAAATGGGTGCATAACTATGAACTTGGATAATGACAACAGTGTTGGTGCGGGTACGTTAGTAAATAATGATGTTCATTCGGGTAATTTCGTACATAGCGTTGGTCATGTATTGCGCAATGCGAGAGTGGCTAGAGGATTGAGTACCGAAGATGTGTCTCGGCAATTGCGAATCTCAGTGAAGCAGGTTGAAGCTATTGAGAAAGAAGACTTCGATAAATTGCCTGGGCGTACTTTTTTGCGTGGTTTTGTACGTAATTACGCCAATTTTGTTCAGTTAGAATCTGCGCCGCTATTAGAGTCGCTACCAGGTTCCTCACCGATACTTGCGGCCCAGGAACGCACACCGTTTAAAGATAAGCAACTATCTTTTTCTGCCAATCGAAGGGAAGGCTTGGGTGGTAGTCGTTTGATACCGATTGTAATGCTTTTGCTGGTGATTTTCGGAGCTTACTATATTCTAGAAAATAACACTTGGTTGCAAAGTTCCGTGGATGAAATAACTGAAAAAAGCACTAAATCAGAAAATGGAAAAGGATCAATGGAAATTCAACTGCCTATTTCGGGCTCGACAAAAAGCGAAGTCAATCTTCCGGTCAATAAGGTGCCTGAAAATTTGAACAATGAAGAAAGGAAAGATCTGTCCTCCAGTGGTGTAAGGCTTTTTGAAACATTGGATAAGAAAAACCTTCAAGTTGTGGAGACTACTTCACTCGCAGAGGACAAACTTGAAGCGCTTGAAGAAGGTAAATTTGCCAAAACAAACTTGTTGAGCGAAGACACAGGAAGCTTATATTTTACATTTACTGCCGATTCATGGATTAAAGTTGTAGATGGAAAGGGTGTACCTCTTTTAGAGCAAATGCGTAAAAAAGGCAGTGAACAAGTATTAACCGGGAAGAAACCATTTAGTATCGTGATTGGCAATGCATCTGGGGTTAATCTCACCTATAATGATAAAGAAGTTAATATCGATTCCTATAAAAAACAAGATGGGACTGCACGGTTTAAGTTGCAGTAATGGCTATGGAATTTTCCTAATTTGTAATTATTACGTAGTTTAGTCAATTATTTATTATGTCTGAGAATGGTTTATCTCGTAAACGCAGAATGAGTATTGGGGTTTGCGTTGGCGATGTCCAAATCGGTGGTAATGCGCCGGTTGTAGTGCAATCAATGACCAATACTGATACTGCCAACGAGGCAGCTACCGTCGAGCAAGTGGCGCAGCTTGCGCGCGCAGGTTCAGAATTGGTACGTATTACTGTGAATTCAATGGAAGCGGCCGCTGCCGTACCGGGTATTCGTGCAAGTCTTGACGATATGGGGTGTCATGTACCGTTGATTGGTGATTTTCATTTCAATGGCCATAAATTATTAACCACTCATCCTGAATGTGCCAAAGCATTGGCTAAGTTTCGTATCAATCCAGGTAATGTGGGGCATGGAAGAAAACGTGATGAACAATTTGCTACGCTGATTGAAACGGCATGTAAATACGATAAACCGATTCGAATTGGGGTCAATTGGGGTAGTCTTGATCCTGAGATGCTGGCAAGAATCATGGATCAAAATGCAGCTTCCGACAATCCTCAAGATGCAAAGTATGTCATGCGCGAAGCATTGATTACATCAGCACTAGAGAGTGCGGCTAAGGCTGAGGAAATCGGATTGAGTCGTAACAAAATCGTTTTGTCTTGCAAAGTGAGCGGTGTGCAAGATTTGATCATGGTATACCGTGAGCTTGCAGCGCGTTGTGATTATGCATTGCATTTAGGACTTACTGAGGCGGGCATGGGTTCTAAAGGCATTGTTGCATCGTCTGCAGCTTTAGCAGTTTTGTTGCAAGAAGGCGTTGGCGATACAATTCGCATTTCGTTGACTCCTGAACCAGGTGGTTCTCGTTCGCGAGAAGTGATTGTTGCACAAGAAATTCTTCAGACAATGGGATTGCGTGCTTTTGTTCCTTTAGTGGCGGCGTGTCCCGGATGTGGTCGTACGACTAGTACGTATTTCCAAGAGCTTGCAGAAAGTATACAAGCTTATGTGCGTGATGAAATGTTGGTATGGCGCGAACAATACGAAGGTGTCGAAAACATGACACTCGCAGTAATGGGGTGCGTGGTGAATGGGCCTGGCGAAAGCAAACATGCAAATATCGGCATCAGTTTGCCTGGTTCGGGTGAAAGTCCTGTTGCACCGGTATTTGTCGATGGTCAGAAAACGGTCACGTTAAAAGGTGATACCATTGCCAGCGATTTTCGGCAAATTGTTGCCAATTATGTCAGTGAAAAGTATCCAAGAAAACATATCTGATGGTCAGTAGTATTAAGGCTATTCGCGGGATGAATGATATCCTGCCAAGTGAAACCTATCGCTGGATTCACTTTGAAAAAACCATACATCAATGGCTTGTATCGTATGGTTACCGGAATATACGTACCCCCATTCTTGAACAGACTGATTTGTTTGTGCGTTCGATCGGTGAGGTAACCGACATTGTCGAAAAAGAAATGTATACGTTTACGGACCAATTGAATAATGACAGTTTGACGTTGCGTCCCGAAGGCACTGCGTCTTGTGTACGTGCAGCCATCGAACACAACTTGCTATATGGCGGCCCGCAAAGACTCTATTATTTGGGTCCGATGTTTCGGCATGAAAGGCCACAAAAAGGACGATATCGGCAATTTCATCAGGTCGGTGTTGAAGCATTGGGGTATGGTGGCCCTGATATTGACGCTGAGTTGATGGTTATGTGTTCGCGCTTGTGGGAATTACTGGGAATTTCAGACTTGCGCCTTGAAATTGGTACTTTGGGGAATAGCGAAGCGCGCGCGGCTTATCGCATTCATTTGCTCGAGTATTTAGAGCGCCATCGCAATCAACTGGATGAGGATTCATTAAGGCGACTACATACTAATCCTTTGCGCATTTTGGATAGTAAGAATCCGGCATTACAGGGGATCATCGAGAATGCACCTAAATTAATAGAGTATTTAGATTCAGAATCAAAAAATCATTTCGATGAGCTGCAAGCCATTTTGCGGAACCAGGGAATTGCTTTTACGATTAATTTGCGCTTGGTAAGAGGGCTTGATTATTACAATCGCACAGTATTTGAGTGGGTTACCGATCAATTAGGTGCACAAGGTACGGTATGCGCAGGTGGGCGTTATGATGGCTTAGTTGAGCAGATTGGGGGTAAATCAGCGCCGGCATGTGGTTTTGCGATGGGAGTCGAGCGCTTGCTGGCTTTGATGAATCAACATAACTCCGCAGAAATGCAATTTAATCCCGATTGCTACCTTGTTCATCAAGGAGAAACTACGCGTGATTATGCTTGGAAGTGCGCGGAATTTTTACGGGATAAAGGCCTTGATGTTGTTTTGCACTGTGGTAGTGGAAGCTTCAAAGCACAAATGAAAAAAGCTGATACATCTGGTGCTTATTACGCTCTGATCATTGGTGATGAGGAAGTAAAAGCAAATCAAATTACAGTGAAATCATTACGTCAAACATCTGAACAGGTCAGGTTAAACTTGGATGATGTGACGCGGTTCATTAAACAATAATTAATCATTTTTCTAGGAACATAGCATGGCAGCTTATTCTCTTGAAGAGCAGGAAAAAATTGACGGACTGAAAGCTTGGTGGAATAGATTCGGCACGGTGCTGGTCGTTTTACTCACGGTTGCATTATTTACCATGGGCGGTATGAAGGCATGGGATTACTATCAACAAAAGCAGGCGCATCAGGCGGCTGATCTATATGTTTTGTTGCAGCAAATTCAAGCTTCGGATGATGCAACGAAAATTAATGATGCGGCACAGTTAGTGATGACAGGTTATCCGTCAAGTGGTTATGCACCGCGTGCTGCGTTCATTGCAGCGCAAGCTGACGAGAAAAATGGTAATGCCAAACGGGCCCTGCAGAGTTTGCAATGGGTTGTTGACCATGCAAAGGAAGCCCCTTTGCGTGATTTGGCTCGTTTGAGGATTGCTGGTATTCTGCTAGATGAAGAAAAATATGATGAAGCATTAAGAGCGATTAGCGTTCCTCATGGTGATAGTTTCTCGGGTTTATATCTGGATCGTAAAGGTGATATCTTGGTTGCAACCCATAAATTTTCCGAAGCAAGATTGAGTTATCAGGAAGCAATTGGGAAATTAAACAAAACTAATAACTACTACAACATCGTCCAAATGAAATTGGATGCATTGGGTGAAGCTGAATAAGTACTTGATTGAACGTGGTGCAGAAAATAAATAGCGCCAAATCCTGGCCATTATCTCAATTCTTCATAGCACTGATTTTTCTAATTACTGGTTGTAGTAGCATGCCCAATCCATTGGATTCTCCTATGGTGGAGTCAATGAGCACAGGCATATCTGACTTTTTTGTGAAAGACGAAGAAATTGTTTACGAAAAAGAAGAACTAGATGCACTCAAAACGGCTGAGGTGATTCCTTTAAAATGGAAAGCTAAAGTTAAAGAAAGCAGTATCGGGTATTTCCAAACAGCTTATGATAGTGGTGCGTTATATGTCGCTGATGAAACGGGTGGAGTGACAAAATTTGATGCGGTAACTGGACAACAACTCTGGCAACTGAAAACAGACGGAAAATTTTCTGCTGGCGTAAGTGTTGATGAGCAATTGGTTTTAATTGGCACCTTCAAAGGTGAAGTGCTGGCCTATAATGATGCGGGCCAAATGGTTTGGCAGTCATTGGTCACGAGTGAGATTTTGAGTCCGCCGCAAGTATATAATAATATCATTGCAGTGCGTACTTTGGATGGACGAATCTTTGGGTTGGACGCTGTCGATGGAACGCGTAAATGGGTCTATCAAGGCGCAACACCTTCGCTGACTGTGCGAAGTACAGCCGGGGTAACACTGGCGCATGGCGCCGCATTTGCCGGATTTCCGGGGGGGAAATTGGTCGCGTTGAGTTCATTTAACGGTAACGTAGGATGGGAGGTAGCAGTATCATTTCCTCGTGGTGTTACTGAACTGGAAAGGATTACGGATATTACGAGCGCACCCGTGGTGAGTAACCAATTTGTGTGCTCTGTTGCATATCAAGGCAGATTGGGCTACCTTGACTGGCCACCTGAAGTACGTCTTGATGCAAAAGAACTACGAGTTTGGATTGCACTACTACTGCAACATCGTC
>WBZQ01002564.1_pt1 | contig 11606 bp, 8 predicted proteins | sample 5204251 | NCBI WGS metagenome assembly WBZQ01 (sample SAMN12412402, study PRJNA552823) | activated sludge metagenome | isolation source: activated sludge from nitrification reactor of wastewater treatment plant... | place: USA: Virginia | collected 2017-09 | reverse complement strand
GGAACTGGTGGTTCCCAGCCCGGACCGCGCGGGCGGCGCTGGCGAGCTTCCATTTCAGCAGCACGACGTTCTGCTTCACGGGCCCGTTGCTCAGCGTTGCGCATGCTTTCAGCAATTGCTTCCTCTGCTCGGCGCATGGCAGAAATCACCTTCTCTTGCACTTTTCCTGCCAATTCTTCGCCGGCCCCCCAACGTGAGAATTTTTCATCCAATTGGCGGGTCAGGCTTTCCACCTGGCGCTCGACTTGTCCGGCAATCTGCTGGGCAAATTCCGCGGCGCGGTCGCCAAATTCGCTAGCAAACTCAGCGCCAAATTCGCCACCAAAAGCGCCCTTGCTCTTCCATCCTGGCCGTTGCCCACTGATCGCTATGGACCCACCGGCGGTAAGTGACATAGACGCCTCGCCCTCGCCCAAGGTAAGATCAACTTCATCTTCATAGACGTTGGCTGGCGTGCTCAAGCCGCTGACCACAATTTTGCCTTCACTGTTCAGATGCAAGCGGACACTAGCCTCAGGTGGGATCATGCAGGCAATATCCCCTTCAGCCTTCACACGATATTCCTTGCCCGCAGCGGCGGTCAACATGAGTGATGCATCCCCCTCAACTTCAGCGAAGACATTTCCTCCTACCTCATTCAAGGCCAGGTTGCCTTCAATATTTTCGGCAGCAAAATTGCCGCCAATTCCTTCTACCGAAACATTGCCGGAGACTGCTTGGGCCACGCAGTTGCCCTGAATACGTTCGGCCTCCAGGTTGCCCTCAATGTTTTCAACAGTGAAATTACCTAGCAGATCTTCAACCTGGACATTGCCTTCTACTACTTGCACATTGCAGTCACCCTGTAGTTGCTGAGCCTCAAAATCGCCTTCGACGCGCTCAAAAATTAGCCGGCCATACATATCCTCTACTTGAACGCTGCCAGAGACGGATTGTACGGTGCAATCGCCATGTACCCGGCGAGCTTCCAGATCACCTTCCACCGTCTCGACGATCAGGCGGCCATGCACCTCTTCGCATTGGGCGCTCCCAGAAACCATCTGTACTGTACAATCACCCATCATTCGTTTCAATTCCAAGTCACCTTCAATGTGTTCAGCCGAAAAGGCCCCATGAACGCCATCAACGGTTACACTTGAAGCCGATTGGATCATACAGGCGCCTTGGACCTGTTTAATCGTTAAATCACCTTCCACCTGGATAATCGTAATCGGGCCAACGTTGCGTATTTGGGCGTCACCTTCAAGCATGTTGGCAACCAGAGCACTCTGAAAGCCGTTCAACGTGCTATCTCCCTCCACCCGTTCAATTTGGATACGAGTGTAAGCTGGGGCTTGAATCGCACAGCTTTCTTCAGAGAGCAAGGTTACGGTATCCCCTTCTTGCACCACGGTTAGGTTTTCATCAAATCCACCGCGTATTGCTAACTCAGGGCGATCCCAGGCGCGTAGTGCTAGATCTCCTTCAATTCGGCGAATGATCAAAGTGAGGTTTTCCCCCACAGGTATTAATTTTTGGCGTCCCATTCGGCGCCTCCTTTCAGCAGTTGCATCGCTTCTTCAAAATTCAATTGACCTGCATTCAATTCTTCTAACACACGCCGACGTGTTTGTTCGGTCATTGCTGGCGCTTCTTCTTTACCCGGCTCGTAGCCTAAGGCCCGGATAACTTCATGCAAACGGGTGCGCAAGGTAGGGTAAGAAAGCCCTAGTTCGCTCTCCATCCGATTAAACTTGCCTTCGCAACGCACAAAAGTTTCCATAAATTGTAACTGCTCTGCCGAAAGTTGTGCAAAGGGAATAACGATTTTGAATTCACCTTCCATCTTTAGCCCGCTTTCCGGGCAATAGATCTTGGTGACAATCACTTCGCCACCGCTAAAGGGGCAGCGCGTTGGTAAGGGCATCATAATGATCTCTCCTCGAGTTGTTATTGAGTAATAGTTTGGGGGGTTGATGCTACTTCGCCGTGCGTCTTTAACCATTCACCGGTAGTGACCAATAGCTCACCAAGCGAAGTCAGGGTCTGGGCCAAAGGGCCTGGTTGCTGACCCACTGCTCGTTGGGCCAATCGATTCTGCTCCGCTGCATCGAGCAGTTCCCGATACTGCTGTTGCGCCTGTTCCAGCGTAGCATCAAAATTCAGATAATTATTGAACATACTGGGCTCCTTTGAAAAAATGTAACGCCTTTAATTTTCTGAAACAAGAATATCACAATTTTCAAAAAAGTCAATAGGCAATTTTAAAAATATTTATATATTATTCAATTTTTTAATATTTTCCCACAACAAACTTAAATTTCTCAAAACAAAGCTCCAGAAATCTAAAAATTGCAAATAAAAACAGGCGGAACAAGGTTTGCTTGTTCCGCCTGTTCGATTACGGCTTAGGGTTCGTAAAAGAATAAAGTATATAGATATTATTCGCAATTCGCCGTTGGCCGCCTAGCGCAACCAGCCTTGATCCTGCAAAAAGCTAGTCAACCCTGGAATGCCAAAACGCTTTCCCTGATAAGCTTGATAGCCATAATACAACATGGCAATCACTGCCATGAACCAGGCAATAGGTGACAGGCAAAGGATCACAATGCTGATCAACCAACCAATAATCGGAATTACCTGCAACACCAGGGTGCCAATAGCGACCAACGTACTGATCACACCAAAAAGCACGGTCAAGGCCAAACTTTGCACGGCGTGATAACGCTGGAACGGCCGTTTTTTACTGCTCTCACTCAGCAGGACAATCACTGGCATGGCCAGTGGAATGATAATCTGTGATGCATAGGATAACAAGGCAATCAGGCGGTCGTCGGCGCTAGCGGCATTGTCTACAGAAACCTCACGCATAAACTCACCACGCCGGAGGGCCTCAGCAGCCATTGTTGCTTGTTCACGAGCAATATCGGCTGCCCGCTCAACCGGGGTGCGCGTTTCCCATGCACCTACATTATCAACCGGGACGTTTTGGTCGCCTACCGGATTGCTTTGTTTGCTCTCATCAACGTTCATACAGCCTACCTCATTTTCCTTATCAATAAACGCTGCCTTGTTTTCGGTTGGCTGATTTACCAGCCCCTACTGCGGCAACTTATACCTGCGCTTCATGGATCTATACGTGGCCACACTGGAAAAGTTGCAAAGCTGGTGCTCAGCACACTTCGTGGTAAAATGGCAGAAGCGGAATGGCCTGTTTCAATTTGAGAATGGTCTTACCAGGAGATAAATGATGATCACCCACACCCCACCGACTCGGATTGTCTTTATGGGTACACCCGATTTTGCCGTGCCCACGCTGCGCACCTTGCACGAAAGCGCCGCTGCACCCCATTGGCAAGTGATCACAGTCTGTACCCAGCCAGATCGGCCGGCTGGGCGTGGCAAAAAGCTAGAGGCAAGTCCGGTGAAAAACTATGCCCTGGCTCAGGGGTTACCGCTGCTACAGCCGCGCAGCCTGCGCAAAGAACCCGATGTGGTGACAACCCTGGCCACCTTGGCGCCTGATCTGATTGTCGTAGCCGCCTATGGTTTGATTCTGCCCAAAAGTGTGCTTCAGATTCCCACCTTTGGCTGCATCAATATTCACGCCAGTTTACTGCCGGCCTACCGCGGCGCCTCGCCTATCACTGCGGCCATTTTGGCTGGTGACCAACTAACAGGCGTGTCCCTGATGTTGATGGACGAAGGGCTAGATACCGGTCCTGTGCTGGCCCAAGCCACAGAGTTGATTCAGCCTGATGCGACCACAGCTACCCTTAGCCAACGCCTGGCCGAGCAAGGCGCCTCGTTACTCGCGGCCAACTTACCGCGCTGGTTAGCCGGTGAATTGCCACCGATTCCACAGAATGAACTATCTGGGCAACCTTCTGCGTGCGGTTTGATCAAGAAAGAAGCTGGGCGCATCGATTGGCAACAATCTGCCAGCCAAATTGAACGCATGATCCGTGCCTATACGCCATGGCCTTCGGCCTACACCACCTGGCGTGGTGAGACGTTTAAGCTTTGGCAAGCATCGGTCACTGCAGGGGAGGCTGAACCTGGGTTGGTGGTAAATACACCTGAGGGTGTCGCCGTGGGTACGGGCGAAGGCTTGTTATTGTTACAAAGTGTACAACCGGCTGGCAAGCGCGCGATGGACCTGCGCAGCTTTCTCAACGGTGCTCCAGAGTTTATTGGCAGTCGACTTGGGATATAATTTTAGTGAAGTAGTAAAAACCCGGATTTCCCCCAATCTACTCTGGAAATCTCGGCTTTCTAAGCACAAAAGACGCGGAGCTTTATTTGACCGAGCGTTGAAAGACAAAATAATAGCTGGTGTGAATCCCTTTGAAGCGTGCGTCGATGCTGCCCATACCAGCTCCCTTCACCACGTCGCTGGGCAAACCTTCCACTTTTGTGCTGTAGGCATATCCAGCCGCATACATTTGAAAGTTGTAACCAAATTCGGGCGCAGGTTTATCTTCAATACCAGCCGACATATTGCCGTCACCCCAGAAAACGGTGACAGTTTGCCCCACGACACGCCGGCCATTTTCGTCTAACACATCCACAAAAATGTGATGCTTCCCGCTAGATTCTGCTTCATCTGCCCAACGGCCTTCAATCAGGCGCCAGTAGGGCTGGCCGGGCGCTACCTGAGCCTCATCAACGGTAACACCGAGTTGATCTAAGCGCGGATCCCACGCCTTTTGCTGGGCAGCCGCCTGAACCGGTGCAGCCGCAGTGGGCTGGGCCTCGTTTCCCGCAGCCGGCGCGGCTTGAGCTTCAGCGGGCGCAGGCACAAAGACGCCCGGGGTGTTGTCCGTATTATTTAGGTCACTCATTGCAACGTTCAATGCACCGGGCGTTGCAAGCGGTACAGACGAAGGTGTATTGGTTGGCAGTGGTGTATAGGTTGGCGTAGGTGCAGCCAGACTATCAACCAAGGCCACTTCACGGGCAGTCTGTTTGTCGGCGGCAGCCACTTCATAGCTGCCCAATGATGAAACCGCAGCCAATGCTTGGGAAGAAGCGGAGAAAAACGCGCCACCCGCAGCGCGCGTCCCACGCATCAGCGCCATCAACGCAGTAGGCGCAGCCACCAGAATAAGCCAAAGCAACAACAAAATCAGCAGGGCCAGCCGCAATTTACCCCAGCCACTCAGGTTGGTAAACCATTGCATAAAGCCAACCCGCTCGCGCGGGGTCGCTTCGGGCGTGGACGCCGCTGCATTTCGCCGTCGCCGAGCAGCCACATTCGGTGCGGCCGCTTCCACCAAAGGGGCAGCTTCGGCAGTCACCGGATCCATCATCCGTTGGCTGAGGATTCGGCTCATGTTGATAGCAAGGCTAGGATAGCGATTCATCAACATTTCAAAATCTTGCTTGCTCAACGTCCAGAGATCCACATCGGTCTCCGCCGTGACGCTGGTGTTGTGTGGCTGATTAGAGAGCAAGGCGCGTTCACCAAACGCTTCGCCCGGCCCTAATGTCCAGCTACTGCCGCTGAGTGGCTGAATGCGGACATAGCCCTTTTCTAAAAGAAAAAGCATTTCAGCCGGGCTACTCACCCGATAAATTTGTTCGCCGCTTCGATAGCGCGTGGGCCGAAGTCGTTCGGCCACCTGTTGCAATTCTGTGGGGTTGAGATCGGCCAATAAGGGGAATTTGCGGAAGTGATCTTCGTTGCCGGCACGGCCACCCGTGCTGCTATCACTGGTTAAGCGCGCCGCAACCCCCTGGCTTAGCGCTTTGCCAATGGCTGGATGATGCATGGTCAATTCATCCAGATCGGATTTGGCCAGCAGCCACAAATTTGTGTTGCGAGTAGCCGTTGCGTCTTCAGTGCGGATCAGCCCGGTAAGCAGGCTCATTTCGCCAAAATAGCCACCTGGACCAATACGGGCTTTTTCTTCAACAACACCGCTCGCATTTTCTTCGGTTAGTTCGATCTCGCCGCTTTCAATCAGGTAAAGCGCATCCCCAGACTCACCGACACGATACACTCGCTCGCCGGCCGGTACATGTTGTAATACCATCCGCTGCGCAATCGCCTGCATACTGAGCGGTGGCACATCTGTAAAGATCGGCATTTGGGCCAGGCGCTGCGCCGCTTGCGCTTGATCTGCCTTGCCCAGGCGTGCCCGTACATTGCGCCCCAAACTACGCCGTAGCCCAGGATGACGACTATTGACAGTCTGGAAGCTCTCGGTCGAAAGGGCCCAAAGCAAACTATCTTCCAACGCGACCGCGGTGCGTGCATAAGGCTTGTTGGTCAACAACGAAAGCGCACCCAGGATTCCACCGGCTGAAACGCGCTGGGCATCTTGATCTACCGAGCCAGTTTCAGGTCGTAACTCAAATGACCCATTCTCTACAATATACAGCCCGGCCGGAATCTCGCCAACGCGGTAAAGCACATCATTGGCCCGGATAGCCCGTGTCTCTAGGTGTTGGGCAATGGCCTGCAAGGTGTGATGGGGTAGACTATTCAACTCTGGGGTGCGAGATAGTCGCTGCACCAGATAATCTTCCATCTGGGCAACCAAGCTGCCAAAATTTTGGCTCAATTTCAAGCCAATAGCCGGGTTTTGCAACACGAGTTCGCGGAGTTTGCGATCAGGCAATTTGTAGTATTCAAGCTCGGACGCGGCAATTGCAGTGAGATCATAGGGTGCGTTTTGAAAAAGACTAGCGTCGCCCAAAACACTGCCCTGACCCAGGGTAGCCAGATTTTGACCTGTTCCTGTGGTCAGCCGTACAAAGCCACGCTCGATCAAATAGAGTGCATCGCTTTGTTCACCCACTTTAAAGAGGGTGCCGTTTACCGGGCATTGACCGGCAACAAAACCGCTCTGGATCAGCCCGTACTCCTGTTCAGTAAAACCGTGAAAAAGCGGCACAACTTTAATCAAATCGTCGTTCACACAACCTCCTGTCATCAACAGGCTGGTGATTGAATTGGCTCAATTGGGAATATCCTAGCGGTTGCTTAAGTAACATTTTGCCCCTGGTAAAAATATTACTTAATGCAAAGCATCCATATTTTGGTAATTTAATAATTACGCTTTAGCGTGGCTTCCCAGCTATGGTGACCTTTACAGCCAAATGAGCTATAAAAGATTTGGCAATCTTCATGATTGGCACAATATCCCCCAGCAATCAACGTTGCCTCATCAATATCACGCGAATCGGTGGTAAATCCTTCGGCATTTTCACTCGTTGCTGGGCGACCATCGTTATTGGTAACGGCTTTAAAACCTTCACCAGTGCTATAGAGATCATATTCAATAATCCCATCACCTTTACCCTGGCTGCCAGTGACAAAGGTAGCACCGGTGTAGATTCCTTGCAAGGTAACGCCATTGAGCGGCACACCATTCGCATCAACTACATGTAAGCGCAGCAGATGCTGACCGCGGCAATCGCCATTTTCGGCTTTACTCCACATCCGCTTAGAGGCGAGGCTGAAATGGGGCGCATCACTGCTTGAAGCGGCTGGCGCACTTGTAGCTTGCGGCGCTGGCGTCGGCGGCGCAGCTTGGACAACCGGAGCAACCGTGGCTGTGGGTGGCGGAGGCGGGATGTCAGCCGCTACGGCCACCGCCGCTGTATTGCCCGAAATCTCGACCAATTGACCATAAACCCAGCCGACTTGACTGTTCGCCAGCGCAACTTCCCACCAGTCGCCCTCGTTATTTTTACCCACAATCGATAATGTCTCACCGGGCTGTACGGCACTGACCAAATTATAATCAACGCCTGGACCGCTGCGGATATTCAATGCATCCTTGGCTTTGGCCGCTGGAATAGCGGCGCTGGTCTGATTTATGGCTGTCGGCGCTGCGGTAAGCGACGAGGCGCTGCTTGTCGTAATGGAAACCGTGGTTGAAGGAGACTTGGTTTGACTCAGCATCACCGTCAAGGTGATTGGCGTGGCTGGCTGGGTGTTGAGCGCAGCGGACGTAACCGGCTGGGCGAGCGATGCCACTTTGGCCACCGGTGCAGTATTGGCAGGTGGAACAACTGTGGGAAGCAATTGGTGTTGTTGAGCATATTGAACAATGTCAGCCGAAGGCAAATCTAAGGCATGTGCCAGGATGACCAGCGCTGTTGTGGTATTGACATCGCCACTGCCGGTAATGGCATTCTCAGTCACATAGACAAGCCACTGGCTGGGGTTGGCCACTTTTAGTTGGCTAAGCCGTGAACGCGCTTCCTCCACATTGCGGTTGGCTTGAAAATCCAAGGCAATTCGCTGTGTATCTGCCGCCAATTGCTGGTTGTCGTTCTCATCGGCAGCCGGCCCACAGGCAGCGAGCAGAAAAACGAAGAACAACAGGCTGCTCCCATAAGAACCAATTGGCCATATTTTTTTTACAAAGGAGGAAAGCGAAAGGGCTTTGTGAAGGATAGACAGCAAAAAAAAGCGCAATGTTGGTAGAACCATTGTCAATTTATTCGTACGCTCCCCTGGCGTTGATCACGTAAACCACTGCAAGTATAATAATCCTCGCGCCAGATGATCACACAACGTTTGATCCACATCTTCGATACGATGCCCAGCCGGTGCTAAAAACGGGCCAGGATTCATCATCATCAGGCTAAACGATAATCGCAAAGTAACATTTTCCGAAAAAGAAAAATGCCACTTTGCGATAGAACAAACGTATACGAGTGCCGAAGGAGAGAATCGAACTCACACGGGTCGCCCCACACGATTTTGAGTCGTGCGCGTCTGCCTGTTCCGCCACTTCGGCTAGCAATCTGTTCTCAAGTATACTAATTGATGTTATAATCGTCAAATATCGTCATTACTGTCAAGCAATTATTAACTCATGTTACGCAAGCCTTGACCAAAGCTCAACTCGCCAATGGTGTCTCAGCGCTGCAGTTTCATCAGGCGCTGCGTAACGTCACTTATTAACACAAGCGCTCGCGCATGGCCAAAGAGCAGGATTTTTCTCCTATTAAAGAACAAGAGGCAATCGACCGTTCGCTGCGTGGCGAGGTAAACGCCTTTAACTCCCTTATTCTGCAATATCAAAACTTGGCCTTTAGCACGGCTTACCGAATGCTACAGGACGAAAATGCCGCGGCGGATGCGGTGCAAGAGAGCTTTATCAAGGCTTTCCGCGCCCTGCCAAGCTTTCAAGGGGGCAATTTTAAGAGCTGGCTCATGCGCATTGTGGTGAATAATTGTTACGATGTACTGCGCATCCGCCAACGCCAAGCCACCACCAGCCTGGATGCAGCCCAGGAAGAGCATGAGCCGGTCGCCTATCTGGTCGACCAGTCCGAAGGTCCACTGGCCTATGTAGAGCGAATGGAACTCAACCAACAGCTCGAGCAGGGAATCCGCGCACTCCCGGACGACCAACGCACCGTGCTGGTCTTGTGTGATGTGCATGGCTATTCTTATGAAGAGATTGCCGAAATGACTGGCTTTCCGATGGGCACAGTCAAATCGCGCATTAATCGAGCGCGGACCAAATTACGCGATTTCCTTTTACAAAAACCGGAACTATTACCAACCACATTCCGTCCTTAAGGACGGGGTTTTATCACATGACGAATTCATCGCGTTTTTCACAGGTTTCCGACGAATTGCTGTCAGCCTACCTTGATCAGGCTGTCACTGCGGAAGAAAAAGCTTTGGTCGAAGCAGCCGTTACCACCGATGCCGAGGTGGCCTGGCGCTTGGAGACTTTACGCCAAACAGTAGCGCTGTTAAAGGCGTTGCCGCTGGTTGCTTTACCGCGCTCGTTTGTGCTTACGCAGGCTCAATTGGTGGAGACCACAGAAACCGAACTAAATGTTGTACGCCCAACCTCCAGGCAACAACAAACTCGACCTCAGGTTAAGGTGGCAGCCAGTGGCTGGCAAAACTTCTGGAAGGCCTGGCGTGCCTTCTGGCAAATAGGCAATCCCCTGCTGCGCAACGCCGCGGCAGTGAGCTTTGCGCTGCTGCTCGTTTTACTGGTTGGAGATCAGGTGCGTTCACCTGTAGTAAGCTATCCTTCCCTGCCAAATCAAGCTGCTGCCAGCGCTTCTCAGGCTGACAACGAACAGTACAACAGTTTGAAACTTCCGGCCCAACAATCAGTAGCCGCAGCCACCACCTTGCCAACCCAAACACCGGCGGTCGATACATATGCGGCTAGCCAAGCCGCTGGACAGCAAGCTGCCCCACCAGCCCAAGAGACAAGTGCGTTGCAAGAAAAATCGGCAGTACCAATCCAGGGCAGCCAACCAGAAAGCAGCTCAGCAGTGGCCCAATCGGGCGCAAATCAATCAGCCGCCAGCCCACCGCCAGGGGAAGACAATCCAGTTGAACTGGCGCCTAACGGGCCAGTCGCTGATCAGATGACGCGCCCTGCGCAGGGGAATGGTGTAAGCGCAGCGGCAGCAGATCAACAAAAAGCTGCCTCAAACGAGGCCCCAGTCGCTGCCGCTGCGCAAACAGAGCCAGAGCAAGCGCAGCCAACGGCTAGCCCAGAACTCAGCACAGCGGTGGCGATCTCGCCGTTGGCAACCCAGGTCGCCACGCTGTTGACCTATAGTGTCGGCATCTCAACCACATCCACGAGCATTGTCACCGCCACGAATGCTGTTACTGCCGAGGTCATTGCGCCAATGGTTGTGGAGGCCAGCCCAATCGCCTCGCCAACCCCCACCGCTACAGTGATGCTGGCCGCTGCATTTGCTGCTGGGACGACAGTAACGCCCACCATAGCCAGCATTGCGCCGACAATGACGTCAACGCCGCTCCTGACCACGCTTGCACCTGAGCAGAGTCAGCCAGCCAGCCAACCCTTGGCAGCCAGGGAACCAGCAAGTGAACGCCCTTGGCAACTGGCACAAATTACCAGCGCCCTGCTTACCCTTGTATTAGGTAGCCTTTGGTGGCGCAGCCGACGTTAAAATCTGATGTTACGCAAGCCTGGGCTGAAGCCAGGTCTGCTGATAACGAAATCACACCTGTGAACCATCAGGCGCTGCGTAACGTGAGTTAGATTTTGTCCAGGACAACACGTTTTATGCCCGAATTACCCGAAGTTGAAACCTATGTCCGTGAACTGGCGCCTGACTTGGTCGGGCGCCAGGTGGTCAGCGCCGAAGTAACCTGGCCACGTATCATTGCCACACCGGATGTGACGACCTTTCAAGAGCAGATCTTAGGGGAGCGCTTTGCCCATTTTGATCGACGAGGCAAATATATGCTCTTGGGGTTCACCAGTGGCGCTAGCTTGATTGTCCATCTACGGATGACTGGACATTTGCTGGTGCAACCGGCCAATCAACCGCCCGATAAACATACGCATGTCGTTTTGGGGTTGGATAATGGGCAGATGCTCCATTATCAGGATGCCCGTAAATTTGGACGGCTGTGGCTGGTAGACAACCCCACCACAGTGCTGGCTAACCTTGGTCCAGAGCCATTGAGTGCCGATTTTACCGCTGCAGAACTGGCAACACGCCTGACCCAGCGTCGCATCCCCATCAAGACATCGCTTTTGGATCAAACAGTTGTGGCTGGTGTCGGCAACATTTACGCAGATGAAGCACTCTTTCTGGCTGGGCTGCATCCTATGCGCCCAGCCAACTCGTTACAGATCGAAGAGTTA
>WBZQ01002561.1_pt1 | contig 11617 bp, 12 predicted proteins | sample 5204251 | NCBI WGS metagenome assembly WBZQ01 (sample SAMN12412402, study PRJNA552823) | activated sludge metagenome | isolation source: activated sludge from nitrification reactor of wastewater treatment plant... | place: USA: Virginia | collected 2017-09 | reverse complement strand
CAGGAAATGGCCAAAGTTTTCGAGTTTGCCTCAGTTATCCCGATTAGCGCCATGCACAGAATACAGTTACCCAACTTGCTCGAAGTGATCCGCAAGTATCTACCAATCAACCCACCCTTATATGAAAGGGACGAGATTACTGATCGCAGTGAACGATTTATTGTGGGCGAATTCATTCGTGAAAAACTGTTTCGTTTACTGGGAGATGAATTACCTTACTCAACGAGTGTGGTTGTGGATCAATTCAAGGAGGAAGCGGGTTTGTACAGAATTCACGCTACGATTCTTGTGGAAAAGTCAAACCAGAAAGCCATTATCATAGGCAGAAACGGTGAGAAATTAAAACAAATCTCCACTCAGGCTCGGCAAGACATGGAAGTATTATTGGGACAGAAGGTATTTCTCCAGACTTGGGTGAAGGTCAAGAGTGGCTGGGCTGATAGTCCAGGTGTATTAAGAAGTTTGGGACATGAGTGAGTTTCTGATTTAATAAATTTTTCTGGCACCCTGGGAGGCTCAAGTGCGAATTGAACTAGGAGTCAATATTGATCATATTGCAACTGTCAGACAGGCGCGCGGTACAACTTATCCGGATCCGATTGAGGCTGCACTGATTGCTGAGACAGCAGGTGCTGATGCCATAACGCTGCATTTGCGTGAAGATAGACGCCACATTCAGGATCGCGATGTGGAGATATTGCGGAAGAAACTGGCTACCCGCATGAATCTGGAAAGTGCGGTAACGACGGAAATGATCGAGATTGCACTACGAATCCGTCCTCATGATATCTGCCTGGTGCCCGAGCGTCGCGAGGAACTGACGACAGAAGGAGGGCTTGATGTAGTTCGGCATTTTGATCAAATCAGTCGTACTTGTCGGCAATTGGCTAGCGCGGGGGTGCGAGTTTCTCTGTTCATCAATGCTGATCCCATGCAAATTGATGCAGCAGCTCAGGCTGGTGCGCCAGTGATAGAAATTCATACTGGTGGCTATGCTGATGCATCGTCAGCGGAAAACTTGCAGAGCCATCTGGTTAGCATACATGCGGCTGTCAAGTTAGGACTTGAACGCGGACTGAAAGTCAATGCGGGTCATGGATTACATTATGATAACGTACAACCCATCGCTGCCATTGCCGGCATTTCCGAATTAAATATCGGTCACGCGATCGTGGCACGAGCACTTTTTGTCGGATTCAGGCAAGCTGTGCAGGAAATGAAGCAACTGATGCTTGAGGCGCGTGCATGATTTATGGCATCGGAACGGATATTGTCGATTCCACGCGCATCGCCCAGTCATTGGAGCGCCATGGAGAGCGTTTTGCCCGGCGCATACTGACAGATTCCGAATGGCAGGAGTACCATGCCAGCAGAAAACCTGTTTTATATCTTGCCGGACGGTTCGCTGCTAAAGAAGCGTTATCCAAGGCTATGGGAACCGGTTTACGCCATCCAGTCAATTTGAACTATATTTCAATCGTACATGATGAACTGGGGAAACCCTATTTTGAGTTTCATCCGGAACTCGTGCAATGGATTAGTGCAAAGGGTATTACACAACATCATCTCTCCATTAGCGATGAAATGAGTGTGGTTTGTGCATTTGTAGTGCTGGAGAGTTGAAATGGCACTGGGTCCCGTGATGCTGGATATTGCCGGTACACAACTGACCGACGAGGATATCAGACGACTGATGCATCCACTGGTTGGTGGAGTCATATTATTTTCCCGAAATTTTTCCAATCACCGCCAGTTGCGTGAATTGACGCAACAAATACACGAATTGCGCAACCCTCGTTTGCTGATTGCTGTTGATCATGAAGGCGGACGTGTGCAGCGTTTCCGGACTGACTTTACCCGTTTGCCCGCCATGCGTGAGTTAGGTCGATTATGGGATCGTCATGCCATGCGAGCACGGCATCTGGCAACGCAGGTGGGTTTCGTTCTGGCAGCAGAGCTGAATGCCTGTGGTGTCGACTTCAGTTTTACCCCAGTGTTGGATGTCGATCATGGTCAAAGTGGCGTCATTGGTGATCGTGCGTTCCATCAGGATCCCGGAGCCGTGGCTGAATTGGCACACCACCTGATGATGGGGTTGCGAAAAGGGGGTATGCCAGCAGTGGGTAAACACTTTCCTGGACATGGCTCTATTCAGGCTGATTCACATTTGGAAAAATCGATCGATCAGCGGTGTTATGCCGATATCGAGATGTGCGATTTGATTCCTTTTGTACGCATGATCCATTATGGATTAAGTGGAATCATGCCTGCGCATGTCATTTTTTCGCAGATTGATCCGTCTCCTGCTGGTTTTTCAAAATTCTGGTTACAGCAGATCTTACGTACTGAGCTACAGTTTACAGGGTGCATTTTCAGTGATGACTTATCGATGCGCGGTGCTGGTGATTTTTTGCCATCTTTGCTTGCGCGAGTACAAGCAGCGCTAACTGCCGGGTGTGACATGGTTCTGGTTTGTAATGATCCGATCGGAGTCGACGAGATTTTGGCGAATTTGTCATGGAAAATGTCGGCCACAAGTTTGTCTCGCTTGGTACGCCTGCATGGCAGGAATCAGTGGGAATCATTGACTAGATTGCATGAAAATGGCGAATATGTTCAAGCCGTACGTGAGATAGGTGTGATTGGGTGCGAGAATCAAGATTTACCGTTGCAATAGTAAGATTCATGACCTGAGACGGGTTTTTTATTTTAAAATGCCTGTCATGTTTACTCAGTTCTCCGCAGGAACCTGATTGTTTAATTAATAGTGATCGCACGAATTGTAGTGCGCCCCCAATTCTACAACCCTATTTGATTTTCAGTATTTTCAATCGCGCTGTCATTTCCATTTAAGAATGCTCGAAAGTACGGGAATTTGAGTTTTTATATAATTTTCTGATAATTTAATGTTATGTCATTTGTTTTTAACGCTTTCTTCAGCGCACTACGTGATCTTGTAAGATTCAAGATCGCTTGGTTAATGATTTGGCCAATCATGGTGGCAGTCATTTTTTGGTCGGGTGTGGGTCATTTTTACTGGGATAGCCTTTCTGCGCTGATACTTCAGGGAACGAGTGAGTATGGTATTGGTGAATGGTTGAATAATCTAGAATCGGGTTGGGTGGCCAGCAGCATTCAGGGGTTGCTGCAATTCATCATTTTTACTCCCTTGGTGATCATGACCATTCTGATCATTACCTCGATTTTTATCATGCCAGCATTGATCAAGATGGTGGCAAATCGTAACTATCCTAATTTAAAACGCGAATTTGGTGGTACGGTGGTTGGTAGTATCGTCAATGCCTTGCTTGCTAGTGGTATTTACCTGATCATGTGGGGTATTACGTTACCGTTGTGGGCTGTAGGTGCAGGTATTATTGTTCCCTTTGTGGCTGCAGCATTTATGAATCAGCAGTTGTTTCGATACGACGCATTGTCCGAACACGCGAACAGGCAAGAAATCGAGGTCATTTGTACCGAAAACCGATATTCATTATGGATGTTGGGGCTGTTAACCGGTTTGATTCAGTTTGTACCCTTCATTAATTTGTTGGCTCCAGTTTTTACGGCATTGGCATTCATTCATTTCGGATTGGATCATTTGCAATTACTTCGCGCTAGACAGGAAAAATTAGCCAATGACAAGCGGGAAGCTTTATCGGATGCGAATTGACACTCTGATTTCAGTTTTTGGAAAATAGGATTTGAAACGATTCGATACTAATTGACTTAAATTACTAAGGATTAATGTTTTTTATTGAATTCATTGCGAAATAAGCAAACAGATTGGGATGCTACTTTTATTCGGCGTTCCCCCATATTTGTAGCGTTTGAGCAATTTGAATCCTGGATTGAGCAATTGCAAAGCTGGCCTGATCAAAATGATTTGAATCAATTCAGCGCAAGATATAATAAAACTCCGTATACCTCATCGGGAAAAAGGATCAGTTTTGTACCCATGATCGAGGGCAAGATTAACCTGGAACAGAAATACGAAACCAGGATTTACCTTACCGGACAGGTACAAACCAGAAACAATAATTGGCACGATTTTTTTAATGCTTTGGTCTGGCATGTTTTTCCACTGACGAAATCAGTTTTGAATGAGCTACATTATCGTGAACAGGTAACGGTATCGACTCATCATGGTCAGGGGCGAGGAGTACTGAGAGATGCGGCTACATTGTTTGATGAATCCGGCGTCATTGTGATGTGTAGTAGTCCTGAGCTTGTTGAACTGCTGAGAAATTTTCAATGGAAACAATTGTTCTGGTACCGGCGTGAGATGGTGCTATCAAGTATGCGCCTTCTTGTATTTGGTCATGGATTGTATGAAAAAGTTCTCCATCCTTATACCGGCATGACGGGCAAGGCGCTGATATTTGATACGGAGGCTGCATTTCTGGAAATGCCAATTGCCGAGCAATTACCTCAAATCGATCGGATCGTTGCAGATTTTTTGTTGCAGAAATTATTAACCAGTGCATGTTTGCCTCCTGTTCCGATTTTGGGTTATCCCGGTTGGTGGATGCAAAATGAGCAGGAAGATTATTATGATAACAAGCGATATTTTCGTGAACGCACAAGTAAATCATGAAGGTTATTTGCGAATTGGGTGTGTGCGAGATACCACCTGTACTATTCATGATGACTGGAATCTAACGATGCAATGGCAAAGATGTGTACAGGAGAATGTTGCACGATTGCGAATTTTGTATCAGAAATGACTCAGAAAAACGATAAAAGTGCGTCATTTATCGAATCGAAATTAAATTCTTTGTTAAAATGCAGTTTTAATTTACTAATTTATTGGAGTATTTGATGGCAATTGAAAGAACGTTATCCATCGTCAAACCGGATGCGGTAGCGAAAAATGTGATTGGACAAATCTATTCTCGTTTTGAATCAAATGGTTTGAAAGTTATTGCGGCGCGCATGATACAGTTGTCGCAAGCCGATGCAGAACAATTTTATGCTGTACACCGTGAGCGTCCTTTTTTTGCTGATTTGGTCAAGTTCATGACTTCCGGACCGGTCATGGTGCAGGTTCTGGAAGGTGAAGATGCCATCAAAAAGAATCGAGATCTGATGGGGGCAACGGATCCCAAGAAAGCTGAGCGGGGAACCATACGAGCTGATTTTGCCGACAGTATCGATGCCAATGCAGTGCATGGATCGGATGCTCCTGAAACGGCTGCGGTAGAAATTGCCTGTTTCTTTCCTGCTTTGAACATCTATTCACGTTAAAACTGAAGGTTTTATTGAGTCTAGGTAATGGCAACAAATCTATTGAATTATGATGCTAAAGGTTTGGCTGATTTTTGTACTGAAATCGGTGAAAAACCTTTTAGGGCAAAACAGTTGTTGCGCTGGATACATCAATCCGGCGTAACCGATTTTGTTGCCATGAGTGATCTGGCTAAAGGGTTGCGCGAGAAACTGGCGGCACAGGCGATTATTGAATCACCACAGATCTTGTCCGATTACGAAGCTGCCGATGGAACACGCAAGTGGCTACTGGCAGTAGGGGCTGGAAATGGTATCGAGACCGTATTCATACCCGAACCCAATCGCGGAACGCTCTGTGTATCCAGTCAAGTTGGTTGTGCATTAGCATGTACTTTTTGTTCCACTGGTAAACAGGGCTTCAATCGCAATCTGACAGTTGCAGAAATTATCGGGCAATTGTGGATGGCCAATCAATTGTTGAAACACGATGCCGGGAATGCTGCCAATGGAGCACAGCGGGCTGTGACTAACGTTGTCATGATGGGTATGGGGGAGCCTTTAGCTAATTTTGATAATGTTGTGATGGCACTGGATTTGATGTTGGACGATCATGCTTATGGATTGTCCCGACGCAAGGTTACAGTGAGTACCTCAGGCCTGGTGCCAGCTTTGGATCGCCTTCGCGAACGTTGTCCCGTAGCGCTCGCTGTTTCGTTACATGCACCGAATGATGATTTGCGTGATCAGTTGGTGCCAATCAATAAAAAATATCCTCTTAAAGAATTGCTGGCTGCCTGTCAACGCTATTTGACAGCCGCACCGAGGGATTTTGTTACTTTTGAATATGTGATGCTGGATGGTGTCAATGATAGCGTGTCGCACGCCCATGAATTGATTCGGTTGGTGCAGGACATTCCATGCAAATTCAATTTGATACCTTTCAATTCTTTTCCCGGGTCAGAATATAATCGTTCTTCGGCAGAGTCTGTACGGGTTTTTAAAGACATATTGTTGCAAGCTGGGTTAGTGACCACCGTGCGCAAAACGCGCGGTGATGATATTGCAGCGGCTTGTGGTCAGTTGGCAGGGCAAGTGATGGATAAAACACGTCGCTGCGCTAACGCTAGAGCAGTAAGCATAAAGTGAATAGGGTACGGTTTACTTTATGGATCTTGATCATCTTGATGGGGTTGAGTGCCTGTGTGCAACAACCGATTGATGCAGGTTTGTCAAACCAGAAGAGCAGTTCGGAACGCGCACAATTGAGTGCAAAAGTTCATACCGAACTGGCTGCAGAGTACTTCAACAGGAGGCAATTGGATGTGGCGTTGGAAGAAGTTGATGAAGCTTTGAAAGCGCAACCCAATTATGCACCTGCTTACAATGTACTGGGTCTGGTGAATATGACGCTGAATGAAAATAACAAGGCGCTGGAGAATTTTGAGCAGGCCATTCGGCTTGCTCCAAAGAATTCGGAAATCCATAATAATTATGGGTGGTTTTTATGCCAGCGTTTTGCGCAACAGATGGATCAGGCTATAGGTCATTTTATTGCCGCAGCTAAGGATCCACTGTATTTGACGCCTGAGATGTCCTATGCGAATGCAGGATTGTGTGAGCTCAGACGCCAACGGTTTGACGATGCGCAGTTGTATTTTCAAAAGGCGCTGTTGATTCAATCAAATTACCTACCTGCTTTGATCGGGTTGGCTGATATGGATTTCCAGCGTGGAAATGTAGTGGAAGCACGATCTAAAATTACTCATTTGTTGCAAAACAATTCGGCAACTCCAGAAGGGCTCTTGCTGGCAATTCAAATCGAACATGCCGTGGGTGATCAATTGGCCGCCGATAGTTATACTTTTCAATTGCAGAAATATTTTCCCGATTCCAAAGAAGCAGCCATCATACGAGAAGGAAAGATTAAACAATGAATACTATCGATGATAAAACCGCACATCCCTATTCTTCAACGCATAATCCATCCAGTGGATTGAATTTTACGACCGCAATCCCCAATCCATTTTTTCGGAATCCTTACAATTCCAGTGCAGATAACACATCAACCTACACTGGGAATCGGCAGACTGGTAATTTTTCCGAGCAACAATCCCCAAATTTTGGAGCAATCTATTCCAGCTTGAGTAGTGCTGAAAATTTACCATCAGACGAAATTTCATCTGGTTCTGCTCGCCAGGAAATACCGTCCGTCCGAACCGAATCGACGGATGTGGATCCTGCAAATGTGCTACAAAGTGTTGGAAATGTCTTGCGTCGTGCTCGAGTGGCTAAAGGACTGAGTATTGATGAGGTATCTCGGCAGCTGCGATTGACACCACAGCAAATCGAAGCCATTGAGAAGGAAGATTTCGATAAATTGCCCGGACGCATCTTTATGCGCGGTTTCGTGCGCAATTACGCTAATTTTGTACATCTTGATCCGATACCGCTGTTGCAATCGTTGCCGGGATCGGTACCAGTGACAATGACAAGTGAGAATGTACCAATTGGCAGTAGTCCCGTTGCTTTCACTGCATCAAAGCGCCAGAACTCGAATAATAACCGCTTGGTCAAGGTTATATTTTTATTTGCTTGCGTTCTAGGTGTCTATGCGGTGTATGAGAAGACGGATTGGAGTGACAAATTTTCACAGAAACTCACACGCAATGAAGTTCATATCAATTCGGATACCGCATCGATAGAAGTTGACTTGCCATTGGCGGCAAATTCGAAAAACAGTGTTCATTTTCAGCAAAATAAACCTCTTGACATCATCCAGTTACCTGAAACCAATCAAATAGAGCCGGATACGCAAATCAAGACAGAAGTGATTTCGATACCGTTGGAACACAAGTTGCCAGCTAAGTCTGAGGTGAGTACTGCGACAGCTACTATTAGCGATGATTCCGGTAATCTGAATTTTAAGTTGGGTGCTGATTCTTGGATCAAGGTGGTAGATGGAGCGGGCGTGGCATTAACGGAGCAGATCAGAAAAGCAGGCTCAGAGCTGACGCTCACCGGTAAAAAGCCCTTGTCCATCGTGTTGGGCAATGCAACGGGAGTCAATCTCACCTATAATGGCACCGAAGTTGATTTAGCACCTTATAAAAAGAATGATGGAACGGCGCGCTTTACCCTTAAATGAAGTAATGGAAAATTTAATATTTAATTCAGTGATATGACGTCTCAAAATAATAATGGTATTCACCGCCGACCCAGTATCGGGGTGCGAGTGGGTACGGTCATGGTGGGTGGCGATGCGCCCGTTGTCGTGCAGTCCATGACCAATACCGATACGGTCGATGAAAAGGCGACTGTGGAACAGGTTGCCCAATTGGCGCGAGCAGGATCTGAACTGGTTAGAATCACAGTCAATTCGATGGAAGCAGCCAAGGCGGTTCCGGAGATACATGCCCGTTTAAATGCCATGGGATGCCATGTTCCATTGGTCGGCGATTTTCATTTTAACGGACACAAATTACTGACCAGTTACCCGGAATGTGCTCAAGCTCTGGCAAAATTGCGAATCAATCCTGGTAACGTCGGGCATGGAAAAAAGCGTGATGAGCAATTTTCGACTTTGATCGAAATCGCTTGCAAATATGATAAGCCGGTACGCATTGGCGTCAACTGGGGAAGTCTTGATCCCGAAATGCTGGCACGTATTATGGACGAAAATGCGGCTTCCAGTGATCCACAAGATGCCAAATACGTCATGCGTGAAGCGTTGATCACTTCGGCACTGGAGAGTGCCGCCAAGGCCGAAGAAATTGGTTTGCCTCGCAACAAGATCATTCTGTCCTGCAAAGTCAGTGGCGTGCAGGATCTGATCATGGTTTACCGGGAACTGGCAGTACGTTGTGATTATGCCTTACATCTTGGCTTGACCGAAGCCGGGATGGGATCCAAAGGGATCGTGGCATCGACGGCGGCACTAGCGGTTCTGTTACAGGAAGGTATCGGTGACACGATCCGTATTTCTCTGACACCTGAACCGGGTGGATCGCGTTCACGAGAAGTCATCGTGGCGCAGGAAATTTTGCAGACGATGGGGTTGCGTGCATTTGTTCCGCTTGTAGCGGCTTGCCCGGGTTGCGGCCGTACTACCAGCACCTATTTTCAGGAATTGGCCGAAAGCATACAAACTTATGTTCGTAACGAGATGCCGGTCTGGCGTGAACAATATGATGGTGTCGAAAACATGTCACTGGCGGTCATGGGATGCGTGGTCAATGGCCCAGGGGAAAGCAAGCATGCCAATATCGGTATCAGTTTGCCGGGATCGGGTGAAAATCCGGTTGCGCCGGTTTTTGTCGATGGTCAGAAGACAGTTACCTTGAAAGGTGACAATATCGCATCGGAATTTCGCCAGATCATTGATCAGTATGTTAGTGAAAAGTATCCAAGAAAAGTGGTCTGATGACTAAAGGTGTCAAAGCAATCCGCGGAATGAATGACATTCTGCCGGATGAATCGTATTTATGGACTCAGTTTGAGCAGACCATTCATCAATGGCTTGGTACATACGGTTATCGTAATATTCGCACGCCTATTGTCGAGCAGACTGATTTGTTTGTACGTTCCATCGGTGAAGTGACTGACATTGTCGAAAAGGAGATGTATACCTTTGTCGATCACCTCAACAACGACAGCTTGACCCTGCGCCCTGAAGGCACAGCATCGTGTGTGCGGGCAGCAATCGAACATAATCTGCTGTATGCCGGACCGCAGCGTTTATATTATGCCGGACCGATGTTTCGGCATGAACGCCCTCAAAAAGGACGCTACCGGCAGTTTCATCAGGTCGGTGTGGAAGCGCTGGGTTATGCCGGACCCGATATCGATGCAGAATTGATCGTAATGTGTGCTCGGTTGTGGAGTTTGCTGGGGTTGTCTGGATTGCGCTTGGAAATCAGTACGCTGGGAAATGCACAATCCCGAGCATTGTATCGGACGCGGCTGATTCAATATTTCGAGCAGCACCGCAGCGTACTCGATGAAGATGCTTTGCGCCGACTTCATACTAATCCACTGCGTATTTTGGATAGCAAGAATCCGATGATGCAGGATGTCATCAATGGTGCTCCCAGATTGATTGATGATCTGGATGAGGAATCGATTGAGCATTTTGAATCACTGCAGCAGATATTACGTGATCGTGGAATTGATTTCGAAGTTAATACCCGTTTGGTACGGGGGCTAGATTATTACAACCGTACTGTATTCGAATGGGTGACCGACAAACTGGGGGCGCAAGGCACAGTGTGTGCAGGCGGGCGATATGATGGCCTGATCGAGCAGTTGGGAGGCAAAGCGGCACCGGCTTGTGGTTTTGCCATGGGGGTGGAGCGCCTGCTGTCATTGATGCAGGAAAATAGAATGAATCCGCCGGCCCCCGATGTTTATGTAGTTCATCAAGGTGAACAAACAACCGGTTATGCCTGGCGATGTGCTGAATTTTTACGTGATGAAGGGTTCAGAGTGGTGTTGCATTGTGGTGGCGGCAGTTTCAAAAGTCAGATGAAAAAAGCCGACGCATCGGGTGCGAGGTATGCATTGATCATTGGTGAGGATGAAGTCAAATCTCAGGAAGTCATGATTAAACCCCTTCGTGATGCTGTCGAGCAGTCAAGTGTCAAATTGAACGCTGTGAGTGAATTGATTCACCGTTCGATGGTGTGATCATTTACAATACGAACCAATCACATAATGTATAAAATTCATATCTTTCAAAATTTCATTAATTTCATATCGATTTAAATGGCAACCTACAATCACGAAGAACAGGAAAGTATCGACGGACTCAAAAATTTTTGGGACAAGTTTGGCAATGCAGTAACAATCGTATTGACGGTTTTTCTGGTAACGATTGGTGCCACGCAAGCCTGGAAATTTTATCAACAAAAGCAAGCACAACAGGCTGCTGACTTGTATGCATTGTTGTTGCAAGTTCAGACATCGAAAGATGCGGCCAGAATCAATGATGCGGCGCAATTACTCACCGAGGGTTATCCTTCAAGCGGTTATGCATCTCGCGCTGCGCTTGTTGCTGCGCACGCCGACGTGCTTACTGGAAACAGCAAACGTGCACTGCAGAATTTACAGTGGATCATCGATCATGCAAAAGAACTGGCTTTACATGACGTTGCCCGTTTAAGAATGTCCGCCATTTTGCTCGATGAAGGTAAGTACGATGAGGCATTGCGGATATTGAGTGGCCAACCGGGCGAAAACTTCGCTGGCCTGTATCTTGATCGTAAGGGCGATATACTGGTGGCATCGGGCAAGATTGCCGAAGCCCGACTCAGTTATCAGGCAGCAATCGACAAACTGACCAAAAGCAACAATTATTTCAATATCGTCCAGATGAAATTGGATGCATTAGGTG
>WBZQ01002556.1_pt1 | contig 11628 bp, 8 predicted proteins | sample 5204251 | NCBI WGS metagenome assembly WBZQ01 (sample SAMN12412402, study PRJNA552823) | activated sludge metagenome | isolation source: activated sludge from nitrification reactor of wastewater treatment plant... | place: USA: Virginia | collected 2017-09 | reverse complement strand
CATCTGCAGGCCGGTGATGCCGTTCTCGGTGCCCGCGACCTTGAAGTCCATGTCGCCGAGGTGGTCCTCGTCGCCCAGGATGTCGGTCAGCACCGCGAAGCGGTTGCCGTCCTTGATCAGACCCATGGCGATGCCGGCGACGTGGTTCTTCAGCGGCACGCCGGCGTCCATCATGGCGAGCGAGCCGCCGCACACCGAGGCCATCGACGAGGAGCCGTTGGATTCGGTGATCTCGGAGACCACGCGCACGGTGTAGGAGAACTCTTCCGGCTTGGGCAGCATGGCGACCAGCGAGCGCTTGGCCAGGCGGCCGTGGCCGACCTCGCGGCGCTTGGTGATGCCGAAGCGGCCGGTCTCGCCGGTGCAGAAGGGCGGGAAGTTGTAGTGGAGCAGGAAGCGCTCCTTGTACTCGCCGGCGATGGCGTCGATGATCTGCTCGTCGCGGCCGGTGCCCAGGGTGGCGACCACCAGGGCCTGCGTCTCGCCGCGGGTGAACAGCGCCGAGCCGTGGGTGCGCGGCAGCACGCCGGTGCGGATCTCGATCGGACGCACGGTGCGGGTGTCGCGGCCGTCGATGCGCGGCTCGCCGTTGAGGATGCGGCTGCGGACGATACCGGACTCGAGGTTGAAGAAGAGGTCCTTCAGTTCATTGACCGAGGGTGCGTTCTCCACGCCTTCGGTGAGCTGGCCGATCACGCGCTTGCGGATCTCGGACAGGCGGGCCGAGCGCTCCTGCTTGCTGGTGATGCGGAAGGCCTCTTCCATCTCGGCCTTGGCGAGCTCGGTGACCTTGGCGATCAGCGCCGCATTGGCGGGCGGCGCCTGCCAGTCCCATTCGGGCTTGCCGGCAACCTCGACGAGATCGTTGATGGCCTTGATGGCGGTCTGCATCTGCTCGTGGCCGAACACCACGGCGCCGAGCATGACATCCTCGGGCAGCTCCTGGGCTTCGGACTCGACCATCAGCACGGCGGTCTGGGTGCCGGCGACGACGAGGTTCATCGCGCTCGACTGCAGCTCGGTGGCGGTCGGGTTGAGGATGTACTTGCCATCGAGGTAGCCGACGCGCGCGGCGCCGACCGGGCCGTTGAAGGGCAGGCCGGAGATCGCCAGCGCGGCCGAGGCACCGATCATCGCCGGGATGTCGGAGTCGATCTCGGGGTTCAGCGACAGCACGGTGACGATGACCTGGACTTCATTCATGAAGCCGTCGGGGAAGAGCGGGCGGATCGGACGGTCGATCAGGCGCGAGGTGAGGATCTCCTTCTCGCTCGGGCGGCCTTCACGCTTGAAGAAGCCGCCGGGGATACGGCCCGCGGCATAGAACTTCTCGACGTAGTCGACGGTGAGCGGGAAGAAGTCCTGGCCCGGGCGGGCTTCCTTGGCGCCGACCACGGTGGCCAGCACCACGGTCTCGTCCATGTTCACGATGACGGCGCCGCCAGCCTGGCGGGCGACTTCGCCGGTTTCCAGGGTCACGGTGTGGGCGCCGTAGGCGAAGGTTTTCTTGATTGCGGTAGGCAAGTTGGTATTCCTTGTTCTTTCGGTGGATGCAGCAAACGACAACTGCTTGCGGCGGGCCGTCCGAGCGGACGGCCAGGAACCGCGGAGGGACGGTCTCGGGCGGGCGCGCGAACGCGGCGGGAGAACGGCAAAAAGCCGGCGCGGCCGCAGGGGCACGCACCGGCTTTGCTGGCTTACTTCGCCCTGATCGGCGCTGTCGGACTCGTCACGGACAGCAATTACTTGCGCAGGCCCAGACGCTCGATCAGATTGCGGTAGCTGTCGGCGTTGCGACCCTTCAGGTAGTCCAGCAGCTTGCGGCGCTGGCTGACCATCTTCAGGAGGCCGCGGCGGGAGTGGTGATCCTTCGCGTGCTCCTTGAAGTGGGGGGCGAGACCGTTGATGCGGGCGGTCAGGAGCGCGATCTGGACTTCCGGGGAGCCGGTGTCGCCCTGGGCGCGCTGGAAGTCGGAGACGATCTTCGACTTGGATGCGATATCGAGAGCCATGTGTGTCTTTACTCGTGTGTTCTGCCAATCAGAAGCGGCGGATTATACCCAAAGCCGCGCCAGTTACTCAATCAAAATCATGCGGATGCATCTTCGCTCCGCCCACCGGTGGCGATCAGTCGGCGCGCCGCCAGGCGTCCGTCGTCCTGCCACTGCGCCAGGCCGAGGAAGCCCCCCGGCCCGTAGGCGCGCACCTTCGCGCCCGGCTGCGCGCCCGCGAGCGCGAGCGTGCGACCCTGCAGCAGGCCGCGCGCCGCCTCGGCATCGAGCTGCAGCACCGGAAAGCCCGCCACCAGCGCATCGACCGGGGCGAGCAGCGCATCGCGTCCGCCCTCGCCGGCCGCCTCCAGCGCTTCGAGCGTGAGCGCACCGGACAGGTCGAAGGCGCCGATCGCGGTGCGCCGCAACGCCGCCAGGTGGGCACCGCAACCGAGCGCAGCGCCGATGTCCATCGCGAGGCTGCGGATGTAGGTGCCCTTGCTGCAATGCACGCGGATCGTGAAGCGTTCGCCTGCGAAGTCGAGCAGTTCGAGCGCATGGATCACGACCCGGCGCGCCGCGCGCTCGAGCTCGATGCCCGCGCGCGCGTACTCGTAGAGCGCCTTGCCGTCGCGCTTGAGCGCCGAATACATCGGCGGCACCTGCTCGATCTCGCCGCGGAAGCGCTCCAGCACGGCTTCGAGCGCGGCGCGATCCACCGCCACCGGACGGGTGGCGAGCACCTTGCCCTCGGCATCGCCGCTGTCGGTGTCCACGCCGAGCCGCACCACCGCCTCGTAGGTCTTGTCGGCGTCGAGCAGCATCTGCGAGAACTTGGTGGCCTCGCCGAAGGTGAGCGGCAGCAGTCCGCTCGCCATCGGATCCAGCGTGCCGGTGTGGCCCGCCTTGGCGGCCGCAAGCAGGCGCCGTGCGCTCTGCAAGGCACCGTTCGAGCTCATGCCCTGCGGCTTGTCGAGCAACAGCACGCCGTCGACTTCGCGGCGGACGATCCTGCGTTGCGGCTGGCCCTTGCGCTTCGGCCGCGCCGGCTCAGCCGCGACCTCAGCCGCGGGAGCGAGCGTCATCGTCCGTGCCGGTGTTGTCGTCGCCGCCAGCCTCGTCGTGCTGGCGGGCCTCGTCTTCCTTCACCACCTCGTCGATCAGCTGCGACAGGCGCGAGCCCTCTTCCACCGAACGGTCGTAGTGGAAGTGCAGCTCCGGGATGGTGTGGATGCGGATGCGGCGGCCGAGCTCGCGACGCAGGAAGCCGCTCGCGCGGCGCAAGCCCTGCAGGATCTCGGGCACGTCGGCCTCGCCCGTCATGTTGGTGAAGAACACCTTGGCGTGGGCGTAGTCGGGGGTGATCTCGACATCGGTCAGGGTGATGAAGCCGACGCGCGGGTCCTTCACCTCGAGGCGGATCAGCTCGGCCAGCTCGCGGCGGATCTGCTCCACCACGCGCTGGCTGCGGGAATACTCCTTGGGCATCGCTTAAAGAGTCCTCGCCACTTCCTTGATCTCGAAGACCTCGAGCTGGTCGCCTTCCTGGATGTCGTTGTAGTTGCGCAGCTGCAGGCCGCACTCGTAGCCGAACTTGACTTCCTTGACGTCGTCCTTGAAGCGCTTGAGCGACTCGAGCTCGCCGGTCCACAGCACGGTGTGGTTGCGCAGCAGGCGGACGTGCGAATTGCGGCGCACGACACCCTCGAGCACGTAGCAACCCGCGATCGAGCCGACCTTGGAGATCGTGAACACCTGGCGGATCTCGACCAGGCCGGTGACTTCCTCGCGCTTCTCCGGCGCCAGCATGCCCGACAGCGCCGCCTTCACCTCATCGACGGCGTCGTAGATGATGTTGTAGTAGCGGATATCGACACCGAAGGTCTCGGCCAGCTTGCGCGCCCCGGCATCGGCACGGGTATTGAAGCCGATGATGACCGCGCCCGAGGCCTGCGCCAGGTTGACGTCGGATTCGCTGATCGCGCCCACCGCACCGTGGATGACGTTGACGCGGACTTCGTCGGTGGAGAGCTTCTGCAGCGACTGCACCAGCGCCTCCTGCGAACCCTGCACGTCGGCCTTGATGATGAGCGCCAGGCTCTTGACCTCGCCCTCGGACATCTGCTCCATGAGCGTCTCGAGCTTGGCGGCCTGCTGCTTGGCGAGCTTGACGTCGCGGAACTTGCCCTGGCGGAAGAGCGCGATCTCGCGCGCCTTCTTCTCGTCGGCCAGCGCGATCGCCTCGTCACCCGCGGACGGCACGTCCGACAGGCCGAGGATCTCGACCGGGATGGACGGACCGGCCTCGTCGATCTGCTTGCCGTTTTCGTCCAGCATCGCGCGGATGCGGCCGAAGGTGGCGCCGGCGAGCAGCACGTCGCCCTTGCGCAGCGTTCCCGACTGGACCAGCAGCGAGGCCACCGGGCCACGACCCTTGTCCAGGCGCGCCTCGATGATCAGGCCCTTGGCGGGCGTGTCCTTGGGCGCGGTGAGCTCGAGCACCTCGGCCTGCAGCAGCACGGCCTCGAGCAGCTCGTCGATGCCGGTCCCCTTCTTGGCGGACACCGGCACGAACATGGTGTCGCCGCCGTAGGCCTCGGGGATCACCGACTCGGCGATCAGCTCCTGGGTCACGCGCTCGGGGTTGGCGTCGGGCTTGTCGATCTTGTTGATCGCCACCACCAGCGGCACGCCGGCCGCCTTGGCGTGGTGGATCGCCTCGCGCGTCTGCGGCATCACGCCGTCGTCGGCCGCGACCACCAGGATGACGATGTCGGTCGCCTTCGCCCCGCGGGCACGCATCGCCGTGAAGGCCTCGTGGCCCGGGGTGTCGAGGAACGTGAGCATGCCGCGCGCGGTCTCGACGTGATACGCGCCGATGTGCTGGGTGATGCCGCCGAACTCGCCCGCGGCGACCTTGGCGCGGCGGATGTAGTCGAGCAGCGAGGTCTTGCCGTGGTCGACGTGACCCATCACGGTGACCACCGGCGCACGCGGCAGCACGTCGGCATCCTTGTGCGCTTCGCTCTCCTCGAGGAAGGCATCCGGATCGTCGAGCTTCGCGGCGACCGCCAGGTGCCCCATCTCCTCGACGATGATCATCGCGGTTTCCTGGTCGAGCACCTGGTTGATGGTGACCATGGAGCCCATCTTCATCAGGACCTTGATCACCTCGGTCGCCTTCACCGCCATCTTGTGGGCGAGGTCGGCGACGGTGATCGTCTCGGGCACGTGCACCTCGCGCACGATCGGCTCGGTGGGGGCCTGGAAGGACGAACGGTCGTCCTGCTGGTTGCGGCCGTGACGGCCGCCGCCCTTGCCGGCGCCGCGCCAGTTGCTGCCGGTGGTGGCACCGACCTCGCCGCGCGTCTTCATGCCGCCGCGGCGCTTGCTGGCGCCGTCGGCCTCGCGCGCCGGGGCCGCGGGGGCCGTACGCTTGACTTCCCGGCTGGCGGGCTTGTCCTCGGTCTTGGCGGGCCGATGCAGGGTGCCGGTGGTCGGCTTGGCGGCCGCCTTGGCGGGCTCTTCCTTCTTCTGCTGCTCGGCACGCAGGCGGGCTTCTTCCTCGGCCTTGCGCGCCTCGGCGGCGGCCTTGGCCGCAGCCTCGCGCTCCTGGCGGGCACGCAGGTCGGCCGCCTGGCGCTCCTTGAGCGCGCGCTGACGATCCTCGTCACGCTTGCGCGCGGCGACCTCCTCCTCGCTGAGGATCTCGGAGAGCGGCAGCGGCTTGCTCAGCACGGTGGTGACCTGCGGCTGGGGCGCGACGGGCTCCTGGCGCTGCGGACGCTCGCCACGGCCATGGCGACCGCCCTGCTGGGCCGGTCGCGCCGCGCTGGCGGCGGGGGCGGCGGGGGGCGGCGCGACGGCGGGGGCCGGCTCGACGACCGGAGCTACGGCCTCGGCGACGGGCGCGACGGCCTCGGCCGCCGGCGGCTCGACCACCTCCGGCGCGGCGGCTGCAACAACCGGCGCCGCTTCGACGGCAGGCTCGACCGCGGGCGCAGCGGCCTCGGTGACCGGCGCGGGCGCCTCGACGACCGCCTCGGCGATTTCGGCCGGCTCGACCGCCACGCCCTCGACCGCAACTTGCTCGGCGAGCTCGTCGCGCTTGACGAAGGTGCGCTTCTTGCGCACCTCGACCTGCACCGTGCGTGCGCGCCCGGTGGAGTCGGTGGCGCGGATCTCGGTGGTCTGCTTGCGCGTCAGGGTGATCTTGCCCTTGGGCTGGGTGTCGCCGTGCGAACGCCGCAGGTAGTCCAGCAGCCTCGCCTTGTCCTGTTCGGTGAGCAGGTCGGTGGGGCCGGATTTTTCCACGCCCGCACGCTTCAACTGCTCGAGCAGCACCGCGGCCGGCATTTTCAGTTCGCCGGCAAACTGGGTCACGCTCATCTGTTCCATTACTGCCCTCCCATCATTCTTCGAACCAATGGGCGCGCGCAACGGAAATCAGCGCCTTGGCTCTTTCTTCGTCGATCCCGGCCATTTCGACCAGCTCGTCGACCGCAAGGTCGGCCAGGTCGTCGCGGGTACGAATGCCCTGCTGGGCCAGTGTGGCGGCCAGCGACTTGTCCATGCCTTCGAGGCCGAGCAAGTCGTCGGAAACCTTCTCGAGCTGCTCCTCGGTGACGATGGCCTCGGTCAGCAGCACATTGCGCGCTCGATTGCGCAGTTCGTTGACCGTGTCCTCGTCGAAGGCCTCGATCTCGAGCATTTCGGAGAGCGGCACGTAGGCCACCTCTTCGAGCGAGGAGAAACCCTCCTCGATCAGGATGTCGGCGACTTCCTCGTCGACGTCCAGTTTTTCCATGAACAGCGCGCGCAGGCCCTGCTGCTCCTGGGCGGTCTTTTCGGCCGACTCCTGCTCGCTCATCAGGTTGATCGTCCACCCGGTGAGCTCGGAGGCGAGCTTGACGTTCTGGCCGCTGCGGCCGATGGCGATCGCGAGGTTGTTCTCGTCGACCACCACGTCCATCGCGTGCGACTCCTCGTCCACGACGATGGAGACGACCTCGGCGGGCTGCAGCGCGGCGACCACGAACTGGGCGGGATCCTGCGACCACACGATGATGTCGATCTGCTCGCCGGCGATCTCGTTGCGCACGGCGGTGACGCGCGAGCCGCGCAGGCCGACGCAGGTACCGATCGGGTCGATGCGTTGGTCGTTGGACTTGACCGCGATCTTGGCGCGCAGGCCGGCGTCGCGGGCGCAGGCCTTGAGCTCGAGCAGGCCGTCCTCGATCTCGGGGACCTCGAGCTCGAAGAGCTTCATGAGGAATTCGGGCGCGGTGCGCGACAGCACCAGCTGCGGGCCGCGCGCGCCGCGGTCGATGCGCAGCAGGAAGGCCTTGACACGATCGCCCACGCGCAGATTCTCGCGCGGGATCTGCTGGTCGCGCGGCAGCACGGCTTCCATGCGGCCGACCTCGATGATCGCGTTGCCGCGCTCCATGCGCTTGATCGAGCCGGAGACGAGGAACTCCTTGCGGTCGAGGAAGTCGTTGAGCACCTGCTCGCGCTCGGCGTCGCGGATCTTCTGCAGGATGACCTGCTTGGCGGCCTGGGCGCCGATGCGACCGAAGTCGATCGGCTCGAGCTCTTCCTCGATGTAGTCACCGATCTGCACGTCGGCGCGCAGCTCGCGGGCATCGATGATGCCCATCTCGGCCTCGTCGTTCGCGACCTCCTCGTCGAGCATCACCAGCCAGCGGCGCTTCGAGGTGTAGTCGCCGGAGTCGCGGTCGATCGACACCACCACGTCGGCATCGTCGTGGATGCGTTTCTTGGTCGCAGAGGCCAAGGCGGTTTCGAGCGCGGAAAAAACGATGTCCTTGGCGACGTTCTTCTCGCGCGCCAAGGCATCGACAAGCAGCAGGATCTCGCGGCTCATTTCAGTAAAACCTCCACATCCACAGTCTCAAAATTGGGGCACCAGGCGCGCTTTCTCGATGTCGTCGAAGGGCAGCAGCACCTCGCCCTTCTCGGTGCGCAGCGCCACTGCGCCGTCCTGCACCCGCTCGATCACGCCCACGAAATTGCGTTGATTGCCGATCGGCAGCGACAGGCGGACCTGCGCCTGCTCGCCGGCGAAACGTTCGAAATCGGCCAGCTTCTTCAACGGGCGGTCGAGGCCGGGCGAGGACACCTCGAGCCGGTCGTAATCGACGTTCTCGACCTCGAACACGCGCTGCAGCTGGTTGCTGACGGTGGCGCAATCGTCGACCGTGATGCCGCGCTCGATGTCGAGGAAGACGCGCAGCAAGCGGCCCTTGGGCGAGAACTCGATATCGACGAGTTCGTATCCCAGTCCGGTCACCACCTGCTCGATCAATCCCTCGACGTCCGCGCGCATCTGCCTGCCCCACCGCTTCGGCGCCACGTCGGGCGCCACAAATAAAAAATGGGCGAAACGCCCATCAAACAATTGTTCCTGCACGAAAAACCGCTGGCCACAACCGCATGACGGAGCGAACGCCTGCCGTGGCTCGTGGCCACAAAGGAAATCCATCCATCAAAGCCGAACGAGTATACAGCCAAACCGCGGGGACGAGCAAACGCACGCGCGAAGATCGCGCGTGCGCCGCTCCCCCGGCGAGGACTGCGGAGTCCCTGCGGGACGCCTCAACGCGCCTGGGTGCGGTGCAGCTTCACCGGCCGCTTGTCGCGCAGATCCTGCTGACGGCTCTGCTGCGGCGGCGGCAGGCCGGCGAGCGCGCAGGCCTCGGCCTCGGGCATCTCCATCCACATGCCGCGCTTGAGGCGCGCGGGCAGCTCGACGCTGCCGTAGCGCACCCGCATCAGCCGGCTCACGGTCAGGCCCACGGCTTCGAACATGCGCCGCACTTCGCGGTTGCGGCCCTCCGAGATCGTCACCCGGTACCAGTGGTTGGCACCCTCGCCGCCCTCGTCGCGCAGCAGGTTGAACTTGGCCGGGCCGTCCTCGAGCTGGATGCCGTCGGTAAGCGACTTCACCTGCTCTTCGGTGAGCTCGCCGAGGATGCGCACCGCGTACTCGCGCTCGAGTTCGTAGCGCGGGTGCATCAGCTTGTTGGCGAGGTCGCCGTCGTTGGTGAACAACAGCAGCCCCGAGGTGTTGAAGTCCAGGCGCCCGACCGCCAGCCAGCGCCCCTTGCGCAGGATGGGCAGGCGCTCGAATACGGTGGGACGGCCCTCGGGGTCGTCGCGCGAGACGATCTCGCCTTCGGGCTTGTGGTAGATCAGCACGCGCGGCGAGCGCTGGGTGAAGCGCAGCGGCACGAGCTTGCCATTGACCTTGACGCGGTCGCCCGGGCCGATCTTCTGGCCGAGCGAGGCCGGCAGGCCATTGACCGAGATGCGCCCGGCCACCACCCATTCCTCGATCTCGCGCCGCGAGGCGACGCCCGCCTGGGCGAGCACCTTCTGCAGGCGCTCGGGCTCGCTGAGCGTGGTGGGTGCGTTGCGCCCGCCGCCCGGCCCACGGCCACGCACGGGGCGCTCGCCGCCCTCGGGCTGGCCGAGCGCGGAACGGTGAGCGTCGGGATGGCGGACGGGATCGCCCTCGATGCGCGGCCGGCGCGGCGCAGGCGCGCCACCGGCGCGCGGCGGACGCGGCGTGCGCGGGCCGCGCGGATCGGCGTTGAGGTGCGCGTCCTTGCGGCCGGGCTGGGCGTCGTCGTCGCGCGCGCCACGGGATTCGCGCGGGTCGCGGTCGAGGATCTCGATCGCGTCAGACTTCTTCTTCAGGGGCGGGCGCAGCGGCCGGTTCGGTTTGCGAGACATCGACTAGATCCATGATTTTTTCGAGTTCGGTGAGCGCCGGCAGCTCGGTCAGGCTGCGCAGCCCCATCTCGTCGAGGAAGCGCCGGGTGGTGGCGAAGAGCGCCGGCCGCCCGGGCGTGTCGCGGTGGCCGACGATGTCGACCCAGCCGCGCGATTCGAGGGTTTTCAAGACGTTGGGCGAGACCGCCACGCCGCGGATGTCCTCGATGTCACCGCGCGTGACGGGCTGGCGATAGGCGATGATCGCCAGCGTTTCCATGACCGCGCGCGAGTAGCGCGGCGGTTTTTCTTCCTTCAGGCGGTCGAGGTAGACCTGATACTCGGGCCGTGTCTGGAAGCGCCAGCCGCTCGCCAACTGCACCAGCTCGACCCCGCGCCCGGCCTCGAACCACTGCGCGCGCAGCTCGTCGAGCAGGCGGCGCACCAGGTCCGGCCCCGGATCCTCGTCGAAGAGCTTGCGCAGCTCCGACACCGGCAGTGCCCCCGGCGCGGAGAGCAGCGCCGCCTCGACGATGCGCAACCAGGTCTCAGGCGTCGTTGCGGGTGCCATCTGCCAGCTTCACGTAGATCGGCGCAAAGGCCTCGTTCTGGGTCACTTCGACCAGCTTTTCCTTCACCAGCTCGAGCACGGCGAGAAAGCTCACCACCAGGCCGGGCGGGCCGAGCTCGACGTCGAACAAGGCGTCGAACACCACGAAGGCGCCGTCACCGAGCTTGCGCAGGATCGCCGTCATGTGTTCGCGCACCGAGAGCTGCTCGCGGCCGACACGGTGGCTCTGGTTGAGCCGCGCCTTCTTCATGATACGCAGCCAGGCCAGCTGAAGGTCGTGCAGGCTGACCTCGGGCAGGCGCTCGACCACCTTCTCGGCAACGAACACCCCCACCCACTCGAAGTCGCGCTCCACCCGCGGCAGCGCCTCGAGCCGTGCCGCGGCGAGCTTCATCTGTTCGTACTCGAGCAGCCGGCGCACCAGCTCGGCGCGCGGATCCTCTTCTTCCGCACTCGCGCGCGGCGGCCGCGGCAGCAGCATGCGCGACTTGATCTCGAGCAGCACCGCGGCCATCAGCAGGTATTCGGCGGCGAGCTCGAGGTGGGTGGCCCGCATCGCCTCGACGTACTCGAGGTACTGCGCGGTGAGCGGCGCCATCGGCACATCGAGGATGTCGAGGTTGGCCTTGCGGATCAGGTAGAGCAGCAGGTCCAGCGGCCCCTCGAAGGCTTCCAGGAAGACCTGCAGCGCATCGGGCGGAATATACAGGTCTTTCGGCAATTCGAGCAGGGGCTCGCCGTAGATGCGCGCGAGCACATCGAGCGGCGGGCCGGTGTCGATCGGCACCAGGTCGAGCGGCAGGTTCATGGTGCGGCTGCGATCGGGAAGGCGGCGTGCGGCGGGCTCAACCGTAGTCCAGGCCCATCGCCTCGCGCACGTCGCGCATGGTCTCCTGCGCGAGCCGGCGCGCGCGCTCGCAGCCGTCGGCGATGATGCTGCGCAGCAGCGAAGGATCGTCCAGATAAGGCTGGGCGCGCTCGTGCAGCACCTCCTGCTCCTTCAGGATCGCCTCCAGCACCGGCTGCTTGCACTCCAGGCAGCCGATGCCCGCGCTGCGGCAACCCCGCTGCACCCAGGCCAGGGTGTCTTCGCCGGAATAGATCGCGTGCAGCTGCCACACCGGGCAGCGCTCGGGCTCGCCCGGGTCGGTGCGGCGCATGCGCGCGGGATCGGTCTGCATGGTGCGCACCTTGCGCGTGACGCTCTCGGCGTCCTCGCGCAGGTTGACGGTGTTGCCGTAGGACTTGGACATCTTCTGCCCGTCCAGGCCGGGCATGCGCGCCGCCGGGGTAAGCAGCGCCTCGGGCTCGACCAGGATCATCTTGCCG
>WBZQ01002555.1_pt1 | contig 11628 bp, 1 predicted proteins | sample 5204251 | NCBI WGS metagenome assembly WBZQ01 (sample SAMN12412402, study PRJNA552823) | activated sludge metagenome | isolation source: activated sludge from nitrification reactor of wastewater treatment plant... | place: USA: Virginia | collected 2017-09 | reverse complement strand
GTCACGGCTGTCGGCGCGGCGAACAGGGCCTCGAGCCGCGCACGTTGCGCCTCGACGAAGTAGCCGCTCAGCTCCGCGAGCGTCTGGTGCTCGAAGAAAAGCGTCTTGGGCAGCGCTCCGAACGTCTCCTCCAGACGCTCCGTGAGCTTCAGGGCCAGGATCGAGTCGATGCCGTATGCATCGAGGCCAGCCTGCGGATCGAGCTTGTGGGCGGACAACTCCAGGACGCCCGCCACCTGGCCGCGCAGGAACTCCAGCGTGCGCTCACGCAGCGCGTCGACGGCCAGGCCGTGCGCGCCGGTCGGCACCGCAGACAGCGGCGCGGGCGCGGGCTCCGGTTCGCCGAGCAGCGCGCGCGTGAGCCGCTCGCGGTCACCTGCGACGGCCAACAGGCAGACGTGCGAGGTCGCCAGACCGCGATGGAATGCCGCCAAGCCCGCGGCGGCCGCCATCGGCCGCATGCCCGTGAGCCGCGCCAGGGCATCCTGGCGTGACGGGTCGAGCTGCATGCCGCCGCCCTGCCAGAAGCCCCAGTCGAGCGACAACGTGCGGCCATGCCGCTCGCCGCGCGCCACCAGCCGCTGGCGAGCTGCGGCGAACTCGTCCATGAAACCGTTGGCCGCGGCGTAGTCGGCCTGGCCGAGGTTGCCCGTCAGGCCCGCGAGCGAAGCGAACAGGACGAAGAAGTCGAGCGGCACGTCGCGGCTGGCGAGATCGAGATGACAGGTCCCGAGCACCTTGGGCTCGAGCACGGCGTCGATCTCGCTCTGCGACTTCTTCAGGATGAAGGCGTCGGCGTTCATGCCCGCCGCGTGCAGGATGCCGTTCAAGCGGCCGTGGCGCGCCGTGATCTCCTGCACCAGGCGCGTCACCTCGGCCAGCTCGGCCAGGTTCACCTGCCGATAGGCGACACGCTCGCGCGACAGGGCCGCAAGCTGCGCCTCACGCTCCGCCGACAACGGCGCACGGCCCGTCAGCACGACGTGGGCGTGTGCGGCGCGGTCCAGGATCGCGCGCGCGAAGGCCGTGCCGAGACCGCCCAGCCCGCCGGTGATCAGATAGACGCCGTGTTCCGCGAAGGCGCTCGGGGCCTCGGCGTCGGAGGTCGCCTCCGCACGCCAGCGGCGTACCTGCCGGACGCCAGCGACGTGCCGGACGAGCGCTTCGGGCGCGCCCGCCGCCTCGTCGCGCAGCAGGCGCGCGAGCGTCTCGGTGGTCGTCTCGCGCGCGACGCACAGCACTTGGCCGACGAGCGCCGGATGCTCCAGACAAGCGGAGCGCAGCAGCCCGGCGAGACCTGCGAACGAGACCTCGTCCGGCCGCTCGGCGACGGCCACCTGGACGAGCACCTGGCCACGCGGCTGGCGCTCGAGGATAGCCCGCACCGACGCGAAGCAGGCTGCCGCGCAGGCCGAGTAGCGCTGCGCCACGGACGGCTGCTCCGCAACCTGCGGCGCGACGCAGGTCGCGCCGCCGAGCGCCGCGGCCAGAGCCTCGGGCTCGACCGCGGGCAGATCGAAGACCAGCACGTGGCGCTCGGTGAAGCCGCGCCGGTCGGACTCGGCCGGCACCACGACCGGGCGCGCCTGCCACTCCGGCGCGGCCAGCAGGAGGTCCGTCGCGGGCGCGGCGGCCACGGACGAGCGGGCCTCGCGCGGCAGGGCGCGCAGGGACAGCCCCTGCATCTGCACGCACACGCGGCCGGCCTCGTCGCACAGGTCGACGTCCAGCCGCGCGCCGGCTTGCGCGGCCGGCGTGTCGGCGGCAGCGCGCACCCAGGCGAGGCTGACGGGCGCGCACTCGGACAGCACGCGCAGGCGCTGGAGAGCGAACGGCACATGCGCCTCGCCCGGCATCGACGGGTCTTCGAGCAGGCCGACGGCGGCCTGAATCGCGCCGTCGAGCAGGCTCGGATGCAGGCCGTACCCGGCCCGCTCGGCCCCGAGCGCCTCTGGCAGGCGCAGTTCCGCGAGCGCCTCGCCCTGCCCCCGGTGAACCGCCGTCAGCGTGCGCAGCCCCGGCCCGAACTCGACCCCCAGCGCGTCGAAGAAGGCGTAGACCTGCGCGGCGTCGAGCGAGCCACGCGTCAGGCGCGTCCGCAGCTCCGCGACGTCGAGCTGGACAGGCGCCGGCGAGGCGACGCGGCGCGCGCGGCCCATGCCGTGCACGAGCGCGCGTTCGCCGTCCCAGCTCTCGATCTCGTAGTGCAGCTCCTCGTCGCCCGGCGTGCCCGCGTCGTCGAGCGCCAGCGACACGCGCACCTCGGTCGGGGCGCTCACGACGAGCGCCTGCGCCCAGGCCACGTCGCGCAGCTCGATGCTCAGGGCGTCGGCTTCGGTCGCCGGCAGCGCACGCGCCAGCGCCGCGCGCGCCATCTCCAGGTAGGCCACGCCGGGCAACACGCGACGACCGGCGAAGCGGTGATCGCGCAGGAAGAACTCGTCGCCCGTGAAGAGCGACACGTAGCTCTGCCGGTCGAGGTCGGAGTCGTTGGCGTGCAACAGCGGGTGCAGGACCTGCGGCTTGGCGGCGCGGGCCGAGAATTGCCTCAGCAGGTCGAGCGCGTCGGCCCGTGACAGTCTGCGCTGACGCAGCTCCGCGACGACGTAGGCGATGAAGTCGATCATCTTGGGTTGCCCTTCGGGGACGTGGGTACGTGGGGGTCCCGGCCGGCCGAGCAGGCGCGCAGCCGGCGTCGCGCGCGTGTCCTGCGCTCAGGCGTCAGGCGCGACGAGTGGGCCGACGCGACCCCGCGCGGCTCACCTAGGTCGCGCCGACGTCGTCCGCGCGCGTGAAGGCCGCGCAACGGCGCTGGAGCCAGCGCGCGGCCGCCTGCATGATCAGCTCGGCGACGTCCGCGACGCGCCGGTTGCGCCAGTTCTCGAGCGGCGAGCCCTTGACCCACTGGTTGAAGGCCCCCAGCGCCGGCCCGCAGTGGATCTGATAGTCCACGCGCCGCTGTGTTTCGCCGCGCAGCGCGAGCCGCGACGAGTGCACGAAGTACCACTTGAAGACGGCGGCCATCTTCTGCTTGGGGCTGCGCGCGATCTCGGCCAGTTTGCGCGGGTCGTTCTGGCGGTAGTAGGCCTCCGTCTCCGCCCATACCTCGGCGAACGAGCGCCCGAAATACTTCTCCTGGATCTGCCGTTGCATCGCGGGGTCGAGTTCGTCGAGCGACTCATGACGCTGGTACAGCTCGTACAGACGGTTGGCGCGCGCGGGGAAGAACAGGCCGCGCCTGAGCACCTGGACGCGGGCGCCCAACTCGAACATGTCGCCGGCGGGGGCGTAGGCGGTGTCCTGGACGTTCATCTGGGCCAGCAGTTCCTTCACGTCGTCGCTCGTGCCGGCCTCCACCGTGCACTGGTTGACCGACCCGGTCAGCACGAAGTCGGCGCCTAGGACGAAAGCCGCGGCCGCGGCCTGGGGCGTGCCGATGCCGCCCGCCGCGCCCACGGCCACTCGTCGCGCGTAAGCGTGACGAGCGCACAGCTCGTCGCGCAGGCGCAACATCGCCGGCATGAGCGCATAGGCCACGCCGCCGTCCGTATGTCCGCCCGAGTCGGCCTCCACGCACAGCTCGTCGGCCATGGGCAGGCCCGCGGCCAACTCGGCTTCCGCCGCGCTGAGCGCGCCGGCCGCGACCAGCCTGGCGACCAGCGCCTCGGGGGCGGGCTGCAGGAACGCCGCGGCCACCTCCGGGCGCGAGACCTTGGCCAGCACGCGGCGTGGCGCGCACACGCGCCCCTGGGCATCGCGCGTCACGCCCTTCAGGCGGAAGCGCACCAGGCTGGGCGTCATCTGCACGTAGGCCGCGGCCTCGACCCGCGTGACGCCGAGGCGCAGGTACAGATCGACGACCCGCTCCTCGGCCTCCGGGCGCTCGGCGTTGCACAGCAGGTTCATGCCGTAGGGCTGTCCGTCGGCCAGCTCGCCCTGAATGAACCGCAGGGCGGCCTCGATCTCCGCCGGTCGCAGGCCGCCCGCGCCGAAGTAGCCCATCAGGCCGGCGCGCCCCAGCGCCACCACCATCTCCTTCGAGGCAATGCCCTTGTACATGGCGCCGGCGAGATAGGCGTACTTGAGACCGTACGCGGCGCGGAACTCGGCGCTGCCGAGCGAGGCCGCTTGGATGCTTCCTGGATCGCGGCGCGCATCCGGCATCGCGCTCGATGGCGGCGCGTCCGTGCCCGGAGCGCTCATACGAGGCGACTCAGGGCGCGGACGCCTTCGTCGTCGTCCATGAGTCCCTGGTCGAGCCTGGCCAGGACGTCTTCCACCAGCGCCAAGCCAGCGCTCGCCCCGTTCGCCGGCGCGGCGTCACGGCGCGCGCCGGCACGTGGCTGCGACACGGCCCAGTAACGCTCCCGGGCGAAGGGATAGGCCGGCAGCCGCAGACGGCCTGGTCGCTCGCCGCCGTAGAAGCGCTCCCACTCCACGTCGCCGCCCGCCGCCCAGCGTGCGGCGAGCGCGGTCAGCTCCGCGGCGTCGGGCTCCGTGGTCGCATCCCCGCGCCTGCGATCGGCAGACGGCGCCGCGTCCCTGCGACGCCGCGTCCGACCGACGTGCGCGCCGTCCACGGTCTGGCCGTCGGCGTACGAGCGGAGCTGCGCCTCGAGCTCCGGGGCCGAGCGCGCGACCAGGCACAGGCGCTCTTCCATCTCGTCGCGCCCCGTCTGCAGCGTATAGGCCAGGCTCGTCAGATCGAGCACTCCGGAGGCGCGCAGGTAGTCGGACAGGTCGCGCGCCTTGTGCCGAAGCTGTTCGAGCGTGCGCGCCGAGAGCGGGATCAGCAGGCCCGCGCGGGGCAGCGGACGCACGCCTCCACGAGCGGCCGCGAGCTGCTCGCGCACCACGACGTGCGCATTGGTGCCGCTGTGCCCGAACGAGTTCAGCGCGGCCAGTCGCGGCCCGTCGAGCGCCGGCCAGTCGCGTTCCTCGGCGCTCACGTGGAACGGCGAAGCGGCGAACTCGATCAACGGGTTCAGTTCTCGGAAGTGCAACAGGCGCGGAATGCGCCCGTGCTGCATCGACAGGAGCACCTTGATCAGGCCGGTGATTCCGGCGGCGGCCGCGGTGTGACCGACGTGCGACTTGGCGCTGCCCACCGCGCAGTAGCCGGAACGGGACGTGAAGCGCCGGAAGGCGCGCACCAACGCGTTGGCCTCCACGGGGTCGCCGAGCGGCGTGCCGGTGCCGTGCGCCTCGACGTAGCCGATGCGCTCCGGATCGATGCCGAAGCGTCGATACACGCTCGCGATCAGCTCCTCCTGGGCAGCCCCGTTGGGTGCCGTGATCCCGTTGCTGGCGCCGTCCTGGTTGATGCCCGTGGCGCTGATGACGCCGTAGATCGGGTCGCCGTCGCGCAGGGCGTCGTCGAGCCGCTTGAGCACCACCACCGCCACCGCTTCCGACACCACCGTGCCGTCCGCGGCGCGATCGAACGTGCGGCAGCGTCCGCTGGGCGACAGCATGTCGATGTCGTCCAGGCTGATCTGCACGTCCTGGTTCATGCAGGCGCTGACGCCTCCCGCCAGGGCGAGGTCGGTCTCGCGCTTCCTGAGGCTCTCACAGGCGAGGTGAATGGCCACGCCGGACGACGAGCAGCCGGTGTTCACCACCAGCGCCGGACCCTTGAGATTCAGGGCGTACGAGAGGCGTGAGGCGATGACGGCGTCGGAGTAGCCCAGGAAACTGCCGCCCAGATAGCCTGTCGGCTCGGCCCCGATGAAGACTCCGGTCTGCGATCCGAACAGGCGCTGCGGACTGCACCCGGCGTCCTCGAGCGCCTTCCAGCCCTCCTGCAGGATCAGCCGCTGGTGCGGGTTCATGGCCACGGCGTCTTTGGGCGAGAGGTGGAAGAAGAGCGGATCGAAGCACTCCCGATCGGGCAGAATGCCGCCCCACCGGCATCGCGTGCGGCCGGCCTTCTTGATCGGGCTGAAGAGCGCGGGGTCGAGATAGCGCTCCGGCAGCTCGTCCACCGCGTCGACGCCCGCGCGCAGGTTGTTCCACAGTTGCGCGATGCTGGCTGCCCCCGGGAACTGGCCCGACATGCCGATCACGGCGATCTCGACCTCGCCCGCGACCTCCGCATGCCGCCCGTTCCCCGCGCGCGGCCAGCCCGCCACCCGTGTCGGCCGCCAGACGCTCGCGACGCGCGACTGTGGCGCCGCAGGGGCGCCGGCAGTGGCCGCCACGTGCTCGGCCGGCGCGCGCAGACGTTCGACGAGCGCCTCGTGGTGGGTCTCCAGGAGGTGCCGGCTCAGGCGTTCGACCGAGGGATACTCGAAGATGATCGCCGTGTTCAGCTCGAGCGCCAGCCTGGCACTCAGCTCTTCGATGAACTTCACGCCCAGGATCGAGTCGATGCCGTAGTCCGAGAAAGCCTGATCGACCTCGATCTCGGCCGCGGGCACCTTGAGGACGGACGTCAGGCAGGCCAGCACGGCCGCGCGCACGCGCTCCTCCAGGCCCGCCGCTGGCGGCGCGACGGGCACGCTGGCGGCGAGCACCCGCGTCCGCGGCGGGCCCTCGGCCGCGGGCGGCTGCGGCACGGCGACCAGGGACCGGCGCTGCAAGCCGTCGCTGTGCGCCAGGATGATCTGGTAGCCGAGGTCGTGCGCTTGCGGGGCGACGAAGCGCACGGGCTCGAAGCCCTCCTCGCGCAGCAACGCCTGCCATGCGTCGGGCGCCAGGCCTGGGCAACTCGGCAGGCGCAGGTGCGCGTCCTCGAAGCGCCACCAGCCATCGAGCAACCCGAAGGTCAGGTGCGTGTAGAGCGACTTCTGGCTGATCTCGTTCAGCAGCAGCGCGCCGCCCGGGCGCAGCAGCGCCTTGGCGTGCCGCACCGTCGCGCGCACGTCTCGCGTGGCGTGCAGGACGTTGGCCGCGACGACCACGTCGTTGTCTCCCAGCGCGAAGCCCTGGCTCTCGGCCGGGCGCTCGATGTCCAAGCGCTGACAACGGACGTAGGGATATCGCGGCACGTAGAGCCGCTCGGCGTGCGACAGGAAGGCCTGCGACACGTCCGTGTAGCGATAGACCGCGATCGCACGCTCGAACGGCCGGAGCGCGGCGAGCAGCGCGGCCGAGGTGCCGCCCACGCCCGCGCCGATCTCGAGCAGGCTCAGGCGCGCCTGCGGGGCGTCCTCCATGCGCCGCTTCAGATACGCCAGCGCGGCGTTGACGACGATCTCGTTGAAGGCGTCGGAGAGCGCGTTGCTGCTGTAGAGCCCGTCCAGCTTGTCGAGAGACGAGCGCGGGAACAGCACGTCGGTCGCCAGCAACCGGCCCTGCAGGATTTCCGGCAGCCTGGCCAGACAGTCGCTCACCAGCGTGGCCACCGCGCGCAGGTCGCCCTGCTCGCCGAAGCGCGCGCGCTGTGTCTGCCAGCCCGCGCGCACGCGCGCGGCGTCTGGCGCCGCCTGGCCGGCCGCGAGCAGGCCGTCGCGCAGCACGAGATGCGCGCGCTCGCGCAGCATCGCAAGCGCTTCGTCCCACCACGGCCGGAACTTGGGCAGCACGCCGCAGCGCTGCGCGAGGTCCGCGGCGCGCGTCGGAAGGCTCTGGCCAGCCGCGCTCATGACGGACTCGATCTGGCAGTAGAGCAACTGCGCGAACCACTCCTCGAGCTCGTGGCGCGCCGGCCAGCTCCTGAGCCAGGCGATCTTGTCCGCGGGCACGGGCACGTCGAGCGCGGCCATTGCCCGCGCCGTGGGCTGCGTCGCGCCCGTCGCCGCGTCGAGCAGCACCGCCCCGATGCCCGCGGGCGTCTGCTCGTCGAAGGTCTTGATCACGGCCGCCTGCGGCACGTCGCAGGCGATCAGGCTCTCGAGCGCCTGCATGCCCTCGCGCGGCTCGATCGAGCCGATGCCCGCCTGGCGCATGCTGCGGCGATGAGCTTCATCCGCGACGATGCCCACGTCGCCCCAGTAGCCCCAGTTGACCGTCTGCACGCGATAACCGCGCCGCGACCGCAGGCTGCGCGCGAAGGCGTCCTTGAACGTGCAGCCGGCCGCGTAGTTGGCCTGCCCGGGCGAGGCGAAGAAGGAGATGGCCGACGAGAAGAAGGCCATGAAGTCGAGCGCCTGCCCGCCGAAGACGCGCTCGAGGTTCACGCTCACGTCGACCTTGGCCGCCAGAGCGGCCCTGAAGTCGGCTTCTTCCATGCGCGCGAGGCTCAGGTCGCGCAGCACGATGGCCGAATGCACGACGCCGTGGATGACCGGGTGCAGCCGCAGGATCTGTCGCTGGGCCTGCTCCAGGGCCGCTTCGTCGGCGGCGTCCGCCGCGAGGTACAGCGGCGCACGGCCCAACTGCGCCGCCTGCGCGAGCTTGTCCGCGATGGCGCCATCCAACGGGCGGCGACCGATCCACACCACCTGGGCCTGGTAACGCTCGATCATGTAGCGCGTCCAGACTTCGCCCAGTCCGCCCGCGCCGCCCACCACGACGTACACGCCGCCTGGCCGGTACGCGGTCGCGCGCGGCGCGCGTTCCGCGAGCGGCGCCAGCCCCTGCTCGAACCACACGCCCTGGCGTAGGGCCAGCGCGCGCCCCTGCCGATCCCCGGGTTGCGACAGACACTCACGCAACGAGACCGAGGCGAGCACGTCGACGTCCAGCAGACGCAGCCGCCAACGCGGGCACTCGCTCGCCAGGCTGGCCACGAAGCCGGCCGTCGCGGCGTGCGCCGGATGCACTTCGTCCTGCGCCGAGACCTGCTGCGTCAGGCGCGTGACGACCGTGAGCGACAGCTCGCGCTGACCATGGCCGGACTGCAGCAGCGCTCGCGCGAGCCGGTAGAGCGCCAGCACGCCGCCCTCCTGCTGCGCGATCAGCGCGCGTCCGTCCGGCACGTCGTCTCCGGCAGCGACGTCCGGCGCCATCCACAGCAGCTCGTCGAAGGAGACCTCGCCCAAGCCCTGGGCCAGCGCATCGCTGCTCGCCAGACATGCGCTGGGCAGCGCTCGCGCGCTCGGATACGCGCCGCGCGCCCAGGCGAGCTGCTGCGCGTCGTCGCCCACCACCAGCACGCGCGCTTCGTCCGAAGCGGCACGCGAGGCGGCCTCGCCCGGCATGGGGCGCCAGACCGGCTCGTATTGCCGCAGACGCGACGCAGGCTCGCCCGACTCGCCGACGGGCTGGCTGGCCGGCGTGAACGCTGGCGCGTCCAGGGCCTGCGCTGCGCCTGCCGGCTGCAGCGCGAGGCCGCGCAATGTCGCGCACACACGGCCCGCGGCATCCACGACGTCGGCCTCGAACAGACCTTCGTCGTCTGTCCGACGCAACCAGGCGAGCAGCTCGCCGGCGCCGTGCGCGTGCACGCGCAGCGACGCGAGGGCCACGAGCGTCCCGCCCGATGTCAAGCGCTCGGCGGCACGCAGCAGCGCGTGAAGCAGCGCGGGCTGCAGAACGCAGGCCTCGTCATCCGCGCGCTCTCCGCCCGGCGCGCGCCAGTGCAGGACGAACTCGCGCGCTCCCGCGTGCAGCACGCGCACGTCGGCCACGCCGAGCTGGCACGGTTCGACGTCGCCTTGCGCACGCGCGTCCGGCAGCGGCCGGTCGAGCGTCGGCCTTGTCGCGTCCTGCACCCAGAGCGCGCGACCGCGGCAATGCAGCACCTCCTGCCCCTCGCGCTCGCCGTGGATCACGTAGGCGACGTCGTCTGCGTCATGCGCCGACAGCGACACGTCGAAGCGTCGACCCGCACCGACCACGGCCGGCTCATGCCACTCCACGTCGCGCAGTTCGAGCGTCGCGAAGTCTTGGCGGCCGGGAGCGGCAAGCGAGACCGCGGCGCGCGCCATCTCGAGCAGTGTCAGGCCGGGCAGTCGCTGCGACGCTGCGCCGACGGCGTCAGACTCGAGAAAGCGCTCGGTGCCACTGAACGTGGTGCTGTAGCGCAGACCGCTCAGGTCGGACGTGTTGGCGTGCAGCAGCGGATGCAGCAGCGCCGCCGTGCTGGCCCGCTCGGCGCGCGTCTCGCTCTCGAGCCAGTAGCGTTCTTTGGCGAAGGGATAGAGCGGCAGGCTGGCACGCCGCGGGCGCGCGTCAGCGTGGACGCGGTTCCAGTCGAGTTCGAGGCCCCTGACCCAGAGCTCGAGCAATTTGGGCAGCTTGCGGCGCGCGATCCACTTGTCGATGGTCTCCTGGAAGTCGGCATCGCCGCTGAAGAGCGCCAGCGCGTCGCGGTTGCGCCGGACCTGGCCTTGGCAGAGGCCGTCGACGTCTGGCCGTCCGTCGAGGAAGGCGTCGAGCCGCTCGCGCAGTTGGTCGAGCGAGTCGACGACGACGCCCAGGCGTTCGTCCATGCCCTCGCGTCCGACTTGCAGCGTGTAGGCGAGCGAGGCGAGGTCGAGTTCAGGCGCGCGCGCGATGAAGTCACGCAGGTCGCGGGCCTTGTGGCGGAGCTGTTCGGGCTTGCGCGCCGACAGCACGACCAGCGCCGGCCCGTCGGAGACCGTTGCCGGGAGGTGAGCGTGGGTCGGGGCGTGCTCCGCGATCACGATGTGCGCGTTGGTGCCGCTGAAGCCGAACGAGTTGATCGCCGCGCGACGTGTGTCTGCGCCGTCCAGGGTCCACTCCTGCAGACGCGTGTTGACGTAGAAGGGACTCCCGTTCAGGTCGATGTGCTCGTTCAGCCGTTCGAAGTGCGCCGTGGGCGGCAACTGGCGGTGACGCAGCGCCAGGAGCAGCTTGATCACGCCTGCGACGCCCGCCGCCGTCAGACAGTGACCGACGTTGCTCTTCACCGATCCCAGGGCGCAGTAGTTGGTTCGGCGCGTGAACCGCGAGAAGGTCTGCTTGAGGCCCTCCACTTCGATCGGATCGCCCAACTTGGTTCCCGTTCCGTGCGCTTCGATCAGTTGAATGCCGTTGGGATCGATGTGGTGTCTGTCGTAGACCTCTTGTTGGAGGCGCGTCTGGGCTTCGGGATTGGGAGCGGTGATGCCGTTGGTCTTGCCGTCCTGGTTTACGCCCCAGCCCTGGACGATGCCGTGAATGACGTCTCCGTCGCGTTGCGCGTCGGCCAGACGTTTCAGCAGCAACACGCCGACGCCTTCTCCCGGAACGAACCCGTCGGCGCGCTGGTCGAAGGTGAAGCAGCGTCCGTGTGGCGAGAGCATGCCGGCCTGGGACGTCATGACGTGCATGGCGGGTCCCACCATCACGTACACGCCGCCTGCCAGGGCCAGATCGCTGGCGCCTGAGTTGAGGCTGTCGCAGGCCTGGGCCAGGGCCACGAGAGACGACGAACAGGCCGTGTCGATGGACAGACAGGGCCCCTGGAGGTTGAGGAAGTACGAGATGCGCGCGGCCAGAATGGAGGTGGCCGCGCCGGTGAAGCCCTGTGCGCTCAACTGGCGTTCACGGGACGCCTGGTGATAGTCGTTGGCGGCGCATCCCACGAAGACGCCGCAGCGTGTTCCCGACAGAGAGCGCGGGTCGTAGCCTGCGTCTTCGATGCCGTGATAGCAGGTTTGCAGGAAGAGCCGCTGTTGCGGGTCCATGCTCTCGGCTTCGGTGGGTGAGATGTTGAAGAAGAGCGGGTCGAACAGGTCGTACTCTTCGAGCGCGCCGAGCCACTGGCTGTAGGTCTTGCCCGGGACGGCTGGGCCTGGC
>WBZQ01000843.1_pt2 | contig 11630 bp, 9 predicted proteins | sample 5204251 | NCBI WGS metagenome assembly WBZQ01 (sample SAMN12412402, study PRJNA552823) | activated sludge metagenome | isolation source: activated sludge from nitrification reactor of wastewater treatment plant... | place: USA: Virginia | collected 2017-09 | reverse complement strand
GCCTTTGGCGACACCGGGCGTGACCACGAACGGAATATTCTCGTCTCCTGCGGGCCGCTCCTTTTCGTCCGGGATACTGATCTCGTAGCGGGGAGTCGGAGAAATCAGGGCGGCCCGGAAATGCTGGAGGGTATTTTCGGGCAATTCGGCGGCGGCTACCGGACCGTGAAAGGTGACCAGGCCGGTTTTTTGCTGGATCGCCAGGTGCAAAGCCGTTATGTCGCTGTAGCCCACCAGTACTTTCGGGTTGCGGGCGATCAGGTCGAAATCGACCCGCGGCAGGATGCGCGTGCAGCCATATCCGCCCCGGATGCACCACACTGCATCCACGGAGGTATCGCTGAAAGCCCGGTGCAGGTCTTCCAGGCGCTCATCGTCCGTGCCCGCCAGGTAGCCGTTGCGGGCTTGCAGGCTTTTTCCTTCCCGGATATCGAACCCCATGGTGGCAAAATTCCGGCGGGCCATATCCAGTTTCTCCGGCGGGAAAGGACTGGCGGGCGCAATAAGGGCCACCGTAGACCCGGCTTTCAGGCGGGCCGGTTTGTGCAGGTGCGGTCTGAGTGGGGCATCGCTTTTCACCATATCGGAGCAAAGGGAGAAACCGGCTGCCAAACCTGCCATGCCGGTATTTTTAAAAAAGTCGCGACGTTTCATGACGGTACACGGTGGACGGTGGACGGTACACGAAAGAACCGTTTGACGGCCGTGTACCGTCTACCGCCCACCGTTTTTAAATTTTTATATAAATCCGGCGTTTGTACAACTCCCGGCAGACCAGCCAGCAGAGCAGCATGTAGCAAATAGCAAACAGGAACGAACTGATTGCCCCTCCGTCGACCGGTTTGAACACGGTATCGTAAATCCAGGTGCGCGCATCGGTTTCGTTCTCTCCGGTTCCCCAGGTGATGACCGACAAGGTAATGACCAAAGCCTCCGACAAAACATAGGCGAACAGCGGGTTGGCCCCGAATACCAGGAAAAAACCCGTTCCACGGGTCCAGCCGCGGATGTCGATCACCCAGATGCTCAACGCCAGCAGGACCATGGAAATGCCGCCGACGTACAGTACGTAGGAACTCGACCAGATCTTTTTATTGATGGGGAAAGCCAGATCCCAGGCCAGTCCGACAAAACCGAGTACTACCCCGCAGGCCAGGAGATCGCGGATCAACAGGTCTTTTTGTTCGGAACGCCGGCTCATCAGCTCTCCGCTGAACCACCCCAAAAGCACCGTCACGATCGCCGGCAGGGTACTCAACACCCCTTCGGGATCAAAGGGGATACGCAGGCCCGGGGCGACCGTTTCGCGATACAGGTGTTTTACCCCGAACAGCCAGGAATCGAGCCGGAGTATGGCACTCCCCTGTGCTCCGTAGGGATCGGCGCCGGGTGAAGCGAACCAGTTCAGGATGCCCCAGTACCACAACAGCAGGACCGCCGCGACCACGATCAGGGCCCGGTGCGACAAGGTCAGTACCAGCACGGCGGCGAGGCCGTACCCCAGGGCCAGACGCTGCAATACGCCCATGACGCGCCAGGTGTCCCAGTTTTGCCATAAAAACGGAAAATTGTTCATCAACAGGCCGATGAGAAAGATCAGCGCGGTACGGCGCAGGATCTTGCGCCCAGCTTCCGGCGACCACTGGCGGTTGTACTTGGCGAACGAAAACCACATGGATACGCCAATAATGAACATGAACGAGGGGAACACCAGGTCGGTGGGCGTGCAACCGTGCCAGATGGCGTGTCGCAGCGGCGCGAACGACGTCTCCCAGGCACCAGGGGTGTTCACAATGATCATGAAGGCAATGGTAAGGCCGCGGTAAAAATCGACGGACAGGTAGCGGGGGGAGGCGGAACCGGGGTTAGCGGCAGCGGCAGCGGCTACTGCACTGGCAGAGGAGGGAACATCGGACATTTTATAGGCATTTATGCCGCGAAAAGTAGTGCTTTTGTTTGTTCCCGCTTTATTCCCGGAAATAAAATTGCAACCGGGGTGCTTAGTACTGCGCCTTAGATTTTAACAAAAATTCGCCGCACATACAACCAGCGGCAGATCAGCCAGCACAGCAGCATGTACGAGACGGCAAAAAGGAAAGAACCAAGTTCGCCACCGTCCAGAGGTTGAAAAAAACGGGCATATGCCCATTCGTAAGCATCGCCTTCCCCGCAGGGTATGTTAAAGGCGATTTGCTCCAGGCCTTCCGACAGTATAAAAGCGAACAGCGGATTGGCGCCAAAAACCAAAAAGAAGCCGGTACCCCGTCGCCAGCCGTAGATGTCGATCAGCCAGATGCAGGCAGCCAGCAAAATGACGGAGAAGCCGCCGGCATACAGCACGAACGAACTCGTCCACAATTTCTTGCTGATGGGAAAAAACACCCCCCAGGCCAGCCCGGCCAGGCAGCAAGCCGTTCCTATGGCCAGCAGATCGCGAAGCAGCAAGGTTTTTTGCCGGGAACGGCGGGCCATCAGGGTCGCACTCAACCAGCCCAGGATTACCGTCACTACGGAAGGGATGACTCCAAGCAAGCCTTCCGGGTCAAAATGGAATCCGTTGCCATGCCAGAAATAATCATCCCCGAAGAGCCAATGGTCGAGGTGCATGGCAGCATCCACTTCAACACCATAGAGCCAGCGGTCGAGGTTGAATGCCGCGTTGGTATCGATACCGTACGGGTCACCCCCCGGCGTGGCAAAAAACAACAGCACTCCCCAGTACAAGAGGAGGATACCAACTGAAACCGCAATAAGGGCACGGGTCCGCAGCGTCAATACCAAAAGGGAGGCTATACCGAAACTCAGAGCGATCCGTTGCAGCACCCCCATCACCCGCCAATGGTCGAGGTGCTCCCAATATACCGGGAATTTGTTCAGCAAAAAGCCGATAAGGAAAATCAATACGGTGCGGCGCAGTACCTTTTTACCGAATTCCACCGACCAGGCAGCCTTGAATTTGGCAAAAGACAACTGCATGGAAACTCCGGTCAGGAAAAGGAAACAGGGGAAAACCAGATCAGCCAAAGTACAGCCGATCCAGTGGGCATGGGCCAGCGGCGGGTATACGTAATGCAGGGTACCCGGCGTATTCACCACGATCATGAAGGCAACTACCACACCGCGATAAAAATCGACGGACAAAAAACGGGGTGCGGCTGGAAAAGGCTTTTCCGAACCATTTAGATTGTCGTCCGTTACAGCACGGTCGACTACTTTTGCGGTCAATATTTTATCGTTCTCCAAAATCATGAATCGCTGCCCCCAGTAATATCAGGAAGCAAATTATGTTGTACGCTATTGGAACCAAGGTCCGTTTTCGGTATACCGGAGAAAGCGGCGTTGTAACGGCGCTGTTGGACGAAGGCATGATACAGGTCAGACTGCACAGCGATCCTGACCTGGAAATACCGGTGTTCGAGGAGGATCTGGTGCGGGATGAAGGCGCGGAACCGGTAGCGGCAGGTGCAAAATTCATACCGGCAAAGGTAGAAAAACGCCCCGAACCGCCTCCGCGCAGAAAACTTAACGCACAGTACCACATCCTCAAACCCAAGGGCCTGCAACTGGCTTTTGAACCGATGCCCGGGCGCGACGGTACGGTTACCCGCTACAAAGCCTGGCTGCTCAACGATACCCCTTCGGAATTTCTCCTGGAGTTCGACCTCTACACCGCGAGCCGCGACGTGCTGGTAGTAGACGATAAAATCGCCGCGGTATCGGCCCTCGAACTGGGCGATATTTTATACGACGATCTGAACGATTCCCTGGAAACCACCGTAGCCGTCCGGCGCATTACCACGCAAGGAACGGGCGAACCGCTGAAAACCACCCTGAAAATCCGTCCGAAAACCTTTTTCAACAACCTGCAAACGGTTCCCATCCTCAATTTGCTGGCCCATCATTTTGTCCTGTTCGATTCGCTGGAACCCCGGGTCAAGACAGGCGGGGAAGACCTGAAGGATTATACCCGGCAAAAAGCCCGCGCTCCGAAGTCCGGCCGGCCGGCCAATTCGACTCCTTACCGCGCTTTAAACGTGGAGGAATTCGCCCACTTTCTTCCCGAGATCGACCTGCACATCCAAAACCTGCTCAATGGCCACGCCCGGCTGGACAAGGGCGAAATTCTGCGCATTCAACTTCAGCACTTCGAGCGTTTTCTCGACAAGGCCATTCGCCTGGGCGTACCAAGCGTTTTTGTCATTCACGGCATGGGCGAAGGCAAACTGCGCGAGGCCATTGCCGCGCGCCTGCGCGAATACCCGGAAGTGGCCAAATTCAGGAACGAATACCACCATAAATACGGCTACGGGGCAACAGAGGTGATTTTTCGTTGAAGTATCCCGTACCCGTACCGCCGATCCCCGATCGGCGGCGACTTCGCCGATCGGGGATCGGCGGTACGGCGGCAATTTTCGCCGATCAGGGGATCGGCGGTACGGGGCCGTACGGGGCACAAAAAGCGCGGGGCCTGGTCGGATGACCGGGCCCCGCAACTTTATTCATAGTGTCAGGCGTAAGTACTGCCTTGGAATATCAATATTGCCAGAGGTCGTGTTCGAAGTTGAAGATCTCGTTTTTGATCTTCTCGGACTCCATGAGCAGGTCCACGCCCTGGAGGTATTGCTCCAGTTTGCGGTCGTACACGTTCGACTCTTTGTAGATGTAACTGGCGAAGTAGCGCATCTCGAAGAGGTCTTCCCAGGAGATGGTAGCGTTGGTATTGCCCCCCATGGTGAACACGCGGTGGCGGGCGAAGAGCTCACGGGCCTGCGGGTAGTACACCCAGAACATGGGCTTCTCGAAACGGAAGTTGCCTTCGTTGTCTTTCACGTCGATCAGCGGGGCGATACCGAGGATGCGCACCTGGAGCGTAGACGTTTCTTTGTCGAAGTACCACACTTCCTTGATACGGAAGCGTTTCACGTCTTCCCAGTTGATGTCGTTGCGCACGATCTGCACTTTTTCCTCGTACGTTTCCGGGTCGAAGGTCACGACCGTGTCGATCTTCGACAGCATAGAAAGAACGTCGTCGGTGCTCATCCGCTTGTTGAACTTGTCCGTGCCGTCGATGGCGTACACCGGCAGGTCGCCTTTGGTAGCCGCATCGGAGAGCAGTTTGAAGAAGGGCTCTTCCGGATAAGCGAACGGCAGGTTCATTTTTTCACGCACGTCGATGATGCGCCAGATGCGTTTTTCCCAGAAGATGTCGCTTTCCCGGATGGGCTGATAAGTCAACACGCGGCGCTGCTGCATGATGTCTTTTTTCACCACGTCGTCGAGGGGAGCATCGCTCGGCTCTTCGGTGGTGACCTCCTCGGTTTGCACTTCAATTTCTTCGGGATCTTGCGCAAGCAACACCGTCCCGGAGCAGAACGTGAGCAGGCAGAGGCAAGTCCATTTAATAAAGGTTTGCATGACTCGCAGGTTGGGTTAATTAGCAGATGATTGTGTGAGCAATTCGCTAAAAAGGCTTCAGCCGGAGTTAGGAACGCCGACTGAAGCTCTTTTATTTTTATCTGATTTTGAAAGCCAGGCCGCCGATGTTACGTGCCGCCTGGTCGCCCGGGCATTTGCACTTGATATCGTCGAAGAAGTAGCTGTCGCCGGGTTTGGCTTTGTTGATCATTTCCGCAACTTCGCTGCTCCAGCGGGCGCCGCCGTTCTGGCGGGTGATCGGGTCCTGGCGCTTGGGCAGGTAGGTCGTTTCAAAACCTACGATGTCGCATTTAGCGTCGAAGTCGAAGTTTTCCAGAATGGCGGCAATACCGCCCTGGGCTTTGAATTCACCGTTGGCCATCGATTTGCTGCGGTGCTTGGCGCCGAGCATCGGGGTCGGGTCGGGAATCCGCTTCACGCGGTATTTGAACGTCTGCGAAACGCCCGGAGCGGCTACAGTGATGGAAGCGTCGTTGTTCGGGACGGTGGCCGTCACGATGTAGTGGCCGCCGCCTTTATTGGCGATGTTCACGCCGTTGCCGTTAACTTTCAGGTCGTTGGAAGAAACGCCGGCGGCCGAAACCGAGATCGGGTTTTCCACACCGATGTAGAACACGTTCATTTTGTCCAATTGCACGGCGACGGAACGCTGGCCGACTTCGTACTTGAACTCCTTGCTGTAATTCTTCATCTCGTTGGTCAGCGGGTTCTTCACGTTGATACTAACGTTGAACGATTTTTCACCGAGGCCGCTGGTCGAGGTTTCGTAGTGGGCGATACCGTCTTTCACCGGCAGGCCGCTACCGTTCACGGAGATGCTCACGTTGTCGGCTTTGGTGCTGTAGGCGCTGAGGAAAATATCGGCAGCGTACTTTTCACCCTGGATGACATAGCTCTTTTCGGCGGAAACGGCTGGCTGAAAGGCGTCGAACTTGATGTCGATCTTACCGATCTGCTCGGCTGCCCAGTTGATAACTGCCGAAGCGGAGCTTTTGGCGTCCGACTGGATCTTGCCAACGATCGGGAAGCAGGCGGCGACGGGCATTTGTTTGAATTTGAATTCAGCCCAGGTCTTCATTTTGGTATCGGACGGCAGTTGCTCGATATCCAGCGGAAGAGATGCCGCTACTTTCGGGTCGTTGTTGGTCAGTGCCAGCAGTTTTTCCCGGGTTTCCCGGATTTTTCCTTCAATTTCGGCTCCCAGTCCCTCGTTGATAAAGAGGTTGGTAGTGACGTCTTTGTTCCGGATGTCCTGCGGGATTTCCGGGTTGCTTTTGGACGGACCCTTGGCGATATCGAACAGTTTGGTTCTAACACCTTCCATGTAGGTCACGAAATCATCGGCGACGCGTTGTGCTTCCTTGGCTTTGGCGGCCAGTTCGTCGTTTTTGGGGCTCGGGTAGGCTTTCGCCTGCTCGTCGATGCCGCTAATCATGGCTTTGTTGTTGTTTTCCACGATGTTACGGCTGTTTTTCATGCCCTTGTCAAGCGAGAAGAAAGCATTCATTACCTCGGCCGACACGTTGAGTGCCAGCAGCGCGGTCAACACCAGATACATCAGGTTGATCATCAGTTGCCGCGGCTCCTTTGGTATTGACATATGTCTTTATACTTTTTTGTTGTGATGAAAATGGTCTCACGATCGCAAGGTTTCAGGGGCATTACGCCAGACCTTGAAACCTTGTAACCCTGTAACCTTGAAACCTTATTTGATATTACTGGCGACCGATGTTGGCCATAGCAGCCAGCATGTTGCCGTACACCGTATTGAGGGAACCGAGGTTTTTGTTGAGCGAAGTCAACTGATCTTTGTAGGCTTTCACGTCTTCAGCCGACTTGGCCATATCGGCCATGGCTTCGTTCATCTTCGTGTAGAAGTTGCTCATGCTCTTGATCTGGTCCGAAGTGCCGGAGAAATCCACTTCCTGGAGCGACTTCAGAGCGGCCATGCTTTTCGACATGGACTGGAGTTCGGTGAGCATGCCGCCGAGCTGGCGTTCTACCACGTCGCCGTGCAGGGGAGCCACTTCGGGGATGTTGTTGGCCGGACCAGCCGTCAGGGGCTGGAGGTGGGCATGGTAGTCATCGAGGCCGGGGTACAGTTTGTGCCAGTAGTAATCGGGTTCCGGGCCGATAACACCGAGGAAAAGGAAGATGAGGGCTTCCACGCTCAAACCGATGATGAGCAGTTCGGAGGCAAAGGGGAAACTTTCCAGTTTGAACAATGCACCGATAAGCACGATTGCAGCACCGACACCGATAATCAGGTTCTTGAAGTACTTGAAAGACTTGGTCTTGACGAAACTCATTGTTTTTAAAACTTTTTAGCAGTTTACAAAAAGGTGGTGATCCTCAGATTTGTTGAAATTGTTGCGAAAAGCGGCGCAAAAGTAGCAATAGATGCGACTTATGTGCCGAAATCGTTCGGCAAAGAAAAATATACTTCCGGAGAATGTCCGCCATTAGCAAACAAAGCATTGGAAGCGCAGTAATCTTTCCGGCTTGTAGAGATGTTCTGGAACAAGGGTGAGGGACGTGGTTGTCGCCGTATAAGTATTTGAAAGACAAAGGGTAAAACGCAGCAAACCGATAAAAATTTTATGCGGTGGTAAATTTTTCTGCGTTTTACCCTTTGATCAACCCTTTGCGAGATTAGAAGTCGTTGATGGAACGACCGAGGAAGGTGAGCACACAACGGAAGCCGATGTAGCACTTCGTCGTATCCTGATATTCCCAGGAACGGTTGCCGGTTTGCAGGAAGTAGGCAACATCTTTCCAGGAACCGCCGCGGATCACTTTACGCTTGTCGGTCGGCGCATCTTCTTCCTTGGCGTCGTAGCGAATATCCGGGTTCAGATCATGCACGAACGAGTAGGCATTTTCGTAGTAAGCCGTTTCCGTCCATTCCGAAACGTTGCCCGACATGCAGTACAAACCGTAATCGTTCGGGTAGTAAGCGTCGGCTTTTACCGTGTACAGACCACCGTCTTCCGGATAGTTGCCGCGGCCGGGCTTGAAGTTGGCCAGCAGACAGCCCTTGGCATTGCGGGTGTAGTAAGCACCCCAGGGATACGGGGCTTCGGCACGGCCGCCGCGCGCGGCGTATTCCCATTCGTGTTCGGTGGGCAGGCGGAAGTCTTCGGTGTTGACTTCGCTTTCGGAGTACATGTCCCACACTTTGCTGCGCCAGTAGCAGAAGGCTTTGGACATTTTCCAGTTGACGCCTACCACCGGATAATCGTCGAATGCCGGGTGCCAGAAGTAGTTACGCGTCATGGGTTCGTTGTAGGAGTAGGCATAATCGCGGATCCAGCACAACGTATCGGGGTATACCCGGATCTTTTCCTTGTGGATGAAGCTGGTCCGGTTGCTGTTGCGGTCGTGGGCGGCACGCTGCCAGTCGTACCACTGGTATTCGAACACCAGTTTGCTTACGTCCAGCTCTTTGCGGCCGGCGAAGCGTTCGTTGCCCTGGTAGTACAGGTCTTCAAGGGCGCCGTCCTCGTCTTCGTCCCAGGTGATCTCCTGTTCCCAGTCGATATTTTGTTTTTCACCTTCGCCTTCGTCTTCGACAAAGTGCTGCAGTGCTTCGTGCGCCAGCGAGTCGGAAACCCACTTTACAAACTGACGGTACTCGTTGTTGGTAATTTCGGTATCGTCCATAAAGAAGCCCTGAATCGAGATGGACTTCGGACGCGACACCAGTTGTCGGCTAAGGTCTTCGTCACCGGTACCGATGTGCAGCGTACCCGAGGGTACGTACACCATACCATAAGGGTTGATCCCTTTCCAGCTGGGGCGATCGGTTACACCCAGCAGTTGGCCGCTTTCTTTACGGCCGCAGGAAGCGGCCAGGGCCGCAAAGAAGAGTAAAGTCAGAATTGAATTCCGTAGTTTTTTCATGTTAACACCCGTGTTATCCAACTTAAAAGTACTGTTTGGAAAAAGTGGTCGTAAAGATAGAGAGATTAAATTCGTTGCAACAAGCAATTCCAAATAAAATTGGTTGCACGATGTTTTCTGACCCTGACAAACGATTTTTTAACGCTTGATTGTATGGGTACGCTAATATTTTAACGTACCGTCGTAAGTCAGATTTTTATCGTTGCCAAGGCTTGTTTTTCGTACGGTGCCGCCGGAGTTAACAGGCTGGGCGCCGAAACATTTTTTGCCTCACAGGAAACGGGGGTTGTAAATAATTGGGGGCAGTTTACCTGCGCCAATCGGCTTGTTAAGGCTGTAGCGCAACAACAATTCGTGGCTGCCGCGATTGGCCGAGCTGAGCGGGGAAAGCGGAATATCGAAAGAATAGGCCAAGGTAGTTTTTTCGTTGAGCCGAAGCCCGGCCAACACTACAGCCGCGTCTTTGTTGGTATCTCCAAACCCCCTAAACGATGCGCCGGCAAATATATTTTCATTCCAGCGCAACACAGCCGAAATTTCCATTTGTGTCTCCGCAAAGTCCGTTTTCGCCACCATCGATGGCTGGATGCTCAGGTTCTCTCCCGGCTCAAAGGTATAAGAAGCGGTGAAGAAGTAGTGTTGCACCGGCTGAATTTTTAAGGCATCGGTACCGCTCACGCTCAGAGATGGCGAAAAAGCAGGCTGGGTGGAAGCTCCGAACTGAAATTTTTTGATTTGCAGGAAAATACCCGCCTCAAAAACGGGGGTACCCGCGTTGACTTTCCCTTCCGGCAGAAACTGGTCGTTGTGGTTGAAGCCCGCCGGCTCATACACGCCATCGGGAGCGCGCAGTTTGGTACCGTCGAGGGCATACTGCAGATAACCGGCACTGACGCCGGCCGATATCAGGGCCGCGCGGCCCAGTTCCATCTGGTAGTTGTAACTCGCCACCGCCTGGGTAGTGCGGTGCGCCCCGATCACGTCGTTCTCCACTTTCAGGCCCAGGCCGCTGCTGATGACGAACAGGGGCAGGTGGGCGTTGAGATGCGCGGTGGTCGGCGCACCTTCCAGGTTCGACCATTGCTGGCGGTACACGCCGATAGCCACCAACGTATTTTCCAACCCGGCATAGGCAGGGTTGTACGCGTAGGGGTTTAGCATGTACAGGCTGTACTGCGGGAACTGCTGGGCCGACAGGCCGGCGGTACAACATACCAATAATATAGGTGTAAAGTAGTTTCTCATGCCTGTGATGGGTTAAGTTCAGCGTGAAAGTACAACTTTTTTATCCGCTTTGCACCAACTGCCGGAATTCATCGAGGGTGGAAACCGGTCGTTGGCAGGCAAAATCGCGGCAAACGTAGATCAGCGCATCGGGTTGGCCGGACTTGCCGGCCAGCAACGCGACGGTATCGTCGGGTCCGGCGGCGGCGGCCACCACCTTGTTGGGCAGAAAGCCTTGCTGGATGGCCAGGGCTTTTTCTTCGGCGTTGCCGCCAACCACAGCGATCTCGTGCAGCGGGTATGCCTCGTTCATCAGCGCGGTTGCCCAGCGCTCGAACGAAAGCGGATACCGTTCCACCGTTTCGCGCATCGTAGCCAGCATCCGCGACGCCAGTTCCCGCCATTCGGGGCGGTCCAGCAGGATGCCGAGCCGTTGCAGGTTGTGGGCCATGGTGCTGTTGCCAGAAGGCGTGGCGTTGTCATACAGGTCTTTTTTCCGGACCACCACGTCCGCCTGGCGAACGTCGGTGAAAAAGAACAACCCGGTTTCGGGGTCGTGAAAATAACTCAAAACGTGGGTGGTATATTTCCCCGCCAATTGCAAATACCGGACATTAAAGGTGATTTGGTACACGTCGGTCAAAGCGGCGATCAAAAAAGCGTAATCTTCCAGAAAAGCGTCGGTTTGGGCCGAAGAATGCCGTAGTTCCGCGTCCGGGCCACCGAAATTGGCAATCAGCCAGTCGAGGTTGCGCACGGCGGCAGCACGGTACGGCCCTTCGCCCAGGGCCGTGAAGGCATCGGCGCAGGCGGAAACCATCAGGGCGTTCCAACTCAGCAGGATCTTGTGGTCGAGCCCGGGCCACACCCGTTGCGACCGCCGCAGGAACATTTTTCTCCGGCCGGTTAGCAGTTCTTTTTTAAGTGTGGCCAGATCCAGGTCATACCGGGTCGCAAATTCCTCGTAGGTGGCCGGCCGCCGGAGAATGTTCTTTCCTTCCCAGTTGCCGGATTCGCTGACCCCGTAAAAACGGCCGAATACATCCGCTTTTTCCCCCAGCAATTCG